>Ga0116219_10004506_pt1 | contig 10459 bp, 7 predicted proteins | sample Sb_taG_4_FD_91019 | JGI IMG/M metagenome (GOLD analysis project Ga0116219, IMG submission 91019) | Peat soil microbial communities from Weissenstadt, Germany - Sb_50d_6_BS metaG | ecosystem: Environmental > Terrestrial > Soil > Wetlands > Peat | place: Germany: Weissenstadt | collected 2010-09-21
CGGCACGTCCCATCGCTTCGAGCCTGGACGGATCGGCCGTTAGCGCCTCGGCCATGGCATCGGCCAAGGGCGCAACCGCACCAGGGGGAACCAGCCAGCCGTTAATGCCCGGCTGGACCAGCTCTGGAATACCTGCAATATAGGTGCTGATCACGGGCCTGCCTAGCGCGAGAGCTTCCATGATCGCGACGGGCAATCCTTCCGCAAAGCTGGGCAAGACCAGAGCGCGAGCAGCCAGCAGCTCGTCGCGCACACCCTGGTTGCTCAAGAAGCCGGTAACCCGCACGCGTCTGCCGAGGCTGAGCTGCTCAATGCGTTGTTCAATCGCGGCCCGCAGCGGACCGTCCCCCACGATGACGAGCTCGAAATCGTGACCCCGCTCCTGCAACAGCGCCGCCGCCTCGACGAGCAAGAGCTGACCCTTCTGCTCAGACAAGCGCCCGACGTTGACGAACCGCTTTCCACCCGGTGATGGGAGCAGTGGCGCGGACAAGAAAGTCTCGTCCAGACCGCAGTGAACGACGTGGATTTTTCGCCAATCCTCCAAGGGGCACCATCGATAAAGTTGACTCCGGGTGAACTCGCTGATGGTCGCCACAAACTTCGCACGCCGGATCTTTTCATCCAGGGCCAGCAGAGTAGGCCGATCGAACTCGCCCGGACCGTGGATTGCCATGCTATAGGGGATTCCGGTGAGGATGGAGGTGAGCATGGCGACCACGGCGGAATTTTCGCCGATGTGGTTGTGAAGGTGGCGCGCGCGGTTTAACTCGAGCCGCCCGGCTAGATAGCTCGCTTCGAGCAGATACGCGATCTGTCGGGGCCATCGCTTCGCGATCCCCGGCGGGACGCTTCGACACACGACCTGGACCGCCTCGCAGAATCGCCCTGGCCGGGTGATCGCCATCTTGAGCGCAGCGAGGGCGAGCTTTCTCGTGCCCGCCTCGAGAAGGTACTCCGTTCGCAACTGTTCCCGTCGCACGCCATCGCTGACCACCTCTTCGGGCCCGGCCCTACGGATTGAGAACGTGTGGACGACATATCCCAACCGGCGCAATTGCTCCACCTCGCGCCGGATGAACGTGTCGCCCGCTCGGGCATAGACGCTCGTCAAGTACGCGATTGGGAGCTCGTCAGGCATTCTTGGACCTGTTGGACCTGTTCAGGTGTTGCAGAGGTGCAACACTGCTGCGCGGCGCTCGCCGTGTACGTCCGCTGCAGACAATGGGCGAAGTCCAGGGGTGGGCGCCACCCCAGTACTTCATCGAGCTTGCGGGTGCTAAACCGCAACGGCTTGAATCGGGCTTGTAACCGGCAAGGGATCAGTAGACCAGGAAGCCTGGCCCGCCCCTGGCAGAGCCACCGGTTGATCCACTCAGCCAGGGTCGCCCCCGCGAGGGCCATGTGGTATGGCACCGGGATTCGATGGCCGGCGGCCCCGGTGCGGCGGAAATACTCGCCCAGGTAACGCCATGAGCTGATGTCATGGCCGTCGACGACGTTGAACGTGTGGCCCACGGCCCGGGGGTTCTCCATCGCCTCGGCAAAGCAGTCGGCGCAATTCTCTACGTGAGTCATCGGCGGCCGAGACCATGGGCCAAAGACCAGGTGCCAGCGCCCCAGTTTTTGGCCGATGCCGGCCGGGTATGCGCGGTCGCGGCCCCAGATAAACCCAGGGCGAAGGACCGTGAGCGCCCAGTCGTGCTCCTGGCACATGCGCCGTACGACCCGCTCTTGCCATGTCTTGGCGATTGCATAGCAATCTCGCCGATACAAATCGGTCTCCAGCGGCGAGTCTTCGGTCAAAGTGCCGCGGATGGCGGTCCAACCGTAAACTGACAAGCTGCTGGCCAGCACAATCCTCCGCGTCGCTGATTTAGCCATGGCCTCCAGCAGGCGCTCGGTGCCGACTACGGTATCGGCCATCTGTGCGGACTCGCTCCCGTCCACTCGGGCTGCGATATGGAGCAGCACGTCCACTTGGTCGAAAGCGGGTGTCAGCGCGCCGGGCGCACGCAGGTCGGCCCTGAAGACCTCAACCGCGCCGCCCCAGCGAGCCTCGTCAATCCATGTCGATGGCCGGATGAGGGCCCGGACGCGGTGCCCACGCTTCAGAGTAGCGGCGATGATGTGACGGCCAAGGTACCCCGCCGCTCCGGTGACCAGGACGTTCAAAACCGATTCTCCTGTGCCGTTAAAGCCGCCACCAAGTTGTTAACCTCGGCGATCTGCCGCGCCGAAATAGGCGGTTCAACCCCAGATTGCAGGGCCTCGTAGGTGCGCGCTAACAACGTCCAGAGGCCCTGATAAGCGCCCGGGCCGCCAGCCAATTTGTGCAGGAAGTTGTGCCAGCTAGCCAGACGGACATGCCGCGCCTGTCGCAGGCGATCGCGCAGCAGTGCGATGGGCCGGGGACCGCCATCCAGCCGGTTGACGACCAGGTACGGATCGAACAGGTCTGCAGCCGCACGCATCCGCGTGCCATCGACCTGGATCCAGAATATCTCGGGGCGCGCGTGCGAGCTGAAGCTGAGGTAGGCCGTCCCATGCTCTGCAGCGACGACGGCGCGGAACTCGTCATACGGCAGGGGGGAGTCACCTAACCTCTTCTGCCAGTGCGTTCGCACGGTTCGGTGGGGACCTACGAAGGAGTGGGCGAGCGAGGCCAGGTGTGGCAAGAAATCGGCAATCGCACCGCCCGGTAGCGAGAGGCATGGGTGAGCTAGGTCGCGGTCAACAAAAGGGCTGCCCTGGGCTACAATGTCCACGCTGATTGCCACCTCTACGTTCACAACCTCGCCCAGGTCCCCCGACCGCTCCAGGTCTCTTATCCGCTCCACCGGTGGGTTGAACAGGTAGTTGTAGTCCTCAATCAGAACCCGGCGCCTTTCGGAGGCAGCGTGCAGGAGCGTGGACACCTCGGTGGGCACGGTGCTAATCGGCTTCTCGACGATCACATGGGCCCCTGCTGCCAGCGCGTCCATGGCCAGCCGGAAGTGAGACGGCGGCGGGGTCGTGACGTGGACCACGTCCGGCCGGGCCTCCGCGAGCATCGCGAGGTGGTCGGTGAACCATGCACCAACGCCGAACCGATCGGCGGTGGACTCGGCCACCCCGCGCGACAGGTCGCAGACTCCAACCAGGGCAACCCCAGTCAACGAGCGCAGGCAGGCTATGTGTTGCTGGGCGATCTGTCCGGCGCCGATCAAGACAGCTTTCATCTCAATTCCACGACTCCTGCATGTTGCTCCTCGGGAGGATACGCTCCACCGCCGCGTCCTGTTCCGCGCTGGGCTTATGCCGCCATCTGCGCGCAATCCGCTACGAGTTCTGCGACGTTTGCTCGATGGCTTTCTAAGGTCGCCGAACCGACCTGCCCAGACAACCCAGGCTGGAACCATACACACTTTGAGGACGGGAAGCCATTCGCGCGGCTGCCGTTCGTTGTCGATCCAGGGAGGGATCGGCCACTCCCCGCGGGAGCAGGAATGGAGGAGCGCGGCTGAGCACCTTGGGCGGCCACTTCGCCATCGCCAGGCGGATCAGTCCGGGCCGGCGGGCCAACGTCGGTCCATTACGGCAATTCAATCAGAGGGACGAAGGTAGCCCTGAGCATGACGACGGTGCCATTCCCAAGCGGTTCGGATGATCTCGCTGATGGCGGTATAACGTGGAGACCAGCCGAGTTCGTTGATGATCTTTGCCGGGCTGGCGACGAGGACTGCGGGATCACCGGCTCGGCGACCGACGACCTCATGGGCTATGGGTCTTCCCACGGCTTTCTCGCAAGCTCGCAACACCTCGAGTACAGTTGCGCCAGTGCCCGATCCAAGGTTGTAAATCTGTCCCGTGCCTGGCTCGAGCGCCTCCACGGCCTGTTGATGGGCCTGAGCCAGGTCCGCTGTGTGAACATAGTCACGCACGCAGGTCCCATCGCGTGTCGGATAGTCGCTTCCGTAGATCAGAACCTTGGACCGGCGACCAGCCGCTACTTGGAGGACCAGCGGAATCAGGTGGCTCTCGTGACGGCGGTCCTCGCCGAAGTTGCCGTCCGGGTCGGCGCCGGAGGCGTTGAAGTAGCGTAAGAGGGCATAGCCAAGCTGGTAGGCTCGCGCGTAATCCTTGATGAGCCACTCGGCGGCCAGCTTGGTCGTGCCATACGGAGTTTCGGGGGCCTGAGGCGAGTCTTCGCGCAGGGGCATCTCCGTAGCGAACCCATAGGTTGCCGCCGTGCTACTGAAGAGGATCTTGCGCACGCCAGCTTTGCACATCGCGTCGAGGACGCTCTTGGTTCCAACGACGTTGACGTTGTAATATTCGCGGGGTTTGGCGATTGATTCGGGGACTACTAACAGCGCCGCGAAGTGCATCACGGCCTCAACACCGTGCTGGCGCAGCGTAGCGGCCAGATGGTCGGTGTCGAGGATGTCGCCTTTGATCAAGCGGCTCGAAGCTTCAGGAACCGCGGCGGCGTTTCCTTCGGAGAGATCGTCGTAGGCGATCGGGTCATGCCCGTGACTGAGCAGCCAGCGCTGGCACGCGCTACCCACATAGCCCGCGCCGCCGGTCAGGAGAATCTTCATTGTCGCGCCCTTCGATTGTCAAGGATTAGGTCGACAGAGACTGCGAGGTCGGGAGCGATCGGCGCAAGACCTGCAACTGTTTCAGCTTCTGCCTGCGACGTCGGGCCGGTCTGAACCAGTATGCTTTTGCACCCGGCATTGAGGCCAGCGAGCACATCGCTGATCACGTCACCCACCATCCAAGACGCCCCCAGGTCTAGGTTCAGTTCGGCCGCAGCACGAAGCAACATACCTGGTCCCGGCTTACGGTCCGGGCTTTCCACGACAGTTCGATCATCAGTCTTGGGGGCGTCTGGACAGTAGTAGATACCATCGATTGTCGCGCCCTGGAGAGCAAGCTGGCGATTCAGTTCGGTATGAATCTCATCAAGCCGGTTTACCGCAAGCATTCCACGTCCAATGGCCGACTGGTTGGTCACGAGCACCGTGGTAAACCCGGCACGGCGGAGCCGTTTCAGCGCGAGGGCGGCTCCGGGCAGTAGCGAAACCATCGCCGGGTCGGAGAGATAGTGAACGTGTTCGATCAGGGTCCCGTCGCGATCGAGGAAGACCGCGGGTCGTGGTGTGCCGTTACCGACTCGCGACTGACCGGGGAGCAACATGGCTGCCTCGTGCTGCGCGCGCTCGAGGCCATCCTCGGTACCGATGTTGAGGTAACATCCCCCCCAGACCCAGCCCCGCATCCGGCCTACGAACTGAGGAAGCACCTCCAGGCCCAGATCGAAGACCCCCATCGAAGCAATCTCACGATAGGCCGTCGCGTTGATGACATACAGGCCGGCATTGGTCAAGTCGCTGACAGGGCATTCTGGTTTCTCGACGAATGAAACAATTCGGCCTGCTCCATCCATCTCGGCGATTCCGCAGGTATGGGGGACAGGTGCCCGGAACAGGACCATGGTCAACGGATCGCTGTGCTGGCGGTGGAACGCGATCAAGGGCCGCAAATCGATGTCGCTGAAGTGATCGGCAGAGATGACGACAACTTGGTCGGCATCGTCGGCGAGATCCGCGTTGGCGGTAAACGCGGCAGCCGAGCCGAGTAGCGGCAACTCGGTCGACGCGTACAAGTGAATGTGCCTCTGAGCGTTGGCGTGTTCGATGTAACTACGAACGGTCTCGGCCAACGCATGAGTGCTGATTCGGCCTTCGCTGATGCCAGCCTCGGTCAGACAGTCTAACCAGACGTCGAGCAGAGGCCGTCCGGCGATGGGAGCCAGGTACATGGGAACCGTGGCGGTCAGGGAATGAAGGCGGGTTCCCAGTCCACCTGTCAGAAGTAAAGCTTTGACACGTCCTGTGCGGCCTGACATGGCGCGGCTCTCAGTCCGGCTCTCAGCAGTGGATACGGGAGATGGTCATGGGGTTCTTGCCTTGCGAGAGCTGGACATGTTGCTGGGCCGGGTTGAATGCGGCCCTTGGCGCTGGCCCAGTGCTCGGGCTAGGTCGCGCATCACCATCCGAAGGATGAACCAGGCATTCCGGGCGTATCGCGTAAAAAGTCGTCTCGGCTCAAGGACAAGCCGAAAGGCCCATTCCAGGCCGGCTGCCTGCATCCAACGAGGAGCGCGGCGGACCCGACCCGCGGCGAAGTCGATAGCCGCTCCAACGTTGACCCCAACCGGAACCCCCACGGCAGCAAGGTTTGCCGCCAACCAGCGCTCTCCCTTGGGCATCGTGTAGGCTGCAATCAAGAGATCGGGACGGGCGGAGCGAATGCGGGCGGCCAATAGCGCCTGTTCTTCGGATGTCAGTTCGCGAAACGGCGGGCAGTCGGCGCCAACAATCTTAAGTTCAGGGTAAAGCGCCCCAAGCCGCCGAGCCGCCTGTTCGGCGACGCCTTGGGCGCCACCCAAGAAAAACACCCGGTATCCTTCGTGCGCCGCCTTTGCACAAAGCGCGAAGATCAGGTCTGAGCCCGCCACCCGTTCCGGCAGGGGTGAACGTTGCCAACGAGAGGCCCAAACCAGAGGTGCCCCGTCGGCGACGATGAAGGCAGCCTGCTGATTGATCGACAAGAGGTCGAGATTCTCGGCCGTCAGCATTGCATAATGGGTATTGGCCGTGATGAAGTAGGTGGACTCGCCCGCCTCGATCAGTTCGCCCACGGCAGTGACTGTTTGGGCCAACGTCAAGGGTGTGAACGGAACACCCCAAACCCAAACCGGATCGCTCACTTCTTCCTCTCGATCAGCGCGGGCACGATGACTCTTTGTTCATCCTCGCTGGTATTTTCCTTTGGTACGAGCCAGGACAAGATGCGAAGTTCCAGTCCGATAAGGAGCAAAGCCAACGGCATCATCAACCAACCGGCTATATCGTGCGCCCAATCTTTGGCCGCCGGCCCTGGGATATAGCAGTAGCACCAGCCGGTCGCCACGATTCGGAGTATGTTACTGACCAAGGCAATCGGCACGGCGCTGACGAGAATGGTAATCCGCTTCCAGGTGGGCAGAGGGATCACGATGATGGTCGCCGTGACTGTCGCGGCCAGAGTCATCAACATCGACAGACCGTTACACGCGGCGGCAACTTCGAGTCGCTCCATTTCGTGTGCATTAGTCATGAGCTGGATTGTGTTTCCCTGCTGAACCACCCAGATACCTGACAACTGCAGCAAAAAACAACTTCCGACGGTCGCGATGTCCTGCAGGGGCAGCGAGATCAAGTTGTTGATGGATGGTGGCAGTGGGAACATAAACAGGACGAAGGCGATTGCCGGCCAAGCCAGGCGGAGCAGAGGCCAGCCGCCGAAAATCCAGGTCAAACAGGCGATGGCGGGTACGATCGTCGCATTTTCGGACCACTGCATATCCCGCTCATAGGCGATGACTCGCAGCGCGAGAACCACGGCGAGACAGGCCCAACCCCAGTAATTTGTCGCGCTCGCATTAGGGGTTGGCTTTTCCCTCGAGGTTGAAAGTCGCCGCCAGACGATGATCGCCGCTATCGGGACAACGAGAGGACCGTGGCTATAGTTCGGATCGCTGAACCAATACCACGATAGATCACGGAAGTTTGGGGCGTAAACAAAACCAAGAACGAAAAGCGTAGCGGCGAGTGCCCAAAGCCAGGAGCGTGATTGCTGACTGTGCGCCGGTTTCATGGCGCCGGGTCCTGCTATCGATCGACCCATACGCGCAAACTCCGTTCCCATGGGTTGCATTGGCATGAACCCTATCGGAAATGGCGATCGGCTGACTGTTTGGTGTAACGTCGGACCGCGAGTCTTCAGTTCGGCTCGCCAGACAAGTAACGGCTTCTCGGAGCGGCGGCAGCAACGCGACACCCCGAAATAGGGATGCAGTCGCTGGAGTGCTCTAACCTGATTTTAGATCGTACTCGACGAATCAGTCTCGGAAGAACGCCGTCTACTGTACGTGTAACGTCCATAGTAGGACTCTGAGTGGCGCAGACCGTTGATAACCGTCCCCAGGACAGCGATCCCCGCGCTGTCTAGCTGATGGCGGGCTCGCTCAACTTGAGGAAACCGGCTGATGTCGTAGCGCGCAGCAAGTACCGCACCGTCAGCCCATCGGCCCAGGATCAACGCATCGGGAACGGGAAGGACTGGGGGAGAGTCGATAATGATCAAGTCGTAAAGCAGGCGAAGTTCCGTGATCAACACCCCGAATCGGCGATCCTGGAGCAATGCACCGGTATCACGGGTTGGCGTGCCGGCGCAGAGCAAACTAAAAGCGCCGACCTGGACGGCAACCACCACATCTTCGACTGCAGACTGGCCTTTGAGCACGTCGGTCAAACCGAGGCCCTCGGGAATCTCCAGCAGCGGGCAGAGAGATCCTCGCCGCAAGTCGGCATCGATTAACAGCGTGGACATTCCCGCATTGCCGCACCGGGCTGCGAGTTGGGCCGCCAGCGTTGTCTTGCCCTCACCGCCGATTGCGCTGGTAATTAACACGCACCGACCCTTGCCTGGTTGGGCCGAGTTGCCGCACACCGCAAATCGTAAGTGGTCCAACCGTTGGATGAATTGTTCGATCTGGGCGTCGAGCGTCGGTTCGTTTCGCTTGCGTAGCTCCCGTGATTTGGGTAACGGCGGCAACGCGTACACTTCGGAGCGAACGCGGGTTGAAAGGGCATCGGGATCGGCAACTCGCTCTGCCTTGATTTCCCGCAAGAGAAACAGTCCAAGCATCATGAACAAGACACCGACGGGCGCGGCGGCCATATACTTCCACCGTTTGTTGTTGGAGGCGATCTTCGGAACCTGAGCCTTGTCAACCAGGACAACGCGGTAATTTTCCTGCCGGCTTTGAAACTCGACTTGCGCTTTGGTTCGCTTGACCTGATCCTCCCTGCTGAGCAGACTAGCAAGCTCCTGGCTCGTGTAAGTAAACCGAAATGAATCGTCGTTGGTCGCTTTCTGTTTGAGTTCCTGTTTTTCGTACATCTGTGCGTAGTTATCTTTCTTGTCCTGAAGCATTCTGACCCTGTGCTGCAACTCGGCGATCGTCTCGGCTTTTGGCTGACCAACCGGCACGGTGCTCAGGATCTTGCGAAGCTCGTCGTATTTGATTCTCCAAAGATTATCATATTCTTTGTTTAATTTATCAAGTTGCTTGTGGGCTGCTATCCAGGCAGGGTCGCTGTTCTTGCGAATCACCGCTTTGTGGCGGTCCTGCTGGTCTTGGACCTCTTTGATCTGATTGTCCAAGGCAATGACTTCCGGGTCTTTCAGGAACGCTTCCTTGATGCGTTCTTCAAGGTCGTTTTTGTCTTGCTGCACTAGCGATTCGCTTTCCTGCTGGTTCTTCTGGATTTCGAGCCTTGCTTTGAGGTCTGCTCTAGCGGTTATCAAATCGATATCATTCTGGACCATATGGGCGATCATCGTCTTGACCTGCTGCTCATCGACGCTCGTAATAGTAGGCTGGACGGTCTCGTCCTCATTTTTGGAGGCAATCGGGTTGAGCTCGGGTTTTTGAAGCAGCACATTGCCTTTCTGGTGCAACTCCTGTAGCTCGGTCTTCTTCCGATCGATCTGTTCCCTCAGGCTGGCGAGTTGTTCTGTCAAGCTTGCTTTCAGTGTCGCGTCCCTGGTTTGAGCATATCTAGCGTTCTCGTACAGGTAGCTCTCGACGACGGCGTTGACGATTGCGGCTGCCTCGTTTCGGTCTTTTGATTCCAAGGCGACCTTGATGATATAGGTGCCCGGCTCGATCTCGACCACCATCTTCTCGCGCAGGTTCGTAGTGGGGTCTTCCGAATTCTTGATCATGGGCAAAGTGTCAACCGATTGGCTCGCAACAGCTTTGCTGAGGACTTGATCAGTCCTCATCAAGTTGACCTGCGTTTGGAGGTAGGTTTCACTGTCCCTCATCTCGCCGCCGCTGGTCTGCCGCGAAGCGTCATAGAGATTGGGCTGGGCCGGCTCGATCCGAATCCGACTGACTGCTTCGTAAGTCGGTCCGACGGTTGCGTAGATCAAGTAAGCCATCGGCGCCGAGATGACCAGCCAGAGCAGAAGGATGTGCCACCAATAACGGGCAAGTCCGCGGATGAGGACGCGAGAATCGACCTGAGGCGCCGACGTAATAGCCAGGTCGTCGCTGGACGCTTGTCTTGGAAGTAGGGACGGGGACGAAGCCACGGGAAACGGGACCGGCAACTTCGAGTCGGACCGATCAGTGGTGTCCATTGGGAATGTATACCTAAGGAGTCGCTCGGGAAATCATCCAAAAAGACCGGCGGCTAGATTCTCGCTCCGAGTGCTGAAGCCGCGATACAGTCGGGGAAAAGCCGCGGAGGAGACCGATCTCGGCATCAGTACATCGATCTCGTCTTCAGGATGCAACATCTGCTTCTCGGATGCGAGTGCATGAATCAATGCAAGATGCCTTGCGGCTGAAGAC
>Ga0116219_10004509_pt1 | contig 10449 bp, 10 predicted proteins | sample Sb_taG_4_FD_91019 | JGI IMG/M metagenome (GOLD analysis project Ga0116219, IMG submission 91019) | Peat soil microbial communities from Weissenstadt, Germany - Sb_50d_6_BS metaG | ecosystem: Environmental > Terrestrial > Soil > Wetlands > Peat | place: Germany: Weissenstadt | collected 2010-09-21
CAGCTTCCGGAAGGGATACGTCGCCGGGACCGGCCGCGGATCACCCGGCCATGGAGCGCTCTAGTCGAGTGCCAGCGCCGATGCCGCGGTCAGTACCCGGCCGACCTGGCCGGGGTCGCCGGTGACGTACAGGTCGAGGTCGGCGGCCGTGACCCGGTTGGCGACTAGGCGGCAGAACCCGACTGCGTCGGTGACGATGCCGATGGAGGCAGGATCGGGAGGGCTCTCGCCGATCGCGACATCCCAGGTGCCGCCACCCGGGCCAGTGAGCACCAAGTGCACGCTGACAGGTTCGCGCAGGCCTGTCCGGGCCACGGCGTGCGGTAGCAGCCGGGCTGCCAGCCCGGTCATCAGGCCCAGGGTTGATGGGTCAGGTACTGACGGGGGCAGCCCGGCCGCCCGGCGGATGTCGTTATCGTGTGTCCACAGCTCGAATGCCCGGACAATGAGCAGCGCGCCCAGCGGTAGCCGCATGCCGTGCACCGCGACCTCGGTGTCAAGGTCGCCGAAGCCGTGCACCAGGCTGAGCGTGCGGTCGGTCGCGTCACGCCACTCAGCGCGGGTCTGGGCAGCCGGGCGCCCGGCCTGGCGTGCTGCCGCAGGCTGGGTCGAGTCGATGTGGTCCGCCTCAGCCACCTGAGGGTCGCCGGACAGGCAGCGGTGCATGTCGTCCTCGACGCCGATCAGATGACCAACCAGGCACTGCACGTCCAGGTCACGCAGGACCGGCATCCGCCAGTCGTCGTCGCCAAGCGCGCACAGCAGCCCGTAGAAAGCGTCGGCCGCGCGGCTGAATGCATCGGCGGGCGAGATCTCGATGACCTCCGGGACGGAGCGACCGGCTGCCCGCGCCTGCCGGGAGGCCTCCAGGACACGTTCCCGCAAACCGGCAGGAAGCACTGTCGGTTCACGCCCCTCAGCTGTCATGACGTCTCCAGCAACTGCGGGTCCAGCACGGTTTCCAACTTGGCCAGCGCAAGCCTGAGCCTCGACTTGGCGGTCCCCTCCGGGATGCCAACCGCAAGCGCGACCTCACGGCAGGTCAGCCCCTCGAAATAGGCGAGCTCGACGACCCGGCGCTGAACATCGGGCAGCAGACGGACCGCAGCCCGCACCGCGCTCGCGGCCTCCGCAGCGGTCACCTCTTCGCAGGGAGACGGCTGCCGTTCCACGGGGGTCAGCCGGTGGTGCCGTTCCTGCCGCGCGATCCGGCGAAGCTCGCTGCGCACCACATCCACCGCCCGGTACCGGGCCAGCACCGTCAGGAACGTGCGCAGCGTCCCCGCAGCCGGGTCGTACCGACCGGGATGACTCCACAGCTCGACGAACACGTCCTGGACAACGTCTTGCGCGGCGGCGCCCTGCCCCAGAACACGCAGCGCGGCACCGTACACGGCCGGCGCAAGACAGTCGAAGACCTCAGCGAGAGCGTGATGGTCTCCGGCCGCCAGGCGCGCCGCCAGCAGCGCGTCCGTCCCCCCCACGACCCTGACGCTAGCGCGGGTCCCTGCCAGCGGGCAACGCTCCCGCACCGACCAACCCGGCACCGGACCGTCCAGGCATAGCTGGTCAAGTGTCGCCGACACCCTGCCTCCATGCCAAGGGATCCGCTAGGGGTACGTCACCGCACCCGCGACCGGATCAGGTTCCGCCCCGGCGCATGTCGTTCCTGCTCGGTGCGCAGCTCGGTGTCGAACCGGAGGTCCGGGGAGCGCGGTAGTGAACATGACGACGAACTGCCGAGCGCCCACCCGCTGCGCCTCCAGGCCTCGCCATCTGATCGGCACGAGCTGGCTTATGCGTTCCAGGTCGGGTCGTGTACCGCGTGCGGGACGCTCCGGCAGGCGGAGCGGATGGTCAGCGGGATCAGGAACCAGGTGCTGGCTCTGGCCGGTCTCAGACACGAGCTGACAAGCGTTTACGGAGTCGGCGTAGATGAGCTCCCGCAGGAGCTGCTCGGGGTGTGCGGCCTATGGCCCGCGAACGCGAGGACGTCGCACACATCGCTGACCGCACTGCCGACTGCCGGACGCACCGCCGGAGACCTGCACGACGGCCCGCCCAGGGCAGGCCGGGGAGCGTCAGTCGCGCCTGCTCGCTGCCGCCGGATCGGGGTGGCTTCGGGATCCGGCGACGTGGCGGAAATGAGGACGTGGGCCGACTGCGGGCCGCCCGAGGACCGGGAATGCGGCGGCATCGGGCGCAGAATGCCGGTGATCCGGCCGGGACCGCAGTGACGGACACAGTCGACGCGGCGTGGAGCGGCTGATGAGAAGAGGGGGTAGCTGGCGATGACCACGATCCTGGCCCCGGATGAGGGCAGGCTGTTCACGATCGGCGCCGACCAGGTGATGGTCAAGGGCGTCTCTGACGTCCTCGGCGCCGGATTCGCGCTGATCGACTACCGGGCCGCCCCGCACGTCCCAGGGCCGCCGCTGCACGTCCATGACGCCATCGACGAAGCGTGGTACCTGCTGGACGGCCACCTCGATGTCCGCATCGGCGATGTGCGCTGCACCGTCGGGGCGGGCAGCTTCCTGCTGGTCCCCCATGGCGCCCCGCACACCTTCGTCAACGCCGGCGATGACTGGGCCCGGTGGATCGGAGTGCTGTCCCCCGGCTCAGCCCTGGGCATGCTCGAAGCCCTTGGCCGCCTCATCCCGCACGACGGCCCGCCAGAGGAGGCCGCTATTCTGCAGATGTTCACCCGCTACGGCACCACCATCCAGGGACCACCCCTGACCTGACCCCGGCGCCCGGTGCCGTGTCTTGCGCGTCGAGAGACCGCCGGCGGCATGCTGCTAGACCTGCGGTGACCTGGCCTTTTGCCGCCGGTACTGGCGCGCGCTGCGCCTGGCGGCCAGGCGCATCATGAACGGCGGCGGTTCGAGCCCGAGGGCGCTCAGCATGCCGCCGACATCCTCCTGGTGCCAGACCTCGGCGAACCTGCCGTCGCGGACGCGGAAGATCTCCTGGCCGGTCATGGTCACGGGCCGGCCGGTCGGCGGCAGGCCGAAGAGCTCGAAGGGTCCCGTGTTGGTCGCGGTCATGGTCCAGCGGCCGATCACGTACTCACCATCGGAGATCACCACGTCTGCCTCGAAGGCAGCGTCGGGAAAGGCCCTGCGGATCATCTTCGCCGTCCAGACTTCGCCCGCTCTGCCGGGCGGCTGGCCCGGCAGGGGGTTGTGGTCAATGAGGTCCGAACATGGCCTGGCCGCCGCCCGGCCCGAATACACCGGCCGGCGCCCGCGCACCGTGTACTCCATCACGCCGCAGGGCCGGCGGGCGCTCCGGCGCTGGGTTGCCGAGCCAGGAGCCGGACCGGTGCTCGAATACGAAGCCCTGCTCAAAGTCGCCTTCGCCGGCTACGGCACGAAGGCCGACCTGCTCGGCCACCTCGCTGCCATCGGCGGGCACGCCGCCGCTCACCTGGCCACCGGCCGCACCCGGGCCGATGAGTACGCGAACGCGCTCGTGCCCCTGCCCGAGCACCTCGCGGTCAGCGCCCTGATGTGGAACTTCTTGTGGCAGTTCTACTCCGCCGTCGAGGACTGGGCCGCCTGGGCAGCCGCAGAGGTCACCCGCTGGCCCGATGACCTGCGCCCCCCAGCCGACGCCGACGCCAGGGCACTGGACCTGTTCCGGGCCGCCCTCCACACCCCACGAGGACAACAAAGACCACCGCCGCGATGACCGCGCCGCCACGCCGCGACGGCAACCCTCCGCAATACGGAACCGGCGGGCGGGTCAGGCGACGCGCGAATCAGCCGCAGCAGGGTGGAGCGGCTGACCCCGGCAGCCAGCCGGGGCGTCAGCCGGGACCCTGCCCGTCCGCCCAGCGCCAGCGCGACCGGCCGCAGCATCGTGCCAGGCCAGTGGTTCGCCGGCCATGGCGGGTGGTCTGGCCCGCTACCTGCTCGGCGAAGGTCCGCCGACCGCACGAGCCGCTGCCACAGAAGAACCGGCGGACCAGCAGGTGCGACATGCCCGCCTGGCCAGCGGACCCCGTATCGGCCAGCCGCCGCTAGAGCCAGTTTCTCGTGGCCGTCGTCACGAGCCGAAAACGCATCCGCGGACAGGCCTGGAATTCCAGCTGCCAAGCGCGTCCCGGAAGGGGAGGTCGCGCATGGCCTAGAACGGTCACAAGGAAACCAAGCCGAAACCTGCTCCCCACGTTTCAGTGATCAGCAACCACACTTGGATATCGGTCTTTAGGGACCGGTCCCACCCCGCCAATCTTCCGCTTTTCGGGCGGCGCAGTCGCCCAGTCCGGGAAGACGTTCCAGCATGGCTTCTGGCATACTTTCCAGCATGGTGGGTGAGTCTGAGGAGGTTCGGGAGAGCCGCTTGCGCAGGCGAGCGGCTACATCGATCACTGAGCGCTTCCCGACGAACGCGTCTAGCTGTCTTTCGTCCGCAGCGCCGTTATCTCCTAGCGGGCCGATGCCATGCGCACGATAATCGCGGTTCCGGTTCTTCTGCGCTGGTATCTGGTGCTCAAGAATCGTGTCATTCTGAAATCGTTGTCGGGCAAAGTCAGGAAGATCGCTTTGTCTGCCGAGCGGTTGCGTGGTCGCTCGGATGACGACCTCGCAGACGATTGCCAGAGCCTCAAGGATCAGGTCGAACGTGGAGCCACACCTGAGCAACTCGAGTTGGACCTGTTCGCGTTGATCTGCGAGCAGGCCGATAGAAGGCTCGGCATGCGTCCCTACGACGTTCAGCTCCTTGCAGCTCTCATGCTCCGCAGGGGCAAAGTCATCCAGATGGAGACTGGCGAGGGGAAGACGCTTGTGGCCCCATTCCACGCGATCATGGAGGCCGTCTTCCACCGTCAGGTAACTATCGTTGCGCCAAACGATTATCTGTCCTTTCGCGATGCCCAATGGATGAGAGCCCTTTACGATGCGTTCGGGATCTCCGTGTCCGCCATCCAGCCCGACGACAGCAACGAGGACAAACAGGAGGGATATAGGTCGGATGTCGTGTACGTATCGACGGCGTCCCTTGTATTCGACTGGCTGAGAACACAACACTCTCTCACGGCCTGGTCATCTTTGCCGATATCTCGGGAGACTGTCATCATCGACGAAGTAGACGCCGTGCTCCTTGATCAGGCAGTCTCGTCGTACTCTCTTGCTAATCCCATAGACTTCCGGCCGGATACCTTCGCCGTCGCCGAACAGTTCGTCCAGCATTTCTCGGTCGTGACGGATTTCGAGGCGAAACCTAAGATGCGCACGGTGGAATTCACGGACGCCGGGTTCGCGAAATCGGACGAGCTCAGCGCCAGCGCGGGCCTGTCACCCGCGGACGGGTTGTTCTACATCAGGGCCGCTCTCGCAGCCCATCACCTCTACCAGAGAGACCGCGACTACATTGTGGAGTCAGGCGAAGCGGTGCCTCTGGATGATCAGTCTGGTCGACCGCTGCATGGAAGCAAGTTCGAGTTCGGGGTACAGCAGGCGATTGACCAGAAGGAGGGGATTTCGCTTAGCCTACCTAATACGAGCCTAAACCAGATCACGCTCCAGAGCTTTTTCTCAAGTTTTCGGATGCTATCCGGTATGTCCGGGTCCGCCATCCAGAACGCGCTGGAGTTCAAGTACATCTACGGGCTCGATGTCATCCCGATTCCCCCAAATCGGCGATGTATCCGAGTCGACGGGGTTGACGTCTTCTACATAACCAAGGCCGCTCAACTCGGTGCTGTCGTGAACCATGTCGAGGCGATGGTGGAGTCGGGCCGACCTGTCTTGGTTGGCACGACGAACATCCAAGACGCCGAGGCGGTCGGCGAGTTGTGCACCCAACAAGGGGTCGACAACCGCGTTCTGAGCGCAAAGAACTACTTCGCGGAAGCGGTCGTCATCGCGGAGGCGGGCCAGGCGAGGCGTGTGACCATCGCGGCGCGGATGGCTGGCCGAGGAGTTGACATCCGACTCGACGAACCCGCCCGACTCGCCGGCGGGCTGCATGTCATTGGGGTCGGACGGAGTGAAGCCCGAAGGTTGGACGAGCAGTTGATCGGACGATCGGGCCGCCAGGGTGACCCGGGCTCGTCCATCTTCATTCTCTCGCTAGAGGACGACCTGCTCGCCAGCCTCGGTGGAGATGCGACCAGAAAGCTCACGAGCAGATGGAATCTGGAGGAAGCGGCAGAGATCAGGAGCCGTGTAGTCACCCGCGCTATCAGACGCGCGCAGCGGCAGCTGGTCCTGCACAGGTTCGCACAGCGCCAGGCGGCACTCCAGTTCGACCGGTACCTGAACGCGAGCCGCGAGACTGTCTTTCGTCGGCGCGCGACTCTCCTAGAGATGGAGTCCTACGACCAGGAGATCGAGAACCTCATTGTCCGCTACCTGGATCGACTGGGACACGTAGAGCCTGAAGATCTCAACGACCAGCTGGCAGACATCGGCCGCCTGCTCTCCTTGCATGTGCCGTTGGGAGTGCATGCGGCCGGGGAACGCGGCGCATGGAAGGAAGAACTGTCCAAGACCATTCGGCATACCTACGTGGAGCGGCGCACCCGGGCGGAACCCTATGCTGTGGCGCGCGAACACCTGGTCTTCCTGCGCAGCATCGACTTCAGCTGGTCGCTCTTCCTCGACAAGACAACGCTGGACTTCGACAGCTTGCTGGCCGTTTTCGGCGGCCGCTCCAGAATCGAACTCCAGCAGGAGCTGCACCGACACTTCCTCGGAGCCGCCGACCGACTCCATGCCGAGATCGACGAGACGACACTACGGTTCCTCCTGCGCCTCGACAATCCGGTCGCCCTGCAAGACATTAAGTTCTGGCGCGGACTGGGGCTGGTCTACGGAGGACCCAGTGACATCGACCCGGAAGATGGACTAGGCCCACCTCCGGATTACCTGATGACGCCCGCATTTCCTGGCGAGGAGCCCTCAGGAACGCCGCCACCACAACCCGCCCGCCCGCTAGGTCGTCGGCGGCAAGGCCGTTCCGAGCTGATAAACGCATACACGGCGTATATGAAGGAGGGAGGCATCAGTCAGCGTCGGCTGCGTGTGCTGGCGGAGGTCGTTGACGAGTTCCTTAGTGCCGACGACAACGACTCCCGCGTCTTCACAGTGCCACTGATTGCGCTGGACGAGCATCTGGCGGAACTAAAGGCCAGAGGGCACGCACCGCTGAGCCGACACGGCAGACGGCGGATTATCCTCCAGTTCCTCAAGTACCTGAGCAGGGAGGGCATGCTCGCTCCGCAAGCGAGGGTGTCACCGGGGCGTCTGGCTCTCGACCATGCGATAGGCGCCATCAGGACATTGATGCGCCCTTCGATGGTGCTGCAGGTGACGTGGGTCGTGGTTGTCTTCGTTGCATACCGGTGGCTTTCGGGACTTTCCGTACCCGGCGTGCCGTCAGTACTCCCGGACGGTGAGCCGGTCGTCAGTTTCCCATCCCCAACCTTGGCCTATCAGCTGATTGATCAGCTTGTGCTTGCCGGAGCAGTCCAAGCGGTGACATTGGGGATGATCGGCGCAGTCCCATTAATATCCACAGAACTGCTGCTGGCTCGATTCGGCCGGCAGAGCGAGTCGCCGGCGCTCTATGTCCCGCTGGCTCTTGTCCTGTCGGTCGTGGCAGGGCCGTGGCTGCTCGCCGTCACACGGACCGGGGAGGGGTTGGACTGGCCGGCGCTCGCAGTGGCGGTCTCTTCCCTGTTCGTGGTGAGCTGCATCGTGACGCTGCTCATCTGGACAGTGCGGTATGTCGATTTCATCACAGGGCTGGAGCTCGTCCTGTTTGGAAACGCACTCGTCGTGGCGTGGCAGTTGTGGGAGCAACAGTTGGAGCGACCGGGTCGGCTGGTGGCAGCCGGACTCCTTCTGGGCGGGTTCATGCTGACCATGCTGCGTATCAAGATGGCACGAGTCTCGGTGGAGCTCCTTCACACGGGAAAGTTCGATCTGAAGACCGGGCGCCTGACCAATGTCGCGACAAAGGCGCAGATCAGCCTGCTCCCTGGCAGCTATCATCTCCTCGCCGCTTTCTTGCTGGTCCTGGTCCTGGGACAGTCGGTGCGAGGCCTCAAAGTATCAGTCTTGGCCGATGTGTCACATACCGGCGCAGTGCGTTCGGGCCTGCTAGGAGTGCTTGGGTTCCTCTGTCTGGCGCTGTGGTTGAGCTTCAAGAGATCGAACCATCAGTTGTCGCGGACGAATATTGCGGCCTTCCTCCGTGGCCGAGATCTCTTCGTCGCGAGGGCGGCAGGATGGGACGGGGCGGTCACAGAGCTCAGGCGAACGGTCAGGCGGAGATTGGTTATTGATGCCGCCATGGAGGCCGTCATCATCCTCGTGATCTGGCTGGGGATCGCTTCAGTCAGCTCGGGACTGCCCTGGCAGCACTCCCTGTACCTCCTGATGCTTACGCTCTTTGTAATCCAGATGCTGGTCCTGCTTGGGCAGCGTGTGGGAGGCAGCCTCCGAGAATCGTCCACAATCGGGGTCCTGGCAATCCAGGCCGTTGATGAGGATGAAGGTTCCTGGCTGAGGCGACGGTGGCGCGCGCTCATGGCCAGGTACGGCTTGTTGGGCCTTGTGGGGGTCATCTTGGGGATCATCGCGGCTATCAGGGGTTTTTGACACGGGTAATTGTGGGCCTAATGAAACCGGGATGAAGACCTCCTGGCTTGTGGGCGCAACGCGCGGCGGGGGAAGATGATCCGGGGTCTGACGGGCAAATGACGTGGGCACCGGACCATGCGCATAATTGACACCGGACCGATCTTCTCGCGGGTCGGTCCGAAGGCGGGGTGGACCGATGAAGATGAACTACAGGCTTAACCATTCGAGAAACTGAGCCCGCGCCTCGCCAACATCTCTCGCCTAATATTTTCAATGGATGATCCCAGGTGCGTGAACGGACGCAGCCACGGCTGCCAAGTATGCACCTTCGACAGGGTCTCAAAATGCGTCACGCCAGGCTTGTTGTTGACTGAGCCAGAACACACATCGAGTTCCTCGTCTCCGATCCTGACTCGCAGCCAGGCATGGCCCGAGACTCCTTCAGGCGATAGCACGCCATCAACCACCGTGCCAAGAAACGTGCAACGCAAGGCAAACACTGGCCTTGCTTCGATCCCCAGTTGGTCATAGATGTGTTTCAGCGCAAGCGCCTGCTGCTCGCAGTACCCCATACCTCGTTCGAAGGCCCTGGAAGGTGTATCCCAGGTATTGAGCCGAGAATAGGTGAATTTTCTGGCAGCGAGGTTCTGCGCATACGCTACCAGGTCCCAGCCGTGCAACTCCGTTCGTTTGCATGCTTCTACTGCGTCATCGATCGTGGTGATCCCGTCCACCGACACACGGCTTGGCTTGGGAAGACGACGCAACAGTGGGATGGTAAGCAGGTAGATGGCGACAGCCGCAGCCACGCCCAGGCCGGTGCAGGCCAGCACTAGTTTCCTGACCATGCTCGTCCTCCTTTGCTCTGGCGAGCATCTGAGCACTCCTGCTTCGTTCTGCGCGACCCGGCGTGCCTGCCAGCGACTTCCGTGCTGTGCTCATCCAGCGCGGGCTGCTGCCAGCATGGTACTGCTCGCGTTGCTGCTCGCTGTTCATGACGAAGGTCCCCACCGTCATGACGACGGTCCCCACCCGGCTGGGCCTGCGGGCCCTGGCGGCACCGGTGGGGATGGGTGCATCGTTTTGCCATGAGCGCTCTACGTGAAACCAGCCGACGGCTGGCTCGGCCTCAGCGGATTCCCTGGGGCGCCACCGCCGAGGAAAGGGCGATGGCGCTGCCGGGAGACGATCTAGTGCCAGCTCCGATGGTGCAGGCCACCCACGCCGTGACAATCAACGCACCGCCGCAGCGGGTCTGGCCATGGCTGGTGCAGACTGGCCAGGGGCGTGCCGGCTTCTACTCGGACTCGCGGTTCTGGGACCGGTCGGTGGACTGGTATTACCGCCGCCTTTCCCGTAAGCAGCCAGGGAAGGAGGCGGTCGGCTATCATTTCGCCGCCTCGGACCGGATCGTCTCGGCCTGGCAGAATCCGCACGTGGGGGACATCATCGCAGATGGGCCGCCTGGGACAGCCTATTACGTTGTGCGGCAGGCCGAACCAGACAAGTCATGGGTCCTGTTCACCGACACGCATCTGCGTTATCTGGTTCCGGCCCGCCTTCGTGACAGCTCCCGGCTTGGCATCTTCGGCGAGGTCAGCCACAGCTGCCTGCTGACCGAGCCGGAACCAGGGACGACACGAGTGGTTCGCCGCATGCGGCTGAGGTGCGGGCCCTGGCTGTTCCGGGTGTACGTCGTTCCGATCGTCCTGGTCTGGGGCGAGAAGATCACGGCCCGGAACTTTCTGCGCGGGGTGAAGCGGCGGGCCGAGTCAGGCCATGCCGTGCCGTCTGGCTAGGGGTGCTGGATCGCAGCCATGCGCCAGGAAACGATCTCACTGCTGTCCAG
>Ga0116219_10004513_pt1 | contig 10438 bp, 9 predicted proteins | sample Sb_taG_4_FD_91019 | JGI IMG/M metagenome (GOLD analysis project Ga0116219, IMG submission 91019) | Peat soil microbial communities from Weissenstadt, Germany - Sb_50d_6_BS metaG | ecosystem: Environmental > Terrestrial > Soil > Wetlands > Peat | place: Germany: Weissenstadt | collected 2010-09-21
CTCATTCAGGCCGGGGAGGAACTTTACCAGCATCGCGGGTTTTAGAAAAAGGGACTCTTGCACGCGAAGGGGCCTGCTGATATGATCGGCTTTCGGTATTTATTTGCCCCGGTGGGCACTTTTGGGGGCTTGGCGCCACGCTCTTGGCCCAGCGTGGCAGATCCTCATACACAAAAAGAAAGTAGATCCAACCCATGGCAACTCCGCACCCAGTATCCGCCAGCGAGTTGATGGCGAACGTGAAGGCGTCCCGCGAGAAGGCGGAGACGCAGGCACAGCTAGCCTGGATCCGCTCGCAAATGTACGCGTACGGTGTCGACCGGCTCAAAATCAAATCGGGTACGGCATCGGATCTCGCCGATCTCGCAGTTCGCGTGGTCTCTCGCCAGAGAGCCTGATTTCACTTAATTCTCATCGATTTCATGGTGGGCAGGGGTATTATTCTTAAGGATGCACCCGGCAGAACTGCGGAAACTCCTGGCGCCAGAGTACATACGCACGGTAATCATCGAAAGCTATGAATGGATGCACGGCGCGATCCGAATGCTGAAGAACCAGGCCTTTGAGGGAGCACCAGACACCAAAAAATCATTATCGGTGATTGATCTTTATACCGAGACATTCTTCTTCTGCAAGGTGAAAGCTAGATTCCAGGAACTCGAGATCATCAAGACAGAGGATGTGGTGCCCGATTTCGATGTGACGAAGTGTCTGCGCACGTGCATGCTGATCGACATTCTGGACGGCGCGCACATGCACCAGCGCAGGCTGTCGAACTGGTGTTCGGCCATTACGGTGTTCGACCGGATCGACGGCCGGATTCATGCTGCATACGTCGTTCTGCCCGCCACAGAGCGGCTGTATTACGCAACGGAGCACCGTCCTGGAGCCTTCTCCATGGAAATGCCCGGGCTAAGTCGGATCGATGCGCGGACGGTAACCGGGGCGACTACCGACGACCGGCTGGACGTGCACCCGAGCGGGAGGGGCTGGAACCGGGTCCCCCTGCGGCTGGCGCGCGGGCCGACGGCTTTGGAACAAGCCACGGTGTGCATGTCCTCGCAGCGCTGTACCCACCTGGCGGCAATCGCCGGAATACGGAAATACCCAAGGCTGGCGAAATGGCTTCGGCATCTGGCCAACACGGATCGGGACATGCGAGAGGGAGGCATTGGCGAGTTGGCGTTCCGCTTTTACAACCTGGGTGGAAACCCCATGCTGGCGCGGATCTGCGATTCGGGTGCGGACGTGGTGATGGACTGGTCGGGAGAACTGCCCAATGACTGGGTACCCGGTGCTTACATTGCCGCTAGGGCCGGAGCGTTTCTGGGCCGGCCAGATGGTACGCCCATCACAGAGCAGGATATGGGACTCTCGCTGCTCAAGCCGGGAGCCAGTCGCACACCGTACATCGCGGCTTCGAGCGAGCAGCTTTTTCGGCAGGTGGTTTCGCTGTTGCAGTGACTTCCATGTTCAGTCCCATGAGGTCATCGATCTTTTCCCCACCCAAAAAACCGGGTCACAAAATTTCCGGGAATATTTTCGCCCTGTTTTCAATAACTTAGTCCCTCAAACCATCTGCCATCGCATCACCTGCCTGCTAGCTTTAAATCAGGAAGGGATTTACGCTCCCAATGGAAAACAACATCACTCAAGTCGTGGCCCTCGGTACCTCCATCGGCCGCTCCCAGGCCTTCGGCCTCATCACTTATAAATGCTCCGCCGAGCAGGCCAGAGCCTTCGAGCAGGTCTGGGAATCCGGCAGCTACAAGCTCCTCGGACTCACCTGGGAAAAGTATTGCCTCGACTACGCCGGCCTCACCCACCAGCGCGTCGAAGGCATCATCCGCAACCGCCAAGAATTCGGCGACATCTACCTCCAGCTCTCCGACATCGTCGCCGTCTCCCCCGAAACCTACCGCCACATCCAGCCCAAGGTCCACGACGACTGCCTCGAAATCGCGGGCGAAATGGTCCCCATCCTCCCCGAAAACGCCGCCCGCATCCGCGATGCCGTCCACCGCCTCCGCGCCGACCTCCGCAAAACTCAGGAAGATGTCGACCTCCTCACCTCTCCCGAGCTCGCCAGCCTGCAAACCCGCTTCGACGCCTGGCTCTACGACCTCCGCCGCCTCGCCCCCCGCCACGAAGACACCGGGCTCCGCGGCCTCGTCCACTACTCCATCCAGCACCTCCAGGAAATCGCCCAAGCCTTCCCCGAGTAACCAAACCACAAATGCATTTGTCCCCCGCCTCCCCCAACCCCTTGATTCCACTAGAACCGCCCCCGCAAAACGACAAATGCATTTGTCGTTTGGGTTCGTCCCGTCAAACCGGTTTTCTCCGCGCCCTCCGCCTCCTCCGCGCTCTCAGGTCTTGACTTTCTCTCGTCTTTCTCCGCCTCTTCCTCCGCGCCTCCGCGCCTCCGCGTCAAGGACAAGGCTTCCCCCTAAACCCCGCCCCCCATCCCGCCGATCTCTCCCCCAGATATATGCGCGGGCAGCCTGACATCCTCATCCTCGGCGGCGACGGCATGCTGGGCCACAAAATCTTCCAGCGCCTGCGCGCCGCAGCCGCCACGGTAGCCACCATTCGCAGCAGCCCCCGCGTGGACCTCCTCGCCGGCGCCGACGTAATCCCCGGCATCGACCTGATGCACCTCGACCGCACCGCGGAACTGCTGGCCGATCTGCGGCCCCGCTTCGTCATCAACTGCGCGGGCATCGTCAAGCAGCGCCCCGAATCGGGCGACGCGATCCCCAGCTTCACCATCAATTCCCTGCTGCCGCATTGCCTGGCGCAGTGGTGCGCCCCCTGGAACGGGCGTCTCATTCACTTCAGCACCGATTGCGTCTTCAGCGGCAGCGTGTCCAACGGCAGACAGGGCGGATACAGCGAAGACGACCCGTCCGACGCCGCGGACCTCTACGGCCGCTCCAAGTTTCTGGGCGAAGTCCACACCCTCAACGCCCTCACCCTGCGGACCTCCATCATCGGCCGCGAGCTGTCCCGCCACAGTTCCCTGCTGGACTGGTTCCTGGCGCAAAATCACGGGCTCGTCCGCGGCTTCCGGCGCGTCATCTACTCGGGCGTCACCACCAATCACCTGGCCGGGCTGGTGGAGCGGATCGTCCTGCACCACCCCAATTTGACCGGCCTGTACCAGGTGGTGTCCGCGCCCATCTCCAAATACGACCTGCTCCTCTCCATCCGCGACGCGTACCGCATGGACGTCGAAATCGCGCCCGACGAGACCGAGATTTCGGACCGCAGCATGCGCGGCGACAAGCTCCGCGCGGCGTGCGGATACCAGGCGCCCCCCTGGCCGGAATTGATCGCGCAGTTGGCGCAAGACCCTACCCCCTACGAAAGGTGGAACGAAAGTGCGACCCCTGGAAAACAAGAGAATCCTGATTACCGGTGGCACCGGCTCGCTGGGCAAGACGCTGGTCAGACGCCTGCTCACCGGTGAAATGGGATGGCCCGAAAAGATCGTCGTCTTTTCCCGCGACGAGGCCAAGCAGTACTTCATGCGCCTGGAGCATCAACGGCTCAAGGCGGCCACCGATGAGCTGATCTACCGCGATTTCGAAAAGGTGCTGGAGTTCCGCATCGGCGACGTGCGCGATTACGGAAGCGTGGCCTCCGTGCTGCGCTCGGCCGACGTGGTCGTCAACGCCGCCGCCATGAAGCAGGTGCCCACCTGCGAATACTTCCCCTTCGAAGCCGTGCGCACCAACATTCAGGGCGCGGAGAACATCGTGCGCGCCATCGAGGAGCACACCCTCCCGGTCGAAACCGTGGTGGGGGTCTCCACCGACAAGGCCTGCAAGCCGGTCAACGCCATGGGCATGACCAAGGCCCTGCAGGAGCGCGTGTTCATCCAGGGCAACCTGCGCTGCCCGGGAACGCGCTTCGTGGCCGTGCGCTACGGCAACGTGCTGGCCTCGCGCGGCTCGGTCATCCCGCTGTTTCACGAGCAGATCCGGCAGGGCGGCCCGGTGACCATCACCACGCCCGAGATGACGCGCTTCCTGCTCAGCCTCGACGACGCCGTGGATATGGTGTTCGCGGCCATCCGCCAGGCCCGGCGCGGCGAGATCTACGTGCCGCGAGCGCCTTCGGCCCGGGTCGTGGATATCGCGGCCGCGCTGATCGGCCCGCGGCCCATCCGGCAACTGGTGACCGGCATCCGGCCGGGTGAAAAAATCCACGAGATCATGGTCAGCGAAGAAGAGGCCGGACGCACGCTCGACCGCGGAAAGTGGTACGCCATCCAGCCCATGCTCCCCGAGATTTTGGGCGTTACCCAACTCGGCCCCGCCTCCCATCTCACAAAAGAGTACAGCTCCGCCGACGAAGTCATGACGCTGGCGGAAACCGAAGCCCTGCTGGCCGCCCGCGACCTGCTGGTAGCCGAAAGCGGCCTGGCGGCCCTGGCCATTGCGGTGGCGCAACCCGCCGTGCCGATGGGAGTCCCGCACGAACTGCTGCGATGACAGAGTTTACCCGTTTGCTAAACTTCAAGTGAACTGATTAATCAATTCAGGGAGATTATCGTTAAACAATCGCAATCCATGAGCAACGTCATTCCCGCCGTCACCGCCCGCACTCAGTTGGGACAGATTCTCAAGCGGGCAGGTGAGGGAGACGAGCGCTTCTTGGTTGACCGCCGCGGGGAGCCGGCCGTCATCATCATGAGCGTGAGAGACTACATCAAAAACATCGCTCCACCACGGGCCTCTGTAAAGGCGATCCGTGAAGATGCCGCACGCAAAGGCACGGGCTCCTTGAGTATGCGCGAAATCGATCGCATCGTCGCCACTGTCCGGCGGCAGCGGAACAAGAAGACTAGACGATCCGTCAAATGATCCGGGTCGTTCTTGATACCAATGTCGTGGTGTCTGCCGCTTTGGTCGCCGAGGGTTTGCCGGCGGCGGTGTTCGACTTGGCCATGAACAGAACGATCCTGATGGTCACGTCCAAGGAAATCCTGGCCGAATACGAAAAGGTGCTTCATTACCACCATCTTAAACTCGATTCTCGACGCATCAGGGCTCTTCTCTCCGACATCCGCAAGGTTTGCAGGCTTGTTCAACCAAGCCACACCGTGACTATATCCCGCGGCGAATCCGACAATCGCTTCTATGAATGTGCTGAAGCAGGCAGGGCCGATTTTCTCATCACCGGCAACACCCGGCACTTTCCCGTGAATTGGGGATTCGGCGTTGAGCAGACCGCCGCCAGGCTCCTGCAGCACAGCGCTAAAGCCCGCCAGGAGGGTGAACCCTATGCACTGCGAACCGCCGAATGGGCAGCCGCGGCCGTCGGCCGCAATCGCGCTGAGCGATCCCAGGCCTGTCAGGTATTCGTCTTGAGCTTGACACCCGCCCGCGCGCGCTCTACGCTGAAAGCGATGGAAGTAGATTTTACCCCTGACCAGAAATCATTTGTGCGCAACGCGATACAGAGCGGACGCCTTCACCGGGAAGAAGACGCGGTAAAGGAAGCCCTTTCCTTGTGGGAAGAACGCGAGCGCCGACGTCTGGAAATACTGGCCGCGGTTGAATTGTCTAAAGCGTCTCTGGCTCGCGGCGAAGGTCGCACCGTTACTATGCGCGAGGAATCAGACCAGCTTGTCAGCGACGTCACCCGGCGCGGCATGGCGCGACTTGCCGCCGAGCAAAACTCGCGCGGATGAGCTACCGCCTTTCCTCCCAAGCGGAAGCCCAGCTCGACGACATCTGGTTATACATCGCCCGCGAAAGCGGCAGCGTCGATACCGCCATTCGCATTGTGCAAAACATCAGCGACCGTTTTTGGCTATTGGCGAAGCATCCCCGCATGGGGCGACAGCGTCCGGATTTGTCGCCCGAACTGCGGAGCTTCGCTGCGGGCGATTACGTCATCCTCTATTCGATTGAGGATGATGACGCGGTGTTGATTCACTACGTGTTCCATGGCAGCCAAGACATAGAGTCTTTTTTCCATCATTAGAAAGCCCCGCCAGGAGGGTGAACCCTACGCACTGCCAACCGCCGAGCGCGCAGCCGCGACCGTAGTAGGCCGCCGGCAACTACCCCCGAAAACGGTGATAGGCCGACTGTTTCGAAAAGGGTCGTTTGCGCAACGAGCGGAGAAGCCCGAACGACGGCAGCGCCTTCAGGCAACGGGCGGAAGCCCCCTCCGGCTCCGGCCACAAGACTGCCCCTAAGCCTGGCTCACGCCGCCCCGGGACTCGCGCCGTCCTACGAGAGCAGGAGTTCGAGGTCTTCCCGGCGCAGGTTCCGGATCAGGCTGTTGTCGGCACTGATAATGGCTGCGGCCAGATCGCGCTTGGTCTTCTGTAATTCGAGGACCTTCTCTTCAACCGTGTCTCGTGCAATCAGCCTGTAGGCGAAGACCTGTCGCGTCTGCCCGATGCGGTGAGCCCGGTCCACCGCTTGCGCTTCCACCGCCGGATTCCACCAGGGATCGAGAAGGAACACGTACTCGGCGGCCGTGAGGTTCAATCCCAGGCCGCCGGCTTTCAGGCTGATCAGGAAGAGCCGGCAATCTGCGTCGTTCTGGAAGTGTTCCACGCGCGCTTGCCGGTCGCGCGTGGCGCCGTCCAGATACTCGTAAGCGACACCGCCGGCATCCAGGTGGTTGCGGACGATCCTGAGCAGGCTCGTGAACTGCGAGAACACCAGCGCTTTGTGCCCCTCGTCGACGACCTCGCGCAACTGTTCCAGGAGCACGTCCAGCTTGGCGCTCTTTTCTCCCTGGCGCTGGGGGTCGATCAGGCCGGGATGGCAGGCGGCCTGACGCAGGCGCAGCAGTGCCTCCAGGACCTGGATCTTGGATTTTGCCAAGCCCTCGGTCTCGATCCGCTTCAGCAGCCGGTCCCGGTAGTGCTGGCGGAGTTCGTTGTAGAGTCTGCGCTGGGCAGGCTCCATCTCGCAATAAACGGTCTGCTCGGTCTTGGACGGGAGTTCGCGCGCCACCTGAGCTTTGGTGCGGCGCAGAATGAATGGCCGCAAGGCGTGGGCCAGGAGCTTGCGGGTGTCTTCGTCGGGATTGCGCGCCGCCCCGCCGGCCAGCTTGAACACACTGGCGGCGCCCAGCATACCCGGGTTGAGAAACTCGAACAAAGACCAAAGCTCGCCCAGGTGGTTTTCAATCGGCGTGCCACTGAGCGCCAGGCGATGTCCTCCGCGCAGCAATCTGACGGCTTTGGCCGATTCCGTATCCGCGTTCTTGACGGCCTGGGCCTCATCGAGCACGACGTAATCGAACTCGACGTCCTTCAAGCGGACGGCGTCCCGGCGCAACGTGCCGTACGTAGCGAGGATTGCGTCGTAAGAGGCAAAATCGTCGCCGTTCCGCTCCGGGGTGGTGTAATCGAGCACGCGCAGCCGCGGCGTGAATCGCTCCGCCTCCTGCTTCCAGTTGAAAACCAGCGACCGCGGAACTACCACCAGCGACGGGCCCACCGGGTCCCCGGTGGCGCGCAACTCCCGGCGCGTCTCGAGCAACGCCAGCACCTGGGCGGTCTTGCCCACGCCCATGTCGTCGGCCAGGCATCCTCCGAAGGAGAAGCGGCGGAGGAACCCCATCCAGCCCAACCCCTCGCGCTGGTAATCGCGCAAGCAACCCACGAAACCGGCGGGCTGCACCGCGGCCTCGACGCCCTGGAACCGGCGCAATTCCTCGCGGATCTGCGCAAAGGCTTCGTCGCAGCGGGCCTCGGGTTGCGTGGCCAGCAGTGCATCCAGCAGCCCGGCCTGGCTCCGGCGGAAGCGGATGTGCCCGTCTTCCGGCGCACCCGCTCCTGCCAGCATCCCGATCCGCCGCAGCCACTCCTCGGGCACCATGCCGTAGGTGCCGTCGTCGAGCCGAACCATGTTCTCGCCGCGGCGCAAGGCTTCCAGCAACGCGGGAAGTTTCGCCGCCGTCTCGCCATACTCCACGCCGCCGTGCAGCTCGAACCAGTCCACGCCGGTGGATACCTGGATGTGAAATGAGCCTGGCCGCCGGAAGATCTTACCGTCGGCGTCGATGTGCCAGCCCGCCTCCACCAATGCGCGGACGATGCGCGGCAGCTTGATGGGCGCCAGTTCCCAACCCGGCGATGGATCCCCGTAAGTCCAGGCGCGGAACTTCAGACCCAGTTCGCCGAGCAGCCCGGCGGCAGCCTTTTCCGCGGCGGAATCGCGGCGCACCACGCGGCGAGCGGCTGCGTCGTAGAACCCCCTGGTTGGTTCGCCGGCGGATACAACCTGTCCTTCGTAATCAAAGGACAATTCCGCCCGCAGCTTGCGTGCGGCGTAAGACGTATCCGCGGCGCGGATTCGCAAGCTGGGCCGCGGCTGGATGGTCGCTTCCTCATAACGCAGCTCCTCGGGCACCTCCAACCTGGGCAGGCCCGGCGAGCAGAGTAGTGCTGCGAGAAATTCATCCGTATCTTTTTCCGCAGCCTCGATAGCGCCGGAAGGGCTGAGGAGGTGAGAGATCCATTGGAAGGGAGCGTCTTCCGCGAGCGGCGCTACGCGGCCGGGCGTGAACACCAGTCCGCCCTGCGTGACCAGGGCCGCGGCTGCCAGATCCATGCGCTCCTCTCCACGGCGCAAAACGCCGGCCAGCGCCCATCCTTTTCGGCTGCGGCGCATCTCGATCCCGAATTCCCAGGGACCGCTTTCGTCCCAGGCAAGTGGGACCAACTCATCCGGATCGTGGCCGTTTCGCGAGTAGCAGCGGCCGGTGCGGGCCGCCAGTGGCATGATCGCGCCCGCCAAGGGATGCGCAACCAGATAGGACTCGGGGACCTGTTCGTCGTCACGCGTGTAGCCCCAGCCGGAATACTGCACGGCTCCCGCCAATGCCGAAACGATTTCGCGGTCCTCCGGCAGCGGTAGCTTCGCAATCCGGCTGCGCTTCAGCGCCAGAGGAGCGACTCGCGTGCAACCGCCATCCGCCTTGCGGTCGCGCATTGCGAGCTTGAGGACAACATTGCCCGCCGATCCGCTGCCGGGAACATCCACAACGTATAGGATCTCTCGTTTGCCGGACCACTCATCGGCAAACCGGGCGGCCTGCAAACTGCGGCTGGCAATGCCGATGATATGGTTCTTCCAGGCGGGCGGCGGCGGTGGTGGCTTCGGCGCCGGAACCGGCTGGCGTTTTGAGAAGCCGGCATTTCCCCTGTCTTCGTCCTCGACGCCAATACAGTCCAAAACCACGTCCGTCGCGGAGGCGGCCGAGAGATAACCCCGCGCGTCCGCGGCAAGAATTGTGGCCCAAAGATGCTTGCATGGTTCGGATTCGAAATGCGGGCAGTCGCACGATGCGAATAGCACGCCAGCTTCCCAATCCAGGCTGACCTGGTAGCTCCGCGATCCACGGACGCGGGCGTCCACCTGAGAGTTGGTTGCGTGCCGGATGCTCACGCGCCCCTGCCAGTAGTAATTCTTGCCGCGGTTCCGGACCGTGGCGCTGAAATCCCCAGTCAGTCTCTTTGACAGATTCATGCGTGTCTGAGTTCCCTGGGGAGGCTGAGACCCATTCTATACGGAATTCATCCCGGCCAACGCCTGGGAGCGAAATCCATCGGTCTGTCGTCAACGCCTCATGCGCCAACGCAATCCGATTTTGCGCCGAAACGAGCCTGGCATTGGCGGCGGTCAGCGTATCATCACGGACGTAGTGTTGTTTGACCCAAGCCAGACGGTCCCGGCGCAGGACCGGGTTGTCGTAATAGGAACTTCTCACTTTGCCGCGACAAATCGTCGCCGTCCCCCCTTCGCCGTCTTCTTTTGATACCATTACCAAAATCTTCTTTTCCGGTGGGTGGTGTCGCAACTGGGCGACCTTTCCGGATATCGAGGGGGCCACATGATGTCGTGGAAGTCTGGCTGGTGGGTGCTCGCGCTCGTCGCCGCGGTGGCGGCCCGCGGACAGACCACCTACAACGGCATCGCCACCGCGTGCACGTACCAGGTCAGCACCCCGATCGCCGGCAGCCTGGCCGCTTCGGGGGTTGACGGCTCCTTCACCATTACCACCGGTCCGGGATGCCCCTGGACGGCCGCGGCCAACTACAGCATTAGTCCGCCGTCTCCCTGGGTCACCTTCAACCCCGCGTCCGGCAACGGGACCACCACGGTGAATTACAGCATCTTGTCAAACACTGGAGCGAGCCGCACCGCGACCCTGGTGATCGCGGGACAGACTTTCCCCCTCACCGAATCGGGCGGCGCGACCGCTCCCGCGGGGGGCGGCGCGGGAACCTGGCAACCGGCGGGAACCGGCGATTGCGCGGGCGGCGACGCCGGCGCCACAACAGACTCGCCACCCGGCACCGGCAAGTGCACCGCATCATTCGCCGGCAGCAAGACCATCACCGCCACCGATGCCGCGAATGTCACGGTCTCCGGAACCTCGGCGGCGATCGTGGTTC
>Ga0116219_10004524_pt1 | contig 10425 bp, 6 predicted proteins | sample Sb_taG_4_FD_91019 | JGI IMG/M metagenome (GOLD analysis project Ga0116219, IMG submission 91019) | Peat soil microbial communities from Weissenstadt, Germany - Sb_50d_6_BS metaG | ecosystem: Environmental > Terrestrial > Soil > Wetlands > Peat | place: Germany: Weissenstadt | collected 2010-09-21
GATTGTGGTTCTCGGCGAATTCTTTCCAGGGATTGGCCTTGCACTGCTTCAGACCGAGCGAAATCCGACGCCGCTCTTCGTCGACGTCCAGAATCATCACCTCGACTTCCTGGCCGGTATGCACGACTTTGGCGGGATTGACGTTCTTATTGGTCCAATCCATCTCCGAGACGTGCACCAGACCCTCGACGCCGTCTTCGATCTCGACGAAGGCGCCATAATCGGCAATGTTCGTGACCTTGCCGAATACACGCGTATTGGGCGGATAGCGGCGCGCAATGTTCTCCCAGGGATCGGCGCCGAGCTGCTTGAGACCGAGCGACACGCGCGAGCGCTCACGATCGAATTTGAGAATGCGCACATCGATCTCATCGCCGACTTTGACCACTTCGGACGGGTGCTTGACGCGCTTCCAGGCCATGTCGGTGATGTGCAGCAGTCCATCGATGCCGCCGAGATCGACGAAGGCGCCGTAGTCGGTCAGATTCTTGACCGATCCACGCACCACCGCTCCCTCCTGCAGGTTGTCCATGAGCGCACTGCGCTCGGCAGAGAACTCCTGCTCCACGACCGCGCGGCGTGAGACCACGACATTGTTGCGTTTCTGATCAAGCTTGATGACCTTGAATTCGAGCGGTTTACCCTCGAGATAGGCGGTGTCGCGCACCGGCCGCACGTCCACGAGCGAACCGGGCAGAAAAGCGCGCACATGATCGATCTCGACCGTGAAACCGCCCTTGACGCGGCCCGAAATGATGCCGGTCACAATCTCGCCGGCATTGAATGCCTGCTCGAGCCGGGTCCAGGTACGAGCTCGCTTGGCCTTCTCGCGCGACAGACGGGTCTCGCCCGTCCCGTCCTCGACGGAATCGAGTGCCACCTCGACCTGCTCTCCGGCGTGGACTTCGACTTCGCCGCGCTCGTTCTTGAATTGATCGAGCGGGATGACCGCTTCGGACTTGAGTCCAACATTGACGATCACGACATCGGGGCCGACATCGATCACGAGCCCCGTCAGAATCATGCCCGGCCGAATTCGCTGATTCGCCAGGCTCTGTTCGAACATCTCACTGAAACTTTCGTTCATACACTCTCTCGCACGTTGCCGTGCTCAACGCTCCGCGGAACCTCCGGCCCCACGGGTAAGACAGACTAGGGAGCCGCATCCTTGGGCCCCGACCTTCAGCACCACCGAATCCACCCCCCTCCGTACCCGACGCGCGCCTCAAGGCCACAGCCGCCGGGAACGGCCGTGCGCATAGATCTCGTCCGCTACTTCGGCGGCATTGAGTGCCGTCGAGTCCAGAACGATCGCATCTGCAGCCGGCACGAGCGGCGCGGCGGACCGCGTCATGTCACGCCGGTCGCGCTCCGCGATGTCGAGCGAAAGGGCGGAAAGCGTAACACTAGAATCCTTTTCTTTCAACTGCTTATAGCGACGTCGAGCACGTTCTTCGCTGCTGGCCGTCAGGAATATTTTGAGCTCGGCGCCGGGAAAAACCACGGTTCCCATGTCGCGCCCATCGCAGATCAGTCCGGGCGGGCGGGCGAAGGCGCGCTGGCGCTCGAGCAGCGCCTGACGCACCTGCGGCCAGGCGGCCACGCGCGATGCCCCCGCCCCCGCCGACTCGGTGCGCAAAGCGGCGCCAACCTCCCGGCCATCGAGCAGGATCCGCTCGGCGCCCTGCGCATCGCTTGCGAACTCGATGCGCATGCTCGATGCCAGCCGAGCATGGGCCTCGACGTCATCGCTGCCAGCGCCCGCCAGGCTTCCGGCCAGGGCTACCAGGCGATAGAGCGCGCCGCTGTCGAGCAATTGCCAGCCGGTGCGGCGGGCCAACAGACGGCTCACCGTGCCCTTGCCCGAGCCGCTTGGACCGTCGATGGTCACGACGACTGCGGCCTCGCCGGGCGGCAGGCTCATGCCTGCTCCTGCAGCGCCAGCCCGGCTGCGCGTGCCAGGGCCGGGAAGCCGGGGAAGGAGGTCGCGACGTTGGCGACGTCCTCGATCTCGATGGTCCCGCGGGCAATGAGGCTCGCGATCGCGAAGGCCATCGCCACGCGGTGATCGCCGTGACTATCGATGCGCCCGCCGCGCACGGCACCGCCCTGAATGCGCAGTCCGCCCGGCTGCAGCTCGCACTCGATGCCGATGGCCTTGAGACCTTCGGCCATGACCGCGAGTCGATCGCTCTCCTTGACGCGCAGCTCCTCGGCACCGGTGACGACGGTCTCACCGTGAGCCGCCGCCGCGGCAACGAAGAACACCGGGAACTCATCGATCGAGAGCGGCACCAGGGCCTCGGGCACGCGAATGCCCCGCAAGGCGCTCGCGCGCACGTGAATGTCGGCGGTCGGCTCGGCGGCATGGGCGCTGCGCGGCTCGATGCGGATGTCCGCGCCCATGAGCCGCAGCAGTTCGAGCAGCCCGGTGCGCGTGGGATTGACGCCGACCGCTCGTATCGTCAGACCAGAGGCGGCCCCGAGGCAGCCTGCCACGATGAAGAAAGCCGCCGATGAGAAATCGCCCGGGACGTCGATAGGGCAGCCCGACAACCGCGCACCGCCCGTGAGGCTCACGCGCATGCCCTCACGCAGCACTTCGACGCCGAAGCCGCGCAACATGCGCTCGGTGTGATCACGAGTAGGCGCCACTTCGGTGACGCTGCTGCTTCCTTGCGCGTACAGCGCGGCGAGCAGCAGCGCGGATTTCACCTGCGCGCTCGCCACCGGCATTGTGTAATCGATGGCGTGCAGATGCGAGCCGCCGCGGATCTGGACCGGCGGCCGACCCTGCTGCGTCTGCAGCTGCGCTCCCATGAGACGCAATGGCTGCGCCACGCGCTCCATCGGACGGCGCATCAGCGAGGCATCGCCGATGAGCGTGCTGTCAAACGGCTGGCCGGCCAGCAATCCCATGAACAACCGTATGGCCGTGCCGGCGTTGCCCATATCGAGCGCGGCCGCCGGCGCGCATAGTCCCTCGCGACCTGCACCGTAGACCTGCACTGCCGATTCGCTCGTGCGCTCGATGCGCACACCCAGCGCGCGTAGCGCCGCGAGCGTAGCGAGGCAATCCTCGCTCGCGAGAAAACCGCTGATGTCGGTGCGACCGTCGGCGATGCCGCCGAGCATCAAGGCGCGATGCGAGATCGACTTGTCACCCGGCACGCGCAGCTGCCCCTGTACGCTCGCAACCGGGCGTACCACATAACGATGGGCAGGCGCGCCGCTCATCGCAGCAGCGCGGGCAGCTCTCGCAGCAGGCGATCGTTCTGCTGCGGCAAGCCGATCGACACCCGCAGATACTCATCGAGCCCATAGCTGCCGAGCGGGCGCACGATCAGTCCGACGCGCAACAGACGCTCGTACACCTCGCCGGCCTGCGTGCCGATGCGCACCAGCACAAAATTGCAGGCCGAGGGCGCGCACCACAGCCCCAGGCGCTGCAGCGCGGCTTCGACGCGCCGCAGCTCCTGCAGCGTGGCGCCGACCGCCTCACGCATGTGGCGCTGATCGGCCAGCGCCGCAATTGCGCCCGCCTGCGCCACCGAGTTGACGTTGAATGCGGGCCGCAGGCGGTTGAGCACGTCCGCGACTTCCGGGTGCGAGACGGCATAGCCGACTCGCGCGCCGGCCAGGCCGTACGCTTTGGAAAAGGTACGCACTATGACCAGGTTGGGATGCTCGCGCAGCCACGCCAGCCCGTCCTGCGTGCCGCGCTCGCGCCCGTATTCCAGATAAGCCTCATCGAGCAGTACCAGCGTTGTAGGCGGCGCGCGCTCGAGCAGCGCCTCCACGACCGCCGGCGGCGCCCACGTTCCGGTGGGATTGTTGGGATTGGCGATGAACACCACGCGCGTGTCAGCGTCGATCGCATTCCTCATCGCCACCAGATCATGCCCGAGCGGCATCGCCGCGCTGCGAGGCAGTGCCGGCACTTCGATGCAGCGGGCGCCGGTGGCCTGTGTGACGATGCGGTAGATCGCAAAGCCGTACTGCGAATACACCGCGCTGTGCGCCGGCGTCAGAAAAGCCTCCGCGAGCAACACCAGCAGATCGTTCGAACCGTTGCCGAGCGTCAGCTGCTCGGGCTCGACGCTCAAGTGACCGGCGAGGCTCTGTTTGAGATCGTGGCTCTCGCCGTCGGGATAAAGCCAGATCTGCTCGAGCGATGCGCGCATGGCCTCGAGCGAGCGCGGACTCGGGCCGTACGGATTTTCGTTCGAGGCCAGCTTCGCCACCTCACGCATGCCGAACTCTCGCTCCAGTGCCGATGCGGGTTTGCCCGGCACGTAGGGTGCCAGGGCGCGCACCGCCGCCACGGCCAGCCGACCCGGGTGCGCTCGCGCCTGCATGTGGCTAGAGCACCGCTCGCGGATAGGAGCCGAGCACGCGGAACAGCGAAGCGCGGGTCCTGAGTATCGCCAGGGCCTTGCGTATCGGCGCGTCCTCGGCGTGACCTTCGATGTCGATGAAGAACACGTAATCCCACTTGCGACGTCGGGACGGTCGCGACTCGATCCGGCTCATGCTGATTCCGCAGCGCGCGAGCGGCTCGAGCAGGCGCTGCAAGGCGCCTGGCGACTGCGTATCGCGCGCTGACAGCAGAGCGTCGTGCGGTCGGCACCGCTCGGGCGCAGCAGTTTGCGTCCCAGCACCAGAAAGCGCGTGGTGTTGTCGCTGCGGTCTTCGATTTCGCGCGCGAGCAGATTCAGGCCATAGACCTGCGCTGCCGTTTCCCCGGCTATGGCCGCGGTTCCCTGCTCGTCGCGCGCGCGGCGCGCGCCCTCGGCGTTGCTCGCGACCGGCACACGCTCGCAATCCGGCAAGTGCTCGTTGAGCCAGCCCCGACACTGCGCCAGCGCCTGACTGTGCGAGCACACGCGCAGCACCCGTTCGAGCGAATCCATCTTGCCCATGAGGCAGTGATGAATGCGCAACTCCACTTCGCCGCAGATGTGCAACGCGCTCGCGAGAAAGCGATCGAGGGTGTTGGTGATGGTGCCTTCGCTGGAGTTCTCGATCGCGACTACCCCGAAATCGGCGCTGCCCGCCTCCACTTCCTGGAATACCTCGTCGACCGTCGACAACGCCAGCGCCCGCACCGAATGTCCGAAATGCTTCAGGACGGCCGTTTGGGTGAACGTGCCCTCGGGCCCTAGAAAGGCCACTTTGAGCGGCTCCTCCTGCGCGAGGCAGGCCGACATGATTTCGCGAAACAGCCGCACGATTTCCTCATCGCGCAGCGGACCGTGATTGCGCTCGAGCGCGTGGCGCAGCACTTCCGCTTCGCGCTCGGGGCGGTAGAAATCGACCGTGTGGCCATCGCCATGCTTGGAAATGCCCGCCTGCTGCGCCAGCCGTGCGCGCTGATTGAGCAGCTGCTGCAGTTGCTCGTCGACCGCATCGATCTGCGCGCGCAGCTGCTCGAGGGCCACGGCCCCCACGCTGGCGGCGGTCCTCGGTGAACCCGCATTGCCACGTGCGCGGCGCGCCGCGGTCGGCTTGATCGGAGCGGTTCGACGCGGGCTCACGGTCGTTTCAATGCGATTCCATAGCGATTTCGATATCGATTCAATCCGCAGCCAGCACCAGGCGAGCCGACAGCACGCCATCGATCCGGCGCAGGCGCTCGATCAGTGCCTCGTCGGCATCGCCCTCGGCATCGATCAACGTGAAGGCAAATTCACCGCGCGAACGGTTGAGCAGCTCGGCGATGTTGAGGCCGGCGCCGGCCAGACAGGTCGAGATCTGGCCGACCATGTTCGGAATGTTGCTGTTGGCGATCGCGATGCGCCGCGAGCCGGGCTGGCGCGGCAATACCGCCTCGGGAAAATTGACGCAATTGCGGATATTGCCGTGCTCGAGAAACTCGCGCAGCGTGTCGGCAGCCATCACGGCACAGTTGTCCTCCGCTTCGAGCGTCGATGCACCCAGGTGCGGCAGCGTGATTGCGCGCGCATGGTTCTTGAGCGCCTGGGTCGGGAAGTCGCAGATATAAGCGTGCAGGTGGCCGCTGTCCAGTGCCGCCACGACGTCGGCCTCCTCGACGATCGGCGCGCGCGCGAAATTCAGGATTACTCCGCCCGGACGCAGCAGCTTGAGCCGCGCGGCGTTCACCAGCGCGCGCGTAGCCGGCAGCAGCGGCACATGCACCGAAACGATATCGGCGCGGGCGAACAGATCATCGAGCGACAGCGCCTGCTGCACCGAAGAGGACAGCTGCCAGGCGCGCTGCACGGTGATCTGCGGGTCGTAGCCCAGCGCCTTCATGCCGAGAGCCTCGGCGCTGTTGGCGACCTGCACGCCGACCGCGCCCAATCCGATCACGCCGAGTGTGCGGCCCGGCAGCTCGAAGCCCGCGAAGCGCTTCTTGCCTTTCTCCACCGCGGCATCGATGGTGGCATCGTCGCCCGGCAGATCACGTGCGTAGGCCCAGGCCTGACAGATATTACGCGCCGCCAGGAACAGCCCCGCCAGCACCAGTTCTTTGACGGCGTTGGCGTTGGCGCCCGGGGAGTTGAATACCGGCACGCCGCGCTTGGCCAGTGCCGCTACCGGTATGTTGTTGGTACCGGCTCCCGCACGTGCCACGGCCAACACCGAGTCGGGGATCTGCATGCTGTGCATATCGGCCGAGCGCAGCATCACGGCGTGCGGGTGCCCGATCTCCGAGGCCACTTCGTACTGCTCGCGCGGCAGCCGCTCGAGCCCGCGCACGCTGATATGATTCAACGTCAGGATGCGATAGCCCATTGCCGCGACCTAGCCGTGCCGGCGCGCGAAATCGCGCATGAAATCGGTCAGCGCAACCACGCCGTCGAGCGCCATGGCGTTATAGAGGCTTGCGCGCATGCCGCCGACCGAGCGGTGGCCTTCCAGATTGGCGAGCCCGGCGGCATTGGCCTCGGCCAGGAAACTGCGGTCGAGTTCCGGCTGGGCGAGCGTGAAGGGCACGTTCATCCACGAGCGGCAGCTGCTTTCAACCGGATTGCGGTAAAACCCTGACTCATCGATGGCCCGGTAGAGCAGCTCGGCCTTGGCGCGATTGCGCTGCGCCATGACGGCAAGGCCGCCCTGCCGGCGCAACCACTGGAACACCAGTCCAGCGCAATACCAGGCAAAGGTCGGCGGTGTGTTGAGCATGGAGCCCTCATCAGCCATGGCCTTGTAGTCCCAGAGCGTCGGGGTTCCCGCTCGGGCGTGTCCGATCAGATCCTCGCGCACGATCACGACGCACAGCCCCGCCGGGCCGATGTTCTTCTGCGCACCAGCGTAGATCAAGCCGAAGCGCTCGACTTCGATCGGCCGCGAGAGGATGGTCGAGGACATGTCCGCCACCAGCGGTACATCTACCTGCGGCACGAATGGAAACTCGACGCCGCCGATGGTCTCATTGCTCGTGTAGTGCAGATAGGCCGCACCGTCCGTGAGCTTCCAAAGGCTCTGCGGCGGCACGCTGTGGTAGCCGCTGTCCACCGCATCGGCCGCTAGCTGCACGCGGCAGTAGCGCCGCGCCTCGCCGATCGCCTTGTTCGACCACGATCCGGTACTGACGTAGTCGACGCAGCTGTCGGCGCCGGCCAGATTCATGGGGATGGCCGCGAACTGAGCCGTAGCGCCGCCCTGCAGAAACAGCACCCGGTAATGATCCGGCAGCGACAGCAGGACCCGCAGGTCCGCCTCCGACTGGCGTGCGACCGCAAGAAATGCCTTGCTGCGGTGGCTCACCTCCATGACCGACATGCCGCTGCCGCGCCAATCGAGGAGCTCATCGCGCGCCTGCTGCAACACCTCGAGCGGCAGCGCCGCGGGCCCTGCCGCAAAATTGAATACCCGCACGCGATCACCTTCCATTGAATCGGTAAGTAATGTAGCGCCGCATTCTAGCAAGAGCGGCATCGGGCGCAGTCAGGGCGGGCCGAGCTCCCCTGACGCACTGTCGCCGCTCCCGGCATCGTCCGGCTGTGCGACCTCTTCGCCGGCCTCGAGTCCCTCGACGCGCTCGACGCCGGTCAATCGCTCGCCCTCTGCCAACCGGATCAGCCGCACGCCCTGCGTGTTGCGGCCCACGACCGATATATCGGCGACCGGAGTGCGCACCAGCGTCCCGGTCGAACTGATGAGCATCAATTCCTGACCGGCTCGCACCTGCAGCGCCGCCACGGTGGCGCCGTTGCGCTCCGTGGTCTGCAATGCGATCACGCCCTGTCCGCCGCGGCCGTGGCTTGGAAAATCATCGAGCGGCGTGAGCTTACCGTAGCCGTTTTCCGAGGCCGTGAGCACATGCCCGTCGCTCAGCACCAGCAACGCGATCAGTCGCTGGCCCAATCCGAGCTTCACACCGCGCACGCCCGTGGCTTCGCGCCCCATCGGCCGCACCTCGTCTTCATGGAAACGAATCGCCTTGCCGCCGCTGGTGCACAGCAGAATGTCGCAGCTGCCGTCCGTCAGGGCGACGCCGACCAGGGTGTCGTCGCCGCGCAGCTCCAAACCGATGATGCCGCTGGCGCGCGGGCGAGAAAACGCCGCCAGCGGCGTCTTCTTGACCGTGCCGCTGCTGGTAGCCATGAACACATAATGCTGCTCATCGAACTGCTTGACCGGCAGCACGGCATTGATCTTCTCGCCTTGCTCGAGCGGCAGCAGGTTCACGATGGGTTTGCCGCGCGAGCCGCGTCCGGCCTGCGGCAGCTGGAACACACGCAGCCAGTAGACTTTGCCACGGTTGGAAAAACACAGCAGCGTATCGTGCGTGTGCGCAACGAAAAACTTCTCGATAAAGTCCTCATCCTTGACCGCCGTGGCAGATTTGCCGCGCCCGCCGCGGCGCTGCGCCTGATAGTCCGACACCGGCTGCGCCTTGGCGTAGCCGGCATGCGAGAGCGTCACGGCCACGTCCTGCGGCTCGATGAGGTCCTCGGTGCTGAGGTTCAGATGGTCGCGACTGATCTGCGTGCGCCGCGCATCGCCGTAGTTGTCTCGGATTTCGATGAGTTCGTGCCGCACCACCTCGATCAGGCGCTCCGGACGGGCCAGGATGTCCGACAGATCGACGATCTCGTGCAGCAGCCCCTGAAATTCCTCGACGATCTTGTCCTGTTCGAGGCCGGTCAGGCGGTTGAGGCGCATGTCGAGCACGGCCTGCGCCTGCGCTTCGCTGAAGCGGTAGCCCGCCTTACCGATGCCACCCTCCGAGCCGAGGTTTGCCGGCCGGGTCGAGACGGTGCCGGCGCGCGCCAGCAGTTCCGGCACTATGCCTGGAGGCCAGGTGCGCGCGAGCATCGCCGAACGCGCTTCGGCCGGCGTCGGCGATGCCTTGATGAGCGCGATCACGGCATCGATATTGGCGAGCGCCACGGCCAATCCCTCGAGCAGGTGCGCGCGCTCGCGCGCGCGGCGCAACTCGAAGATCGTGCGACGCGTGACCACCTCGCGCCGGTGACGCAGGAACGCATCGAGCATGTCGCGCAGCGACAGCAGCTTCGGTTGGCCGTCGAGCAGCGCCACCATGTTGATGCCGAACACCGTCTCCATGGGCGTTTGCGCATAGAGGTTGTTCAGCACGATCTCGGCCACCTCGCCGCGCTTGAGCTCGATGACCACCCGCATCCCGTCCTTGTCGGACTCATCGCGTAGCTCGGAAATGCCGTCGATGGCTTTGTCGCGCACCAGATCGGCGATGCGCTCGAGCAGCCGCGCCTTGTTGACCTGATACGGCAGCTCCGTGACGATGATGGACTGGCGGCCGCGATCGTCGAGCTCTTCGAACTCGGCGCGCGCTCGAATCGATAACCGCCCGCGGCCGGTCTTGTAGGCGGTCGCGATCTCCTGCGCGCCGTTGATGATGCCGGCGGTCGGAAAATCCGGTCCCGGCACGTGCTGCATGAGACCGGCAAGCGAGAGCGCCGGATCGTCGAGCAGCGCCAGGCAGGCGTTGATGATTTCGGTGAGATTGTGCGGCGGGATGTTGGTGGCCATGCCGACCGCAATGCCCGAAGAACCGTTGACGAGCAGGTTGGGCACGCGCGTCGGCAGAATCGCCGGCTCGTGCTCGGATTCGTCGTAGTTCGGGACGAAATCGACCGTCTCCTTGTCGATATCGGCCAGTAGCTCGTGCGCGAGCTTCGACATGCGCACTTCGGTGTAACGCATGGCCGCAGGCGGGTCACCGTCGACCGAGCCGAAATTGCCCTGCCCGTCGATCAGCAGATAGCGCAGCGAGAACGGCTGCGCCATGCGCACGATCGTGTCGTAGACCGCGACGTCGCCGTGCGGGTGATACTTGCCGATCACATCGCCGACGACTCGGGCGGATTTCTTGTAGGGCCGGTTGTAGTCATTGCCGAGCTCACGCATCGCGTGCAGCACGCGCCGGTGCACCGGCTTGAGACCGTCACGGACATCGGGCAATGCGCGTCC
>Ga0116219_10004525_pt1 | contig 10420 bp, 10 predicted proteins | sample Sb_taG_4_FD_91019 | JGI IMG/M metagenome (GOLD analysis project Ga0116219, IMG submission 91019) | Peat soil microbial communities from Weissenstadt, Germany - Sb_50d_6_BS metaG | ecosystem: Environmental > Terrestrial > Soil > Wetlands > Peat | place: Germany: Weissenstadt | collected 2010-09-21
CGAGTCCACCGACAGCCCGATGAGCTTGGTGTTGCGCTTGTCGAACTCGGACTTGGCCTTGGAGAAGGCGCCCAGCTCGGTGGTGCACACCGGGGTGAAGTCCTTGGGGTGGGAGAACAGGATCCCCCACGAGTCGCCCAGCCACTCGTGGAAGTTGATCGTGCCCTCGGTGGTGTCGGCGGTGAAGTCGGGGGCGATATCCCCTAAGCGGACGGCCATTTCTCCTCCTGGATGGGTTGCGCGCTGGCGTGGACTGGTGACGTTGCCCCGGAGTGTACCGGCCTGCCCGGCAATTGTCGACCGGTTGGGTCGACTTTCGGGCAACCCGTTTTACGCCCCCTGCTCTGGGAGAATGGGGCCATGCAGCCGAACCCGGGCAGCGTGCCGCGCCACCGAGGTCCGTACTGTGGCTGAAGCCGTCTGGAAGACCGTCGACATCTCCCGGGAGGGACCGGTGATCGTGGTCACGATCTTCCGGCCTGAGCGCCGCAACGCCGTGGACTTGGCCACCGCCGCGGAGCTGCTGGCGGCGTTCACCGCTTTCGACGAGGACGACAACGCCTCGGTGGCCGTCCTCACCGGGGCGGGCGGGACCTTCTGCGCCGGGGCCGATCTCAAGGCCGCGGCCGCCGGTGACCCTCGCCCCGTGACCGAGGACGGGCCCGGGCCCATGGGCCCCACCCGGCTCGACCTCTCCAAGCCGGTCATCGCCGCCATCGAGGGCCACGCCGTGGCCGGTGGCCTCGAGCTGGCGCTGTGGTGCGACCTGCGGGTGGCCGCCACCGACGCCGTGCTCGGCGTGTACTGCCGTCGCTTCGGGGTCCCCCTCGTCGACGGCGGGACGGTCAGGCTGCCCCGCCTCATCGGCCAGAGCCACGCCCTGGACCTGGTGCTGACGGGGCGCGGCGTGAGCGGCGCCGAGGCCCTGCGCATGGGGCTCGTGAACCGCCTGGTGCCGCCCGGGCGGGCGCTGGAGGCAGCCATCGCGCTCGCCTTCGACCTCGCCGCGCTGCCCCAGACGTGCATGCGCAACGACCGGCGGTCGGTGCTGTGGCAGTGGGGACTACCCGAGCCCGACGCCTTGGTGCTCGAGGCCCGCTTCGGCATCGACACCATCTCCAGCGGCGAGACGATGCAGGGCGCGGCGCGCTTCGCGTCGGGCGCGGGCCGCCACGGCGCGCCGGTCGAGGACCCGCCCGCGGAGCCGGGACGGTGACCGCCGCCACTCGCCACGACCCGTCCCCGGTGGCCCAGCGCATCCCGGGCAGCGACGTCGTCGCCGCCTTCGACTTCGACGGGACCCTCACCCGCGGCGGGAGCGTGTGGAAGTTCCTGACGGCGATCTGCGGGCGCCGGGCCGTGGTCTCGGCGGGCATCGCGCTCCTCGCCAAGCTGGTGCGCGCCGCGCTGTTCGGCGGCCGGGCCACCGACGAGGCCAAGGAGGCACTGTTCGTGCGCACCCTGGCGGGCCGCCCCGCCGACGAGGTGGCCACACGCGCCGCCGAGTTCGGCGTCGCCCACTACCAGCGTCGCAGCCGCACCAAGGTGCGGGCCCGGCTCGACTGGCAGCGCCGGCAGGGTCACCGGGTGGTGGTGGTGTCGGCCTCTCCCGAGTACTACATCCAGGCCGCGGCGGCCGAGCTCGGCGCGGACGGCGTGGTGGCCACCCGGCTGGAGGTCGACCGCAACGGCAAGCTCACCGGGCACTTCGCGGGCGGCAATTGCCGCGGGGCGCAAAAGCGCGACCGGCTCGTGCAATGGATGGTGACCTCGTCGGAACGCAGACGCAATGGTGAGGCGACGTTCATCGGTGTGCCGCCCGAGACAAACGAACACGGGCAGCCCTACCTGTGGGCGTATGGCAACAGCGCCGGCGACCTCGAGATGCTCGAGATCGCCGACATCGGGGTCGACGCCGGGCGCCTGGGACGGTTGGGCAAGCTGCGCCGGTTCCGCCGGCTGGGGGACGTACTCACCGCCTGGTGACGTCGGCGGCTGCCTGCCCCGGCGGAGCCGGCCCGACGTAGACATAGCAGTCCAGGCTCGGAGCATGGTCGAACTCGGCACCATCGAATTCGATCGTCACCACGCCGGCGCGCCGCCATCCGCACGACTCGTAGAGGTCGACCGCCGCGCCGAAGTGCGTCGCCACGTCGAGGACGGGTCGGAGGCCCCGCCCATGGGCGTCGGCCACCGCCTTGTGGAGCAGCGCCCGCGCCGCACCCCCCCGGCGCGCCGCCGGGCCCACGAAGAGCCGGGCCACCACCGCCAGCTCGTCCGACGCCCGGCCCGCGTGCGCCGCGGCCATGGCCATGGTGACGCCGGCACCGGTCCGGTGCAGCGCCACGTGGCCCACGAGCCCCGAGTCGGTCTCGGCCACCCAGGCGGCCAGCTCCTGGGGTGGGGCCATGAAACGCTCGAGGTCCACGGGCCCGCGCGGCGGATACCCGTCGAGTTCCTTGACGAGCCGCGCCAGCTCGAGGCACCCGCCGAGATCCGAGGTGCGGCGCGCACGTACACGCGCGGAGACGGGCACCGACACGGGCGACAGCATGCCCGACGGTGAGCGACGAGGTCGGCGGCGGCTCAGGTGCCCGGCATGGGGAAGATGTGGTCCTCCATGGCCGTGGCGCGCATCGCCGCGTCGCGTTCGTCGTCGCTCATGGGCTCGAAGCGGGCCGCCGCCTCCACCGTCGCCAGGGTCAGCCCGGGGTCGCTCGGCGTGCACAACGCGTGCACGCCGGGGACGCTGAGCACGAAGCGCACGCCGCGTGCCATCTCCTCGGCACCGGTGTAGGCCTCGTACCACGTGGTGGCGGTGTGGGGCCGGTCCCCCCACGGTCGCGCCGCCACAGCCTTGATGGCCATCACCCCCACGTCTCGCTGCTCGGCCTCGGCCAACAGGGCCTCGGCGTCGTGTCGGTAGGCGGGGTCGGCCCACAGGCGTGGGTTCACGGGGAACATCACGGTGTCGAGGTCGTAGCGGCGCAGCGCCTCGAGCTGGGCGGCGGGCGTGGTGAGGTTGTGGCCGGTGATCCCCACGAACCGGCACAGTCCCTCGTCGCGCGCCGCCATGATGGCGGCCACGGCGCGCCCCCGGGCGTCGAGCTCGTCGAGGTCGGTGACGGCGTGCATCTGGTAGAGGTCGAAGTGGTCGCAGCGCAACAGCGTGAGCGACTCCTCGAGCTGGGCGCGCACCCCGTCGGGGTCGTGCCGCATGGTCTTGCAGGCCACGAACAGGCGGTCCCGCGCCGGGCCGACCAGCGGCCCGAGCAGCTCCTGGGCGCGCCCGTAGCGCGGGGCCACGTCGAGATGGTTCACACCGGCGTCGAGCGCGGCCGCGAACGTCGACGCCGTGACGTCGGGGTCGGTACCCCAGAAGGCGGCGCCGCCCAGGACCGCCACCGACGACCGGTGCCCGGTGCGCCCCAGACGACGGGTGAGCACGGCCCTACCCCGCCACCAGGGCGCCGCCCACGAGGCGACCGCTCCAACCCGCCACCGCGTCCGCCACGTCGCCGAACTGCGGCGAGTCGCCGAACTCGACGGCCCTGCCCTGGGCGGTGACGACGAGGTATCCGGCTCCGCTGCGGGTGCCGAGCAGCGCCACCGCCGTGGCGTGCACGCCCACCCCCGGCAACGAGCCCCCGAAGGGGGCGTCACCGAAGGCGAAGACCCCACCGTCGGACGCCACCAGCCAGTAGCCCCCGCCGTCGGGAGTGGCCGCCATGCCCGTCACGGGCTGGGCCAGGACCAACGCGCCCGTCGAACCATGGAAGGCGGCGTCCCCGAAGGAGAAGACCCCGCCGTCGGACGCCACCAGCCAGTAGCCCCCGCCGTCGGGGGTGGAGGCGATGCCCACCACGGGGGCGTTCAACCTCTTGCCGCCCATCGAGCCGTCGAAGGGGGCGTCGCCGTAGGTGAAGACCCCTCCGTCGGACGCCACCAGCCAGTAGCCGCCCCCGTCGGGGGTCGGCGTCATGCCCACCACCGGCTTCACCAGGCGGAGGTTCCCCGCCGAGCCGTGGAAGGCGGCGTCGCCGTAGGTGAAGACCCCTCCGTCGGACGCCACCAGCCAGTAGCCGCCGTCGTCGTGGGTGGCGGCCATGCCCACCACCGGCTTCACCAGGCGGAGGTTCCCCGCCGAGCCGTGGAAGGCGGCGTTGCCGAAGGAGAACACGCCGCCGTCCGATCCCACCAGCCAGTAGCCGCCGATGCCACCGCTCACCTGGTTCGTCACCGCGAACCAGTCGGACTGCAAGCCGTACTGGGCGAACTGTGACGCGAAGGCGTCGCCGCTGACCGTCACGCTCCCGGCGCTCCCCTGCACCGTCATGGCCACGACACGGCCGCCGAGATCACCCAGGCTGTTGCGTTGCGTCACGTCCACGGACTCCAGCGTGCCGATCTGGGGATAGGCGCTCTCGATGGCGGACACGGGGACCTGGGCCTGCCAGGTGTGGTGCGAGTTGCACGCGCCGGGCACGCACACCGAGTCACCGGCGTCGGGGACCGCCGCGAACGTCCCGCCCGCGCTATAGCCGCCGGTCGACGACGAGTACTGGGTGCTCGCCACCGTGCCACCGGGCATGAGCACGGCCGTGTTGGCGGTGTCGGTCACGGCCGTGTCGGTCTCCGGGCTCTCGTTGGCGGTGCCCGGGTAGTCCTGGCACGCCGTGGAGTCGCAGATGTCCGCGTAGCCGAAGTAGCCCTGCAGAGCGCCGTAGGTGCCCATCACGTAGGACCGGGCCGCCACCGCCTGCGCTTCGAGCTCTTGCAGCCCCTCTCCCCCGCCGAGTGTGCCCCACGAAGCCGGGGACTCTGACGGCGTCACGTCGGCCACGTACTGCCCGAGGGGCAGGACGTTCACGGTGCGGGCCGCGTCGGCGGAATTGACGGTGCCTTCGAGCGTCCCCCGCACGGTGAGGTTGCCCCCCGCCCGGCACAGCTGCAGCGCCACGGACGCCACGTCGCCGGGGAACGCCTCGGCGCCCGGCGTGGCGGTGGGGTTGGCCACGGCTCCGGGCAGCGCCGTCCACGGCCCCGCGCAACTCGGTCCGGTCTCGACGGTCCAGAGGTTGCTCATCCCCGGACTGTTCAGGTGGAACAGCACCGCCGAGTTCGCCGCCATCAACGTCCCGTCCACCGAGTACACCGCGCCCGAGGTGACGATCACGTCGTTGCCAGCGTTCTCCGTGATGGCCACCGTGACCGGGGTGGTGAGGTCGTTCCAGCCATTGGGCAAGGCGCCCACGGTGGTCCTGGCGCCCGGCGGGGTGCTGAGCGCCCCGTAGTACGTGGACAGGATCTGCTGGTAGTTCAGCCCCTGCAGCGCATCGCCGAGCGCGCCCCACTGGCCCATGCCGCGCCCCGAGCCGAAGCCGTGGCCGGTCAGGTTGACGTTCGGGTACGGGTAGGCGGCCGCCGGCGCGGCCGGGACCACGGCGAGCACCCCCGAGAGCCCCGCCACGACGACGGCGGCGGGAACGATGCGAACCAGGGCGCGGCGCTGTCGGAGGGAGGCGAAGCGGATACCGACGATGGTAGCGACCGGGGCCGGACCGGGGCCGGACCGGATGCAACGGCGACGCGGACGGAGCCCGATGGGGGTATACTACGTTCTACGTACTAGCGACATGCTGGTGCGCCCCGACCGGGGGCGGTGTGGGAGGGGGAGGCAGATGCCCAGAGTCGCCGACGACCCGAAGTGGACCGATCCCGGGCTGCTCGTGCTGGGAAGCCTGGCCGAGGGGCCCAAGCACGGCTACGCCATGGTGCAGGACGTCGAGGAGTCCACGGGCGTGCGGCTCGGCCCGGGGACGCTCTACGGGGCCATCGCCCGGCTCGAGGCGCGGGGTCTGATCGAGGCCCTCGACGGTGGCGATTCCCGCCGGCGCCCCTACCGGCTGACGGCGCGTGGCGTGGAGGTCCTCGAGGGCCAGCTGGCCGGCATGCAGCGCTTCGCCGGCCTGGGCCGGCGGCGCCTGGCACGACTCACTCCCGCCTTCGGGGGCACCCCGTGACGGCTGTGACGCGGTTCCAACGGCTGCTGGTCGGTATCTATCCCCCGAGCTTCCGCCACCGGTACGGCGAGGAGCTCGCATCACTCGTCGAGGACAACGGCTCGAATTGGCGCGACATCGTCGACCTCGCCCTCGGCGTGTGCCGCGCCTGGATGGCGCCGGTGTTCGAGGGCAACCCCGTGGCGCAGCGGCGGTCACGTCTGCAGGCCACCACCATCACGGTGCTCGCGGCATGGTGCGCCAGCCTCCTGGCCGCGGCCGGCTTCACCAAGGCCGTCGACGATCCTCCTCTGCGCGCCCTGCACGGAGCGGCGGGGACGGCCTACGACGTCGGCACGGTCGTCGTGGAGTGCACCGCCGCCGTGGTGCTGCTCACCGGGTTCGCCTTCTGGCTCGTCGTCACGATCCCGGCCTTCAGGGCCCGACGCCGTGCGGTCTTGGCACCGGCCCTGGCTCCCGCCGTCTTCGTGGGGGCGTGGCTGGGGGTCACCGGCCTGGTGGCCCTGTTCGTCCACCACAACGTGCCCCGCGCCGGCATCGCCCTGACCTGGCCCCACGGCGTTGTCGTGCTGGCCGTCTTCCTGGCCTGGATGGCCGTGACCGTGGTGTGCGTGGCCGGGTGTGCCGCCGGCGCCGTCCTCGCCCTGCGCCGTTCGCAGCTCGGTGTGACGGGCCTGGCCGCGTCGACCGTCGTCGCCGCCGGGGCGGCGGCGGCCATCACCGCGCAGGCCCTGTCCAGTGCGGTGTGCCTGATCACCTTGGTACGCACCGCGGGGATCGATGGGCGCGACGCCGTGATCTCGGCGGGATCCGTCGCCCTCTTCGTGGGTGCGACGTCGGTCGCGGCCGTGTCGGCCACACGCGGCCTGGGGGCCCTGCGCTCGGGCCCACCGGCGCCCTGAACCACACCACCTGACGCCGTACCCGGGGACTACGGTGGCCGGACCATGGTCCAGAGCCCCCGATGAGCCGGCTTCGCTCTCCGCGATCCGCCTTGACGGGGCTGGCGCGCAGGGTGCAGTCGCCGTCCGGCGGCATGGCCGGGCTCCCTCCCCAGGTGCAGCTCAGCGTGGTCTACGAGACCCTGCTCGGCCGCAAGCCCGACCCCTCGGGGACGGCGTCGTACCTCCCCGGACTTCAGAACGGGTCGCTGTCACCGTCGCAGCTCGCCGAATGGATCTACGCGTCGAGTGAGTGGTGGACGGTCGCACCGTTCACCGAGCTCGCCCCCGCGCTGCACTTCAGCCGCAGCCTCTTCGTCCGCTCCTTGCCCAAGGCGCGGCGCATCCTCGACCTCGGCGGCACGGCGCTGGGATCCGACAAGGGGGCCATGGTCCTCATGGGCTACCCCTACGCCTTCGACGAGCTGGTGGTGGTCGACCTCCCCCCCGACGACCGCAACGACCTGTACAAGGAGACCGTCGCCCGCAGCGTGACGTACACCGACCTCGGTCCCGTCCGCTACCACTATCACTCGATGTCGGACCTGTCGCAGTACGCGAGCGAGTCCTTCGACCTCGTCTACAGCGGCCAGAGCATCGAGCACGTCCCGGTCGAGGAGGCCGAGCGCGTCCTGGTCGGCGCGGCGAGGATCCTTCGCCCCGGCGGTTACCTCGCCCTCGACACTCCCAACGCGCGGGTGTGCCGGCTCCAGCAGCCCGGGTTCATCGATCCCGACCACGATCACGAGTACACCCACGGCGAGATGATGGACAAGCTGCCCGCCGCGGGGTTCGAGGTCCTCGAGGCCAAAGGGCTCAACCTCGCCGCCCGCTCGTTGGTCCGGGGCGAGTTCTCGGTGCAGGAGGTGGCCACCAATCGCGGGCTGTTCGCCGAGATCGAGGACTGCTACCTGCTCAGCTATCTGTGTCGCCGACCGGCGCGCTGAAAGGAGACAGCGTGCTGAGTGACGAGACCGCTGCGCCCGGCACGGGCTCCTCCCCCGACGACGCCGGCTCCCCCGACGACGCCGGCTCCTCCCCCGACGACGCGACCCGGCGGTACCTCGACGAGGTGCAGCGCGAGATCGACGACGAGGTACGCAGGCGGCGGGCGTCGGGCGACCTCCCCCTCGATGTCGAGCGCGACCTAGACCAGCAGTTCCTGCGCCACTCCCCCCTCGGCGGCCGTGGGGCGGCGCTGCGCGACATGCTCCGGCTGGTGGACGCCTCGGTGTTCATCGACCCCGTGGTCCCCGTGGACTCCCGCCGCCCGGGAGGCGCCACGGTCAAGCGTGGGCTGCGATCGCTCAGCCTGTGGTACCTGCGCTACGTCACGCACCAGGTGAGCGAATTCGCCACCGCCGTCAGTCGCGCCCTGCACGTGCTCGACGCCCAGGTGACCGACCTGCGCCGCAGGGTGGACGCCTTCCCGGTGGCGCCGTCGGTCGTGGTCGAGGTCCCCTGGGCCCACCACCGGGGCGCGTGGTGGGCGAGCGCAGTGACAGGCGGGCTCGCCGGTCGACCCGGCCGGGTGCTGCACGCCGCGTGCGGGGACGGATGGCTCGTCACCGCCCTCGGCGGCGAGGGCGTGGACGCCTACGGGGTCGATCCCCGAAGCCGCGTCCGCAACGGCGAGCTCGACACCCTCGACCTGCGGGTCGAGGACGTGTCGGAGCACCTGGCGGCCGTCGCCCCGGGATCACTCCACGCCGTCGTGCTGTCGGGGGTCGTCGAGGGCTCGGGCTACGGCGAGCGCGTGAAGCTCGTCGAGGAGGCCGTCCGCTGCCTGGTCCCCTCCGGTGTCCTCTTCGTCCACTCCCTGACCCCGGCCAGCTGGGCGGACGACGACGCGCCGCTCGAGGCCGACATGGTGTCGGCACGGCCCTTCCGGCCGCGCACGTGGGGCCCCGTCCTCGCCGATCTGGGCGTCGACGCCACCGTCGCCGAGGGGCCCGAGGGTCGCGACTACCTCGTGACGGGCCGACTCGGTGGCGGTGCTCACCCCCGCCCCTCGTGACCCGGGGCCGGCGCCGATGAAGGTCGCCTTCGTCACACCCCGCTACGGCCTCGAGGTCATGGGCGGCGCCGAGTCGGCGGCCCGCCAACTGGCCGAGCACCTGGTGTCGGAGTGCGGGTGGCAGGTGGAGGTCTTCTCGACCTGCGCGCTCGACCACCTCACGTGGGACAACGTCCTCCCCGCCGGGGACACCGTCCTCAACGGCGTGACGGTCCACCGCTTCGCGTCGAGCGCGGGCCGGCTGCCCGAGTTCTACGAGCTCGACGCCCGGCTGCGGATGGCACCGGCGGAGGCGAGCCTCGAGCAGTCACGGCGCTGGGTCGAGCTCAACGGGCCCGTCACACCCGACCTCGTCGACGCCGTGCGGGAGAGCGACGCGGGGGTGGCCGCCTTCTACCCATACCTCTACTACCCGACGGTCATGGGCATGGGCGTCACCACGGCACCAGCGGTCCTGCACCCCGCCGCCCACGACGAGCCCGCGCTGTACCTGAAGGTCTTCGACGCCACCTTCACCGACGCCGATGCCATCTGCTACCACACGGGGGCCGAACGCCGGCTCGTGCAACGCCTCCGCCCCGTGGCCCAGATTCCCCAGATCGTGCTCGGGTTGGGGGTCTCCCCCGTCGTCGGAGGCGGGCGCCCGGGGGGCGAGATCCTCGGCATCGGTGACCGGCCCTACGTGGTGAGCGTGGGCAGGGTCGACGAGCACAAGGGCTCGTCGATGTTGGCCGCGTTCTTCCGCACCTACAAGCAACGGCACCCCGGAGCCTTGGCGCTGGCGCTGGTGGGGCCGGTGGCGGCGTCGATCCCCGAGCACGAGGACATCGTCGTGACCGGTGCCGTCGACGAGGCCGACAAGTGCGACATCGTGCGCGACGCCACGGTCTCCATTTCGCCTTCCGCCCTGGAGTCGTTCTCCCTGGTGGTGCTCGAGGCCTGGGAGCAATCGGTGCCGGTGATGGTGAACGCCACGTGCGACCCCACCCGGGAGCACTGCGAGCGATCGGGCGGAGGACTGTGGTTCGGCTCCTATCGGGAGTTCGAGGTCGTACTGGAACGCCTGTGCGCCGATGCGCAGCTGCGCACGATGCTGGGCACCAGAGGCCGCGCCTATGTGGAGCGCTACTACCAGTGGCCCGAGCTGATCCGCCGCTACGCCGCCTTCCTCGGCGCCGTGCGCGAACGCCACGACGCGGGGCGACGGTGAGGGGTCAGAAGCCGGCTACCCCCACGACGGGTTGGGTGAGCGGGAGCGCGCCGGCGGAACCGTAGAAGGGGGCGACGCCGTAGGTGAAGATCCCGCCGTCGGCTGCCACCAGTCGGTAGCCGCCCCCGCTCTTGGTGGCCATCATCCCGACCACCGGCTTGGTGAGTCGCAGAGCGCCGGCCGAGCCCAGGAACGGGGCACCGTACGAGAAGATCCCACCGTCCGAGGC
>Ga0116219_10004526_pt1 | contig 10420 bp, 4 predicted proteins | sample Sb_taG_4_FD_91019 | JGI IMG/M metagenome (GOLD analysis project Ga0116219, IMG submission 91019) | Peat soil microbial communities from Weissenstadt, Germany - Sb_50d_6_BS metaG | ecosystem: Environmental > Terrestrial > Soil > Wetlands > Peat | place: Germany: Weissenstadt | collected 2010-09-21
AAGGCGAGCATGGCCTTCACGACACCCTTGACGTCCGGGCGAGACTCCGCCGGGGGCGGCACCAGCATGGCCACCGGCTTGCCGCGCTTGGTGATGAGGATCCGTTCTCCCCGCGCCACGCGCCCCAGGAGTTGGGGAAGATGCGTCTTCGCCTCGAACGACCCGACTTCAGTCATGGAACCACCTCCGGCAAACTGGTTGACACAGCTAGTCTATCCTCACCCCGCAACCGCGCCAAGGGACCTTGACCCAGCGTCGCCCGGAGTTCGGACCGGACACCGTCACCCGCGCGATTATTCCAGCGCCGCGAACAACTCGTCCACGGCCGACGCCACGGCCTCCCATCCCGGCGGCCGGGTCCGCCGCGAGGCCAGGGTGCTGCGGCTGGTCGTCTGCACATCGACGATCCATTTTCTCCCTCTTTTCTCTCCGGGGCGACCTGATGACCCACCCGTGGCGCGGCCCGCCCGGCGCCACCGCATCCCGGCAACTACGGCTACAGTGGGTCTGCAATGTAGCACCACGGCGTCCGCGGGAGGACCGGTCGAGTCACCTGAACACTGTCGATCGCATCGCGTATCCTTTATCCCTATCCCCTTTCTGGTTCGCCGGTTATTCTCTTCGATCGCATTGCCCTCGCCCGCCGGGGAGAATCTGAGGGCCCTGTTAACAGACTCGGAAACGACGTGCCGGGCGGCCGTCCACGACGATGGTGCGCAGCACGGGTCCGCGCCGGCTCGGGGGCATCCCCGTGTCACCGCTCGACGTCCGTACCCGCTTCTCCGTCGTCGGCCGGCCGGCCGGCGGGGGCGGGCACGGGCCGCCGTCCACAGTGTCCTGAGTCGCTCCCGGCTCGGTCCTGCTGAGCTACGCCCCGCACAGGTTGGGCCGTTACAGTGTTCAGGCACATCGAATCGGGACAGGGCGATGCTTTACCGGAACTGAAGCACTCACCACAGGAGGAGGCGACCAATGAGCAGCAATCGCGAGGAGTGGACGGATGCCGAATGGGCGGCGAGATGCCACGTCGGGGACGAGGAGGCATGGGTCCGCCTGGCCGAGTTGTTCGTGTTGCGGTTGTCCGCGGATGTCGCCCGTCGCTGGCGGCACCGCCCGCCCAATGCCGAGCAGCTCATCGACGACGCCGTCCAGAACCTCTTCCGTGACCTTCGGGAGAAGCCCGAGAGACTGGACGCCGACTTCAGGCCGGGGCACTGGACAGTAGAGAGATACCTGACGGAGTGGGCGTGGCGACTGGCACAGGCGCTCGGGCGCGCGGAGCAGCGCCGGCACCACCACGAAGGGGAACCGCCCCCGGACGACGCGGAAACACCCCGGCACGGGGAGATCGACTTCGAGGACCAGGCGGAACGGCTCATGCCCTCGCTCACGCTCAGACAACGGAAACGCCTCCGCTCGCTCCTGGAGAGGACGCTCTCCGATAGCAAGGACAGGCCCTCCAAGGAAGCACTCGCGCAATTCGTCAAGGACCTTCGACGAGTGCTCGCGGAAATGGAAGGCCCGGACCCCAACGGCCCGGACCGGGAGTAATACTACGGCCGCAAACCTGGCTGGGGATGCGACCCCTGCCGGCTTGCCCGGCAGGTGAAGCAGGTCGGCAGCTAGATCGGAAGGGGAGAGACAATAAAGGATCCTTTTGCGCACCTCTTTTAGCCAGCGACCTCCTTCACCTGCCGGGCAAGCCGGCAGGGGTCGCGAGGGGGGTCGTGCTCCCGGTCTAGCGGACGAGCGTTTTACCCCTGCCGGGCAAGCCGGCAGGCGGCGAATCCCAGCCGGGTTTGTCCGCCTGGAAAAAAGTGAAAAAACAGAAATTATCTCCTACCGGAATTGAGGTCGAGCGGTGATATGAAGGTAGAGGGCAGCGCTGCCTCTCCCGCCGAATCATCGATCCGTGCGGGGGCGACAGCGCTGCCCTTCCCCATGCGCCCGCCTGCCCGGGGAGGCCCACATCCTCTCGCCGGGAGGCGGCGCGCTGCTGTCCAGCGCAGGACGAGGTCCAGGCCGCGGCAGCGAACCGGGGAACCGAGGTCGATTCGGCCAGGGGAAGGGAGGGCCGCATGACTCATTCCGTTGCTGTCGCGATTGCCGCGCCGCGGGTCCGCGGACGCCGGTCCGGAAACGCGCGGCCTCCCTCCCCGCCGTCTCGTGCACCATCCCTTCAGCCCGCCCCGTCAAATTCATCGCGTTTCCTCGTAGACAAACGCATGAATTCCGAAAACTTCACAATCGACACAAGTCATTTCATCGCAAATAGGTGTGGTGACGACCCTCGCCCGCGGCGCGTTTTGGTGAAAGGGCCGCGCCCTAACCAGGTAGGCGATCCTGCGCGCCGGCTTGCGAAACAGCAGCCCGCCGGTGGGCCGGGGTCGCCTTCGACCGAGAGGAACAAAGCCCGTACACCACGGATCCTGGTTCAAGAGGGCACACCCATGAGTGACGATTTGAACGAATGTCAGACGAACGACCCGGTGGCGCACAGTCTCGCCGGGGAGGCCGCAGGCCCGGGAGGACCTGGCGGCGGTCGGCGGGTCCTTCACAGGAGGAAGCCACCCGCACACGTCGAGCTGCTGAGGCTGATCCATGCCGGGCTGGTCGAGCAATGCCTGGCCGGGACGGCTTCGGACTGGCCCGCGTTCGTCTGCTTCTGCCAGGCGGAGTTCGAGGTGTCCATCTACCGCGCTCTGCTGCGGAACGGCCCTTACTACCGCGAGTTCGCCCGCGACGCTTTCCAGGATCTCTGCTGTGTCCTGCTGGTCGATCCGGCGCGAGTGCTCTGTCGCTTCGCCGGGGCCCGCGTGTCACTCCGCACCTTCCTGACCCGCTGGGTGCGCCGGCGGGTGTGGGGGCTGATGCACGGGAGAGACCGGCTCGCTCAGAGTCAGGCGCTGGCAAGCGTGCTGGAGGCGGCCGCTCCCAGGTCCGAGGAGGAGGTCGAGGAGCTGGGGGACCGTCTCAAGGAGCGGGCGCGACTCGCCCTGTGCTTCCTGACGAGAGGGCAGCGGATCTTCGTCGAGGCCGTTCTGGAGGGACGCTTGGCCGAGGTGGTGCGCGGAATGACGCAGGGGACACTGCGGAAGATCCTGTACCGCATGCGGCGGAGGCTCCAGGGAGTGGCGGACTACGATCAACACGAGGCGCAGACAAGGATCGGCGTGGCCAACGCGACAAGGGACGCTCAACCTCAGGCGGGTCCAGCGGAACCTCGACCAATGGTCTGCGCCGGCGTGGGGAGCGGAGACTGAGCTTTCTCTGGATGAGCTTCAGCTGATGTTCACCACACGGGAAAGAATCTGGTGAAAAACTTTATTTTTCTGTCCCAAAATTGCCTTTCCGCTGTGCATATAGTGTGACGGACCACGCGGGCGCCGGCGAGCGACCGAGGAACGAGGGTCGCCTTTCGTGTGCGGAGAGCGGTGAAGCCGCGTTCACTGGTAAGGAGGACAGGACGGCCCCGGCGATGGTGTCCTCGGTTCGCAACATCGACAGCGGGTCGGTGCGCCGGGTCTTGACGTCTCGATGGGATTCGCCCCGGGCGAGGACGAACCGGATGCCGAAGTGGAGCGTGATCGCCGAACCGGCCAGCGGACGGCGCGTCAATCCATCCGGCAGGTAGACCTGCGGATGGGACGTCCACGCAGATTATCTCCTTGTCCTTCACCTGGGGAAGTGATACCGTGGAACACGATCAGAGCGGCTGCGTTGGGACACCCGTTGATTCGGTGAGCGGTGGCGGGGAGCAGACTGCCGAGCACCGGATCATTGCCGACACGACAACGATTACCATCGACCCCGATCTCCGCATCGTCTGGTCTGGCGGGGTCATCGGCGGTGCAACGGTCAGCGGTGATCCCAACCTGCAAGTTCCGGCGGACACGCACGCCGGATCGCCTGGGCCGGGGAAGCGCCATCAGGGTTGAACCGGTGAGCCCACGACCCTGTCGCGCCGGAAGCCTTGTGGCACCGGCGAGCAAGGATGGGACATGGCCGCGGTTGCTGGGCGTTGCGTCGGTTGCTTGCCCTTGAAGGGGAGTGAGGCCGTGTGCGGAACCGGGAAGCCGTGCCTGTGATTCGCCGTGAGGTTCGTGGGGGTGGGAAGTTCCTGCCCTCACCAGCGGGAGAGAAAACAATGATGAATGTACCCCTTATCCGCCTGCGCCCGCTCATACTACTCACGATGGGTTTTGCGTTGCTGGCGTTCTCCCCAGGCGATAACGCGATCACGGCTGACGAGCCGAGTCCGGTCAGTAACCTTGCGAACACTAAGGAAGCGACGAAATCCCCGGCTGAGGGACATGATTACTTCGGCGACCCGTTGCCGGAAGACGCCGTCGCCCGTCTCGGGACGGTCCGCTTCCGGCATGAAGCCTGCCTCACGTCAGCGGCCTTTTCCCCAGACGGTACACTGGTAGCCTCGGCGGACCACGCGGGTGGCGTCCGGGTTTGGGACGTGAAATCGGGAATGGAAGTCGCTAAGTTCGTGGGGAAGATTCGGGGCCAGTCGGTTGCGTTTCCCGCTGATGGCAAGACACTGCTGGCGGTGCGATCCTCGGGGCCCACCATTCAGGAATGGGATCTCGCTACCGCCGAATTAGTCCGCGAAGTTCGCTCAACGGAAGAATCGCGATGGGATGGGTATAGCCTGAGCATTTCCCCTGATTGCCGACTTGTGGGGATGATCGGGGTAAGCGATCACTGCGGGATTTATGACGTGAAGACTTGCAAGCCCGTCTTGCGGTTAAAGAAGTTGCATGCCTTTATTTCGTGTGTTCTCTCTCATGACGGGAAAACATTGGCCACGGCGGGATGGGATGAAGTACTCCGGCTTTGGGACGTGGCTTCCTCCAAGGAACTCCGTCGATGTCCGGCGCGCGGAAGGTGGGTGGATGGCATGCAATTCTCACCAAACGATGCTACCTTGGCAGTTGCGACGGGCGGAACCTTGCAGGTTCTGGAGGTAAGCACCGCGAAGGAAGTGTTCCACGTCGCGAATGTCGCGGCAGGTCGCCCAGCCTACTCGCCGGACGGAAACAAGTTGTTCGCTGGCCGACTGGACACGGTTCGTGTCTGGGAAACGGCACGTTGGAAAGAGGTGGCGCAGCTTGGAGGCGCTCCGGATGGTTCGATTAGCCACCTGATCGTCTCAGCCGACGGTAAGAAGGCAGCCGCCGCAGGGGGCGACCACGTGTTACAGGTCTGGGACTTGGCCAACGGGAGCAGGCTGAATGAATACGAGAGTCACCGGGGCGAGGTTTTGTGTGTTTCCTTTTCTCCGGATGGCAAGACTGTTGTTTCGGGGGGCGACGACGGGTTTCTCTCTATCTGGGACCGCAACACGGGCCAATTGCGGCGCCGTCTTGCCGGGCATAAATGGCATGTCCTCTGCGCCGCTGTTTCCCCGGACGGGAAAAGCGTTGCTAGCGGTGATGGATTACTCCACTGCTTTGGTAACAAGGAGAAAGAGAGTATCCGGTTGTGGGAACTCTCGTCCGGGAAGTTGCTTCGCGCCTTTCCCGCTCACCGTAATGGGGTGTCTAGCCTTGCCTTCTCGCCAGATGGGCAGAGCCTGGCATCGGCAGGTCTAGACGCGGCCGTAGGGTTATGGGATCCTGGGACTGGAACACGGCGACAACGGCTGACGATCTGTGACCCCCAGGCTGTGGTGTCTTCGATCACGTTCTCAAAGGATGGCAAGGCGCTAGTTGTCGGAAATAGTGACGGAGAAGTGAAACTTTGGCGCCTGCAAACGAGCCAGACGACGGAGGTCTTTCACTCTCGGGAGCGGGTAGTGGTATTGGCGGCACTCCTGCCTGATGGCAAGGCACTCGTTTCAGCGGGGCGAGGCGAGGAGGGAGGCATAACCTTCATGAACTTGATCGGGGATAGAGTTGAACACGAAAGGAACATTCGCTTGCCTAATCTCAAGTGTTGTGTCGTCTCGCCAGATGGCACGTTGTTGGGGTCAGCCGACGAATGGGGACCGATCCGAGTATGGAGCATCAAGACCGGCGAAATACTCATGGAACTGAGCGGCCATCGTGGCGCAGTTTCCTCGCTGGCCTTTTCTCCGGACAGTACCGTACTGGCCTCGGGTTCCACGGACACGACGGTCTTACTATGGGACCTCCAGCAGGCCCAACTTAACCGGCGTTGGCTTGACTTGGGCGCGGAAGCAGATTCCGTCGCGAAAAAGGTGATCGATAGTTTGATCGCCGACCCCAAGCATACTACTCCCTACCTGGGCCGGCGGCTCCAGCAAGCTGCTGCATTGGAGAACCAGGTGGCTCGTCTCGTGGATGGCCTCGATGCAGATGATTTCAATGTAAGGGAGAGGGCCACTCAGGATTTGCTCCAGCTGGGACCCGGGGTCGGGTTAGCGCTGCGGCAAGTTCTCCGGGGAGAGGTCTCAGCGGAAGTTCGCAAGCGTATTGCCGATATCATGGACCGCTTGAGAAAAGTAAACACGGACTCACCCCACGCGCCGATAATGCCTTTGACCAAAGACGACGAAGAGGCATTGCTCCTGGGAACTGGACCGAAACCGAAACCGGAGGCTCCCCCCGGAATTGCGGAGGAACGCAGTTCCCGCCGAGCCTTCGAGGTACTTGTGCGGATCGGAACGCCTGAGGCACGCCAGATCCTGATGTCGCTCGCCGGTGGTGATGGCCGGAGGTGGTTCTCGCAGCGTGCGAAAGCTTCGCTGGAACGCCTTGAGTAGTCGAGGCATTCGTCAGTGGAGGAAGCAATCTCGGTTCTTTCTGGGGCTTTTCGTGCCCCGTAGCTCGAAGCGCTGATTAGAGGTTTCAGGCTGGGTTAGCTCGGCAATCGTCGGGGCGCCTGAGCCCGGTCAACGTTTCTCAGTTTGGTGCGTTGGGAGGCACCACCAGGGTAATCACCTGGAAACATGTACAATGCGGCAATTTCTCCGAGGTCTGTTTTCAGCGACCAAGCGATCGAACAATGGGTGGCGGCGGTACTCGAGCGCGCTCCATGTCGAAATGCTCGAGGCGCGACTCGTTCTCGCACCACTGACGTTCACATGGAACTATAAGGGCATCGCGAATGGGAGCTGGTTTCAAAAGACTAATTGGTTGGTTGGTGGGGCAATACCCGCCAGCTTTCCGACGGCGAACGACATTGTTGTCTTCGACGGGAAGGCAGCGCCGGGGAACTGTGTGGTGCCCGTGAGTGCCAACAGATCAGAGTGTTATAAACTTACAGTTCAAAACAGTCCTGGGAAGATTATTATTCAGCAGCCCCTTTCGGTGGCGACAGATGGCGGTTCGATGGATTCTGGGGATATCGACATCCTCCGCGGCGCTCTTATTATCCAAGGGGGCACATTTACGTGGTCCGGCGGCACGATCGAAGGCAATTTTGGCCGTCTGGAGGCGGGCAGTCCCAAGGGAACCCCTGCCAATCTCATCATTAAGGGTGCTGCAAGTGGCTTTGGCGGGTTGGTGAACCTGATTGCCGCTAAAGCCGGAACGATTGAGTTTCAGACCCTGGATCACGATTTCACCTTCCCAGTTGCTGGTGGAGACATTGATGTCCAGCCAGGCGGAACCTTGAATTTCAAGCAGGGCTCCGGGAACATCCTCACTCTTGCCCAACCCGGAGGAGGGCGCGCGGCGGATAAGATTGATAACCACGGGACGGTGAACTTTAATACATCCGCAACTATCGAGTGTCAACTCCCACTTTTCAACAGCGCCATTCTCGGCACGCAGGCCCTTCTCAGCGTGATGGGAGGTGGTTCGTTGACATTTACTACGCGTGCCATTCTCAGCGGTTACTCCATCTCGCAAGAAAGTGGCGAGATCGACCTTTACTCAGGCTCGACTTTGGGCTGTCTGTCGAATGCGAACATCAATGGAGGGGTCTTTGCCACGATCAATCCAGGCACGGCTACCTTCAACGGCAATTTGCTTGTTACGGCTGGTACGGTTCGGGTGGACTATTCGGTAAAGACTTACGGGATCCTCAGCATTTGCGGCCAATTGTCCATGAGTGGTTCCAGTATCCTCAAACTGAACGTGAATGACGCCACCAAGGCAAATGACAGCGTCGAGTCATTCGGCGGCTTTTCGCTTACCGACAAGGCCAGTCTGACCCTTATACTTGACGCTGGGGCGCCTACTCAAATCTACCAACTTCTTAATGCTCCACTTGCCCCCCCCGGGATCAACGCGGATTTCAACAACTTGGGCGGCGTAAACTATGTCCCCGGTCCAGGCGCATATAAGACGTGGATTGAGAATAATCCTCCGGGCGGTGGCCAGGCCTACGATTTTGGCCCGGTCCCTCGCGCCGGTGCAGCACCGCCTCAGCCAGGAATTGTGTCCGTGACTCCGGCTTCGGGCGGAACTTCGGGCGGCGACGCCATCAACGTGGCAGGTACTGGGTTCAGCGGTGCTACCGCCGTTTCGTTCGGTGGCATTCCAGCCACGAGCTTCCGCGTCATTTCGGACACGCTTCTAACCGCAATTACACCCCCTGAAGGGCTCGGAACGGTCGATGTCCAGGTGACCACCCCAGGCGGTACGTCAGCAACCGGGAGTTCCGACCAGTTCACTTATATTACAATTCCGGTGCCGACCGTTACAGGGGTCAGTCCTACAGTGGGTTCCACAGCTGGTGGCATAATCGTGACGATCACAGGCTCCGGGTTTACCCATGCCACAGAGGTCGCTTTCGGCAACACACCAGCCCCCGTCTTCAACATCAATTCGGATACTTCGATCTCGGTTGTTGCTCCTCCGCATTCTGCAGGGGCAGTTGATATCAATGTTGCCACTGATGCGGGCACCTCTTCCGTCGCGTCTGGAGACCGGTTCGCTTACGTCGCAGCCGCTGCTCCCAGTGTCACCAGCCTTGGGACCACATCGGGGACCACGGCCGGCGGCACCGTCATTACCGTGAACGGCACTAACCTCACCGGGGCCAGCGGCGTCTTTTTCGGAAGCGTGCCGGCCAGCAGTTTTATCGTCAATTCTGCTAGCCAACTGACGGCCGTGGCCCCGCCCCAGGGCGCCGGCACCGTTGATGTCACCGTCCTCACCCCCAGCGGCACCTCGCCGGTTTCCAGCAGCGACCACTTCACCTACAGCAACGCCACCGCCCCCGCCGTTAGCAGCCTGAGCCTTACGTCAGGGACCACGGCCGGTGGAGCAGTCACCACCATCTCGGGGAGCCACTTCACCGGGGCCACCGGGGTCGCCTTCGGCAGCGTCCCCGCGGTCAACTTCACCGTCCTCTCCGACGGGAGCATCACGGCCACCGCCCCGGCCGAGGCCGCCGCCACCGTCGATGTCACCGTCACCACCTATAGCGGGACTTCGGCGACCTCCAGCAGCGACCATTTTACCTACAGCAACGCCTCCCTGCCGACCGTCTCGGCGCTGTCGGTCAGCTCCGGCCCCGCCACCGGCGGCAGCCCGGTTGTCATCACCGGAAGTTACTTCACGGGTGCGACAACGGTGAATTTCGGCAGCGTGACCACCACCGACTTCGCCGTGCTCTCGGACACCAGCATCCTCGTCACTGCGCCCGCCCAGGCCGCCGGCGCCGTCAGCGTCACGGTCACCAGCTACGCCGGCAACTCGTCCACCTCGGCCACCTTCACCTACAACGCCGTCTCGGCCCCCGCCGTCACCAGCCTCAGCACCTCCAGCGGCAGCACCGCCGGCGGCACACTCATCGAAATCAACGGCAGCGGCTTCACCAACGCCCAGGAAGTGGACTTCGGCAGCGCCCCCCTGTTCGACTTCACCGTCAATTCGGATAGCCAGATCACGGCCCTTACCCCGGCCAACTTCGCCGGCACCATCGACGTCCAGGTCACCACTCCCGCGGGCACCTCCGCCCCGGTCTCCGCGGATCGCTTCACCTACTCCGCCGCCAGCGCGCCGGCCGTCTCCTCCCTCGCCACCTCCAGCGGCAGCACCACCGGCGGCACGTCCGTCGTCATCACCGGCACAGACCTCGCCGCCGCCACCGACGTCTTCTTCGGCACCGTCCCGGCCAGTGGCTTCTTCATCAACTCGCCCACCAGCATCACCGCCATCGCCCCGCCCGACTCCGCCGGCACCGTGGACGTCACCGTGCAGACCTACACCGGCACCTCGGTCGTCTCCTCCAGCGACCACTTCACCTACTCCGCCGCCACGGCCCCCTCGGTCACCTCCCTGGCCACCACCGGCGGCAGCACCGCGGGCGGCACGCTCGTCGGCATCAACGGCAGCGGCTTCACCTCCGCCACCGGGGTGAATTTCGGCAGCGTGCCGGCCGCGAGCTTCCAGGTCGTCTCGGACACGCTCATCGCCGCCGTCGCCCCGCCCCAGGCATCCGGCACCATCGACGTCACCGTCACCACGCCCAGCGGCACCTCGGCCACCGGCTC
>Ga0116219_10004531_pt1 | contig 10415 bp, 10 predicted proteins | sample Sb_taG_4_FD_91019 | JGI IMG/M metagenome (GOLD analysis project Ga0116219, IMG submission 91019) | Peat soil microbial communities from Weissenstadt, Germany - Sb_50d_6_BS metaG | ecosystem: Environmental > Terrestrial > Soil > Wetlands > Peat | place: Germany: Weissenstadt | collected 2010-09-21
CATCCGACTGCGCTAGACCCGATGCCGGCGCGACAACGACGGCGAGCGCTGCGCAACCGAGGGTCAAGACTTTGGTCCCGAAAGTCATGGATCCCCTGGCTTGGCGTCACTTGCGCCCGCCCACAAGCGTGGCGGCGGTCGAGAAAAGAGCAAAACGGACGCTCGCACCTGAATCCTCGAGGAAGCTCTCAGATATTGGCGGAATGCAGGTAGATCTTGGCGGAACGCAGGTAGATCTTGGCGGAACGCAGGAGCGTGCGAATCGGCTCGGACAGGGTGTCCCACCCGCGGCCCAAAAGCGATGTGAAGAGACGAATCAGGCACAGTATTTTGGCGGCCCCAGTCTGTTTTGATATTAATTTTGATCATTCCGCCGGCAGCGATTGGACAATGGTAATACCCCGGTAAAATTTACTTGTCCAGACGCTCTGGCGATAATAAACATGTGGGACCTGGTGTTGCGCTCGCCGCAAGCGCGGTCGATCCCGCTCGACAGGGCGCTCGACGCGGGCAGGCGCGCCCAACGGACCGCGGCCGAAGTTCAGCCGGCAGTCCGTGGCCCGTCGCGACACCAACTTCGGGCGGCTTGTCTTAGGCTCAAATTTGCTTACACTGACGTGCGTCAGTTGCCGCCGGGTCGAGGGCCCGGCGCAGCCTGTGGCAGCCGGCGTCTCGGTCCGGGCCGCCAGATACGGGTCGGCGGGGATTTACTTGTCGCAACTGAAAATATAGACTACGGACCTCGGACGTGCGAAGACCGATGCAGCGTTGGGGCGTCGATGCCCCGACGGGTGGTGAGCGTAACAAATGACGACCGACAGTCAAACTGCGCCTGAATCCTCGACCAGGCTCGCCGGGGCGAGGGGCCGGGCGCTCCTGGGCGGCAGAAGTCGCTGGCGCCTGCCGATCGCCTATCGGGCGATCGCGTCTATCGCGCTCGGCGTGGACCTCGCGCTGATCCTTGCCAGCGCGACCTGCGCCGAGGCGATCTATCGCAAGATCCCCGCCGCGGGCGAATACTCGCACACGATTGCTGCGGCGATCTTCGTCGCCATTCTATTCGTGGGCTCCATGAGGGTGCAGAAGCTCTACAGTCCCACCCGTCTGATGGTCTGGGACGATCAGGCGCGTAGCGTGCTGGGCGCCTGGTGCGGCGCCTTCCTGATTCTGGCTTCGGGCGTTTTCAGCTGGGGGGTGAGCCGCGATTTTTCGCGCGGCGACGTTCTACTGTTCTGGGCGATCGGCGTCGTGGCCCTGCTCGGCCACCGGGTGGCCTGGAGGATAGCGTTGCCGCGTGCGCTGGAAAGCGGCGCCTTGCGGGGCCGCACGATCGTCAGCCTGACTTGCGAAGAGGTCGTGCCGCCCGAGTTCACCGATAATTTGGCGCGGCACGGTTATCGCGCGGTGGCTCATTTCCACGTTCCTCCGGGCGAGCCGTACGCCGACGAGGTCATCGACAACGTTATTTCGATCTGCCGGACCTCGGACATCGAAGAGGTCATGCTGTTCGTCGATCCGGAACGCATGTCGAACATCCGGCGGGTCGCGCGGCAACTGCGGGTTCTTCCGTTGCCCGTCACGTTGGCGCCATTTGGAGCCCTCGCACAGCTGTTCCAGCGCTCGCGCCACGACATCGGCGACACGGTTGCGATCGAGCTTCAACGCGCGGCGCTGTCGCCGGCCGAGCAGGCGGTCAAACGCGGGATCGACATCGTATTGTCGCTGGTCGCTCTGATTTGCTTAGCGCCGATGTTGCTTGCCGCTGCGATCGCAATTCGGTTGGACTCGCCCGGGCCGGTGCTGTTCCGGCAGACGCGGCACGGTTTCAATGGGCGGCCGTTCGCCATTTACAAGTTCCGTACAATGAGGGTGATGGAAAATGGCGATGTCGTTCGGCAGGCGCAAAAGCGCGACGCGCGGGTGACGAGGGTCGGGCGCTGGCTGCGTCGGCTGAGCATCGATGAATTACCGCAATTGCTAAATGTGTTAATTGGCGACATGTCTCTCGTCGGGCCCCGCCCGCATGCGACGGCGCATGACCGTCATTTCACTTCCGCGATCGAGAGATACGCATTTCGTCACCATGTTAAGTCTGGTATAACGGGTTGGGCGCAGGTCTGCGGCGCCCGGGGCGAGACGGATACGCTCGAAAAGATGCAGCGTCGGGTCGAGCTTGACCTTTGGTACATCAACAACTGGAGTGTTTGGCTGGACTTCTCCATTATGATAAGGACGGTGTTTGTCGTCTTCTCAGGGGAAAATGCGCACTGAGAACGCTGGGTGTTGAGGCGCCCGATCTCGCCGCGCGCCCGGGCGCGGCCTCGGAGGCTTACGGCGCCGCAAAACAAGGGGCGGGAATGTCAATCGAGTCCCTAAAGACTGAGCCCGTTGGGAACCCCGCCCTGTCAGCCGGCGCCGAACGGCGCGGCGTCAATTTGGCTTTCTTGGCGGCTCTCGCGGCGTCGTTCGTGGTTGCTTATATGCCGACCTACCTGACGCTCGCTCAGGGCGCGTGGCGCACCGAGCAGGAGGGACACGGCCCACTCATCATGCTCGCCGCGGCATGGCTAGCCTGGCAGCGGCGCAACAAACTCGGTTCCATCGAGTTGCGGCCGGCGCCTATCGCTGGCTGGATCATTTTGATCCTCTCCCTTCTGGTTATGGCGGTCACCCGCTCTCAAGACATCGTGATGATCGAGGTCGCGACCCAAATCCCGGTGCTGTTGGGATGCCTCTTGCTCGTCGGAGGCTGGCCGCTGGCGCGGATTTTCGCTTTCCCTCTGGGCTTCCTGGTGTTTTCCCTGCCGCCGCCCGGCTGGCTGCTGGACGCGTTCACCGTGCCGCTGAAGGCATGGATTTCCGATATCGTATCGAACTTTCTGTACGATCTTGGCTACCCGGTCGCGCAGAACGGCGTCATGATCATGATCGGATCCTACGAACTCATGGTCAAAGACGCGTGCTCCGGCATGAATTCGATATTCGCCTTGTCCGCGATCGGCGTTTTCTACGTTCACGAGTTCGTTCAGCACAACCCGATCCGGACGATAATCCTGATCCTGTCGATCGTTCCGATCACGATCCTGGCGAACTTCTTCCGCGTCCTCACCCTGGTCCTGGGAGCGTACTATCTCGGAATCGACAGGATCGAGGGCTTGTTCCATGACCTGACCGGCATAGCGTTATTCGTGTTCGCGCTGCTCTTGTTCTTCCTCCTCGATAGCGCCCTCATCGGCGCCGGCTTCTTGATGCGAAAGGCGCCAGGAGCTTGGCGCGGCGCGCAGAAAGCCGCCTGAACGCCGCGTACAAATGCGTTGCCGGAAATCTGAGCGCGAGGCGAATTCAAGGGGAGCTCAAACCGCTGCGGGGAGCGCTCCCAAGCCTCGCATGGCCTGGGGAGAGAAGTTGGTCGCTTCGTCGATTGGGTCGGAATGAGCGGAGCGGCGTCGAGTGGGTTGGACATGGCGAAGGAACGCTCTTTGCGAGTTCAATCGCCGGACCGACGCGTCCTTTAGCGCTTTCGGTTCACGGGCAAGCGATGGGCGGCGGCCGGGGCGAAAATCGCGCTCCGCCGAGAGTGTTGGACCGTCAAGATGATTACTCTCTATGACTTCGTGACCGTGACGTGCTTCATATGCATCGTTGTGACGTATTTCATGTTCACCGAAGGCGGCATGAAAATCCTGGCGCATTTCGTGCTGCCGACGGCAGCCTTTGCGATCGCCAATCAAGTCGGCAACGCGGGAATGAACGTGTTGGCGGTGATTTTGATCGCTGCCGGCATCGGGTACACTTACATTATCGTCCGACATTGAGACAGGCAATCGCCTCCGCCGGATTTGCGGGCCTTCGAGACGCCCCTCATCCACCGGACTTCGCGGCCTCTGATTGCGCCCGCATCGCTCGAAGACGCGAACGGCGCCGCAGCGGCCAGGCGATCAGGTGCGTCGCCGCCCAACCCCAGACGGCGGCGAGGCCGGCGGCCATGAGCGCCTCGAACGTTAGCGGCGCGGCGGGTTCGTAGGTTTCCAGCGTGCTCTGGGCGATTTGCGGATCGAAGTCCTTGGCCATGACGAAGAGGCGCATCAGCGGACCTGCCGAGGTCATCGCCTGAAGTTGCCCCTCAAGACGATTGGCGCGATCGATCGTCTCCGCGATAGCCTCGCCGCGCTGGCGAGCGAGCGGATCGGCGTTCTGATCCAGCCGGCTCAGGCCCTCGGCCGGCGTCAGGTTCTCGCGCTGAACCTCGGCGTCGAACTTGGCTACGATCCGGTTGAGCTCGTCAACCGCGCCTCCCAGACGCTGGCGGTATTGTTGCGCGAATTCGGGTCCTTGCGAGCCGATCAGTCCGGCGAGCAGGGCGATCGCCAAGGCGAGTCTGTGCACGAACATCGACTTCCCGTTCGATGACCCGGATGACGAGGGTGCTATACCCCCGCCGGGCGACGCCGTCATGGCCGGCTTTGTCGGCTCGACTCGGGGCCGGTCCCGAGCGCGAGCGCCAAGCCGGTCGGAGGCAATGTCGCGTCCGGTCAAAAAACGCTATGGTCCGAGAGCCGCTTAAGAGCTTGGCGCGCCAATGGCGCGGACTTCGGCGCGGTGCCTGATTCGAACCCACGAGGGCGGTCATTGGCGGACATTCCCATTGGCGTCGTCACCATATCAGACCGGGCCTCGCGAGGCGCGTACGAGGACAAGGGGGGCCCAGGCATCGAAGCGGCGCTCGCCGAACTTCTCGCCACCCCGTGGCGGCCGGAGCGGCGGCTCGTGCCCGATGAACGGCCGGCGATCGAGACGGCTCTGATCGCGCTGGCTGACGGCGCCCGCTGCCCACTGATCCTGACGACCGGCGGCACCGGCCCGTCGCCGCGCGACGTGACGCCCGAGGCGACCGAGGCGGTCTGCGACCGATTGCTGCCCGGATTCGGGGAATTGATGCGCTCAAAGAGCCTGGCCGAAGTGCCGACCGCCATTCTGTCGCGCCAGATCGCGGGAACGCGGGGCCAAAGCCTCATCATCAACCTGCCGGGCAAGCCGGCCGCGATCCGCACCTGCCTCGACGCGGTGTTCGCCGCCGTGCCCTATTGCATCGACCTCATCGGCGGGCCTCGCCTGGAGACGAACCCCGAGTTCTGCGTGGCGTTCCGGCCGAAGGCGTGAAGAATGGGCGGTACCCAAATCCATGCCTTGCCGTTTTGAGCCTTTTCAGGCGCTTGGCCCCGCTCTCGGGAGAGGCTTTCGCTCCTTGCCGCCCCTGCCCATCCCGAGAAAACACATACGACAGCAGTTTGTTCAGGACAATCCAAATTCCTCCCGATCCCCCGGGTCCCAGCCCGGCCAGGCAAACCCAAGCCCGACCAAGCCAATCCAAATAAAATGGCTTGGATTTGCTTGGTCTGGCTTGGAATAATTTGGGCCCCCATGCTCGAAGGCCTGCCGCCCAACAACGCCGCCCACCGCCTGACGCTGGTCAGCGACGAGCGCCGGGCGCGCGCCGTCGCCGACCTTATCGCCGAGAGCTTCGAGCCGGGCGAGGCCGCATCGACCGTGTTCGAAACCGCCGACCTGTGGCCGGGCGGCGGCAAGGCCTGGCTCATGGAAGCCTATTTCGGCTTCGAGCCGGACGAGGAAGAGGTCCGCGCACTTGTCGCCGCCGCGTCGGACGAGGAGACCGCGCGCTCGGCGACGTTCGGCCTGACGGAGAAGCGCGACTGGGTCGAAAGCGCGCTCGCCGGCCTTAAGCCGGTCAGGGCCGGGCGCTTTCTCGTCCATGGGAGCCACGACCGCGAAAAAGTCGGCGCCAACGACATCGGAGTCGAGATCGAGGCGGGGCTCGCCTTCGGCACCGGCCACCACGGTACGACGCGCGGCTGTCTTGTGCATTTCGACCGGCTCATGAAGCGCCGCCGACCGCAGCGCGTGCTCGACGTCGGCTGCGGCGCGGGCGTGCTCGCCATCGCCGCCGCGAAAGTCCTGCGCCGCAAGGCGTGGCTCGGCGACATCGATCCGATCGCGGTCGCGGTCGCCAACGCCAATGCCCGCCTCAACGGCGTCGGCTCGCTTTGCCGCGCAATCGTCTCGCGCGGCGTCGAAGCGCGGGCCTTGCGCGAGGGCGCGCCCTATGATGTCGTGTTCGCCAACATCCTGACGAAGCCCTTGCGGCTCATCGCGCCGTCGCTCGCGGCGGTCACCGCGCCCGACGGCGAAGCGATCGTTTCCGGCCTGCTTCTTGCAGATGTCGCGGGCGTGCTCGCGTCCTGGCGGGCGCAGGGGTTCTTTCTGGCCGAGCGAATCGACCTCGAAGGCTGGGCGAGCCTCAGACTGCGGCGGTGAAATCATGGGGCCAGCCAATATGGGAGGCCTTGTCGCGCGGCTGTCGCATGGGACGAGGAAACTCGCTGGTCCAACAGCATGGGTGGAGAGCTTAAATGGCGAAGGTGCCTGCCGGGGTCGGTCCCAAACTGCCGCAGATCGTCGTCCTGTTCGGCGCGACCGGCGACCTGTCGCACAAGAAGCTCCTCCCGGGCCTCTTCCATCTTGCCGCCGCCGGCTTCATTCCGAAATGCCGGATCGTCGGCGTGTCGCTCGAGGACATCGACGCCGAACGCTTCCGCGTTCTCGCGCATCAGGCGATCGTGGATCGGGACGAGCGCGATCCGAACAAGGAGGTCTGGTCGGCCTTCGCGGCGGGGCTCGACTACCTGCCTTGGGCGGCCGGCGCCGAGGCCTTGAGGGCTGCGGTCGAAAGAGCGGCGCAAGCCTTCGGCGGCGAAAGCCAGCGCGTCCATTACATGAGCGTGCCGCCGAACGCCGCGATGTCGGCGGTCGAGCTGGTGGCAAAGGCCGATCTCGCCAAGGGGTCGCGCGTCATCATGGAAAAGCCGTTCGGCACTGATCTTGAGAGCGCGATAGCGCTCAACGACGAACTGCACAAGGTCTTCGCCGAGGATCAGATCTTCCGCATCGATCATTTTCTCGGCAAGGAGCCGGCGCAAAACATTCTCGCCTTCCGCTTCGCCAACGGCCTGTTCGAGCCGATCTGGAATCGCAATTTCATCGATCATGTGCAGATCGACGTGCCGGAGACGCTCGACCTCGGCAAGCGCCTCGCCTTCTACGAGCAGACCGGCGCCTATCGAGACATGGTCGTCACCCATCTCTTTCAAATCCTCGCCTTCATGGCGATGGAGCCGCCGACCTCGCTTGCGCCCGGGCCGATCAGCGAGGAAAAGAACAAGGTGTTCCGCTCCCTCATGCCGGTCGAGCCCCACAACGTCGTGCGCGGCCAGTTCATCGGCTACCGCAAGGAGAAGGGCGTCGATCCGGAGTCCGACACGGAGACTTTCATCGCCGTCAAATGCTTCATCGACAATTGGCGCTGGGCGGGCGTGCCGTTCTACCTGCGCACGGGCAAGCGCATGGCGGAAGGTCAGCGGATCATCTCGATCGCCTTCCGCGAGCCGCCGCGCAGCATGTTCCCGGGCGACTCGGGCATCGGCGCGCTGGGCCCGGACCATCTGACCTTCGATCTCGCCGATCAGTCGAAGGTGTCGCTCTCCTTCTACGGCAAGCGACCGGGGCCGGGGATGCGGCTCGACAAGCAGAGCCTGCAATTCGCGATGCACGAAACCGGTCTCGGCGGCGACGTGCTCGAAGCCTATGAGCGCCTCATCCTCGACGCCATGCGCGGCGATCACACGCTCTTCTGCTCGGCCGAGGGCATCGAGCGGCTGTGGGAGGTCTCGGCGTCGCTTCTGGATTCGCCGCCGCAGGCCAAAGTCTACGCGCCGGGCTCCTGGGGGCCGCAGGCGATCTACCAGCTCATCGCGCCGCACGCTTGGCGCTTGCCGTTTGAGCGCGCCTGGCGCGATCCCAATCTGGTCGGGGCCTGACGGGCCTTAGGCCCAATGACGACCAACCCGGCGGGTTGCCGCGGTCTGGCGTTGGAGCGGGATGCGAAATTTGTGGTCCCGGTTTTTCGCAAAGACCCGCGTTTTTCATGCTCTAAATGGCTAGAGCCGGTGCAATGCCAGATTTCTCCCTCATCCTGGAATCGGCGTCGGAAGACGACGCGGAGCCGATCGAACGCCTCAACGAGCGCGTCTTCGGCCCCGGCCGGTTCGCCCGCACCGCCTATCGCATCCGCGAATCGACGCCGGCCGATCCGCGGCTCAGCTTCGTCGCCCGCGTCGGCACGCTGCTGGTCGGGGCGTCCGCGATGACGCCGATCGCAATCGGCGGCGCTTCGGCCCTTTTGCTCGGGCCGCTGATCGTCGAGCCCGTGTTCCGCAGCCAGGGCATCGGCGAGGCCCTGGTGACGCGCTCGCTCCAGGCGGCGAAGGCGGCCGGCTGGAAGCTCGTCATCCTGGTCGGCGACGAACCGTACTACGCGCGCATGGGATTTCAGCGCGCGCCCGAGGGCCGCATATCGCTGCCCGGGCCGGTAGATCCCGCCCGGCTCCTCTACTGCGAGCTCGAATCCGGCGCCCTTGCCGCGGCGAACGGCGAGGCGCGGGGGGCCTGAGCGGCCGGCATGTGATAAGTGCCTCAAATTATTATTTGTTGGCAAAGACCTTGGACGTATTGTCGAATCGGGCGAACAGTGTTTATTTGGCAGCGATTGGGGGCCGCCGCCGTGGACATCGTCGAACTTCCGCCGCTCGGCCGTCGTGTCGAATGGCTGACGGTCGGGCTCGTTTTCGTCATATACGGGTTGTGGTTATTGGCGACGTTTTTCTACCGCGATCTGCCGTGGTGGGGCCTGACCGCGATCGGCGCCTGGATTATCGCATGGCAATTGAACCTGCAGCACGAGACCATTCACGGTCATCCGACGCGGAACCGCAATGTCAACGAGGCGATCGGCTGCTGGCCGTTGTCCCTGTGGCTTCCGTACTCGATCTACCGCTCCACCCATCTTGCGCATCACCGCGACGCGAATCTCACCGATCCGTTCGAAGACCCCGAAAGCTACTACTGGGCGGAGGCCGGTTGGCGCGACCTCGGGCCTCTCTCCCGGGCGTTCGCGCATGCCCGGACGACATTTGTCGGCCGTATCATTCTCGGCCCGGCCTTCCTGATTGGGCGCTTCGTCGCTGACTTGGCGCGCGACGCCTGGCGCGGCAAACGCGGCGCGCGCGCGACCGTCGGGCGTCACCTTCTCCTCTGCGCGCCGGTCATGATCTGGGTGATCGGCGTCTGCGGCATGCCCCCTTGGATTTACCTCGCCTGCTTCGTTTATCCCGGCACGAGCCTCGCCCTGGTGCGCTCGTTCGCCGAGCATCGCGCCGCGCCGGAGGAAGAGCGCCGCACGGCGATCGTCGAGAACGCCTGGATTTTGGGGCCGCTCTTCCTGTTCAACAATCTGCATGCGGCGCATCACCTGCGCCACAGACTGCCCTGGTACCAGATTCCAAAATTCTACCGCCTGAATCGGGCCGCGCTGATCGAGCGCAATGGCGGCCTCGTCTATCAGGGCTACTTCGACGTCGCGCGGCGCTATCTGTTGAAGCCCCACGACAGCCCGATTCACCCAGGCTGGGACCGACCGGCGGCGTGAGAGGCACGCCGATCGCCGTCCTGCCGATGTACGATTTTCCGTGGATCGTGGGCGCCAACGACGCGCTGTGGGCGTCGATTTCCGCCCGGCTCGCGGAGGCGGGCGTTCAATCGCCAAAGGCCCTCACGCGTGGGCCCAACCCGGCCGCGCAGTGGCGCGATCCCACGCTGATCTTCGGCCAAGCCTGCGGCTATCCGTATGTAGCCGGACTTAAGGACGCCGTCACGCTGATTGCGGCGCCGGAATACGCCTTCCCCGGCTGCGATGGCGCGGTGCACCGGAGCTTTCTCGTGTGTCGAGCGCGCGATCCGCGCCGCGCGCTCGACGAATTTCGCGGCTCGACCGCCGCGCTCAACGGCTGGGACAGCAACACCGGCATGAACCTGTTCCGCGCGGCGGTTGCTCCAATCGCGCGCGGGGCGCCTTTTTTCCGCGCAGTCGTCGTCACCGGTTCGCACGAGGCGAGCGTAACGGCGGTCGCCGACGGCCGAGCGGACCTTGCGTCAATCGACTGCGTGAGCTTCGCGCTCATTGAAAGCGGCCGCCCGGAACTCGTCGAACGCGTCGCCATCATCGCGGAAAGCCCGCTCTCGCCAGGGCTGCCCTTCATCGCGAGCGCGCGACTTGGGGCCCCGACGATCGCAGCGGTGCGCGAGGCGTTGATCGGGGCGCTCGCGGACCCGCGCGTCGCCGAAGCGCGCGCCGCCCTCGGTCTCAAGAGCGCGCGCCCGACGAGTCCGGCCGAGTATGATCGGGTGGCCGAGATCGAGCGCGACGCGGCGGCGGCGGGATACGCCCGCCTCGCTTAGCTAAGGGCGATTGGCCCGCACTTGACATACGGGCCGGGCCGCGGCTA
>Ga0116219_10004535_pt1 | contig 10411 bp, 3 predicted proteins | sample Sb_taG_4_FD_91019 | JGI IMG/M metagenome (GOLD analysis project Ga0116219, IMG submission 91019) | Peat soil microbial communities from Weissenstadt, Germany - Sb_50d_6_BS metaG | ecosystem: Environmental > Terrestrial > Soil > Wetlands > Peat | place: Germany: Weissenstadt | collected 2010-09-21
CGCGGTTACCGCAGCGGTGACATTTCCGCTCGTACTCGCGGTCAGCGAGAAATCATCCACCGATCCAGCCAATGCAATTGTCTCCGGGCTATCCAGCGCGTTGTCGTTGATGCTCAGCGTCGCAGCAGCAGCTCCGGCCTGCCCCGGCTGCGGCTGAAACACAACGCTGACTGAGCACGACGCGCCCGGCGCCAGAATGGCACCGCAATTCTGCGTGGTAGAAAATTCCGTGGCGTTCGCTCCGCTAAGACTCAGACTCGAAATCACCAAGCCGCCGTTTCCCGCGTTCAGCAGTGTCGACGTTGCCGCCGCGCTGCTGGTGCCCGCAAGCTGAAGTGGAAAATTCAGGCTCCCCGGCGAGAGAGTGACCGCCGGCACAAGCCCCGTGCCCGAGAGCGTCACGAGTTGCGGGCTTCCCGCGGCCGAATCCACAAATGAAAGCGAAGCTGTACGCGCTCCCCCCGCGAGCGGCTGAAAAACCACATTTACCTGACAGCCCCCACCTGGATTCAGCGTCCCCGGGCAATTATTCGTCTGCAGGAAATCGCCGTTGTTCGGCCCAACCACCGACACGGCCGAAATTTGCGCCGCCGTCGTGCCAGGGTTTGAAAGTGTCACAAGCGAAGCCGCACTCGGCATCTTCAACGTCTGGGCCTGAAATCCCAAATTCGCCGGGGCTACCACGAGCGAAGGCGAACTAATGCCGGTTCCGCTTAACGCCACGCTCTGCGGCGAACCCGAAGCATTGTCCGAGAACGAAAGCGTAGCGGATTTCGCGCCGGTTGACGCTGGGGCAAAAACAACATTGACGTTGCAGGATGCAGAGACCCCCACGCTGCCTCCGCCGGCCGGGCACGTTGTCCCCGACGCGATCTTGAACTCCGACGCATTCGTGCCGTTAATCGCGATCGAGCTGACCTTCAACGGCAAGCTGCCCGTGTTACTCAGTCCAGCCGTCTGTGGCGCGCTCGAAGTTCCTACGCTCTGCGAGCCGAAATCGAGCGTAGCGGGCGCGATGTTGGCCGTAGGCGCCGCTGCTGTCCCGGTCCCGGTCAGCGCCACCAACTGCGATGCTGCAGAAACATTTCCGGAATTGTCAGTGAATGCGATGGTCGCGGTGAAGGGCCCCATCGTTTGAGGTGCAAATGCCACGTTCATGATGCAACTGGCCCCGGCCTGCACGATGGGCGGATTCGTGCACGTATTGCTCCCGGTAAATCGAAACTGTGCCACGTCCGGCCCGGTCATGTTCACCACCGAAATATTCAGCGCCAGATTCCCGCCATTCGTCACCGATAGCGTTTGTGAATTGCTGACGGTCCCTGCCGGCTGATTGCCGAAATTGATCGAAGCGGCGGAGAGAGCGGCTAGAGGCTCCTGCCCCGCGCCGGTCAAGTTGATGCTCTGTGGGCTGCCCACCGCATCATCCGTGAAGCTAATTGCTGCGGTCTCCCCGCCCGGAATGGACGGCGCAAAATTCACCGTAATCTGGCAAGTCGCCTGTGGCGCCAGCGTAGCCGGACTCAGTGGACAATCGTTTGACTGTGAGAAATCCGAAGAATTCGCTCCCGTAATTACGATTCCGGAAATCGTGAGCGCCGCGGGCCCCGCGTTCGTTAGAATCCCGATCTGCGGAGGATTCAGCGATCCGACTAGCTGATTTCCGAAATCCAACTGCGCCGCGTTAAACGAAACAATCGGCCCGGTCGCCGCGCTTTCCGCGAATGCCACGACGAAGGCATCCGGCTCCGCCGGGCTTGCCTGGCAACTCGCGCAGATCGGCTGCACTCCCGTCTGCGGATTGCCCGCCAGGGGAAAATCGTTCGACGTGGTGCTCCCCGCCACAATGATCTCCCCGGTCGGCAGCGCTGCGACGCCATTCCCTTGCGAATCGCTGCCCCCTCCGAGCAGCGTCGCATAGAGCAGCGACGCAGCGCCTGCCGCCGTGGTATCCAACTTCGCTAAAAATGCATCGCCGGTTCCGCTGAACGATTGCAGCGAATTCAGCGTGGGAAAATCGAACGATTTCGCATGCCCCGTCACATAGACGGCGTCCGTGCCTAGCGACACCACTCCCAACGCCGAATCGCTCGCGCTGCCGCCCAGATAAGTCGCGTAGCTCAACGACGCCACGCCCGCCTGAGATTGAGCCACTGCCGCCAGGAAAGCATTCGCCGTGCCATGAAGCGCGGATTGGTATCCCGTCACCGCCGGAGCCGTCAGACCGTCGGAGGACGTCGTCGTCCCGACTACATAAGCATTGGCCGGGATCGCTTGATCCACGGCTACGGCGAAAGCCTGATCCGAACCCGTGCCGCCAAGAAAAGTCGAGTAGATCAAATCCTCTGAGCCTAGTCCCTTTGGCTTGAGCGAGAGCAAGAACCCATCGAACGTCCCGCCGCCATACGTGGTCTGAAACCCATTCGTAACCGGAAATCCGCTGCCGGGCTGGGACGTAAATCCCGCGACATACGCGTGTCCGAGAAGATCAACCGCCAAGCCGCTCACGCCTACCGTAACGGTCTGCGCCACGCCGTTGATATCCGTGTAGCCGTCGATCCCAAAGTAGCTGAGATAGCTCAACGAACCCGCCGCGCTATATACCGCCAGAATTCCATCCGTGGTCCCGCCGCCGAACACTGTGCCGTACGCGCCCGCCGTCACCGGCAAATCAGCCGCGGTCGTATCCGCGGCAACGAGCACATTCCCGCTCGGATCACAGGCTACAGTCGGCGAGGCTTCGGTTCCAAACGCTCCGGTGCCATCGAGCAGGGTTGAAAAGACAATCGAGTCGCCTCCGGGGCCCAGCAGCGTTAACGCCAGGTCGCTCGTGCCCTTCACCAGCTTCGTAGAGTCCGAAACGGGATAATCCGCGGACGTGGTGGTGCCCACAAGAGCGACGACGCCGCTGCCCGGCATCACCGCCAGCTTTTCGCCTTCTTCATTCCCACTGCCGCCAACGAAGGCGAGATAGGCGAGCGAAGCGGCGCCGGTCTGAGTCGGATCGATCTTGGCAACAAAGAAATCATTGCTTCCGCCGCCGGGCCCAAATTTCTTCGTCGCGCTTTCCGCAAAAGACGAGGCACTGGCGGTCGTCCCGCTGATGTACACCGCCCCGGAGGAATCGAGCGCGACGCTATTCGCCGAATCGGCTCCTGCACCGCCAAGAAACGTCGTGTAAGTCACAGCCACGGAAGGATCGATCACCAGCGGAAGGTTTCGGTCATACGCGCCAACCCGGAATCCGACCTCATGCGTCGAAAGCAGCGCATAGCGTCCTTCGACGCTCACGCGCCGCCCGCCGCTCATCTGATAAATCGCCGGACTCCGCAAACGGATGATGGCCGCGCGGCCCTCGATCAGAAGATCTCCCTCCGGACTCAGCCGCAAGTTCCGCGCGCCATTCACCTCCAGCCGCACTCGCCGCAAGTCCGCGCCGCGCGCAACGTCAAAATCCATTTCCGGTCCGCGCTCTCCGGCATAGACCAGGCAATCGACGCCTGGCCCCATCCCGAGCGCCCCTGCGCCCAAGAACAGCGGCACATCCTTCTGCCAGCGGCTTGGATCCTTTCCGTAAAAATAATTCGCGCTACCGGGAAGCTCATCCCGCCCTCGCCAAACTATTTCAGGCGCAACGCCCGCGAACCGCAAAGAGATGGAATCAGCGCTCGAAATACGCGATGTGGAAGCGGTCGCACGTCGAGTGGTAAATGAATTCCATCGCGCTCGAGCAAGAGATCGAATCCCTCGCCTCTCGCGCGGTATTGCACGACCGGATCGGCCTGCCCGCGATTCACTTCAAACGCCAGCGGAATCCCGCGCGCCCCCGCACGAAAGTGCGCCGCGCGCAATCCAACGGCAGCAGCCGCCGCAGGATCGGCGCTGCTCGCCGTCGGCCGCTTTTCCGAACGAGCCACGCCAGTAGCCAGCGGAATCGCCAGACCCGCCGCAACCGCCCCAATGGAAAGATAGAGTGAAGTCCGATGCCACATGAGGCCCTCAGCCAGCAGCGTGCGCGGGCGGAACGGGCGAGGCTTCCGGACAAGCAAGCCCCAGAATATTTGTACCTCCCCCGCGATGCAGAAGGAGAGGGAGCCCGAGGAATGTCGCGCTACGAGTAAGTAATGTCAATCATATCGGGGGATGCATAAATACGTAGGTAAATCTGCGGTGCAGTTCCGTAGCGCCGGCGTTACTGAGCGGAAGTATCTTTCAGCAGCACCACGTCGGCCTGAAAATGTTTGTGTTGAACGCCGAGCGTCTTGGCATCGGGCGACCATCTGTAATCCCACAGATCATCGTCGTCACTTTCGGTGATGGCGTGTCCAGGGCCGCCATCCACGGGCTGGGCCCACAAACTCTTCGCGCCTTGATCGCTGATGACGTAGGTCACAGAGTTCCCGTCGGGAGCAATGCGCAGCTGATTCACGAAGCGCGGATCGGGAGTGAGCGTGCGCAGGGGCGCGTTGGAATTGTCGTCGAGCCCAATCACCCAGACGCGGCCGACGGCGGCAGTTGAGCCCAGCTCCGCACCACTGAGCGCCATCCATTTGCCGTCGCGCGAGATGCCCAGCCCGTTCAGCCCCAGCATGATTTTTCCGTGCGCTGGGAACGGCAGGCGCTCCGCTGCTCCGCCGTCAATGGGGATGCGCATCACAAACTTCGCGTCCGCCTCATCGTAGTAATAAACCGATTTCCCGTCGTGCGAGCAGACCGCCCATTGATCAAACTGTCCGTGGCTGATCTGTTTCGGGTTGCGGCCATCCAAATCCATGCGCCAAATATCCTGCGTGTTGGCATTGTTTTTGAACTGCCAATCCAGCAACGCATACGAACCGCAGTGCACCACATCCAACACGTTGGCATTCGGGTCGCTGGTGAGCGTCGTCGAGGCCGAGCCATCCAGTTTGATGCGGCTCGCGGAATGAATGTCGGCAATCAACATCTCCGCATCGTTCAGCCAATCGAAAGCCACGATCATTTCCTGGCTGGGCAAAGGTATGCTCGCGGTGCTCTTGCCTCCGGTTGCGTCCTGCAGCAGGATCTTGTCGGTCGCTTGCATCTGAACCGTGGCGATCGATTTTCCGTCTTTCGATACGCCTACTCCCTGGTAACCATTTAGATCGTTCGTCAATTCGTGCATCGCGCCGCCGGGAAATGACACGTAGCCGATCTGCCCGGCGATCGGCGGAGCCGTGCGCAGCCCGTAATTGATGAAGATTCCGCGGCCATCCGGCGCCCAGCTCAAAGCGCCAATATCGCGATCGCCGAATTTAGCCAGCACGCTGGTCTTTTTCGCCGCTAAATCGAATGTGCGCAGAACGGTGGCGCCACCGTCTTTGGAGTAGATCACGTCGGCGATGCGTTTTCCGTCCGGCGACCACGAAATGGTGTTCGCCGATAGCGTTGGTTCGGCTAACAGGATCTGCTCGCCGCTGCCGTCCAGGTTCGCGCTCAGAATGTAGTATTTGCCAAGTTCGGGATCGTTCAAGCGGATGAAGGCCATGCGCTTGGCGTCGGGCGAGAATGCCACCCCGCCGTCCACATTGCGAATCACGGTTTGCTCCGCGCCTCCGAGAACCGGTGCGCGCAGCAAGTCAAACGATTCGAGGGTCTGGTCCGTAGCCCTGCGGTAGTAAACGTAGTCGCCATCCGGCGAAAACACGGGCTCGATAATGTAGAGCGGTTGGGGCGGTGTAATTTGCGTGTTGCTGCTCGTGCCGACGTTGAACAGCCACAGGCTCTCGCGCGCCTTATCCTTGACGACGTTGAGGACGTAGCGGCCATCCGCGGAAATGGCCGTCTTCGTGACTTTGCCGGAATTTGTGAGCCGCGTGGCCGCAAAACGCTGAAACGGCAGCGGCGGTTCGCGATGCATCAGCGGATAAATTAGGAGCGCAGCAGCACCCAAAATTGCGAGCAAGCCAAGTCCCACGCCAACCAGAACGCCCAAGCGCTTCCCGGGGCGTTTAGCGCCGGGTTTAAGCCCCGCACCTTCGTCTTTCGCTAATTCGACAACCGCCGCCCTGCCGGAGCCGCGCACCACCGATCCCGAATCGCTGTCTCTCTTCAATCTTTGCAAATCCGCGCCCAGGTCGCGCGCAGTCTGGTAACGCAACTTGAGATCCTTCTCCAGCGCCTTGGCAATAATGCGATCGAGTTCCGCCGGTAAATCCGGATTTACCTGCGCCGCCGGAACCGGCTCGCGCTCCAGAATCGCGTGAAAAATCGAGCCGGCGGTATTCCCCGTAAACGCTTGCCGGGCGGTGGCCATTTCGTACAGCACCAGGCCGAAAGAAAAGAGGTCGCTGCGCGCGTCCAGCGGCTCGCCGAGCACTTGCTCGGGCGACATGTACGCCACCGTGCCGAGCGCTGCGCCCGGGCTCGTGAGATTCGCATCATCTTCCATCGGCGCCGCATCGAGAGAGAGCGTTGCGTTTTCTCCGCGCTCCGAAATCTGCTTGGCCAAGCCGAAATCGAGAATCTTGGCCTCGTCCTCCCCGCCAATAAAAATATTTCCCGGCTTCAGATCCCGGTGAATGATTCCGCGCGAATGCGCTGCATCAAGCCCTTTTGCCACGCCAATGGCTATCTCCAGCAGCGCATCGAGCTTCAGCGCCTTGCCGCTCATGCGGTGCTTCAGCGTCTCGCCCTCGAGCAATTCCATGGCGATGAACGGCAGGCCATCCACTTCATCAATGTCGTAAATGGTGCAGATGTTCGGGTGGTTGATCGCCGAAGCCGCCTGCGCCTCGCGCCGGAAACGCTCGAGCGCTACGCGATCTTTGCCGACATTTTCAGGAAGGAATTTGAGTGCGACGAGCCGCTTCAGCTTCGTATCTTCGGCCTTATAGACAACGCCCATACCACCGCCGCCGATTTTCTCGAGCACGCGGTAATGAGAAATGATCCGGCCAGAAAACGGCTGCGCATCCGCCATAGCGCCGCAATCTTAGCACGCGAATCTGCAAGGCAGTTGTAGCGGAGAGTCTTCAGACCATCGCCTACTCGGTCTTCCACGAGCACGCCGCTTCACCCAGCGGAATTTCCAGATAGCCCTCAGCCGGAACCACATCCACAGGCAAGCCGCTCTCCCACACTGCCGCGCGCAGCAACAGCGACCTACGCCCCTTTATCTCAAACAGCCGCCGCTCCAGCGACAGCTCGATAATCTTTCCCGCCGCCGCTGCCACCATTTCTTCCGGATGCAGGAAGCAAACGCCGCCTTGCTCGAGCGTAATGCCGCTCAGCTTCCTCTCGCGGAAATTCAGCGTCAACCGCATTTCGCGCGCATCCCAAGCCGTCACGCGAATTTCATAATCCTTGAATTCCTTGGCCATTTCCGGAATCAGGTCGAGGCGTATGTAAAGATGGTCGTCGTCAAATCCCCACATAAATCCGCCGATGACAAACATGCGCCCGTGCATCGCGCTAGTCTGCCGGTCGCTGGCGTAGTATCCCGCGCCCAGCCATTCGAAATAAGTCGTCTCGCGGCCGTCCACCTTCACGTGCAAATATTCCGAAGGTTCCTCGCGCCGCGCAATTTCCGCGCGACGCTTGATCGGATGCGTCAGCTCGTCGGGAACTTCCTCGCCGAGCGCGGCGTAGACTTCCGTCAGATGCTTGCGGTAGAGCGCATCGAATTCCGCATCGTTCGCCGAGCCGTGCTCCGGCCCGTACCACCAGCACCAATCGCTGCCCTCCGCCGCCAGAATTGATTCGAAAGCATGCGCCAGATCGACGGGCGAGCGCTGCTTCCCGCCTTCGCGCGACACATCTCCCAGCGCCTTGGCATAAACCTCGCGCGCTCGCGTCAGCATTTCCCACGCGCGGACATCTTCGGGATCGCCGATCCACACATCGAAATTCGCGTTGATCCACGAGCCGGGGAAAATCCCCTCGGTCACCGGAATCTCGCCCGCCGCCTCGATTGCTTCGCTCGCCGTGAGCGGCTTGATGTCCGGATCGGCCTGCATGCGCGCATAAAACCGGCGCAGGAAATCGCGGCCATTTCCGTGGTAATACTCCCAGGCATTTTCCCCATCGAGGATCAGGCTCAACGTCGGCGGCCGCGCTGCCGTCCATCGCTCTCCAATCAGCCGGATGCGCCGGTGCAGATCGGCGGCAGCCGCTTCGGCATCCATGCGGCTATAAACAAAGCCGAGAAGATCCGAAAGGTAGTGATCGCGGAAGAATCCCACAATTTCGCGCCCGCCGCGCCGCCAGCGCCACGGCGAATAAAGATGGTCAGCGTTCTCGGGATAGCCGTGCGCATCGCGCCAGAAGCCGATGCTTCGAGTCCGCCCCAACACTCCCTCGTCCGTCGCGAACCAGCGGAAGCCCATCTCCGCCGCGATTTCCAGCGTCTGATCCGATACCGATCCCTCCGAAGGCCAGACCCCGACCGGCGGCTTCCCGAATCTCTGTTCGTGAAAGCTGCGCGACCGAGCAAGCTGCTCCCGCGCGTCCTCCGGATAACGGAACGCCGGCTGCGGCAAGGGCGAGTTCGCATTGGCCACGCGCGCGACATCCGAATCGCAGATCAATGGCAGAATTGGGTGATAGAACGGCGTGGTGGAAATCTCGATCTGCCCGCGCTCCGCCGCAATTCGATACTCCGGCAGAACGGCGGCCAGCAATTCCATCTGCTTGATCCGCAGCGAAGCCTTCTGTTTCTCGGTGAAATGTTTGCCTTTTGTAGAAAGTCCCGAAACGATCGGATCCCGCGCGAAATATTCCTCGTCCATCCACGCCAACTGCGACAGCACCTGCAAATCGCGCCAGTCCCCGGCGCTGAAATGCGCCGTCGCCGTCTGCGCTCCGGAAGTCTGCACCTGCCGGAACAAATCCACGTACCGCGGCCAGCGCGCCATCAAATTGTCGTGATTCAACTGAAACGCGCGCTCGAGTATTTCCGCCTTCTGCTCGCCCGTCAGCGTTTCCGCCGCAGCAAATGCCGCATCAAACCACGGCTCTTTGAATCGCCCGCTCGCATAATCCTCAATCTGCGCCGCCAGCGACGGCACCACGTTGAACGTCGCATGCACGCTGGGGAATTCCTCCATGATCTTCACCATTCCCCAGTAATCCTTCAGCGCGTGCAAACGCGTCCACGGCAGCACGTAGCTTCCCGTCGCAGGGTCGCGGTACTGCGGCTGGTGCATGTGCCAGATCAATACGACGTGAACGGTCCTCACCGCCACACATCCCGCAAGCCTGCCTCCTGCATCATGCTAGAATGACCCCGCGCTGATATGCGCATCCTCGACAAATACATCTGCCGCGAAGTCTTCTCCCATTCGCTCCTGGGTCTGGCCATTTTCACATTTGTTTTCTTCGTGCCCCAGCTCGTCCGGCTCATGGAACTCATTGTCCGCCATTCGAGCGGTGCAAGCAGCATCGCCCTGCTGTTCCTGTGCTCACTAACGCCCGTCCTCGCGTTTACGCTCCCCATGGCCACGTTAGTCGGCGTGCTCATCGGACTCGGGCGGCTTTCCGCCGATAGCGAAATCACCGCGCTCAATGCTTCCGGCATCGGCCTTCGCCGCCTGCTCGTTCCCGTCGGAGTAGTCGCCACCGGATTCGGCCTGCTTACGCTTCTCGTCACGCTCTGGCTCGGCCCGCTTTCCCTGCGCACCTTCCATTCCCTTGAAGCCGATATCCTCTCCGCCCAAGCTCCCTTCGCCGTTCAGCCGCGCGTTTTCGACGAACGTTTCCCTCACCTCGTTCTTTACGTTCAGGATGTGGAAGCGACCGCCGCGCGCTGGCACGGCGTCTTCCTGGCGGAATCGGATGCAGAGGCCGGCTCGCACCTTACGCTGGCCGAGGACGCCATTGTAATTGCCGGCAGCGATCGCAGCAACTTCGAGCTGCATCTCGGCCCCGGCACCACTCATCAATTCGATCCCCACGAGCCGGTGCATTACAACGTCACCACCTTCGGCTCGAGCGACCTTCCCGTCCAGGTTTCCTCGGCCGCGTCGCGCACACGCACCAATCTGAGCGATGCCGAGCAACCCACCCGGGGACTCCTCGCCTCGTCTGGTGCCACGCCATCGCTCACTGCGCAAACCGAATTTCAGCGTCGCATGGCCTTCCCCGCTGCCTGCTTGGTGTTCGCGCTGCTCGGCGTAACCGTCGGTGTCCGTCCGCGACGCGGCGGCCGCGCCGCAGGCTTCGTCCTCACCCTCGTTCTCATTTCGGGCTACTACTTCGTCTTCGTAGCCGGCGCCCACTACGCCCAAATCGGTAAAGTCTCGCCCATCATCGGCGTCTGGACCGCCAATATCCTCGCCACCGTTCTCGCTCTTTATCTCTTCCGCGGTATCGAGCAAGCCCGCGGCCAAACCGTATTCAGCCAGGCCTGGGACGCCTGGAGCGCGATGCGCCAGAAGCGCCAACCCGCTCAGCG
>Ga0116219_10004537_pt1 | contig 10407 bp, 9 predicted proteins | sample Sb_taG_4_FD_91019 | JGI IMG/M metagenome (GOLD analysis project Ga0116219, IMG submission 91019) | Peat soil microbial communities from Weissenstadt, Germany - Sb_50d_6_BS metaG | ecosystem: Environmental > Terrestrial > Soil > Wetlands > Peat | place: Germany: Weissenstadt | collected 2010-09-21
CCAGGCGCCGCAAACCAGTCATCTGAAGAAACTCACCAACTTAGCGAGCGAAGCAAGAGACTTGCCTAAGGCTTTCCGGAACTGGCCGGAGAGCCAGACGTTCCCCCTTTCAAGGCGTCCGCCAGGCTGATTTGGTTTACTTCCAGTGTGCGCCCCATCGCCTGGTTGAATTTCAGCTCATCTTCGAGCAGGTTGATTCGATCCCGCAGTTCCGTGCCTTCCGCGGAAGTGACGTCGCGCGATCGCAGAACCACGTTGTAACTTGTCGAAGCCCCCAGCCGGTATTTTTCCTGCTCGTCTTCCAGCGTTTGAACGGCCAGCCTCTTCGCCTCCTCCGCGGCCGCGAGCGAGGCTCGATCTTCGCGCAATGCGATGAGGGCGTTGCGAACGCTGACGAAGATGGCGTTTTGTTCCTGGCGGTACTGCGTCTTTTGCTGCCGCTCATTGAGCAGCGCCTGGGCGTTGTCCGCCTGCGCCGCGCGATTGCGAATCGGCAATGTGAAATTGATCCCTCCCTCGAATGTCGAATAATTCCCGCGGAACACGCGGCCGAGGTCCTGTCCCGCCCCGCCCGGAAAAACGACTGCCGACGATGTCGCAACCGCCGTCGCCTGGAAGAGATCGGAAACGGGAACGCCTGCGGAATTCACCACGGGCAGGCCGGGCAAGAATGCTCCTGTCGGAGTTGTCGTAGTGGCAGTCTGGACTCCGCCGAGGCCAGTGGCGACGTACTCCCCAAAAATATTGACCGACGGCAGGAGTTCATTTTTAGTGGCCTTCACGTCGGTCCCTGCATTTTCCAGGTTCAACGCCGCCTGTTTCAGTTCAGGCCGTTTCTGCCACGCTTCTTTTACGGCGTCTTGAATCTCGATGTTCTCGCCCGTGTCCGGCGTTGAGATCGGCGTGGCTGGAATAATTTCCGCCCGCAGCAGCGGGCCGTCCAAGGGATTCTTGGTGATGTCGTTGAGCAGCGTCGTTTCATCCTGCAGTTGAACCGATTGCGCCTGGACGAGGGCCTGATTGTCGGTAGCGAGTTGCGATTGCGCCGTCAGCACATCCAGCGAGGACAGCGTGCCGATTTCGAGCCGCCTCGAATTTTCTTCAAAAAGCCGCTGCGAAACCTCCACTGCCGCTTCTTCCACCTTCACGTTTTCCCGCGCGTAGACCAGTTCCCAATAGTCGTTCGAGACTTGCGTCGTCGTGGCCATCACCTGCTGCTCAAGCTGCGACAGGCCGACCTTGATGGTGCGCTTGGCTTCGATGATCAGACGAGTATTTGGCAGAGTTCCGAAGCCCCGAAGGAGAGGCTGAGTAATTGTCACGGTCAGCGCCGACTGCAAATAAGGGTTGTACAAATTGAAAAATCCAAAGTTGGTGGAAGTTCGATTGTTGGTCATGCCCGCTTGAAATTGTGTTCCCGTGGGAAAATACTGGTTGTATTGAAAATTCACGTTGCCGATGTGCTGGACGTACGCCACAGGCGTTTGGGCCGCGGCAGTGGTAGTCCCCGTCGGGATGATTCCGGCGAAGAGCGGATTATTCAGAGGCGTGACGGAATCCTGGACATTGAGATTGCTCGTCAATGTAGGATCGAACGGCACCAGGCCGTTAATCCCCGAATTGGCGCGCAGCAAACTGACCTCGTCCAGCCAAGGCACGTAGCGCTCCACGTCGATCGCCAGATTATTTTCGAGAGCGAGGGAGATGGCATCCTGCAGACTCAGCATCAGCTTGCCGTTTTGCAATAACTGCTCGATGCGGGGAGAATTTGTGAGCGACGGCTCGTCACGCTTCATCGGCGTATACGATCCGATAAAGTCCGGAAACCATTTCCTCCCCGCAGAATAGTCCAGCTTCAAGTCCACCGTTCGCGGCGGAACGGCGCCCGAGGGCGCGGCCTGCGCTTCAGGCTGAGCCGAAGGCTGGCCTTGCGCTGTCTGATCGTTTCCTTTCTGATCCTGCGCAAAGAACGGCGCAGGCAGCAGCGAGAACACCGCTAAAATTGCGACGACAACACGCGTAATCTGACTACTCATAATTTTCCCCTCCTCGAAATGAGGCCTTTTGCAATTAGAAAAAGTACCCTAAATGCGGAATTTTCGGAAACTTGCCTGCTCCGGTATCGTGCGAGGAGAAACAATTCAGTTCAATCGGAAGCGCCCCGGGTGTATAAAGTTGCCCATTCAAGATTCAAACCGCAATTTCCTGTTAAAGAGTTCTCGGTGTGCGCGCGGTCTGAGTGCGGGAATTCAGGGCAGGTCTCAAATGGACGAGGAGGCTAGGCGATGCGATTCAAATGTTTGCTGGTAGCAGCATGCGGAATTCTGTTGAGTACGACCGCGCTCTGGGCCCAGGGCAAGGCTCCATCGGCTCCGTGGCGGGGAGCAGGGCCGACACCGTGCGTCGGTTCCGACGGCGGCGTCGAGCTGTGCCCGCCGGCCCCGCGCGAAATCGCAGTTCGCGCCGGCCGCATGTTTTACAGCAAGACCGGCCAGATGTTGACCAATCAAGTGGTGCGTCTCTTCGGCGAACGCATCACCGCGGTCGGGCCGGAGTCGCAAGTCAAGATTCCGGCCGGAGCGCAAGTGATCGACCTCAGCCATGCGACGGTCCTCCCCGGATTGATCGATGGGCACACGCACATGTTCAATGCGCGCAAGCCCAACGGGACCACGGAAGACTACATGCTCATCGCCGTGCAGAACGTGCAGGCGAGTCTGCATGCGGGTTTCACCGCGGCGCGCGATATGACCACGCACGGCAACGGATATGGCGACGTCGCCATCCGCAACGCGATAAACGAAGGCCGCATCGACGGTCCCCGCTACCAAGTTTCCACCCGCGGCATTGTTTGGGGAGACAAGCCTGCGGATCCGGCCAATCCCGACAACCCCCTGGCCAGCGCGGTGATTCGCAATGCCGAGGAAGGGCGTGCAGCCGTGCGCGATCAGATCGCACATGGCGCCGATTGGATCAAACTGTATCCGGCAGGCGCGTATTCCTTCACCCCGACAGGAGAGGCCAAATACGTAGTGACCTATCCGCTGCCCGTATTGCAGGCCATTATCGACGAGACACACCGCCTCGGAAAAAAAGCGGGCTGCCACGTCTACGGCGGCGAGGGCCAAAAGAACGCCATCGTCGCCGGATGCGACACGATCGAACACGCCTTTGGTCTTGACCAGGAGCAAGCCAACATGATCGTCGCCAAAGGTCTTTACTATGACCCAACCCTCCAGCGTTACCACGAACCCTACTTGGACGATAACGACGCAAAAAATACCGGTGGCAAGTATCGGATCATTCCAATTTTTGAGCACGCCGTTCAGCTGGCCGCCGCCACCAAGGGAATGAAAATCATGATGGGCAGCGGAGCCGACGGTGAAACCTACGTGCACGGGACGCAGGCTCTCGATTTTGTGGCGCTGGTAAAGTTTGGCGGCTTAACTCCGCTGAGAGCCATCCAAGCCGCAACCACGGTTAACGCCGAAGCGTTCGGCTGGCAGGACCAGATCGGATCCATCGACAAGGGAAAATATGCCGATCTGATCGCAGTTTCAGGCGACCCGCTGTCCGACATCACCGAGCTTCAGCGCGTCAAATTCGTAATGAAGGGCGGAAAGGTCATCAAGAACGAAGTGGCGGATCACGCCTCGAAGTAGTGAAGGGTCGTAGGAGCATCCGCCGCGGCGGATGCTCCTACAACCGACGCACGGAAATGCAGCTCCACCAACACTCGCGCTATCTGGCGCACCCGCTGCCGTCGCCGCGTAATTTGTGACACTTTGCGCCGCGCCGCGTGGACGAATCTGGCCGCGCCGATCGAATCACCCCAATATACTTTTCGGGCAATTCGTCTATTTTCGCCTTTGACGTGTTCGGGTTCCCGCACGATAGTGGACACGGCAGTTCGGCTTGGACCTGACTCGTGCAGCGGGCGCATCCGCACTGCCACAATAAAATTTAAAAATCTTCCGCCCCCAGCCGGAAATAGAGTTGTCTGTGCAAACGAGCGAATCCTCGGTGTCGAAGCCGGACCGTCGTCAAACTCCGCGAACGAAACTCGTGGAGATCGCCTACATCGGCATGGGCCCGGAAAACGGCGGCCTCGTTTTGGACGTCTCCGACGGCGGACTTTCCTTTCATTCCGTTGCCCCGGTCCAGCCGGCCGAAACCATCCGTTTTTTGTTGTCTTCGCGGGGCCAGAATCGAATCGAAGGCGCCGGAGAAGTTGTCTGGACAAATGAAATGAGAACGGTTTGCGGGTTGAGATTTACTTCCCTCTCCAGCGGCGCCCGTGAACACCTCAACAATTGGACCAATCAATCGCGAATGTCGGCGCCCGCTCGTGACGAGGCTGAATCGCCGGCCCCGCCAGCAGTCCCGCTAACAGAGGAGTCGCTTGCTTCCCTTTCGAGCCAATCGGGAACCGGCGCGGAGCCCCTGTTTGCCATTCCTCCCGCTGAAGAGTTCTATCTATCGGAACCAAACGGCAAACCACTCTGGGCAGGACAACTCCTTCTTTGGATCGTATACGTCCTAATAGGCATTTCGTTCCTGGGCGCAGCGTACCTTTATGGCCTGCATGTGGGGCAATCGCAAATCAGATCGATGGCGCGGCCTGCGGTGGAATCCGGACCTGAAACAGAACCAACAATATCCGTACCCTCTCCCGTCCCGGCATCATCGGTTGCCACCGAAGCGTCTCCTGCTCCACCTGTTGCGTCTTCCATTCCAAGCGTCGCGACTTCTGCTCCGAGCGACGCGCCTGTGATTGGATCAAAAAAGGATGATGCAACCGCGAATGAATCGCAGCGCCCCGGCGCCGAGGGAAATGGCGCTGTCGCCTCCGATCCGCACGCACAGCAGGCGCTAGATGCAGGCAAATCGGAATTAGCGGCCGCGATGGCATTCTTGAACGGCGACAATGGCCCTCGCGATAGCTCCAAAGCGGTGCATCTGTTGTGGGCTGCGCTGGCGAACGGCAATTCTGAGGCTGAAGTAATCCTCGCCGGCCTTTACCTTCGTGGGGACGGCGTCGCAAAAAACTGTGAGCAAGGTCGAGTCCTGCTGAAAGCGGCCACGAAAAGTGGAAACGCACAGGCCAAAGTGAAATTGGACGAGTTGAATGCCAACGGGTGCCCATAGGCATTGCGGCCAGATCAGGCCGAGAGCGATTGCGCGATCAGGCCTTCCGACGCGGGAAAAGAACGATCGAACATTTGGTTAGCGGGATAGGGATTTTCCCTCCTGAAAGAAATCGTCTATAGTGGTTGTTGAGCTGATTTTCCAGCCATCGGGTTTCAGAATGAGTGTCGCACGGAAAATCTTCGCGATGCTGTGGTGGGCCAAATCGTACCCTGCCAAGCGCCCGGATCGCAAAATAACTGGAACAAGGACAGTTGAGCTTCCCGATCGCCGCGTAACGCCTCGGGTCTTCGTCCATATCCCGCTATTCGTCTACGGCCACACGCAGGCTGGCGATCCATTCCACGAAGAAGCTCGCACGATTTCGATCAATGGAGCGGGGGGATTGATTTCGATGTCGAGTCGAGTCGAACCCGGCCAACGATTGGCGGTGACGAACCAGGGAAACGAACAAACGGAACAGTGCATCGTCGTATCCGTTGTGGCTGGCGCGTCTGACGGAAGTAACATCGCCCTTAAATTTCCGACGCCGATGCCGCAGTTCTGGCGCGGGCTGGAAATAGGCAAGGGTCACCACGCTTGAAGCTGAACCAGCGTGGACACCGCCAAGGTAGCCGGAGGATCGGAAACTTGCCAATCGCAGTTCGCGAAATGGCGCTTTTCCGGAGCGGCCCAAAATCCGCTGCGCAAGGTAATCTCGTTACCAGAGTGCGTTGCCACGCACTGCCCCGCTATCTCAACGCGCTCTTTAGCCGTTTGGTGCTCTTCTTCAATTGCTTCTTGAGAGCGTCCACTTGCTTCGACAATTCGTTCAGCTCGAGTCTAGCTACATGCGCTGCTTTAGCAGCTTTATAAACGGCTTGATGAGCCTTCGCATCCGCCTTGCCTACTGCGGAGCCAATCGTAACCGCGGCATCTTTCAGTTTGTTTCTCGTGGCCATGTGGTTGCCTCCAGACAAACTAAACATCGCAGATTTTCAATCCCGTTTGCAAGACCGAATCTCAGCGTGCCATCAAACACCGGCGAGATTGAACATTTCTCCCGCAAGGAATCGGAAGCCCACCGCCTCCAAACCCGGAATGTCGCCATTGCGGCTCCGAAAGGGACGGGATAAACTCCCCCAGGGTATACCTTTTTTCAGCCGACTGGAAAAATAACCATGCCCGCCCCGCGCATCAACGGCATCGTCGAAACCTGTCTCTTCTCCAGCGATCTTCCCCGTTCCGTTCGCTTCTACCGAGATAAACTTGGACTGCGCCTGCTCGAATCCCTCGAACGCCTGTGCGTATTCAGCGTCGCGGACAAGCAAGTGCTCCTCATATTTCGTAGCGGCGGCAAGCCGGAGCCGGTCCCCACGCCCGGCGGCATGATCCCGCCGCACGAGGCCGCGGGCCAGCTGCACTTCGCGTTCGCGATTTCAAAAAATGATTTGGCCGCCTGGGAAGAGCGCTTGATCGCACAAGGCATCAGGATCGAAAGCAAAGTAACCTGGCCAGCCGGCGGCCAAAGTCTCTATTTCCGCGATCCCGACAATCATTTGGTGGAACTAGCTACGCCAGGAATCTGGGAAGTGTACTGAGCTTTTAGTAGAACAGACTTCAAGCCTGTCTGCTTTTGCGCGCTATCGAGAATCAAAACCAAACACGCTGAACAAGCTGCGGAAAAAGTGATTTATTTTGTCATTCCGAACGAAGTGAGGAATCTCTCATTGGTTTAAGCGCAGGAAAAGAGAGATTCCTCGGCGCGCAGCGCGCCTCGGAATGACAAGTTTGAGTTCTTCCGCAAGCTGTGAAGCCTTTCCTATTGAGCGCGCAGCCGCGCCCCGCGATAATACAAAATGAGCCCCACCGCGATCGTGCCCATGGTCCCCCCCGCCACCTTGACCTCGAACAAAACCTTGTTGGTTTCTTCTCCCGGTGGAATCAGCGAAAAGAAAATCCCCGCGACCACAGCCAGCAATCCCAAAATTCCGCAGATGCAAACGCCGGCCTTGCCGCCCGGAATCAGAACCGCATTTTTATTTTTCCCGCGGTCTTCTTTCCAGGCCAGCTTGATGACCGCCGCGTACATGTAAATAAATGGGATGAAGTACAGAACGATTGCGGCGGAAACGAGCACGACGTACGCAGTTCGCTCCGTCGCCTTGAATTGGCTGAGCGCCAGAACCACCGCCGAAAGTCCGGCCTGGACCAAAATCGAAATGTGCGGGGTTTTCCACTTCGGATGAATCTTGCCGAACCAGGACGGCAGATACCGATCGATGCCCACGACAAATGGCACTCGTGAAATCCCCGCCACGGTGCTTCCCACTCCGCCGGCATTTCCCACCGTCACGAGCAGCGCCGCGATCACTCCCACAAATCCGATCCGCAGAGCAATCGAGCCGGTCGTAATGGCCTGAAAGACTCCGCTCTTCGGGTCCACCACGTCGGCGGGAATCATCGTCAGGATCGCAATCGTCCCCGCCATGTAGATGACTGCGATCAGCCCCCCGGAAGCAAAGATCGCCTTCGGTAGCGTGCGCTGCGGGTCTCGGACTTCTTCGCTCATCGCGGAAACGAGTTCGAGGCCGGTAAATGCGAATGCGATCTGCGACCAGAAATTCACGGTGTCCCAATCCCAGTGCGGAAGCATCGCGGCTCGCGTAAAGTGCGTCACCGATCCCTGCCGTCCCCAGAGCCACAGCGCCACTGCAACGATCATCAGCAGCGGAATATAAGTACCCACGCCCCCTGCGTTCTGCAGCCACTTGCCGATGTGCAGCCCAATGATGTTCAGCCAAACGGCCACAATCAGCATCACGAACGATCCCGCTAAAAGAAACGTTTGGTTCTCCGCCAGCCATGCGGTTCTGCTGCCTCCAACGTATGCAGACATCGCCGCGCTCGCCAGCAATAATCCGGGGAAGTAGAAAATGGTGTACGTCCAGTACGTCCACCCCGCGACGAATCCGTGAAAATCCCCGAACGCCATTTTCGTCCAGACGTACAGCCCGCCCTCTTCCGGAAATCGCGTCGAAAGCTCGACGACGACGTACGCCGTTGGAACGAAAAACAGCAGCGCCGCCAGTATCCATATGCTGATGGAGGATTGCCCGTTGCGCGCCGCCGCAGCGATCCATCGCGGCCCCAGCACCGCGGCGATGCAAAACAGCAGCACGTCCCAGAAACCCATCGTGCGGCGCAACTGATGCTTCGCGTCGGAAGCGCTCGCCGCCGCCTCGCTCACGAGGTCACATCCAATTCGGGGATGAGTTCATCCTGGCGGAGGAAATTGCGAAGGTACGGCTCGGGCGCGGCCACGAATCCCGCCCAAGGTCCGAAATAGGCCACGCGGCCTTCATGAAGGAAAACAATCCGGTCGGCGAGTTTTTTCGCGAGGTGCGTGTCGTGCGTGACGACGACGGATGTCTTGTGAAATTTTTCTTTCAGCCGCAGGATGAGGTCGCCGGTATGCGCCGCCATGAGCGGATCGACCATCGTCGTCGGTTCGTCGTAAAGAATCGCTTCCGGGTCCTGCGCCAGCGCGCGCGCGATGGCGACGGCGCGCTTCGTTCCGGTGCTCAGTTCCGATGGCAGCTTGTCGGCAACTTCAGTGACCTCGAGCATCTCCGCGAGTTCCGCGACGCGAGCCTCTTTTTGATCCACGGTGAGATCCACACGTTTTTCCAGCGGAAACGCGATGTTTTCCGCCACAGTCAGCGAATCAAACAGCGCGCCCGATTGGAAAACCATCGTGACGCGGCGGCGAATCTCGGCCAATTGTTTTTCAGTCCAATCGGTGATGTCCTCGCCGGCAACCAGCACGCGCCCCGAGTCGGGGCGCAAGAACCCAAGAATATGCTTGAGCGCCACGGATTTCCCCACGCCGCTGCGCCCCATGATGACGCACGTCTCTGCATGGTCGACGAAGAAGCTCACGTCGTCGAGGACGAGGTGATCGCCAAAGGCTTTGCAGACGTTGCGGAATTCGATGAAGTGGCCGGTAGCGGCCGGCTGTGATTGGTCAAATATTTGCGCGCCCATGTTTGGCCGCTATTGTTGATGAGCCCGCGCGCAGAAGCAAATGTTTTAGTGGCGCAGGCTTCTAGCCTGCGGGGGTTAGTCCAAGCAAGGACAAAAACCCGCAGGCTGGAAGCCTGCGCCACCATATGACCTGTGGAAACCCGCAGTCCTATATGTAAGTAATTGATAAATAAGGACTAACAATAAGCATGAAGACAGAACCCTTCGAGATGTACTTCGTAAGATTCCTTGACATCCCCAGCCCATTTGCTATATTAGCACTCGTCTTAGAGGAGTGCTAACGATCTGCTCGGCATTCCGCGTTGACCATGCCGACTCACTTCATTGAACGGAGGCAAGAAACGATGTCAGTAAATGTTACTCCGCTGCACGATCGCGTCTTGATCAAGCGGATCGAAGAGAAAGAATCCATCAAGGGCGGCATCATCATCCCCGACACGGCGAAAGAGAAGCCGCAAGAGGGCGAAGTGATTGCCGTTGGCGCAGGCAAGATCGAAAAGGGCCAGCGCATCGCTCTCGACGTAAAAGCCGGCGACCGCGTGCTGTTCGGCAAGTACAGCGGCACCGAAATCAAGGTGGACGACGAGGATTACCTCATCCTTCGGGAAGATGAAATCCTTGCAAAGCTTTCCGGCGCGGCCAAGGCTGCCGGCGGCAAGAAGTAACTTTTCCCTTTACCCTGAGCGCGGTAAGCGAAGGGCGCACCTTTCGCAGGAACTGCTCAGGGCAAGGGGCCGCAATTTTGAAATCTCAAATTTGAAATCTGAAATTCTTGAAGAGGAGAACGACTCATGGCAAAGCAAATCGTGACTGGTGAAAATTCTCGCCAGTCCATTCTGCGAGGCGTCAACGCCCTCGCGGACGCGGTAAAGATCACGCTCGGCCCCAAGGGCCGCAACGCGGTGATCGAAAAGAAATTCGGCGCGCCGATCATCACCAAGGACGGCGTGACCGTAGCGAAAGAAATCGAGCTGCCGGATCCGCTCGAGAACATGGGCGCGCAGATGGTACGCGAGGTCGCTTCCAAGACCTCCGACGTGGCCGGCGACGGCACCACTGCCGCAACCGTGCTGGCCCAGGCCATCTTCCGCGAAGGCGTGAAGACCGTGGCCGCCGGCGCAAGCCCGACCGCTCTCAAGCGCGGCATCGAGAAAGCAGTCGAAGCCGCAGTCGAGGAAATCAAGAAGCTGCACCGTGACGTCAAGGGCGACATGATCGCCCAGGTCGGCACGA
>Ga0116219_10004538_pt1 | contig 10403 bp, 7 predicted proteins | sample Sb_taG_4_FD_91019 | JGI IMG/M metagenome (GOLD analysis project Ga0116219, IMG submission 91019) | Peat soil microbial communities from Weissenstadt, Germany - Sb_50d_6_BS metaG | ecosystem: Environmental > Terrestrial > Soil > Wetlands > Peat | place: Germany: Weissenstadt | collected 2010-09-21
CTAACGATCTTCAATTGTGAGGGTTACAGAAGGGCGTGAGGTCGAGCCTGGTGGCTGTGACGCCTTGAAGTAGATCCAGATCAAGCCCGCCCGGGCGGAGTGTGCCCGCGATCACCGACGCCGAAGATCACAGCGGCTTGCGGATGGCGGTATGCGGCCGGGAGGATCAGATCTCGGGCCGGCGGCACCGGAGCTGGCGGCGGGCGGACGGAGACAGCGCATGCGGATCGGCACCTTGGCCGCGGAGACGGGCGGCGACCAGGCACTAGCCAAACTGGCTGATCAGCTCCGCCGGGCGGCCGACGACGGGTTCGCGTCGGCCTGGATGTCGAACATCTTCGGGCTTGACGCGCTGACCTCGCTGGCGGTAGCGGGCAGCCAGGTGCCAGGCATCGAGCTCGGCACGGCCGTCGTTCCCGCCTACCCGCGGCATCCGGCGGTGCTGGCGCAGCAGGCGCTGACCGCGGCGCTGGCGGCCGGCCCCGGCCGGCTGACACTCGGCATCGGGCTGTCGCACAAGATCGTCATCGAGGACATGTACGGGTACAGCTTCGACAGGCCTGCCCGGTACATGCGCGAATACCTGTCGGTCCTGCTGCCGCTGCTGGACGGCACTGCGGTCAGCGTCGATGGCAGCACGGTGAGCGCGCACATCGGCCTGTCCACGCCCAGGGCGGGCCGGGTGCCGGTGCTGCTGGCCGCGATGGCACCGCGGATGCTGAACCTGGCCGGCGAGCAGACCGACGGCACGGTGCTGTGGATGACCGGGCCCGCCACGGTCCGCGACTACGTGGTCCCGGTGATCTCGGCCGCGGCCACTGCCGCGGGCCGGCCCAGCCCAAGGGTCGTGTGCAGCCTGCCGGTCTGCGTGACGAGCGACCCGGCCGCCGCCAGGGCGAGCGCGGCGGCGGAGTTCGCCGTCTACGGACAGCTGCCGTCCTACCGCGCGATGCTGGACAGGGAAGGCGCGGCCGGCCCCGCCGACGTGGCGGTCATCGGGGACGAGGACGCGGTCGCGGCGCAGATCCTGGCGCTCGCGGACGCCGGGGTGACCGACTTCGTCGCCGCTGAGTTCGCTCGTGGCGAGGACAGGGAAAGGACCCGCGGCCTGCTGAAGGCAGTCATCGCCGGAAGCTAGCCCCGGCGCCGCTGGCCCGGCCAGTGCTCAGGCCCTCGGCCGTGTGCGCCAGTCAGGGCGGCAGCTCGTGCGGCGGATCGTCGGCGCCCGGGTGGCCGCGCATGCCACGCCGGCTCAACGTCGTCGTCTGCGCCACCTGAAGGCGGGCTCGTAAGGACCGCTGCCACCAGTTACCCGGACCACAGCGGTTGCAGGGGCACGGACGGCCGAGTACGACACCTGCCGTCCCGCTGGAGACCCGCGGCCGCTACCCGGCGAGGCGGAGCAGGTAGGTCGTGGAGTGGCTGAGCGTGACGACGGCGGCGGACGGGCCAGGCACCAGGATGACCGCGCCCGGCACGCTGAGCACTGAGCCGGCGTGGCCGTTGCCCGTGTCGAGCAGGCTGACCTTCCCCGCGCCTAGCAGGAGCAGGCCGATACCCGTCCCCGCGATGTCGGTGTCGCTGTTGGAGACCCGCTTCGAGAACACGGGACCCAGCGTCGAGCCCCGGAAGGCGTCGAGGTAGGTGCTGCCACCCTGGTTGTCGTGAATAGCCAGCAAGTACACGCTTCCAGCGGCCAGCGCCAGCGGTGCGTCGATGTCCGCGTCGGCGTGCCTGCGCAGCGATCCGGAGCGCAGAGCCCGGAAGAGGTAGTCGCCGGTGCCGGCGATCCCTTCGTAGTACAGGCCCGCCGAATCGGCGGCCATGTCGGCCGGGTATGCGTTGTTAGCGCTGACGCGGTGGACCGTCGGGGACGACAGGCTGAACCGGTCGACGTTCGCGTACTCGAAGCCGCTCTGGTCGGTCGCCCAGTCCGTAAACGCCCAGACTGTGGTGCCCGCCGTGTACAGCCCGGCCGAGGTGACCGTCTCGCTGCCCGGCAGCGTCCACGTGCGCAGTCGGTGGCCATTGGACAGGGCGTAGGCAGAGACCTTGTTGCCGGCGTCGACGAAGAGGTCGGACGAGCTCGCCGCGACTGCGAGCACCGGTCCGGACGCTCGCAGCGCCGTGACAGGGGCGTGGTCGCCCTTGACCAGGTAGACGACCGAGCCTTGCGAGTAGTAGACGTTGCCGTCGGGGGCCTCGCTCAGCACGTAACTGAAGCCAGGCCCGAGGCGGCCAAGGTCGACCTTCCCGGTCACGTGGAGGCCAGCGGAGGCGGCCCGCAGGGGCGCCGCGCTCACGGCCTGCGCGGCGGGTGCGATCGCCAGGCCGACCGCGGCCAGGCCGGCGACGACAGGGAGCGTCGCACTCGGCAGGCCTTTCCGCAAAACGTTCATGACGGACATCAACTGCTCCTTCCGGGCCAGGCTCACACCAGCCCGGTGCGCACGCCCCAGCCGCGACCTGCTCATCTTGGCAGATCAGGCGACCTCCAGAACAACCTGATCGGAGCGTCTGAGCCGATGAGCACCACTGGCCGGATGCCCACGCATAACGGCGGTCTGGGATATTTAGTTAACCGGAGTAGATCTGCGGCCGAAACTACAGAACCCGCAGGTCAGGCCGGGATTCGGTCCGGCCACGCCGACTTTCGCGGCAGGGCGCTGACCTGCGCAGCTCCGGTTGCCTGAATATCTCAGACGGCGGTTATCGAACTGCTGCCTGTGGAGGCTGATCGCGATGCCGGGGGCTGGAGCGTCGCCCGCGGCTCAGTTAGGAGCCGCGCCCGGGGTAGCCCGAGTTGGCAGGGAGGATGATTGCACGCTGAGTGCTGCCTGCGCGCATGTCACGCTCTGGCATCGCAATCTGCGGTCGGCTGCGCCCTGTCGCCATGGTCGAGGAACGCCTGGCAGGTTCGCTCGGCGAAAGCGGCGGCCTCGGCGTAAGGAGCGGTCCATTCGCGGCCGGACGGCAATTACGAGGCCAGCCGAGCAGCGGCGACAACTTGGGCCCACCGGTCGGCGTCACGAACCAGGTCGACAATCTCCTCGGCGGTGAGCAATCGGGGGACGCCACCGTAGCGCAGGCTCTGACCAGGCGGGATGTACTCGACATCCGCAGTGCACAACAGGCTCACTACGGCGTCGACCGGCTCGCCGCGTTCACGCAGCAGTTCGGCGAGCACCCGGCCGCGAGGCTCGACCCGGCCCAGCAAGGCTTCCGCGAAGACTGAGACCCGGTTGCGGAGCGGATTATGTGTACCCCTGTGGATGTCCAGGCTGCGGGTTCTTGCCTTCATGTCGATGTTTACCAGGATGTTCCCCCACCGGAAACAGAAGTCGATCTCGTCGTCCTTGCGGCCGAGCTTGGCCAACTTAAGCCCCGGGGGAACGGGAAGGGCGGCACCAGGCCGAGCCGCTCGGTGATGAGCTGTCGGGCATACTTCTCGAACGCCCGGCCGCGCCCGTCCTTGCCCTGGACCACTGCGAGGTAACACAGGTCGACGAACTCGGTGGCGGCGCTTAGATCGAGCAGCAGGGTTCGCCTCTCAAGCTCGTGGAACAGCCGAGGCCGCAGTTCCCGCTGAGGGCCGCCGACGTTGCTGGTGAACGCACGGATGAATGCCCTGACCTCGGCGGTTGAGGGTGGCTCGTCCGCCTCGGACCGGGGCGAGGTGAGCGTCTCGATCCACAGTTCCCTCGGCGCCCGCAGCGAGCCTTCGGCCAGCACCTCATGCAAGTACTCCGGGGCCTGGCAATTCGCGTCGGCCAGGTCGCTGGTCAGCGGCATGATGCCATCGGCGACATCGGAGAAATTCAACTGGTCAAGTGCGAGATTGCTGAATACGGCGTTGGTCAATGCTCGGCACACACGTCGGAGCGCCTCTGCGCTTACCCCGAACATGGCGGTGAGCTCACGGTCCCAGTCGGTCAGATGAGCTAGCCGTTCGGCGATGTTAACCGGGACGGTCATGTACCCGTTAGTCGTATGCTCTCGGTTCAGCCGCGGGTAGCGCACCCGGACCGGCACCGAGCACAAGGCCACGGTAAGCCATGGAAATGCCCCTGCCTGAAATACCTGGCGATCCCGCACCGGCAGGCCAGTCGGCGTGGCCAACGACGTGGCGTGGCGCCGCGCGTCATACTCATCCATCGCCGCGCTGAGCTCGGGATCCGGTTCCCAGACCCAGGACGCACCGTCCAGCACCGGCCGACCCGACGGATCCACCTGTAGCCGCATTCCCTTGCCGGCCCACCGGTACGCAATCTGGGCCTGGAGCCGCATGGTGGCCAAGACGACGGTCCGAGCCAGGATCTCTGGCATAGGCTCGGCCAGCGCCGCCCGTTCCTCATCAGTCAGCCGAATCGGCTGGCCTGGTGCCCGCTCAGCTGACCCCCACTGGCCGTACTCGACGATCGCCTGGGTTGCCCCGATGAGGACCTGACTGATGGCCTGGCCATCCAGGTCCGGACCGCCGACGAGAACCCGCAGCTCCGCCTGGCTTAACGACCGCAGCAGATTGAACATGATCCTGCGGCTTTGTCCGTTCAGCTGCAGTTGCAGGCGCCCATCGATCAGCTCCTGCAGCCAGCCGACACGATCCGCATCGAACCTCGCCGAGCGGACCTGACGATCCGCCCGCCATAGTCGCAGGACGATAGAGTACTCATCGGCAGCGACCGCCTGCAGCCTCGCCAGGTCCGGCAGAATGAGCTCCTCGACCACAGCCCGCCCCCACAGGCCTCGGTCCATACGAAGACGTCGGTCCATGCATCCATAATGGGTGGGCCCGTCACTGACCGCATCCCAAACCCCGCGATAGGCAGGCAGAACATGCAGTCGGTTCGCTGGGATTGTCGCGATGAGAGACGCCTGCGGCCAGCTCACACCCAGAACTGGCAGATCTGCACGTGGTGGCTGTGCGGGCAGAACGACCCCGAATCGCACTAAGTCGGCGATCGGCTCACTAGGACCGAACGGTCTTCGTCGCACTACGTGATCAGCGCTCGCCTAGAGCAACGCGCACACTGCCGCCGTTATGCGCGGAAGCCCTTGCCAGCCGACCGCCTGTCTGTATCGCGCCCGAGCGGCTGTTCTGTCGCTCCTCCAGCTGGCGGGTGCTGATGCTCCGGGATGATGAGAACCCGGGCTAGGGCCGGGCGGATGCGGCCACCGCAGGCCCGTATTACTGGATGGTGACCGCGCAGCTGGTCCGGCCATGCTTCTCGAGGTAACGCTGGTGGTACTCCTCGGCCCGGTAAAATGCAGACGCAGGAGTGATCTGCGTGACGATCTGCCGCCTTACCGATTGCTGCTCGGCGTCGCGTGATGCGATCGCGGCTTCTTGCTGGCCAGCGCCATGGTAGAAGATCGCCGAGCGGTACTGGCTGCCGAAATCGAAGCCCTGGCGGTTGCGGGTGGTCGGATTGTGGATCCGCCAGAATGTCTGGAGCAGCTGCGCGTAGCTGACCTGGGTCGGGTCGAACCAGACCTCGACCGCCTCGGCGTGGCCGGTGCGGTGCCTGCAGACCCGCTCGTAGGTCGGGTCCGGGACGTGCCCGCCGGTATACCCGACAGCCGTCTGCAGCACCCCGTGGATCTGGCGGAAGGCCGCCTCGACGCCCCAGAAGCATCCTGCGGCGAATGTCGCGCGCTCGGCTCCGTCTGGGCCGTGGCCCTCGAACGGCGGTGCCTGCGCCGGGCGGACGGCGGCGCTCCGGTTCCTAAGCGCAAGCAAGTCATAGCCCCCTTGAATATCAAGCTAACGCAGGGCCCGCGCCTGGGATTCCTCCACGGGCGGCGCTGGGGCGAGACCGTTCTCAGTGCGTTCATACCCGCACAGGGCGCACGAGATCAGGGACGATTCAGCCGATGAGCTTGCCCTCCCGCCGGTTCCGGGCTCTGCCCGCTCATAAGCCACGCCAGAGCATGCACCGGGCGTGACTGCTCTCGCCCGGCGGCGGCCGCGCGCAGGAGTGTCCGGGCCTGTTGGGGGTTGTCCAGTGAGCGTGTCGCGCGTAGCGTTACCAAATCCTCTAATTTGTCGAGAAATGTTTGATCCGGCTTAACGACGCGACGTGGCGTGGGAGGCAGCTCGGTGATGGCGAAGATGGCGAAGACGCCAAGGATCGTTCGGTCTTGGCGGGCTGCCGCGGCGGTGCTGACAGTGACGTTGGCGGCGTCCGGGGCAGCGGCGGCGTCGGCGTCGGCCGACGCGAGCTCGGGAGCGCCGTACCCGTGCCCGGCCGGCGGCGGCCCGAACTTCACATCGGGAGTAGACGCATCGGCGATCGGCTGGCTCGGTAACGGCCAGGGGGCGACGGCCTGTCTCGGGGGCAGCTTCTACGTCCCCAACGGCATCGACACAACGTACGGGTTCGGCGTCTACAACGATTCGCCGACGACCTGGACGAACGCGGACGGGTACCTGCCCGCGCTCGTGACCAGCTTCACGTCGGCCGGGGCGAAGGTCTCCATCACGAACTTCGGCGACCGCGTGGTGATCGGCGGCAACCCGTACGTCTTGATCTACAGCCGCGTGGCAGTGCACAACCCGACCAGCCAGACGCTGACAGTCGACCCGCAGCCGTCGCCGGGCCTGGTGCCGCTGAACAGCGCGCCTGACCAGGTAAGCCCCGGTGCGACGGTCGACCACGACTACGTGGTGGCGGAAGACAGGTTCGGCGGGACGTACGCGTGGCCGACCGCGGCGCAACTCGCGGCGGCCGGCGGTTACGACGGGCACTTCGCGCACATGCGCGCGTTCTGGAACAGCCAGCTGGCGGGGATAACCCAGCTCGCGCTGCCCGATCAGCAGCTGGTCGACGCCTATAAGGCCGGCTTCGCGTACACACAGATCGACCGCAGCGGCAACGCCCTGGACACCGGCACCAACGGGTACCACGCGGAGTACGAGCACGACGTCATCGGCATCCTCGCGAACATGTTCAACGAGGGCTATTTCACCGACGCCCACGCGCTGCTCGACGAGACCGACCGGGTGGTCGGAACCAACACCCAGTACTCGGACGGGACGTGGGTCTACCCGTGGCTGTGGGCCTTGTACGTCGAGAAGACTGGTGACACGAAGTTCCTCGCCGCGCGCTTCAGCTCGCCCGGCCCGCTCGGGGCCAGCGCGCAGCCGAGCATCGAGGCGACCGCACAGATCATCGCCGCTGACCGCACCGGACCTGGCGGCATCATCGGCGAGACCAGCGACATCGATGCCAACGGCTACTGGGTCAGCGACAATTACGAGGCCCTGCTCGGCCTGGCCGGCTACGAGTACCTCGCCAAGGTCCTGGGCAACACCGCCCAGGAACAATGGGCGGTCGGCGAGTACAACAGCCTGCTGCAGGCGGTGAACTCGACGCTGTCGTCCACCATCTCCTCCAATAACCTCGATTACATCCCGTGCTCGATGGTCGAGCCAAACACCGCCAACCGCTGCTCCAACCCGGAGGACGCCAACTGGGCCGCGCCCGGCGTCTACTTCAACTGGGCCTGGAACGGGTACCTGCTCGGCGCCCCGATGACCGGCCCGGATGGCGGGACCGTGGCGGACTGGATCGACAAGACCCTGTCCTACGGGTTCGGCCGGGTGCAGGGCCTGCTGCCGGCCAACACCTTCGGCGGGTACCCGGGCGAGGGCTTCTACTCGACCGCCTACAACGCCGCATACGGCGCCTGGGGGCTGGGCAGCAACAACTACCGCGACGAGGGCATCCTCTCGCAGGAGTTCCTGATCAACAACGACCAGGCCGGGCCGTACTCCTGGTGGGAGGGCTCGACCCCGCCGAGCACGACGACGCCGTGGACCGGGAATCACCCGGCCAGCGGCGGCGGCGCGTCTCCGCACTCGTGGGGCATTGCCATGGGTGACCTCGGCCTGCTCGACTCGCTCGTGTCCCAGCGGACCGACGGGTCGCTCATCGTCGGCAGGGGCGTCCCGAACAGCTGGGTCGGGTCCGGCCGCCGGATCGCCGTCTCCAACTTCCCCACCACCGGCGGTGGCCGGATCGGCGTGACGATCACCACGCGAGGAGATGCGGTCACGCTGCAGCTGACCGGCGAGCCCTCGGGACCGGTGACCTTCGAGCTGCCCGCCTTCGTAAACAACATCGCCTCGACATCCGCGGGCACGGTCGACAACGGAGCCGGCGCCGTCACCATACCTGCCCGCACACGGTCGGTAACGGTCACGCTGGCTCACGCGCCGGCGGCGTCGTAGCGCGCTACCAGGTCGTAGCGCACTAACAGGGAGGGTGCACGGCAGATCGGGATGATGCGGTGGCCGGCTTCCGTGCGGAGCGGCGGAAGCCGGCACGATCATCCCCTGCCGCCGCCGCGACCGCCCGTGCCCTAGGACCGCCAGGAGGACAAACACCAGCAATACCGCCATCTCCTCGAAGAACAGCCCGACGATGATCATGGCGATCGGGTCCCGTCGCCGTATATCAGGTTCCGGCCGGTTCCCCATGCCAAGACCGGCACCCGGACGGTGAACGGCTGGCCGGGCGGCACCTGGCTATCCCAGGTGACATCCGCGCCGCTCTTGGAGAGCTAGCCCTCGGTCACCGTATGACAGCCGCCCTTGCTGCGGGCCTGGCCGTAGGACAGCGGGTTGAAGGTGTCCTGGCTTTCCGCGCCGGCCAGGTATGCCACGGAGTTCACCTGTTCGGGCAGGATGGCCACCGCGATGGTCGTCATGGCCGCGAGCATCACAATGCCGGACACCCAGCTGCCAGCGTGCCAGGGCGGATAACGGCTGGCGTGGACGGGCAACGGGTAATGCGAGACGTTCGCGCGGGCGGTCGCCCGGACGGCCGCGTCCGGGCGATCGCCCGCACGGTGTCGACTATCGCGACAATCAGCCCTGCCAGCACCAGGGCCAGCAGCACGAAAACCGGGATCACGCTCAGCAGTTCCGACGTGCCGGTCAGGTTGTCGAACAAATGCGCACCGACGGCCACATGCACCACGAGGCCGATCAGGCTGCAAACGGCGACCCAGGTCCAGCCGCGCCGGCGATGATGCAGCCGGACGATCGTACTTGCCTGGGCAGCTGGCGTCACTCGTCCTCGTCGTCCGGGTCCTCGCCGTCGGCGCCGGGGGCTAGGGCCTCGCGCAGCCAGCCCAGCTCGTCCGGATGAAGGACCACGGTCGCCCACCGGCGGATCACCGCGCTGTCATCGAGGTCGTCATCGCCCTCGTACTCGCCGGGCAGCTTCAGGCCGCCTCGCGCAGCCGGGCCGCCGTGGGGCTGGCGGTGAGGCTGTGGGCGGAGTCCAGGTCAGCGATGTCGATGCCATGCCAGGGCTCCATGTCGTGCAGGGCGGCCAGCCCGGCGGTGCAGACTACCGCGAGCGCGGGCCGGGGTTTCGGTGCCGTCGGCCAGGGTTGGCATACTCCTCGAACGCGGCCTGCGGGTGGATAGCCAGCAGTTCGCCGATGACCCGCCAGCCGAGCCCGCCGGCCAGGGGCGTCCCGGACGACGCTGTGGTGCAGACAGATACAGAACCCCGCGGCAGCGAGGGAAAGGCGTGCGCCAGAATGGATGATCTGAGTGCCGAGGCACAGTCGCAAAGGCTGCCGTCGATGAGCAAGTATTCGGCGATCTGAATCGGCGGCCATCGTTGAATTGCCACATTGCGTGATGGCCCACTGCATCGACTTGACGGCCATCACCGGGTTATGTGGAGGAGGGTGGGTTCGGGTCAGGTCAACGAGAGCCGCGCGGCTTGCTCGTGCAAGTCTCAGCGGCTTTCGGGTTGCTACGAACGGCTGCAGAAGTTGAATGGCCGGGGTCTGTGCCTGCCTGATCACAGTCGGTGCGCCTGCGTGATCGCAGCGGGCGGTGGGTCTACGCCGGGAGTATATGAGGTATCCGATGGCGGCGGGCTGTCCGCTCAGCGGCGGGCCTGGCGCGAGAAGCTGCGGCGGCAGGCCGCTCAGATGTACTTCCCCGATGCCGCGTCGCCTTCTGGGCCGGGATCTGCCGAGGCCACCACGAATCGGCCGGCAAGCAGCGCGTGGGCAGGCGCCGCCACGGCAACCAGGACCTCGAGCCCGTCCTGGCAGAGTCTGCCAGGGGGCGGCCCGGCACGAGCGGTACCTCAAATCCCGGGACCACCGGCAATTGATGACAGCCGGCGGCTACCGCAGCACTGCGGCCAAGAACCAAGCCGTCCTCGTCGCGGTCCATGCCATCTTGGCCATTATCCGGTAGGTCCTGGCCACCGGAACCCCTGCCACGAACTCGACGTCGGCTACTTCGACGCCGCTGGACCCCGGATGAGAAACCCGCCGTCTGATCGCGGGGCTTGAAGCCCTCGGGCACTAGGTCACCCTCTAGCCAGCAGCCTGACCCGCCCGGATATACCGGCCGTCGTCCCGGCCGC
>Ga0116219_10004543_pt1 | contig 10400 bp, 9 predicted proteins | sample Sb_taG_4_FD_91019 | JGI IMG/M metagenome (GOLD analysis project Ga0116219, IMG submission 91019) | Peat soil microbial communities from Weissenstadt, Germany - Sb_50d_6_BS metaG | ecosystem: Environmental > Terrestrial > Soil > Wetlands > Peat | place: Germany: Weissenstadt | collected 2010-09-21
CGGCGCTGCTGCTGCTCGCAGAAGTATCCGCGGAAGTGTCCGCGGGCGGAGTCGGGCTGGTGCCTGCCGAGGGATCCTGCGGCGGCGCTGGCGTTGAACTGGTTGTTGAGCTCGTCGTTGAGCCAGACGTTGAGCCAGGCGCGGGCTGCGTGCTCTGCGGCTGCGCCGTTTGATCTTTTGCTGTTTGTGGCTGTGCGGTTTGCGGCTGTGATGCCTGCGGCTGCGAGGCTTGAGGCTGCGCGTTTGGGGCCTGAGAAGTTTGATCCTGCGCCAGCGCGGGCAACGCCATTAGCGCCAGCAGACTAAGGGAGACGAGCAACTTACGGAACGACATTTGGCTACCCCGCAGAAACCCGGTCGGTTGACGCCATTATACTCCCGATAGCAAGTCGGGACCGATGGAGTTCTCCATCTATTTGGACGCAGGCTTGCGTCGGAAAGTTACCCGTTATTTTCACAGCGCGTGGCGGCTGAGGTTCGTTTCGGAGTCGCCTGTGTGAGCTCACCGTCGGTAAATATCCCTTGACAACAAGGTGAATAAATGGCATACTACTTTTGCCATGAATCTACGACAGACCATCCCAGCCGAACTCCGCTACACCTTCAAACAATTCGACCGAGACTTTCCGACCGACGATGCCTGCCTTGAGGCTATCAAAGAGCAACGCTTCCCCGGCGGGGAAAGTGAGTGCCGCAAGTGCCTAAAGTCACGTAAGCACTACCGCGTCCACGGGCGCACGGCTTATGCCTGCGAGACGTGCGGAAACCATATCTACCCACTGGCCGGAACGATCTTCGAGAAGTCCAGCACGTCGCTCCGCATCTGGTTTCACGCCATGTACCTGATCGGAAGCACCCGTTGTGGCATCTCGGCAAAACAGATTCAGCGCGAAACTGGAGTGACCTACAAAACCGCGTGGCGCATGTTTAACCAGATTCGGAAACTCATGGCCGAAGAAATTCAGTTAGGCGGCGCGGGCGGAGCCGGAGTCGAGATGGACGAGATGTACCACGGCGGACGACGCAAGAACGAATCCGGGCGGATGCTGGGCGGGGACAAGACAAATAAAACCATTGTCACCGGAATCGTCGAACGCAAAGGCGGGCGCATCGTGGCCCGCGTCAGCCCAAGGATCACAATCGCCGCGTCCAACGCGCTGGTGAAAGAGTACGTGCTGCCGGAAACGGTGATCTTCACCGATGATGCGACGGCCTACAACGCGCTGCCGAAAGTTGAAGGCATGGGCTACCAGCACAGGCGGATCAATCACTCGCAGAAAGTCTACGTCTCTGGCGACGTGCACACGAACACGATTGAAGGATTCTGGAGTCTAGTGAAGCGGGGAATCGGCGGCGTGTACCACTCAGTCAGCGCGAAATATTTGCAGAGCTACCTTGACGAGTACTCGTTCCGGTACAACCGCCGCGATTCCGGGAATTTGGTTTTCTCTTCGATTTTGGAGCGGGTTGGTGAGATGGCGTCTCGCAAGCCCGCTTTAGAAGCGTAGAGAAATTGGACTTTGTAAAAACCGTTTGCTCGTTCTGATTCTTCTTGGCCGGAGATGCAGGACGAGTGAGTGTCATGGGCAAACCCAGTATACCGGAGGTTTGCCCAAATGCAATTAGTCGGCCCTGTGAAGAGGAGACCAGAGATGGAACGCAACATGGATTTGATTCGGGAAATGCTGCTCAGAGTAGCAGCCCACCCCAAACTTGACGGCACTCACTATTTCGTCTTCACCCCCGAAGATAATCTTGGAGATTTCTCGCCGGAGGAACTCAACTACCACGTTGATCTCCTGTTTGAGGCAGGCTTTGTTGCGGGAAACCCGGACAGTAACCCCAATCCAATGGTCTCTAAGCTAACCTGGAAAGGCCATGAGTTCGTTGACACTATCCGCGATGCTGGCATTTGGAACAATGTAAAAGAACGGCTCAAGGGACTGCCGAGCATTGCGCTCAGCGTGGTAGCAGACGTTGCCATTGCCGAAGCCAAGAAACACCTCAAGCTGTGATTTCGAGCAGCTAGAACGCTAGCACACATTTTCTGCACACTTGTTCTGGCGGGATATTTACCATTCGACTATGTTTACTGATTGGTACTGGGGGTAACCTAGCTATTGAAATCATAGACTTACAGACTAAAACGACCAAATTCTTTGGGTTTAAAGGAGTTAGAGTCAAAATCTAGATGGCAAGGGAGTTACAGGTCGTTTCCTGGCGACGTTGCCTTTTAGAATCAAGAGAGTTCGACTTCTAGATTTTGAAAGAACTTACTGACTTGGACGCGGCCACACTGGGCTGCTACCTAACTTCTATTATAACTTCTTTGTCAAGGGTGGCGGAAATTTGGTAGTGTCCTAGTTTGGATTCTGCTAGTCGGCGTACTCATAGTTTGGATAATCGAGCCTTGTAAAGCTCATATCTTCAGCGTTCCATGCCCACCCGAATCCAGTAAGCCTATCCACGCCGCTTTCGTCTCGGTAACGGAAGAAACCAAAGCAGATGATCGGGGCCGTTGTCACAGTCGGCTTGCCTTCGGCTCTTCGGTTCTCGGCTGTTTTATAGGCGATGCGGAGGTGCATCGTTTCTTCATTTACATCCAGCGCGACAATCTTTTCGTGACGCTCCCCAGGTTCAATCACAAATGGGCCGAACGAGTATTTCGTTCCATAGGGGGGCATTGCTGGGAGAAGCCCTTCAAGTGTTCCTATGCCGAGTCTGGCAACGGTCAGACTGCTGTCCATTATGCGGGCCTTGCTCCCTCCGCCATTGGCGACGATGCAGCTAATTCTCCACTGGCGATCATCTCGAAGGGATTTTGCCCCATTAACCTCTACGAGCTTGCCCGGAATGAGAGAGACGTGTTTGACGAGGAGTTTTGGCCTGAGAGTGGCTATCGCGATGCGGTCCGTCGCCTTTACATACTGGTTCAACAGCGTTGTTTGGGTTTTTATGTATCTAAGGGTATACACGCCCACCGCAATGCCACCTAAACCTGCGAAGAACAGGAGGATGTTCGGGAGGTTGTTCGCAGAAAACAATTCACGGAGGTAGTTTTCCGGGTGATACGCTGTTATCGGAACGAGCCTTTGTGTAAAGTACATACTTCCGAATCCAAATTAGGGCACTACCGAAATTTTGGCACCAGCATCAACTCCTTGGATATCCATCGGAGACCTGCGGTGCATTGTCGCCGACATTAGTTAATCCTCGATCCTACCCCTTCGCCTCGGCCACTGCCCGTCGCAGCTCGTCAACATCCGGGAAATTCGGCTTGAGCTTCACCACGCGGTCCAGTTGTTGGCGGGCCAGCGCGGCCTGACCACTCTTGTCGGACGCGAGTCCCAGGTGGTAGTTGAAGAGCGCGTTGTCCGGTTCCTTCTTGACCGCTTCTTTGAACAGGCCAATGGCGGAGGTATAGACGTGCTTGTGGTAGAAGGCCCAGCCCAGCGTGTCGGCGGAGTTTGGATTATCGGGAAGCTGACGGCGGGCCGTCTGCGCCATCGCGAAAGCGACGTCCACATTGCCTCCCTGCTCCAGCATCACGTACGCCAAATTGTTGGAGGCCAGTGGATTTTCCGGCTGAATCTCTAGCGCTTTCTGGTACTGCTGCTTGGCGTGGTCCCATTCCTGCTTGCCCTCGTAGATGCCACCAGCCAGCAGGTAGAAAGTGATTTCCTTGGGATTGATCTTCGAGCCATCGAGATACGTCTGCAGCGCCTGATCCGTGGCGCCGCGTTCGTCCTGCACCAGGCCGAGCTTAACCAGCGCATCGGTGTTCTTCTTATCCAAGCCGGAAGCTTGTCTGAATTCCGCTTCTGCCCCCGGTAGATCTTTTTTCTGTTCCATCAGAAGTTGGCCCAGCATGATGTGAAAGCCGGCGTTCTTGGGATACTTGGCCAACTGCGCCTTGGCCGCGGCGATGGCTTTGTCGGGTTCCTTCTCCATTAGGTTTGCGTTGAGCACGCCGCCCAGTGCGTCGGTGGAATTCGGAGCCTGATCCAGCGCCTGCTGATAGGCTTTTTGCGCTTCGGCATACTGGCTCTGTGCCATCCGCAGGTTGCCCAACTGCACATAAGCGGCAGGATTGTTGGGCTCCTTTTCGAGAGACCGATGAATATAGTCATCCGCCGTCGCGTACTCCTTGCGATCGATGTCCGCAATACCGCGCAGCAGGTATCCGTCCGGAGCATCTGGCAGCAGGGCGATGATCTGGTCCGCTTCCTGCGCGAGCCCACTGGGATCACCGCGGTGGATGGCTACACCCGCCAATGCGCGGTGCGCTTCCACAATGTCAGGACGCAATCGAACGGCATCGCGCCACTCTGTTTCCGCGCGGTTGGTGTTGCCCAGTTCGTCGAAGGCCAGGCCCTGCTGGTAATGCGCCACAGCGTTGTCTGGATCATTCTTCAACACGGCTTGCAGCGTGTTAACCGCGTCGCTGGCCTTGCCGCTGCGAATCTCGATCTCGCCCTTGTAAATCTGGGCGTCCTGGTCATCGGGCTTCGCCTTCACGACTTCGTCATTCAACTTGCGGGCGTCGTCAATCCGGTCGGTCAGGATCAGCAGCTGAATGTAATTCTTCTTAACCACGATGTCCTTGGGATGGTCTTTATAGAGCGAGGCATACTCGGTCGTGGCTTTGTCGAGCTGGTTATTGCCATAATAGAAGCCTCCGAGCATGCGGTAGCCCTCGGAATTATTCGGGAAGTCCTTTTTCGATTGGCGCAGGAATTCCTCGGCTTGGCCGGGCTTGTTCTCCGCCATGTATAGGCGGGCAAGAGAGAGCCGGGGACCGGGATCGTCGGTGGCGGCCGCAATGGCCCTCCGGAACAAGTCTTCTGCCTCGGGAAATCGTCCGCGAATCTGGTAAAAATTCCCCAGCGAGATCAGCGCAATCGTGGATTTGGGACTGAATTCGACCGCTTTCTTGAAATTGGCCTCCGCCGCGTCCCACTGTTGCCCGTGCATCTGAAGCATGGCCAAATTCAGATAAGAGTCAGAACTTTTCGGGTCCAGTTGCAGCGCCTTCTGCATGTCCGCCAGCGCGGCAGGAGTGTTATTCATACCGGCGTAGTAGTTGGAACGTGCGATGTACACCTCGGGGTTGTTGGGTTGTTTTTGCAGGAGCAGGTCCAGATGCTCCTTGGCGTCATTGAAGCGACGACCGAGGATCAGCAGGTTGGCCAGGTCAAGGTGCGCGGCATATTGGTCGGGCTGGATTTCGATGGTCTTCGACAGCTCCTGGTAGGCGGTTGGCCACTGCTCGAGCTTCAGCGCCGCCAGCGCCAGCTGGTAGTGGGCGTCGGCGAAACGCGAATCGACCTGGATGGCATTCCTGAACTGAATCTCAGCCTCCGGGTACTGGCCCTTAGAGTAGTAGCGCTGGCCGCTCTCCAGGTACTTTTGCTTGCGGACGTTCGGATCCCGCGAGCAGCCTGTCAGCAGCCCCGCGAGCAAGCAAACCGCTACCACGGCATGTCTTGACCCTTTAGCAATACGCATATTTCTGAACGCCTCACATCGCGCAAACGTTGTCTTATCAATACCCTACTGGGCCTACTGCCCAAAGGTACTCCCTTGGGCCCACGCCAGAAAAGTTACTGCCGTTATTATCGCAAACCTGGGCAAACGGGCAGAAACCACGTGGACCCCACGTTTAGCATACGCCCGTGTACAGGCGCTTTCGTAATCTGCCGCAACCGGTTGGGGCATGGCATAGTTCAAGAGGCTATGACTCACTTCCCCCATACCGATGACAACCAGCGCTCACCCCGAGTACAACTCAATGGATCGGTCGCGGCAGCAGTGATGGCAGAAGGCGGCCAGCGGGCGCGGGCAAAACTCCAATGCATTTCGATCAACGGCGGATTGCTGCAGTTGCAGCACCAGCTTTCGGCGGGAGATTTCGTCGAGATCGCTTTCCACACCCGATCTGGCGCCATCCACGGCATGGCCGAAATGCTGAACCCGACGCGCAAGTTTCAGAGCGCGTGTCTGCAGCCTTTCCGCTTCATAGCCCTGGCCGACGACGACCACCGCAAGCTGCGTATGGCGCTCGATTCCGCTCTGGACCGCAGTTTCCTGGACCCGGTTTCCGAGCAGTTACAGGCGCCGCCGGGATTCTGACGCGGGTGGTGCGTGTTACATACGCTGCGAGCTACGAGCTGCGAGCTACGGGCAACCGGCTCGCCCGAAGCCCGCAGCTCGCGGCTGCTTCGTTATACTGACTCCTCCCGCATGACGAGCCAGAGCATCACTTACTTCACTCACTCCGCCGAGGAGACGATCGCTTTCGGGCGGAAGCTTGCCGTCGAGCTGTCTCCTCCGCTCATCGTGCTGCTGTGCGGCGACCTGGGGGCAGGAAAGACGACCTTGGTGAAGGGAATCGCGGAAGGGTTCGAAGCCGCTCGCGCCGAGGACGTGACCAGCCCTACCTTTACGCTCGTCCACGAATACCGCGGACCGCGCGCCATCCTGTACCACATCGACCTTTACCGCATCGATACCCAGCGCGATCTGGAAACACTGGGCCTGGACGACTTGCTCGCACCAAACTGCATCCTATTGATAGAGTGGGGGGAGAAGTTCCCTCGCTTGCAACGCGATCGGAACGTGGAAATTACCCTGGAGCGAGTAGGGGAAGAGCGAGCGGGGGAAACTGAGCGCAGAATCCAGCTGTGTACCCGTTAAGTCTGCGGACGGGGCGTATCTGCATAATCAAAAGTAAGGAGTTGAAGCAATCTTGAAACGCACGCATTTGGCATTTTTTTGTCTACTGTCGGCCGCCGCACTTTGCGTCGGCCAGAGCGGATCGCAAGCCGGGGGACCCGATCCGAAGCACAACCTTACCTCCCCGGAGCGCGATTCATCTTTGGCTTTGGCGCCAGCCCTATCTTCAGCCCTTGCTTCGGCCCTATCCGCGGAATCCACTGAAACTGCATTGCCCGATGCGCCAAGTCTGCAGCAGAGCTCGCCGCCGGAACAGTCCGGGACATCGAGCACTGATATCAACGCGAAGCAATCTGATGCGAAGAGTGCAGGCCAGAGTACGGCGCAAGGCGTTTCGCCTGGAAAGCAGCAACCGAAGCGAATCCTGGGTGTGATGCCCAATTTCCGCGCGGTCAGCGCCGGCGCGATCCCGCCGCCGCCCACGCCGAAGCAGGCCTTCATCATCGCGACCCAGAACAGCTTCGACTACTCGTCGTTTATCTTCGTGGGCATCACTTCACTCCTGGCTGAGGGAACCAATGCCCACTCGCAACTCGGGAAAGGCACCGCTGGGTTTGGCAGATACTACTGGCGAGGATATCTCGACAAGACGGACGGCAATTACCTCGTTATCTTCGCCCTGCCGACCGTGTTCCATCAGGACGAACGCTATTATGCCATGGGTCAGGGCGGTTTCTGGAAACGCGGGATCTACGCAGCCTCTCGCATCTTGATCACGCCCGACTATCACGGCCACAATAGCTTTAATGCTTCCGAAGTGCTAGGCAGGGGCATGGCGCAAGGAATTTCGGTGGCGTATTACCCAAGCAAGACTCGGACTGCCGGAGCGCTCGCCACTAAGTACGGCTGGGCGATTGGGCGGGACATGCTGACGAACGTGTTCCGCGAATTTTGGCCGGATATCGCCGTGCACGTACTGCACCGGCACCCGTAAGGAAATGGGAGACTGCTAACATTGGAGCGGGACGCATCTCAATCAATTGTAGTTGGAGCCAGAATCACTTGAAGGTCACCTATCTCGTACTTGTCTGCCTTTTGATCTTATTGATTTCGATCACCGCGACTATTTGCTCCGCGCAAAGCGCTCCGCAGCCCGAGAGCTCGGACGCGAACCAGTCCGCCCAAGCGCCCGCGGCTGGCGGCGGCCAGGCACCACAGCAAACGCCGCCTCCAGCCAAACCATCTGCCGGCCAAACGGCCCAACCTGCCGATCAAACTCAGAGCCAAACTCAGAGCCAGGACAAGGACAGCCAAGGCGCAAAAGACGCGGCGAACGGCACGCCCGGCACATCCAAAGACCGTCTCTTTTTTGCTCTCCCCAACTTCTTGACCTTGGAGAATGCTGGCCAAGTCCCGCCCTTGACGGCCGGACAAAAATTCAAAGTTGTTGCCCGGGGCTCGTTCGACCCCATTCAGATTGTCTGGTACGCTGCGCTCTCCGGTATCAGCCAGGCCGAGAACAGCGAGCCCGGTTTCGGACAGGGCGCCGAAGGGTACGGCAAGCGCTATGGCGCCTACGCCGCCGACGGCACCATCGAGAACTTTTTTGTGGGCGCGATTTTCCCTTCCGTGCTCCGCCAGGATCCGCGCTATTTTCAGTCTGGCCACGGCAGTTTCTTTAGCCGCACCGAGTATTCCGTGAGCCGGATTTTCGTAACTCGCAGCGACTCCGGACACCGTCAATTCAACTTCTCCGAAGTTTTTGGCGCCGCCATCGCGTCGGCCATTTCCACCTACAGCTACCATCCCGGCCGCACTTTGATCGGCAGAAATAGTGAGGGTATCCCGCAATATACGGCCAGCGACCGCACCTTGAAGAATACGGCCAGTGTATGGGGATCGCAGGTGGGCTACGACACGATTACGCTGGTGGTGAAGGAGTTCTGGCCCGATATCCGGCGGAAATTGAAAAAGCAGCCTCGTTGAACTCCCTTTCAGAACCCCATGATGTTGTATCCGCAATCCACGTAGATGGTCTCGCCCGTGATGCCTGAGCTCGCGTCGGAGGCCAGGAACACGCCGGTGCTGCCCACTTCGCCGACTTCCACATTGCGTTGCAGAGGCGCGCGCTCGGCATGTCCTTTCAGCATGTCTCCCAGGCCAGCGATGCCGCGCGCGGCCAGCGTCTTGATCGGGCCCGCCGAGATCGCATTGACGCGGATCTTCCGCCGGCCCAAGTCCTGCGCCAGATACCGGACCGTGCATTCCAGCGCGGCCTTGGCAACGCCCATAACGTTATAGTGCGGCACAACCTTTTCCGCCCCGTAGTAAGTCATGGTGATAACGCTGCCCCCGTCCTCCATCAGCGGCGCCGCAGCGCGGCAAACCGCGATCAGCGAATAAACGCTCACGTCGTGCGCCACACGAAAGCCCTCGCGCGTTGTGTTCACGAAGTCGCCCTTCATCTCTTCGGCCGGAGCGAAAGCTACGCTGTGCACCAGGGTGTGCAGCTTGCCGTAGCGAACTTTCAGGGTTTCGAAAAGCCGGGTGATTTCTTCGTCCTTCGAAACATCGCACATGAAAGCTTCCGCGCCCGGCAGCGAGAGAATCAGGTCTTTGGCTTCCTGCTCCAGCCGTTCGTTCTGATAGGTAATGGCGAGGTTCGCGCCCGCCGCGTGCAACCCTTGCGCAATTGCCCACGCAATCGAGCGCTTGTTGGCCACTCCGAAGACGACCGCCGTCCGGCCTTTCAAGTCCTCAAACATGAATGGACGCTCCCCCCGGAAAAGAAGAAGCATAGCAGCATCCTTAATTTGTGTGGGGCGGACACTCTTGTCCGCCGCTTTTGATCTTGGGTCTTGATCCTAAGGATCAACTTCAAAATCAACGTCAACGGCAGCGGACAAGAGTGTTCGCTCCACACAAACCCTGCAGTCTCCCTACTCCGCGAGCGAAGCCACTGCCTGCCGTGCTTTCACCGGCCAGCAGGCGCTGCCGAATGCGACCGCATACACCGCGGCGATTGCGCCAAACCCGGCGGCCAGGCTGATGCGCGATGCGATCGCGCCCACCGTCAGCCCCAGTGCCACCTGCAGAAACGTGCCAAAGAAATAGAAAGTGTTCTGCACGCGTCCCATGAAATGCGGCGGCACTTGTTGCATCAGGCTGGTATGCATGGCCACGCCGCTGACGCCGCGCGCCGATCCCATCAGTCCATACAGGAGCACGGCAATCGCCAGCCACGGCGAAAACGGTGAAAGCGCCATCGTAAATGTGAGCAGCAACATGGCGAGCGCAATCGCAGTGCGCGCTCCCACCCGCCCAATCAGCGCCGGAGCATAAAGGGCGCTCAGGAATGCGCCCACACCCCATCCCCCGTTCAACCATCCGTAGCCGGTCGCGCCGGCGTGAAAGACGCGATCGCTGAGTGGGGCCGTGACCACCACTCCGGTCATCATCGCGCCCAGAAACAAAGCCCAACTTGTACCCAGAAAAACCACGCTGCGATGTTCGCGCAGAAAGACCAACCCTTCGCGCATCTCGCGCAGAAAGCGTCCGACCGCGGTTTCCGCAGCTTCCAGATCGTGCCGAAGTTCGACGGCTCGCGGTACAACATGCCGGCCTTGGCGCACTGCGAAGTAGCACGAAAAAGAAACGACGTAGGTGCTCACGTCGATGAGCAGCACCCCGCCCAGCCCAATGTGTTCATAGACAAATCCAACCAG
>Ga0116219_10004544_pt1 | contig 10398 bp, 9 predicted proteins | sample Sb_taG_4_FD_91019 | JGI IMG/M metagenome (GOLD analysis project Ga0116219, IMG submission 91019) | Peat soil microbial communities from Weissenstadt, Germany - Sb_50d_6_BS metaG | ecosystem: Environmental > Terrestrial > Soil > Wetlands > Peat | place: Germany: Weissenstadt | collected 2010-09-21
GAAAGTTCGGGCCCGAAGCCGAAACCGGTTGTTGATCTTCACCGTGCCCACCGGCGGGCCGCGGACATCTTCCGCATCATGTATGGTCGGTATGCCTGCCGGCGCACGGGAACAGGGAGCACACGATGGCGAACACGTTGCCCCACAACGCTTTCACCTCCACCCAGGCAGTGGATCCCAGTCTGCGCAAGGTGGCCCGATTCCTGCCCCGAGGATATGGCCTGCACCGCGGCTACAGGGCCCAGCGCGCCCTCATGAATCCCATGGCGTCGGCGGGCGCCATCCGCAACGTCCCAACCGCCGCGGTCAACGAGCACGTCACCGTTCGCCTGCACCGTCCGGCCGGCCTCCCCGAGCGGGCGCCCGCGATGTTGTGGATCCATGGCGGCGGCACGATCATGGGCCACGCCGCCCAGGACGACAAATACCTGCGCAAGCTGTCGCATCGCACCGGCGTGGCCGTGGCGGCGGTGGAACACCGGCTGGCACCCGAGCACCCCTACCCCGCTCCCGTCGAAGACTGTTACGCGGCGCTGCGGTGGCTCGCGCGCCAACCGTGGGTGGACCCCGATCGCCTCGCCGTCGGCGGGGCCAGTGCCGGTGGATATTTCGCGGCGGCGGTGGCCCAGCGCGCCCACGACCGGAACGAGGTCGCCCTCGCGTTCCAGATGCTCGCGTACCCCATGCTCGACGACCGCACGGGCGCCAACCCCGACGGCCGCAAGCGGCTCATGTGGACCGAAAGCGACAACCAACTGGCGTGGCGGTGGTACCTCGATGGAGCGGATCCCACCGAGGCCGTGCCGGCGCGCCGGGAAGACTTGTCGGGACTCCCCCCGGCCTGGATCGGCGTCGGGACGTTGGACCTTTTCCACCAGGAGTGTCTGGACTACGGGCATCGCCTGCGTGAGGCGGGCGTTGCCGTCCACGAGGAAATCGTCCCGGGCGCCTTCCATGCGTTCGATCAAATCGCGGCCAAGGCGCCGATATCGGTGAAGTTCTTCACCAGTCAGTGCGATCACCTGCGTGACGCCCTCGCCGCCCCCGACGCATAGCCACCGCACCGAACGCTCCCCTTGGCCTGCGATTGATCCGTTGTCCGCCAAAGGATATTCGGCAATATCATTTACGCCGCACCGGCCATCCTGCCTCTCCGGCTGGAATAGACACCGTGCGCCCGTCAACGGATCGCGCACGCCAATTCCGACGCCTTTTGACTGCAAAGTGTGCAGAACGTGCAACTATGGGTGCCATGTCCAACCCGATGAGCCTGCGCGAGCGCCGTCGCCGCCAAACGAGCGCAGACATCCGCGACGCCGCGGTGCGCCTGGCGCTGCAACGCGGCTTCGACAAGGTCACCATCGAGGAGATCTGCGTCGAAGCCGGCGTATCGACACGCACCTTCTTCAACTACTTCTCCAACAAGGAATCCGCCATCGCTTACGGCCCCTCGGACATACCCCCGGAGCTGGTAGCCGATTTCGTCGCGGCCGGACCCGGCCCCTATTCGGCGGTGCTGGCCGAACTGATCACCCTGGCGGCGCACCACCTCCGTGACGTGCCCCCGGAACGCGAACAGGCAGCCGGGATGTTGGAACTCGCCAAAAGCTCCCCGGCGGTGCTGGCGGCGTTCCTCGCCGATCTGGAAAGGTTCCAGAACCACCTGACCGACGTCGTCGCGCGCCGCGAGGGCATGCGGCCCGACGACGAGATACCGGCGTTGATCGCCGCCCTGGCATTGACGGCCGTGCGTTCCGGCATCGAGCGCTGGTCATGTGGCGAGCCGGACGCCGGCGACGACACGCCGATGCCCTATGTCGAGCGCGCCGCCGCGCTCGTCAACAGCATCTTCACAAAGTGACGCGAAACACGGCGGGCAATTGTTGCATAGCGTGCAAGGTATGCACACTATGTATTATGCTCAACTGGCAGCATTCGAGAACGCTCCGGCATTTCGAAGCGGGTCTCGGTGCTGGGGGCACGCCGTAGCGAGCGGCGAAAAATGTAGCGGTAGAAGGTAAGTCGTGGCGCCTCCCTGCCCATGAGCTTGTGTGCAGGTCGCTGACGCTGACCACATCACGGTGGGGTGATGGGGAAGGGAATCACCTAGGTGCAGGTATCGAGACTGATGCGCAACGCCTGGTTGCCGCTGCTGATCGTGGTGGTCGTGGTGGTCGGCGGCTTTGCCGTGGTCCGGGTCAAGTCGTTCTTCCTTGCCCAGGACACCGGCGTCTTGACCAGCCCACGGCTGGATAACTCCAAGCCGTTCAAGCCCAAGGTCGTCAAATACGAGATCTTCGGCTCGGCCAGTCACGCCAACGTGAACTATCTGGATCTCGCCGCCGACCCGAAGCGGGTCGACGATGCGCCGCTGCCGTGGACGCTGGTCCTCAGCACGACCGCCCCGTCGGTCTTCCCCAACATCTCCGCGCAAAGCGACGGGGACTCCCTCGGGTGCCGCATCACCATCGATAACGAAGTCAAGGACGAGAACATAACCAACGGCGTGCACGCCCTGACATTCTGCTTGGTGAAATCAGCATGAGCACAAACGTCGACGACACCCGGACGGACACCATTCCCGTGGCGGAAGAACCAGTGCGGGACAGGATTCCGCGCATCATCCGCACGTTCGCAGTGCCGATCATCCTGGGCTGGATCGCGATCATCGCCGTGCTCAACGTCGCCGTCCCCCAGCTGGACGAGGTCGGGAAGATGCGCTCGGTGTCGATGGCCCCCGACGATGCGCAATCGGTCGTCGCGACCAAGCGCATGGGCGCGGCGTTCAACGAGTACAAGTCCAACAGCTCGACCATGATCGTCCTCGAGGGCCGAAATCCCCTGGACGCCGATTCGCACGCCTACTACGACGAGATCGTCAAAAAACTCGACGCCGACACCAAACACGTTGAGCACGTACAGGACATGTGGAGCGATCCACTGACCGGGGCGGGCGCGCAAAGCAACGACGGCAAGGCGGCCTACGTCCAGGTCTACCTGGCCGGTAATCAAGGCGAGGCCCTGGCCAACGAGTCCGTCGAGGCCGTACAGAAAATCGTCAAGAGCGTTCCCGCGCCGAACGGTGTCAAGGCCTACGTCACCGGGCCCGCCGCGCTGTCCGCGGATCAGCACATGGCCGGCGACCGCAGCCTGCAGTTGATCACGGCGGCCACGTTCACGGTGATCATCGCGATGCTGCTACTGGTCTACCGGTCGGTCGTCACGGTGCTGCTCACGTTGGTGATGGTCGTGCTCGAGCTCTCGGCCGCGCGCGGAATGGTCGCTTTCCTGGGCTTCTACAACATCATCGGGCTTTCGACGTTCGCCACCAACTTGTTGGTCACGCTGGCGATCGCGGCCGCCACCGACTATGCGATCTTTTTGATCGGCCGATATCAGGAAGCCCGCGCCATTGGCGAGTCCCGAGAAGACGCGTACTACACCATGTACAAGGGCACCGCGCACGTGGTGCTCGGTTCGGGCCTGACCATCGCCGGCGCCACCTTCTGCCTGCACTTCACCAACCTGCCCTATTTCCAGACACTGGGCATCCCGTTGGCCATCGGCATGGTGGTCGTCGTTGCGGCGGCGTTGACGCTTGGCCCCGCGGTCATCTCGGTGGCGTCGCGCTTCCGCAAGACACTGGAACCCAAGCGAGCGCAACGGATCCGCGGGTGGCGCAAGGTCGGCGCCCTCGTCGTCCGGTGGCCCGGCCCGATCCTGGTCGTGACGATCGGGGTGGCACTGGTGGGACTGCTGACCCTGCCGGGGTACCGCACCAACTACAACGACCGCAACTATCTGCCCGCGGACCTGCCCGCGAACGAGGGGTATGCGGCGGCGGATCGGCACTTCTCGCAGGCTCGGATGAATCCCGAGGTGCTGATGATCGAAAGCGACCACGATCTGCGTGACTCCGCGGATTTCCTGGTCATCGACAAAATCGCCAAGGCGGTCTTCCGGGTCCCGGGGATCGCCCGCGTGCAGGCCATCACCCGGCCGGAGGGCACGCCGATCGAGCACACCTCGATTCCCTTCCAGATCAGCATGCAGGGCGTCACCCAGCAGATGAACCAGAAGTACCAAGAAGATCAGATGGCCGACATGCTCAAACAGGCCGACATGATGCAGACGACCATCGACAGCATGACCAAGATGGAAAGCATCACGCAACAGATGGCCGACACGACCCACGGCATGGTCCAGAAGATGAAGAGCATGACGATCGACGTCGCCGAACTTCGGGACCACATGGCAGATTTCGAGGATTTCTTCCGGCCCATCCGCAGCTACTTCTACTGGGAAAAGCACTGCTACGACATCCCGGTCTGCTGGTCGCTGCGGTCCGTGTTCGACGCCCTCGACGGCATCGACACGATGACCGACGACATCCAGAGCCTGCTACCACTGATGGAGCGTCTCGACACGCTGATGCCGCAGATGACGGCGCTGATGCCCGCGATGATCGAAAACATGCACGCCATGAAAACGACGATGCTGACCATGTATTCGACCCAGAAGGGTCTGCAGGATCAACAGAACGAGGCGCAGAAGAACTCGAACGCCATGGGCAAGGCGTTCGACGCGTCCAAGAACGACGACTCGTTCTACCTGCCGCCGGAAACCTTCAACAACGCCGAGTTCAAGCGGGGCATGAAGAATTTCATCTCCCCCGACGGCCATTCCGTGCGCTTCATCATCAGCCATGACGGCGATCCGATGTCGCAGGAGGGCATTTCGCACATCGGTGCCATCAAGAAGGCCGCTTACGAAGCGCTCAAGGGCACGCCGCTGGAGGGGTCGAAGATCTATCTCGCGGGGACCGCGTCAATCTACAAAGACCTCAGTGACGGCAACACCTACGACCTGCTGATCGCCGGAATCTCCTCGCTGTGCTTGATTTTCATCATCATGCTGATGATCACGCGTGGTGTTGTGGCGTCGGCGGTCATCGTCGGCACCGTCCTGCTCTCGCTGGGCGCGTCCTTCGGGCTATCGGTGCTGATCTGGCAGCACCTCATCGGCATTGAACTGCACTGGATGGTGCTCGCGATGTCGGTCATCATCCTGCTCGCCGTCGGCGCCGACTACAACCTGCTGCTGGTGGCGCGGTTCAAGGAGGAGATCCACGCCGGCCTGCACACCGGGATCATCCGGGCAATGGGCGGCACCGGCTCGGTGGTGACCTCGGCGGGACTGGTGTTCGCCTTCACGATGATGACGATGGCGGTCAGTGAGCTGACGGTCATCGGCCAGGTCGGCACTACCATCGGCCTCGGTCTGCTCTTCGACACACTGATCGTCAGGTCGCTGATGACGCCGTCCATTGCCGCGCTGCTGGGCAAGTGGTTCTGGTGGCCGCAACGCGTGAGGCAACGCCCGGTCCCTTCGCCCTGGCCGGCACCGTCCGCGCCAGCCACAGAGGCCGAAGCCCCTAGCGGCGACGCGCTGACAGCGTCGACTCTGCGCTGACGGCATCGAGCCTGCGCACCGCGCGTGCTCGTGGCCCCCTCTGGAGCACTGGGCACAGTCTCGATGTGGGCTGACCGCCTAGGTGACCCACTCCGGCTGCTCGCCGACGTCGACCGCGGAGAAGTCCTTGTGTCCCAGGCCGGCGGTGGTGCCGCCGTCCACGACGAACTCAGAGCCGGTCGAATAGCTCGACTCGTCGCTGGCCAGGTAGACCACCAGGCTGGACACCTCCCTGGGGTCGGCGGCGCGGCCCAGGGCGGTCTGGAAGATGTCGTCGGGAACCCACTCGGTCATCGGTGTCTTGATGAGGCCGGGGTGAATCGAGTTCACTCGAATTCCGCTGGGGCCCAGTTCCAGTGCGGCTGACTTGGTCAGCCCTCGGACCGCGAACTTGCTCGCGGTGTAGCCGTGGCAGGCGATGGTGCCGGCCATCCCCTCGATGGAGGAGATGTTGATGATCGATCCCCGTCCGGCTTCCTTCATCGGTTTGACCACGGCGCGGATGCCGAGAAACACACCGGTCAGGTTGATGTCGAGGATCCGCCGCCACTCGGAGAGTTCGTAGTCCTCCAGAGTGCCGATGTTGATGATGCCCGCGTTGTTGACTAACACGTCGATGCCGCCGAACTCACTCAGAGCGGTGGCCACCGCCGCGTCCCAGTCCTCGGGTTTGGTCACATCGAGGTGCAGATAGCGAGCCGCGTCGCCGACCTCGGCCGCGACCGCCTTGCCCTCGTCGTCGAGGATGTCGCCGAAGACGACCTTGGCCCCCTCGGCCACCATCGTGCGAACGTGCGACGCGCCCATCCCCCGGGCGCCGCCACTGATGAGCGCGACCTTCCCCGCCAACCGCTGTGCCACCACGTTTCTCCTGTCGTCCGGGTGTCTAGCACCATACAGACGGCAAGGGATGTATGACCAGCGCTCAGTCAGCCCACCATCTCGAAAACCACCGCGGCCGACGTGACGGGCTTGTCCCCGTTGCCCTCGTCGTGCAAAAGCATGCGCACCCCGACGCGCCCGGCCCTTCCTCCCAGTCGGCCACTGTGCGCGGTGCCGTCGACGCGGAAGGGACCCACCTTCCCGCGCGACATGAACATGACGTGCCAGCTGACGACCTGCAGCTTCCGTGTTCCCGCCTCGTCGGCGGCGAGGTCGGTCGCCGCGGTCTCCAGCACGACGTGTTGAGGTCCGATGTGCAAAGCCGCGTCCGGTGAGGCGAATTCGGCACTCAGCTCCGGCAGCACCCAATGGCCGTCGCGACGTTTGCGGGCGCCGAACGCCTCCCACAGCGGCGGCAGATCGGGCGAGTCCTCGATGAGCAACTCCGTGCCCGACACGTCCATTCTGTCCAGGCCGTCCGGCGGAATGCCGATGATTGCTCCCTGCCCTTCGTTGAAGGCGATGACCCGTTCGGGATTGTCGGCGTCGACGATCTTGCACCGGCCGTAGCCCATGGTCCGGCCCTGGTGCACGACGCCGGAATCGACGATCTCGATCCTGCTGACGTCATAGCCGGGGTCGACGATCTGCACCGACGCGATGACCGGATTGGGCACCGCGACCATGTCGGTCTGGCAGCCCTCCGGCGACGCAATGGCCAACGGCGCCGCCATGATTCCGCCCGCCTCGTTGCGCATGTCGCGGCGGATGGTGACGGTGTCGTCGACATCGCCGAGGTCCATCGATGCGTGCTTGCGGCCGATGTAGCGGTAGCTGAGAAGACCCGTCCAGCGGCGGAACAGCTCGTCCCGGTACGCGTCGACGTCGCCGGCCAACTCCCGGATGTCTCGCGGTTGATCGCCCATTTTCCGTCGCCCTTCTCCGAGGGCCACGGCCCTGCTGAGCGACTGTACAGAAACGCGCGTTGGGTTTTACGCTCCGGCTCCGGCGGCCTCGATCAGCGCATCTGCCGCAAGCCGGCCCAGCGCGTTGGATCCGAGCGGACCGTCGCCGGTGAGCAGGTTGCGATCTTGGTGGGTCGCGCCCGTCATGTCGTCGTTGATGATCGTCAGCCCCTGCTTGGCCAGCAGGTCGGCGACCAGCCACTGCATATGCCCCGGCAGGTAACCGATCTCAACGTTCGGCCCTCGGGCGAGCGCGTCGGGGAAGACGCAGACCGAGTATCCCTTGAAGGGTGATTCCTGCTTGCCCAGCGACGCGGAGAGCAGAGCGGCCGGGCCATGACACAGGGTGATGATCAGCTTGTCGTTCGCCAAAGCCCAATCGAGGGTCTCCCCCACCGCCCGGGTGGCGGGCAGGCCCACCACTGCTCCGTGTCCGCCCGGGATGAAGACGGCAATGTAGTCGGAATCCGCACCGAGATCGTTGGCGACGACATCGCTGAGTTTCTTGGGCTGCTTCAGTTTTGCCTTGAGCGTCTCATATGTCGCCAGGACGGCCTCGTCCTCGCGGGACATGGCCCACAGCTCTAACTTGGCGGGATAACCTGTGATCGTCGCTTCGTCGACGTCGAAGCCCGTCTCCATGATGTGATGCAGGGGAAGCAGCGTTTCGACCGGATGGTTTCCGGTAGAGAACATCGTGCCGTTCTCCAGCAGAACGTAGCGCTCCTCGGTGGCGATCAGGAGGACTTTCCAGCTACCCGCGGTATAGGCGCCCTGGTGCCGCACTCCGTCGAAGTCGGTCTTCGGCGAGGTGTACTGACCCAGCGAATACGGGGATGGGAAGAACGCGTTGTCTTCGGCTGGGCCGGGCGCGGGTTCCTTGCTCAGTTCCGCATCGTTGGTCATGCTGTCCACCCTCTTTCATCGCGCGACCGGTCCTGACCGGGCTGCCCGCATGGGCGGCCCGGTAAACGGCCGCGGCTCGATGCTTCGCCTTGCGGCCCATCCGGCGGGATGAGCTTTAGGGCTCCGAGGCCTTGTTTCGCCGCACCTGGGAGAATCTGGTCTTGGCGTCATGCCGATGCCCTCCCGTCACGTCTGCCACATTGGTTTCTTGACCAGACCATTGAACGTTCTGCCCGCCCCCGCGCGACAGTGGCTCTCCGGGCCTGTCGCTGTGAAGCGGGCACATCGTCGTCCCTCCTCCACGTGGATATGCCTGTGACGGCAGTGTCGGACCCGACCGACGACAGGTTTACACTTTCCGAGTCAAACGTCACGCTTGGCCTGCCCTGGGGAAGCGCTGATCGACCAGAATCGAGCCGCAATGACGCAGCAGACAGCCGAACTGAACGCCACGACGCTGGTGGCCGTGGAGGCCATCAAACAGCTCAAGGCCCGCTACTGCCGGCACCTGGACACCAAGGACTGGGCGGCATGGCGATCGCTGTTCACCGATGATTTCGTCAGCGACACGTCCGAGGCCGGCGGCAAACTGATTCTCGGCGCCGACGACTTCGTGGCGTTCACCCGGAAAGCCCTCGGTCGTCGCTCGCAGCGAACCGCGCATCAGGTGCACGCGCCCGAGATCGGGCTCACGTCGACCACGACGGCACGCGGCGTGTGGGCACTGCAGGATGTCGTCCGGTTCGGACCGGGCGTGACACTGGTCGGATACGGCCACTACCACGAAACCTACGAAAACATCGCCGGACAGTGGTTCATCAAGAGTTCCAAGCTAACTCGGCTGCGGGAGGATATCGTCACTCCGGTGTTCACCATCTACGTCTCCGACCGGATCCGCAACGGGATCGCCAAGCTCGCCAGCCGGGTGACGAACTCATGACCGTCACCACCGTTCTGATCACCGGCGCGTTCGGACAGGTCGGCAAGCGATGCACGGAAATCCTGCTCGACCGGGGACGAACCGTGATCGCGATGGATCTGCGTTCCGACGCAAACGCTGCCGTCGAGCAAGAACTGCGCGCCGGCAAGCACCCCGGGACGCTGATACCGGCCTATGCCGATCTCACCGACGCGGGGGCGGTGCGGGATCTGGTCGCGACCCATCGGCCCGAAGCGATCATTCACTTCGCCGCCGTCCTTTCTCCCCTGTCGTACCGCAATCCCGCGCAGGCCCGCAAGGTCAATGTGGGGGGCACCGACAATCTGCTGGCGGCGGCGGCGGCATTGCCCCGACCACCGCTGTTCCTGATGGCATCGAGCGCCGCGGTGTACGGGTCGCGTAACCCCCACCGCTACCCCGAGCGCATCACGGCGGACACCCCGGTCAACCCCGTCGACCAGTACGGACAGGACAAAGTGCAGGCCGAGGAGGCGGTGCGCGCCAGCGGCGTGCCGTATGCGCTCCTGCGGCTGGGCGGGGTCATCTCGCCGGATACTCAGTCCAGCATCAACGGCGACCACTTGGCTCTGTTGCGCTCGATGCCGGGCGACAATCGCATCCACATGGTCGACGTGCGTGATGTGGCGCTGGCATTCGCCAACGCCGTCGACCGCGAAGCCACGATCGCGGGCAAGACCCTGCTCATCGGCGGTGACGAGTCATATGTGCTGCTGCAGAGCGACTTTCAGGACGAACTGATGACCGCCGTCGGCCTGGGCGCCCTGGGCCCCTCCGCCAGCCTGCCCGGTGACCCCGCCGACGACCGCGGCTGGAGCTTCACCGGCTGGTTCGACACCACCGAAGCGCAGGAACTCCTCGACTTCCAAGAGCACGACTGGCGCCAGACCCGAGCCTGGCTTGCCGAATCCAGCGGCCACCGGCGCATCGTGTTGCGCGCGCTGGGCCCGATACTGCGCCCAATCCTGCGTTCCGCTCTGGAACTGCAGCGCCGGATCGAGGGACGAGGTCCCTACGCCGACCCGTGGACGCTGATCGAGAAGAAATACGGGCCGGGTGCGCTCGCTGTGCCGGACCAGCCCGCAGACTAGCCCGAAGTTGCGACGGTCGGAGTGAGTGAATTGGTTTCTGACCTGGGGTTTTGCCGGTTTGGCGGGTTGGCGGTTCTGGCTACGCGGCGATGGTGAGGGGGATGGTGGCCTCGATGAGGTCGAA
>Ga0116219_10004548_pt1 | contig 10396 bp, 7 predicted proteins | sample Sb_taG_4_FD_91019 | JGI IMG/M metagenome (GOLD analysis project Ga0116219, IMG submission 91019) | Peat soil microbial communities from Weissenstadt, Germany - Sb_50d_6_BS metaG | ecosystem: Environmental > Terrestrial > Soil > Wetlands > Peat | place: Germany: Weissenstadt | collected 2010-09-21
ATGGCCAAGAACAACCTCGCAAACCCCATTTTCAGCGATGAAACCGCCGCCCGGCAGTGGTTTGAGGCTGCTCGGTGGCCGAATGGCCCAATTTGCCCTCGCTGTAAGAGTGAAAAATATTATGAAACCAGCAAGTTAGGCCGGTATCGCTGTGGTGCGTCAACTTGTCGCAAAGACTACACGGTAATGACCGGGACGGTCATGGAGCGCAGCCACGCAAAACTCGCTCAGTGGGCCGCTGCGTTCCATCTAGCCGCGTCCAGCAAGAAAGGCTTTTCGGCGCACCAGCTACATCGCGAATTAGGGTGCCAGTACAACACGGCATGGTTCATGTTTCACCGCATCCGTGAAGCCATGCGCCGGGGCGATCTCGATCTGCCACCGTTAGGCGGGGGAGGCTCTATAATTGAGGCCGACGAGACCTATCACGGCCCGCAGGAAAAGCCACAGATGTCACCGCAGCGGAAGGGTTATCCCTACCGCAGCCGCAAAGGAAAAGGCCCCGCTGGCAAGCGCGCGATCGTAGCTCTTGTCGAGCGCGGCGGCAATGTTCGCTCATTTCATGTTGCCATTGCGGATCAGGCTACAGTTCACAAAATCATTACGGGGAATATCGCACGGGAAAGCCGACTGCATACCGACGAAAGCCGCTTGTATCTAGGTGCCGATGTGGCGTCGCATGAAGCCGTTCGCCATAGCGCACATGAGTACGTCCGTGGGGATGTCCACACGAACACGGCCGAGGGCTTTTTCTCAATCTTCAAGAGGGGAATGCGCGGCGTTTATCAGCACTGTAAGGAGAAGAATTTGCACCGCTATCTGGCCGAGTTCGATTTTCGGTATAACACGCGCAAGATCACGGATATGGAACGCACGATAGCAGCCGTGCGCGGTGGTGAGGGTAAGCGCCTCACCTATCATCAACCTTACTAGGCCGGATTGGAGATTTCAGGCGGCGCGCTTCTTGCGCTGGCGACGGCGACGCTGAGATTGGTCTTTGCCGGCCGAGCGTTTCTTGCCGTTGCGCTTGGGTATGTCTTTGAGCGGAGTCGGTGGACCGACGAATGCGCCGCGTAAAATGGCTTGCAAACGTTCGCTATCTTCCGCGTCGTTTCCCATTTGGACTCTCGCATTTTGACCGAGAATCCCTATTTAGTGTATAAACGCGCAACGCGCCACCGGGATCAGCCGATGGCGCGCCGCGTCAAGTGTCATTGTTGCATGACACCCTCCTTCCGGGAGCTTACCGCGACGCTCCCGGCACGCTAGCGTGGGCACCAGACAGTCCCACATCTGCTACCGCCCTCGTGGCGGCTGCCGACTGCATCGGTAACGCGGCCTGATGCAGCCGGGATTATTCGGCGGGGCTGTCACCCCGCCGATTCGTTTTTTGGGATTGGTTTGTCAGCGTACCACCAAGCCCGACGGCCTTCCCAGGGCACGCTTTCAAAGCGCTTGTCTTTGCTCAAAGACGACTGGATGACGATTTTTGCTTTGTCAGGATCGCCCAACAGCGGGCGATGCTTGCTGATGTAATCCACAATGCCGGGCGTGCTGACCGGCTTGCCGGCCTGCTTTAGAGCCTGATCGGCAAGGGCCATATAGGAGAGATAAGCGCCGCCGTTTAAGCGCCGGCGTTTGATTTGGCTGGTAATCTTAAGCGATGCCGGACCAGCCGGCATCGGGCGCTCCGCTTCAAGCGCCAATAGCTCGCGGTCAACCGCGCGGAAATCCTTCCATTCCGGCATATTCCCAATCTTGGCATCAAGCGCGGCAGCGATGGCCTCATGCGCCTGCATCATCTCGGTCTTGGCGGTCTTGGGTGTCATGGTTGGCCTCTTCGCGATGATACATAAGGATTTAAGCCATTCTTGGCAATAGCCTCGCCACACCATCTAAATTCTCATGTTATATCAGCATCTTACTAATGGTATGAATAAATATATTAAGGAATAATTAACGACTCGGCACCTCGTCTTCCGAATCATGGCTATATCTTGGGTTTGTGGTTTCAACTACGTAATCCCGAAAGAATGTCAAGCCTCCCGGCGAACGCGCAAGGCTTGCGGGGGCTAGAAATCCGACGTCAAGCCGTTGATTTCCCAGTCGCCGTAGCGGGCCGGATCGAGGCCGCCGCGGCCCGCGACTTCCTTCGGTGCATTGGCGTCCTTGGCTGCTCGATCGGCGCGGCGGGCCGCGGCCTCCGCCAGCGCCCGTTCGGCCGCAGGCGGCAGCGGGCGCTTGCCGGCTTCCTGATTTTCGTCCGCGCCTGTTGCGGGCGGTTTCTGTGGCGTCTGGTCGTCTGTTGGCATCGCCTTTCACTTGGCGTAGCCCTGCCACTCCCGCAAGGAGGATCCGTCATTCCGGATCGCCGCGCTCGGCCCCGGAATGACGGCATGAGTGCTTCGAGAGAGACAATGGCCCGCGCTGCTAAGTCTGTCGCTCCGGACGTGCCGGGCTTGGCGGTCCGGCGCATTGCCGCCGATATCGTTGATGGCGTGCTGCGCCGCCGCCATGCGCTCGACGAACTGCTCGAAAGCTCGGGCGAGCTCGCCAAGCTTGACGAGCGCGATCGCGCACTCGCGCGCGCTTTGGTCGGCGCTGTGCTGCGCCGGCTCGGCACGCTGCGCCACCTCGTCGGGCTCTTTCTCGAGCGCGGCCTGCCGCCGCAAGCGCCGCGCGTCGAGACCGCGCTCCTCATCGGCGCGGCGCAAATTTTGTTTCTCGACGTGCCCGATCACGCCGCGGTCGATCTCGCGGTGCGGCTCGCCCGGGCGGACCGCTACGCCGCGCACTTTACCGGTCTCGTCAACGCGGTGTTGCGGCGCGTCGCGCGCGACGGCGCCGAGCGGCTCGCCGCGCTCGATACGGCCGTGCTCGACACACCCGAATGGCTGATGACGCGATGGACCGCGACTTACGGCGCGGCGACCGCGCACGTCATCGCCATCGCCAATAGCCACGAACCGGCGCTCGACCTCACAGTGAAAGGCGAGCCCGAATTCTGGGCCGCAAAACTCAACGGCCGCGTCCTGCCGACCGGATCGGTGCGCACTATCGCGCATGGCTCCGTGACGGCGCTGCCAGGCTTTGCCGAAGGCGCGTGGTGGGTTCAGGACGCTGCGGCGGCGCTGCCGGCGCGCCTCATCGGCGATATTCGCGGCCGCCGCGTCGCCGATCTTTGCGCGGCGCCGGGCGGCAAGACTGCGCAGCTTGCCGCCGCGGGCGCCGTCGTCACCGCCGTCGATCGCGCGCCGGCGCGGCTCAAGCGGCTGCGCGAAAATCTCGCGCGCTTGTCGCTTCAAGCCGAGGTCGTCTGCGCCGACGTTGCGGCGTGGACGGCGGAGCCGTTCGACGCCGTGCTGCTCGATGCGCCCTGCTCCTCGACCGGGACCATCCGCCGCCATCCCGATGTGCAATGGCTCAAAACCGCCGCGGACGTGACCAAGCTCGCCGGCTTGCAGCGTCGCTTGCTGGCGCGCGCCGTTGCGCTGTTAAAGCCGGGCGGCACGCTGACCTACTGCACCTGCTCGCTCGAGCCCGAGGAAAACGAACTCATTGTCGCCGATCTTCTCGCGCGCGATGACGGCGTGTGGCGCGTGCCGATTGCCGCCGGCGAAGTTTGCGGCCGCGACGAGTTCATCACGCCAAACGGCGACCTGCGCACGCTGCCTTGTCACCTCCCCGATGCTGATTCGCGGCTCGCCGGGCTCGACGGCTTCTATGCCGCGCGGCTGGTAAAAGGGTAAGGAAATCAGTCCGATACTTCGGAGTTGGCCGTCCACAAGGGGTTCCGTTATGGTCGCCCTCGTGGGGTTCTCCACCCGCGCAATGAGGGGCCGAACGCGTCGATGTCGCGCGTAGCAGTCGCGAACCATGCGAAGCTGTCCTGGCTCCTGCTGCGCGGCGCCATGCGGCGCCTTGCCGGCCGCGTCAACGGCCATCCGCTGCTGCGCTGGCCGCTCGTTCCGCTCAAGGCCGATCGGCTTTTGATCTCGCCACAGGATTTGCGCACTGCCGACGCCACCCGCGCGAGCGAAATCTATTCCGGACGCTTCGCCTTCGCCGGCAAGGTCGTGATCTGCGATGGCCGCTCGATTTTCGAAATGGAGCCGCCGTCCGACGAATGGGCGGCGGTACTGCTGGGGTTCGGCTGGCTGCGCCACCTGCGCGCGGCCGAGTCCGGCATCACCCGCGCCAATGCACGCGCATTGGTCGATGAGTGGATCACGCTGCAAGGCTCCTGGCACCCGCTCGCCTGGCGTCCGGATGTGCTGTCGCGGCGCATCATCTCCTGGCTCAGCCAGGCGTCCCTGGTATTGCACGACGCCGACGTGCGGTTCTATCGGCGGTTCCTGCGCAGCCTGGTGCGTCAGGTGCGCTATCTGCGCCATACCGCGGGGGACGCGCGCCGCGGTGTTGCCCGTATGCAGGCGGAGGTCGCGCTCAGCTACGCCGCTTTGTGCATCGCCGGCCAGGCGCGCCATATCAAATCCACCAGCGACCGCCTGAAGCACGAGATCGAGCGGCAGATTCTTCCCGATGGCGGCCATGCCGGCCGCGATCCCGGCGCGATCATCGAAATTCTGCTCGAGTTCCTGCCGCTGCGGCAGGCCTTCGCGTCACGCAACATCGCGCCGCCGCAGGCGGTGCTCAACGCCATCGACCGCATGATGCCGATGCTGCGGTTTTTTCGCCATTCCGACGGCAGCTTCGCGCATTTCAACGGCATGGGCGCGACGCCGGCCGATCTCCTGCTTACGCTTCTCGCCTATGACGAGACTCGCGGCGCACCGTTCTCGAATGCGCCGTACTCGGCTTACCAGCGCCTCGAAGCCGGCGGCGGCGTGCTCATCGTGGATACCGGCCGGGCGCCGCCGATCGAGATGAGCCTGGAAGCCCACGCCGGCTGCCTGTCGTTCGAATTCTCTTCGCCGAAGCAAAGTCTCATCGTGGTGAATTGCGGCATGCCGGCTACCGGGCGCGAGGATTGGCGGCAATACGCGCGCGCGACGGCCGCGCACTCGACCGCCACGCTCAACAACACATCCTCCGCGCGTTTCGTCGAACTGGCGACGTTCCGGCGCGTGCTCGGCGGCTCGCCGATGCTGGGCGGCCCGCGCAACGTCGCCGTGACGCGCGAGGATCGGCCCGACTCGATCGTGTTGCGCGCGGCGCACGACGGCTACGCCGACCGCTACGGCATCGTGCACGAGCGCACGCTGGTGCTCGCCGCCGACGGCACCCGGATCGAGGGCGAGGATATGTTCCTCGACGCCGACGGCGGTTCGCAGGTGCGCACGGCGCGGGACGAATTTGCGGTTCGCTTTCACCTGCACCCGACGGTGAAGGCGACGCGCCTTACCGACGGCCACGCCGTCATGCTGATGATGCCGAATAAGGAGGTGTGGACCTTCAGCGCGCACGAGGATCGGGTCGAGCTCGAAGACAGCGTCTATCTTGCCGGCAGCGAGGGGCCGCGCAAGACGGCGCAGATGGTTATCCGCGGCCATGCGGGCGCCGCCCCGCGCGTGGTCTGGAGCCTGCAGCAGGCCAGTCCCGCAGCGCTCGCAACCGCCGGCACGACGCGGCGCACGCGCGAGGAGGAGCCGAGGCTGCCGCTGTGATAGTCTCCGGAAAACGATGACCGAACATCTACGCCGCGCTTCGCGCGCCCTGATTTCCGTCTCCGATAAAACCGGAGCGGTCGAATTCGCGCGCGCGCTTGCGGGCTTCGGCATCGAGCTGGTCTCGACCGGCGGCACGCGCAAGACGCTGAGCGACGCCGGCCTGAAAGTGCTCGACGTCGGCGACCTCACCGGCTTCCCGGAAATGATGGACGGCCGCGTCAAGACGCTGCATCCGGCGGTGCATGGCGGCCTGCTCGCGATCCGTGGCAATCCCGCCCACGCCGAAGCGCTGCGGGCGCACCGCATCCGTCCGATGGATATTCTGGTGGTCAACCTCTATCCGTTCGAGGAAACCGTGGCGCGCGGCGCCGATTTCGCAACCTGCATCGAGAACATCGACATCGGCGGTCCGGCGATGATCCGCGCCGCGGCTAAGAACCACGATGACGTCGCGGTGCTGACCGATACGGACGATTACGCGGCATTGCTGGCTGAGCTTGCGCAGCACAGCGGCATGACGACGCTGACGCTGCGCCGAAAGCTCGCCGCCAAGGCCTTTGCGCGCACCGCCGCCTACGATGCGGCGATCGCCAACTGGTTCGCGAACCAACTTAAGGATATCGCGCCCGAATTCCGCACCTTGGGCGGCCGGCTGATCGAGCGACTGCGCTACGGCGAAAATCCCCACCAAGCGGCGGCGTTCTATCGCACGCCCGACATGCGCTTCGGCGTCGCCACCGCGCGGCAGGCGCAAGGCAAGCAACTTTCCTACAACAATATCAACGACACCGACGCGGCCTATGAATGCGTTGCCGAGTTCGACGCCGCGCGCACCGCGGCCTGCGCCATCATCAAGCACGCCAATCCGTGCGGCGTCGCCGAGGGCGGGAGTTTGCTCGATGCTTATCGCAAGGCGCTCGCTTGCGATCCGGTCTCGGCCTTCGGCGGCATCGTCGCGCTTAACCGCACGCTCGACGCCGCGGCGGCGCGCGCCATCACCGAGATTTTCACCGAGGTGATCATCGCGCCCGACGCCAGCGCGGAAGCCATCGCCATTGTCGGCGCCAAGAAGAACTTGCGTCTGCTTCTCGCCGGCGGATTGCCCGATCCGCGTGCCGGCGGGCTGACCGCAAAAACCGTGGCCGGCGGTCTTTTGGTGCAAACGCGCGACAATGCGGTGGTCGAGGACATGGCTTTGCGGCCGGTGACCAAGCGTGCGCCGACCAATGCCGAATTGCGCGATCTGCGTTTCGCCTTCCGCGTCGCCAAGCACGTCAAGTCGAATACGATCGTCTATGCCAAGGATTCGGCGACGGTCGGCATCGGCGCCGGGCAGATGAGCCGCGTCGATGCCGCGCGCATTGCCGTGCGCAAGGCGCAGGACGCCGCCAACGCGGCCGGGCTCGCGGAGCCTGCGACCAAGGGCTCGGTGGTGGCGTCCGATGCGTTCTTTCCGTTCGCCGACGGCCTCCTCGTCGCCATCGAGGCCGGCGCCACCGCGGTGATTCAGCCCGGCGGCTCAGTGCGCGACGATGAAGTGATCAAAGCCGCCGACGACCATGGCATCGCCATGGTCTTCACCGGCACGCGGCATTTTAGGCATTAAGCGTGATCACACCGAGGCGGTGATCCACTGCTCGAGCTTTTGCTTCGGCGCGGCGCCGACCTGGCGGGAGGCGAGTTGGCCGTCCTTGAACAGCATCAGCGTCGGGATCGACATGATGCCGTATTTGGCGGCGGTGCCGGGGTTCTCGTCGACATTGAGCTTGACGATCTTGACCTTGCCGTTGAGCGAGTTGGAAATCTCCTCGAGCGCGGGCGCGATCATCCGGCACGGGCCGCACCATTCCGCCCAAAAATCGACGACCACGGGACCGTTGGCCTTGAGCACGTCCGTGTCGAACGTCGCGTCCGTTGTTTTCTCGACCATGAAAATCCTCGTCTTTTCGGAGAATCGGCAGCCCGGGGGCGCTGAACGTATGAAGGGGCCCCCTGGGCGTCAAGGCACCTTCACCGCGGCGTGACGGTTCTTCGTGAGGATTTCCCAAAGTTCCGCATCCATGGCTGCGCCCGGGATCTCGATGAGCGACGGGCCGCTGGTAAAGAGCAGCGCCGCCCGCACCGTCTTTTCGGGGTAAATCCGCGCCAGCACCGCGCGGTAAAGCGCAAGCTGGGCGATATAGGGCTGCGGCACATCCGCGAGGCGGTTCGGGGTGATGCTATCTGTCTTGTAGTCGGCGATCAGCACGGCATCGTCCGTCACCGAAAGCCGGTCGACCTGGCCGGCGACGGCAAGCGGTTCAGCGTCGTCGCGCGGGATGCGGCCCGCGATCGAAACTTCGGCGCGGCTGCCTATGACGAAAATCTGCGTGAAATTTTCAGCATCGAGAATGGCGAAGACTTGCCGCGCGATCTCGCTCCGCTCGGCCGAAGAAAAATCCTTGGCGGCGCCGATGAGATAGCGCTCGAGCGCGTCCGGGCGCCGCGCCGGCGGAATGTCGGGCAACGACTGCATCAGCCGATGCACGATCCGGCCCCGTTGCAGCGCCCGCTGGCGATCCGCGGCCGAGCCGGCCGTAAGCGCGACGCGGCCGATCTCTTCGTCAAACGCGGAGGACGGCGAGAGCGGCGCCGCACGCGGCGCTTCGGCCGCCACGGACAGCCGCAGCCATGGCGGCAGTTCGGGCCGCGCGGCTATTTTTTCTTTGCCGGCACTAGGCGCCGCGCGCACCGTGATTTCGCCGGCCGGCTCCTTGCGATAGCGCAAGACCTTTGCTTCGCCGTCCGCTTCTTCGACAACAAACGGATCGAGGGCCTGACACACGAGATCGTACCAGCAGCCTTCCGGCCGTTTCCTTCGGCCGGCCGCGCCGCAGACGATCAGCCGGTCGGCGGCGCGCGTCATGGCCACATAGAGGAGGCGGCGATACTCGTCCTCGGCTTCGCCGAGAGCCTGCTGGCGCGCCGCCGCTACGGCCGTCACGTCGTCGGCCTTGCGTCCCGCCCAGATCACCGCGCCGTCCGAGAGCTTGAGGAGCCGCGGCTGCCGCGGACCGGCGGGCGGCGTCATGGTGTCGGCGAGAAACACGATCGGCGCTTCGAGGCCCTTGGCGCCATGCACGGTCATCACGCGCACCTCGTCGCGCGCGATCTCCATGTCGCGCTTTACTTCGGTCCGCGCTTCACGCAGCCAGGCGAGAAAACCCTGCAGCGATGGCGTCTCGCGCCGCTCATACTCGAATGCGAGGTTGAGAAATTCATCGAGCGCATCGTTCGCCTCATGCCCAAGACGAGCGAGGAAGCGCCGTCTGCCTCCGCCGGCGCCCAGGATTTCGGCGTAAAAGGCAAACGGTTTCACGCTCCGCGCCGCTTGCGCCAGTTTGTCGAGAAACGCATTGGCGGCCGCGAATATTTCGCGTTCGCCCGATTTGCGCGCGAGCGCGGCGCGCAGCGATGCGTGTCCCCGGTCCCACGCGATATCGAACAAATCCTTGTCTTCGAAGCCGAACAACGGGCTGCGCAATACGGTCGCGAGCGCGAGATCGTCCGCCGGTAAGAGCAGCGCGTCGCCGAGCACCATCAGGTCCATAACCGCGATATGCTCGGTGAGCACCAGACGATCGGCGCCGGCGACCGCGACATTTTCACTCTTCAGCGCGCGGATTATTGCCTCGAACAGCTCGCCGCGCTGGCGTACCAGAACGAGAAAGTCGCCGGCCCGCACGGCGCGGCGCTCGATGCTGACAGGCTCGCCGCCGTCGATCAGGCTGCGCACCGTACGCGCGATCCGCTGCGCCAGCTTTAGGCGCGGGCTGGTCGCGCTGACCTGATCGAACGGCGCGTCCCAACCCTCGATCTCGTTGCGCTCGTCGGGCTCCGTCGGTTCCCAGATTTCAACCTGGCTGGGCGCTGCGTCCGGCAAGGCAATATGCGGCGGAAAGCCGCCTTTATCCGAGGAAACGCTCGCTGCAATGTCCTTAAACACGACGTCGACTGCGCCGAGCACGCTTACTCCGGACCGAAACGAGTGTTCGAGCCTGCCGAAAACAAAGCCAAGGCCGCTATCGGCGTGGGCGCGCGCAAAATTATGGCCCATCGCGACAAATTCCTTGGGCGCGGCGTTCTGGAACGAATAGATCGATTGCTTTTCGTCGCCGACGGCGAAAATCGTGCGCCTGCCGGGTCGCGCGCCCGCGCCGGCGGTGAATTCGGCGACGAGCCGTTGCACGATCTCCCACTGCTTGCTGCTGGTGTCCTGCGCCTCGTCGATCAGCAAGTGATCGATGCCGAGGTCGAGCTTGTAATGCACCCAAGCCGCGTCGACGTTGCGCAGCAGTTCCAGCGTCTTGTCGATGAGGTCGTCGTAATCGGCGAGGCCGCGGCGTTGCTTTTCGCGCTGATAGCGGGTCAGCACCGCGTAAGCGACGGTCACAAGCGCGGCGGTGCGGTCGCGGCAGGCAATGGCGCGGCGGCGATCGAGCAGGGCGCAGACGCGGTCTTGCTCCGCTCTGAGACGCTCGACCAGACCGGCATCCTTGATCGCCTTGGTCACGATGGATTTGCGTGGAGAGCGCTCTTCACTCGTACAGAATATGTCGAGATAGGTTTCGACGCGGTCGGGATGCGACAGCGATGCAAGCAAGCGAAAGCGGCGCGCCTGCTCGGCATCGCTCTTGCCGCCCTGCGTCAAAACGGCGGCGAGCGCGGTCCATTCCACTGGAGCAATCGAAGAGCCGGTAAAAAACTCGTTTTCGATCGTGGCGCAG
>Ga0116219_10004551_pt1 | contig 10390 bp, 9 predicted proteins | sample Sb_taG_4_FD_91019 | JGI IMG/M metagenome (GOLD analysis project Ga0116219, IMG submission 91019) | Peat soil microbial communities from Weissenstadt, Germany - Sb_50d_6_BS metaG | ecosystem: Environmental > Terrestrial > Soil > Wetlands > Peat | place: Germany: Weissenstadt | collected 2010-09-21
CGGCCCCAGCGCCACGCGCGTCGTGCGCTCGGCGACGTCCGCCAGCGTCACGTAGCAGTCGCGGTAGAAGCGCTCGTCCGGAATCCAGACGACGTCAAAGCCGAGCGTCTCGGCCAAGACGGACAGCCGCACGTTCTCGTCGTGCACCGCCACGGGCGTCAGCCCGATCCCAAACCGCATGACTACGGTACCTCCCTTCTCGTCGGACGCGGCCCCGACGCGCGTGGCCCGTGCGGGGGACGCGGCGCCGAGCCGTCGCGCCTCACCGAGACAACCGCGGATCGAGCGCGTCCCGCAGACCGTCACCGAGCAGATTCAGTGCTAGCACCAGCGTCATCAGGAACACCCCGGGAATCACCATAATGTGCGGCGCGTCGAACAGGTAGTTCCGCCCGTCGCTGACCATGAGGCCCCACTCCGGCACCGGCGGCTGGGCGCCGAGCCCGAGGAAGCTCAGCCCCGCGATCGCCAGGACGTCCCCGCCCAGGCCGACCGTCGCCAGCACGATGATCGGCGCCATCACGTTCGCGAGTACGTGCTGCCGCATCGCGCGCAGGTCGGACGCGCCGATCGCATGCGCCGCCTCCACGTACTCCTGGCGGCGCACCTGCAGCACCGCCCCGCGCACCACGCGCACGTACTGCGGCATTTTCGTGATCCCGACCGCCGCCGCCGCCGTCCACAGCCCCGACCCGACGATCGCCACGATCAGAATCGCCAGCAGAAAATACGGGAACGCGAGCAGGAGGTCGGTGAATCGCATCACCAGCCCGTCGGACCAGCCCCCGTAGTAGCCGGCCAGCATCCCAAACGGCGTGCCGATGCACAGGCCGATGGCCGTCGCCACCGCGGCGCCGCCGAGGGTGAACCGCGCGCCGTCGACGACGCGGGCGAGCATGTCCCGCCCGAGCGCGTCGCGCCCGAACCACTCCGCAGTTCCCGGCGGCGCGGCGCGCTGCGCCAAGATCTGCGCGCTGGGGTTCAGGCTCGACACGAACGGACCGACCGCCGCCATCACGACCACCAGCCCCACGACCACCAGGCCCGCCGCGGCCGCGCGGTCCCGGCGCAACCGCGGCCACATCTGCCGCATGAGGCCGCGGCCGGCCCGCTCTCCACGAGCCCCGACATTAGGCGTAGCGGATCCTCGGGTCGAGGTACGCATACGCCACATCGACCGCAAGGTTGATGACCGCGAACACCCCGGCCACCAGCAAGATCGCGCCGCGGATGATCGCGTAGTCGCGGGCGAGCACGGCCGTGAGCAGCAGCGTCCCCAGCCCGGGCAGGGCGAACACCGACTCGGTCAGCACCGCCCCGGCCAGCACCGCCCCGAACTGCAGGCCGATCACGGTCGTCACGGGCACCAGCGCGTTCCTCAGCACGTGGCGCGCGACGACCCGCGCGGTGCCCAGGCCTTTCGAATGGGCGGTCCGGACGTAATCGGAGGCGACCACCTCGAGCACGCTGCTCCGGGTCATCCGCGCGATCGCGGCCAGCGGAAACGCGGCGAGCGTGATGACCGGCAGGACGACCTGCTGGGGCGTCCCCCACCCGGAGACCGGAAAGATCGGGAATTTGATCGCGAACCACGAGATCAGCAACAGCCCCAGCCAGAAGATCGGGATCGAGACCCCGCCGAGCACGATCCCGCGCGCGAGGTAGTCGATCCAACTGTACCGGCGGAGCGCGGAGAGGCACCCGACCGACATGCCGATGATCGTCGCCACCGCGACGGACAGGGTCGCGAGGACGAACGTGACCTGGAACGTCCGTCCCAGTTCACCGGTCACCGGGCGCTTGGTCTCGAACGACCGACCCAGGTTGCCCTGCGCCGCCCCGCCGACGAACGCGACGTACTGCGCGAGCAGGGGCCGGTCCAGCCCGAGCTCGTGCCGGACCTGCGCGATGCCGGCCGGCGTCGCGTCCTGTCCGAGCATCAGCACGGCGGGGTCGCCGGGCGCGAACCGCAGCGCCACGAACACCAGCGCCGACACCGCCAGCAGGAGCGGGATCAACGCGAGAATCCGGCGCAGCACGTAGGCCGTCACGATGCCCCGGCCGCCGCGGCCGCGTACACCTTCGCCGCGTCCACCACCTGGCTGACGCTCACGTGCTCGCGCTCGCCGGCGTCCCCGATCAGCCCGGGCCCGAGCGCGACGCTCGGCATCGCGTGCACGCGGATCAAATAGCCGGCGTTGCTCGCGAACGTGATGTATGTGTGTTCCGCGGGACGCCCGAGGGCGGCGCGCACGGCCCGCTCGACGCGCTGCACGACCGGGGCCGAGGGTGACACCCCGTAGGGGGACATCCCGCTCACCTGGCCCACCCGCGCGGTGATGCGGGGGCGCGAGGCGGCGGCCTGGTCGGCGAGTACCTGGAGCACGTCCCGGATCGCCTCCGGCGACTCCTGCGGCAGGACGCGCCGGTCGAGCATCACGCAGCAGGTACCCGGTGTTCTCGGCGCCACGGCGGAGGACTCCACCTGGAACGCCGAGATCGTGGCCGCGCCGAGGGCCGGATCCGACGGAAGGTCCAGGCGCTCGATCGACGGGAGGAACGCCGCCAGCGCGAAGAGCGGATTCGCGGCGTCCTGCGGACGCCCCCAGTGCGCCGGCACCCCCTCGAACTCGACCGCGTAGTGCGCGATCCCCCGCGCGCCGAGCACGATCGCGTTGTGCGACGGCTCGCCCGCGATGCAGATCCCTTCGCGCAGCAGCCCGATCGCGTCCGCCTCGCGAACGCCCTCATGATTGGCGGACAGATCCTTCGTGACCGCGGCGAGCTGCACGCGGCCGGGCAGCGCCCCCGCGTGCGGGGCGAGCGCCGCCATCGCCGCGAGCATCGCGGCAAGCGCCGCCTTCGGCGCGCACGCCCCGCGGCCGTAGACGACCCGACCGTCCTTGCCGAAGGGTGCGCCGTCGAGCACGACGCCGCTGTACGGATCCGTCATCGTCCCGGCGGGCCCGGAGTCGGTGTGCGTAAGCAGCAGGACGCCCGGGCCGTCCCGCGGCCCCAGGTCGCCGAGCACGTTCCAGTGCTCGTCGACCGTGACGCGGGCGCCCAGCCCGCGGAGCCGCCCCGCGACGTATTCCGCCACATCGCGCTCCTGCCCGGTCGTCCCGGGAATCTGCACCAGCGCCCGCAGCGTCCGGATCGTCTCGTCGGCATCGATCTCCGCCGCGATCGTCTCAACCTCCGGCACCCGCTCCGCCCCTTCCCGACCCGCTCGATCGACGGCCGCGGGCACGCGCCCGCGGCCGTCGGCGGTCAGCTAACAGTACGTGGCGTATTCGCGCCCATCGATCGGCACGCTGATCACCGCGGGCTGGCCGCCGCGGATCGCGTCCTCGAAGGCGCGGCTCAGGTCGGACAGCGATCGCACCCGCGTTCCCGACACTCCAAACCCGGTGGCGATCGTCGCGAACTCCGGCGCCGGAAAGTCTACGCCGTACGGTTCGAGCTTGCGCCGCTGCTGCCCCACCCGAATCAGGCTTAAGCTGTCGTCGACGAAGCACACGACGACGACCGGGATCCGATACTGCCTGAGAAAGCTCAGGTTGTGCAGCATCATGAGGAGCCCGCCGTCGCCCACGAGCGCGATCGTCGGCCGATCGGGAAACTGCAGCTTCGCGGCGATCGCGGCCGGGAGGCCGTAGCCCATGCCGGACAGCCCGTTCGACATGAAAAACGTGTTCGGCTCGTAACTCTCCCAGAACTGACCGGCGTAGTACTTGTGGGAGCCGACGTCGCACGCGAGGATGGTCTCCCGCGGCGCCGCCGCCCGGATCGCCCGCACGCACGCGAGCGGGCTGAGGCCCTCGACGGGGGACATGGGCGCGGGCCGCACGCGGGCGCGGCCCGCAGCGACCGCGTCCTCGGGCCACGCGGCAGGGTGCGCCGAGATCCGCAACTGCGCGAGCAGCCCGCCGATCTCTCCGCGCACCTCAAGCGGCCGGTACGTGCCCTCCGCGGTGCTGGAGCGCGAGAGGTTCGCGAGCGACCGGCCCACATACCAATCCTTGTCGCACTCGACGGGGTCGAAGCCCACGCCCAGGAGGAAATCGGCTTGATCGACGGTCTCCATCACCGCGCCGTCCACCGCCATGCCGCCGACCACCCCGAGAAACCCCGGGGCATCCTCGGGCAGGAGGCCCTTCGCCTTGGGCGTCACGACGAACGGCATGTGCGTCGCATCCACGAAGCCCCGCAGCGCCGGCGCATCCTGGGGACGGCAGCCGAGACCGACGACGAGCAGCGGCCGCACTGCCGCGTTGAGCGCGGCCCGGATCTCGTCGAGCGACGCACCCCCGCCGGGCGCATCGGGCTCGGGGCCCGGCGCCGCGCCGGCGCCGGGCTGTGCGGCCGCGCCGGCGAGATTGCTCGGCAGCGCGAGGTGGACCGGCCCCGGGGGTTCTCCGGTCGCCACTTTGACGGCGCGGCGGACCGTTTCCGCCGTGCCGCGGCCGTCGAGGGTCTGGCTCCACTTCGTGATCGAGCCGAAAAATCGGTCCAGCGGAAGCCGCTGATGGGGGAAATGGGGCTCGAGCGCGGTCGACAGCTGCGCCGTGATCGCGAGCACGGGCGACCGGTCGAGCAGCGCGTTCGACACCCCGAGCGCAAGGTTCACGGCGCCGGGGCCGAGCGTCGCGAGACACACCCCCGGCCGGCCGGTGATCTGACCGGTCACATCCGCCATGAACGCCGCGCTGGCCTCGTGACCGGTCAGGAAGAAGCGGATCCCGGCGCGGCGGCACGCGTCGAGCAGGAGCGTGATCTCGCCCCCGGGAAGGCCGAAGGTGATCTCGGTCCCGCTCTCCACCAGTGTCGTCGCGATCGCGTTTGCGTTGGTCGTCATCCTGCGCCACCCACCTTCAGCCCGCAACCGCGAGCCCGCCGTCTCGAGTCTCGATCCTCGCCGCCAGGACATGGGTTCGGCACTCGTCCGGCACCGCCCCGCCGCGGTCCCCGGGGATGCGCCGTCGCAGCGGACATCGGCCGGATCGTCGAGCGCTCGCTCATTTCGAGCCCGCAAACGCTTGGTTGAACTCATTCCACGGAATGCTCACGTCGAGCCACAGATTCAAACGCCCGACGTACACGATCAGCGCATCGACCATTTCGCCCGCGTGCGGTGCGGGCAGCTCAGGGAGCGCGCCCGCTGCGAGTTCGAGCACCGCCGCCGCGCGGTCGAGCTGGTACCATCCCCGCAGCCGCCCCGCCGCGTGGCGAAGCAGACGTGACGCGAAGGGCGGAACCGCGCCCGTCGCGCGCGCCTCCTGACGCAGAAGCCACAGCGCCTCCTGGAGGGTTCGGGTATCGCCCTCCGCGTACAGCAGCGGACCCGCGGGGCGCATGACGTCGCGCGCGCGGAGCAGCGCCGACACCTCCTCAGGCACGCGGTCGGCGATCCCGGCGTAGGCGGCGTCGATCTGTCGCGCGACGGCCGCGCCGCGCGCCGCAGGACCGCTCCGGCCAACGCCACCGGCGCGATGCGCCGGCGTGAGGGCGCGCAGCCGCGCGATCGGGTGCCCATCCCCGTGCGGCCGCCGCAGCCGTTCGCCGGCCGCCGCCAGGGCGTCGAGGTTGTCGACGACCTGGCCCAACACGGTCACCGTGGCATCCTCTTCCTGGATGCGACCGTAGTAGACGCAAAAGAGCTGCCGGTCCGGCCAGAACGCGACACAGCCGCGCGGGAGCACCGCGACCGGCCGCGCGCGCTCGACCTCCAACACGACCGGAAGATGGAGCATGAATTCGTCGCCCGCGATCTTGGCGTAATGTGCGGTGGTCGAGAACGGCAGCAGTCTCTCAAGCGCCGCGCACGTGGCCGGAGCGGACTCGGGATCGAGCCGAGCGCGCGCCGCGGTTCCCTCGAGGTCGATCTCGATCTCCACGACGGTACGGTGAACCTCCGGCAGTTGGCAGGCGTCGCGCCCATTTTGGGGACGAGTTCGCAGGGAAATTGCACCAGGGGTGGAATATTTCCTGCCACATTGTGTTCGTACTTCAACTCCAGGCGGCGCTTGGTGGGCAAGACACGCACCGACGACGGACTCCCCGTCGACCGTCCTTCCGCCGGCATCGGGGAAAAATTGGCGTCCCTGCGCAAGCAGCGGGGCCTGACCCTGGTCGAGCTGGCCGGCGCCGCCGGCACGAGCCCGAGCTTCCTCAGCCAGCTCGAGCGCGGCACCACCAACGCGTCGATCGATACGCTTCGCCGCATCGCCACCGCCCTCGGCGTGCCGATGTTTCACCTGTTCGTCGATGAGCCGAGCGCGCTCTGGGTCGTGCGCCGCAACGGGAGGAAACGGCTGTCGTATCCGGATTCCGGCGCCACCTACGAACTGCTGGTGCCCGATCTCAACCGAGAAATGGAGCTGGTCCTGATCACGCTGGACGAGGGGCGCGCGACGTTCGACGCCCCGTTCAGCCATGCCGGGCACGAATGCGACGTGGTCCTTGAGGGCGAGGTACAGTTCGAAATCGGCAGTCGGCTCGAGGCGCTCGAGGCGGGGGACGCGATTTACTTCGACTGCACCATACCGCACCGGTTCGTGAACGTGGGGCACGGCGCGGCGCGGCTCCTGTCCGTCGTGTCGCCACCAACGTTTTAGGGAGCGAGAGCGCGTGAGCGTGCACAGCGGGACCCACGCCGAGGCGGCGGCCGTCGAGCCGTCTCGCCAGCAGTTGGAGGAGATGTACCGCCGGATGTGCGCGGTGCGCGAGCTTGAGGAGGAGCTCGGGCGCCAGCACAAGCTCGGGACCACCCGGGGACCGATTCACCGCTGCGACGGACAGGAGGCGGTCGGCGTCGCCGTAACCGCCGCGCTCGCGGCGACCGACATCGTCACGAGCACGCACCGGGGGCACGCCCACTACATCGGCAAGGGCGCCGATCTCCGCCGCCTCGCCGCGGAGATCTTCGGGCGGAAAACCGGATACTGTCTCGGCCGCGCCGGGCACATGCTTGTCGCCGACGCCTCGATCGGACTGCTGGGCGGGAACGGAATCGTGGGCGGCGCCATTCCGGTGGCGACGGGTCAAGCGTTTGCGTTCCAGGTGCAGCACAGCGGCCGCGTCGTGGTGTGCTTCTTCGGCGAGGGCGCCGCGCAGATCGGTGCGTTTCACGAATGCCTCAACGTCGCCGGCCTGTGGCGGCTCCCGATCGTGTACGTCTGCGAGCACAATCACTACGGACTCACGGTCCATGTACGTCATCAGTCGAGCGTGGCGGACATTGCGCCGCGCGCGGCGGGCTACGGCATGCCGGGCGTGACGGTCGACGGGAACGACGCCTCGGCCCTGTATCGCGCGGCGCACGAGGCGGTCGCGCGCGCCCGCAGCGGCGGCGGGCCGACGCTGATCGAGGCCAAGACCTACCGGATGACCGGGTTCTCCACGAGCGACCTCGGCGGCTATGAATCGCCCGACGAGCGCGCGGCGTGGGCGCCGAAGGACCCGATCCAGCGGCTCCGCCGCACGCTCGCGGCCGCGGGCTCCACCCCGGAGCGGCTCGACACGCTGGCCCGGACCGCGCGCGAGCAGGTCCAGGACGCGGTCGCCTTCGCGCTCGCGAGCCCGTTGCCGACCGCCGAGGACCTGTGGGGCGACGTGTACGCGACGGAGGCGCCCTGAGATGCGGGAGCTGCGGTACGCGGAAGCCCTCCACGAGTCGCTTGTTTCGGAGATGCGCCGGGACCCGCGCGTCATCGTCTTCGGCGAGTACGTCGGCATCTACGGCGGCGTCTTCAAGGTCACGAAGGACCTGCAGCAGGAGTTTGGCGCTGAGCGCGTCCGCGACACGCCGATCGCCGAGGAAGCGATCGTGGGGCTCGCAATCGGATCCTCGATGATGGGCCTGCGCCCCGTCTGCGAGATCATGTACGTGGATTTCCTGCCGCTCGCCCTCGATCAACTGATCAACCAGGCCTCTCTGATGCATTACATCTGGGCGGGCCAGGTCCAGCTCCCCTTCGTGCTGCGCACGCAGGGCGGCGCGGGCGGCGCCGCCGGCGCGCAGCACTCCAAGAGCCTCGAGGCGATCGTCGCGCACATCCCGGGGCTGAAGGTCGTCATGCCGGCGACGCCCGCGGACGCGAAGGGCCTGCTCACCGCGTCGATCCGGGATCCCAATCCGGTCGTGTTCATCGAGCACAAGATGCTGTACAACACCCGCGGGCCCGTGCCGGAGGGCGAGCACCTCGTCCCCCTCGGCGTCGCCGACATCAAACGGCCGGGCGGCGATGTCTCGATCGTCGCCACCTCGCGGATGGTGCTCGAAGCGCTGCGGGCCGCCGAGGAACTCGAGCGGGACGGCGTCTCCGCCGAGGTCGTTGATGTCCGCACCCTGCGGCCGCTCGACGTGGCCACGATCGTCGCGTCGGTCAAGCGGACACACCGCGCGGTGGTCGTCAACGAGGGATGGCGCACGGGAGGCTTTGGGGCCGAACTCGCGGCGGTGATCGCGGAAGAAGCGTTCAGCTACCTCGACGCGCCGGTCCAGCGGCTGGGCGCGGCGGACCTGCCCGTCCCCTACAGCCCAGGGCTGGAGCCGGCGTCCGTGCCGGACGCGGCCGCGATCGCGCGGGCGGCGCGCTCGGCGCTGCGCGCGGCGGACTTGGTGTGAGCGGCGTCCGATGCCGGTAGAGGTGCGGCTCACCGCCGTGGCGGGCGAGTACATGGCGACCGCCGTGGTCCAAGAGTGGCTCGTCCAGGAAGGCCAGCCGGTCGCCGAGGGCGCGCCGCTGGTGGTCGTCGAGACGGCGAAGGCGAACGTCGAGATCCCGGCCCCGGCGTCCGGCGTGCTGCAACAGATCGTCGTGGCGCGGGGGGGTGAGGCGCCGGTCGGCGCCCTGCTGGCCGTGATCGCGTCCGCGGGTGAACGGGCAGCGCCTCCCGCGAAGGAGACGGCCCGCGAGGCCACGCGGACCGAGCCGAGCCCGGAGGCCGACACGACGCCGGCGCCCGAGCCGCAGGCCCCCGGCGGCTTCGTGCGCGCCACGCCCCGGGCGCGGGCGCTGGCCCGGGAACTCGGGGTGCCGCTCGCGCGGGTGACGGCCGCAGGGGGCGGCGTCGTCTCCGAGGAAGACGTGCGCCGCACGGCGGACGCCGCGCGGCCCGGACCCCGCGTCGAGCCGCTCGAGGGGTACCGCCGAGCGGCCGCGGAGCACATGGCGCGCGCGCTCGAGGTCCCGCAGTTCTCGGTGTCGATGACCTTCGACGCGACACGGCTCGACGAGACGCGCGCGGCGCTCAAGCGCGCGGCCCCCGAGGACGGCGCGGTCATCCCGAGCGTGACCGAGTTCGTCGTGAAAGCGGCGGCCCTGGCACTCAGGCGGCATCCCCGCGTCAACGCCCGGTGGGAAGATGGACGCGTCCGCGCCCTGGACGACGTCAACGTGGGTGTCGCGGTGGCGACGGACCGGGGACTCGTCGTCCCGGTGCTCCGGGCCGCGGACACCCGCGCGCTGTCGGACCTCGCGGCGGGCCTGGCCGGGCTGCGCACGCGCGCGGAGGCGTTTCGCCTCGCCCCGGAGGACGTTCAGGGGGGCACCTTCACCGTGTCGAACCTCGGCATGTTCGGGGTCGAGCACTTCACCGCGCTCGTCAATCCGCCGCAGGCCGCGATCCTGGCCGTCTCCGCGGTCACCGCGCGGGTGGTGTGGGTGAGCGGAGAGGCCCGTCCCCAGCGGCGGGGCGATCTGACCCTCACGGCGGACCACCGCGTGATCGACGGCATGGACGCGGCGCGCTTCCTTGGCGACATCAAGGCGCTGCTGGAGCAACCCGACGGCCTCCTGGCGTGACGCGGGACGCACCGGGCGGAGCACGGAGACAGACCGCGGAGGCGGACGATCGATGGGGGTGGGACGATGAAGTTCTTGGAGTTCTCGGTCGAAGAATATCAGGCGCGGTACGCCGCGGTGCAGCGGTTGATGCGGGACGCCGACGTGACGGCGCTCGTGCTGAGCGACGCCTCAAACCTCATCTACCTGACGGGCTACCGGACGATCCTGTTCGCGAGCAAGTTCCGGCCGTTCTACGCGGTCATTCCGGCCCAAGGCGATCCGGTGCTGGTCCTGCCGAACCTGGAGGTCGGCGACGGGCGGAAGACGTCCTGGATCCAGGATATCCGAGGCTGGGGCAAGGGACTGTACGCCGACCGTCCGGACGTGTTCACGATCGTGCGCGAGGTCGCGGACGAGAAGCACCTCCGCACGGGCCGCATCGGGCTGGAGCTCGGGATCGGCCAGCGACTGGCGATGACGTTCGATCAGTACGAGCAGCTGCGCGAGATCTTCTCCGGCGCGACGTTCGTCAACGCCGCCGAGATCATGTGGAAGGTCCGCGTCAAGAAGTCGCCGCAGGAGATCGCGTACCTCCGGAC
>Ga0116219_10004554_pt1 | contig 10388 bp, 7 predicted proteins | sample Sb_taG_4_FD_91019 | JGI IMG/M metagenome (GOLD analysis project Ga0116219, IMG submission 91019) | Peat soil microbial communities from Weissenstadt, Germany - Sb_50d_6_BS metaG | ecosystem: Environmental > Terrestrial > Soil > Wetlands > Peat | place: Germany: Weissenstadt | collected 2010-09-21
GGGTCTGGTGGAAATGATCAAGAGCATGCTGCAGGAATCGCTCGAAGCCACCATCACCCGCAAGATCGGGTACGTGCTCTCCAAAGCCGCGTTCACCGATTTCAAGCGCCGTGTGGATTACTCCGAATACGGCGGAGCGCCGCTGCTGGGCGTCAAGGGGGTCTGCATTATCTGCCACGGCCGGTCGAATGCCAACGCCATCAAAAACGCGATTCGTGTGGCTGCGGAGTTTTCAAATGGAAAGATCAATGACCGCATCGCCAGTGAATTTAAACGGTGGACAGCAGGAAAAGCTGGTGACTAAAAGCTTCATGACTTATCTAATAAGTTAAGATGCGGGCGGCGCGGTTAACACTTTGCATATGTTTGGCAACCGTCGGGATTGCCTCCGCAAAGCTTGATCCCGCCCATTGGTCGCTCGAAGTCCAGCCAACCGCCGCTCCGCCAGGTTCGAAGATCCTCGCACGATTGCAAGCCAAGCTCGATCTGGGTTGGCACTTGTATTCGCTAACCACTCCGCGAGGCGGGCCAAACCCTACCACCATTCACTTAACGGAAAATCCGAACGTTGAGACCTTCCGCCTATTTGAGCCTCCACCCAAACGCGCCTTCGATCCGAACTTCAGTCTCGACACCGAGACCTACGAAGGCAGCGCCGCGTTTCTGATCGAAATCAAACTCAGGAAAGATGCAGCTCCCGGATCATCGGAAATAACCGCCGCAGTTCGCTACCAGACGTGTAACGACCGCATCTGTCAGCCGCCTGTGACGCGGACCGCAGCCGCCACTCTCAAGATCGACGCGAGTGCCTCACCCGCGTCGCCCGCCATTCCCACGGGCTACACGGAAGTCAAGCCGGGCGCGGTTGCCACCTCTGCTCCCGCGTCATCTCCAGCGCCAAAACCCGGCGCCGGCTCCCAGGATCTCGGCCTGTTCCTGCTGACCGCCTTCGGTTTCGGCCTGGCCGCGATCTTCACGCCGTGCGTTTTCCCCATGATTCCAATCACCATGTCGTTTTTCTTGAATCGTCCCTCGGGATCGCGGCGGGAAAGCATCATGCAGGCAGTCATCTTCTGCGTTGGCATCATTGTCCTGTTTTCCGGCCTCGGACTGGCCGCGACACTGATCCTCGGGCCGTTTGGAATCGTGCAACTCGGTTCGAACGTCTGGGTCAACGGCTTCATCGCGGCCATCTTTCTCTTGTTCGGCCTCAGCCTTCTGGGTGCATTTGAGATCAACATCCCGTCGTCGGTGTTGACCAAGCTCGATAGCGTTTCCCAGAAAGGCGGCACGGCCGGAACGCTGGTCATGGGGCTGACGTTTTCGCTCGCGTCGTTCGCGTGCGTGGGCCCGTTCATGGGAACGCTGCTCGCGGCGTCCGTGCAGAGTGGCGGCGTGCGCCCGCTCGTTGGCATGGCGACGTTCGCCACCGGACTGGCGCTGCCATTTTTCCTGTTAGCGATCTTCCCTTCCTACTTGAAGAAGCTTCCGAAGGGCGGCGGTTGGCTGGCGCGCGTGAAAGTCGTCATGGGCTTCGTCATCCTGGCAATCATGTTCAAGTATCTCGCCAGCATTGACGCCGTCTTGCAGTGGAACGTCCTCACGCGCGAGCGATTTCTGTCGCTGTGGGTGGTGCTTTTTGCCATGGCCGGTTTCTATCTGTTAGGCTTCGTGCGGCTGGAGGGCGTCTCGAAAGACGAGCCCCTCGGACTTTGGCGCCTCGTCATCGGAATGGCCTTCGTCGCCTTCGCCATCAGCCTCGTCCCCGGAATGTTCTGCGGCAGGCTGGGAGAACTGGATGCGTACGTCCCCACATCCGCGGGATGCAGTACCCCGTCTGGAGGTAGCGACTCACTCACTTGGATGAAGAACCAGTTCTCCGAGGCCCGCGAAAAAGCGCGGCGCGAGGGTAAACTGGTATTCGTCAACTTCACCGGCTACGCCTGCACCAACTGTCACTGGATGAAGGCCAACATGTTCACGCGTGCTGACATCCGTTCGGCCATGCAGGGTTTTGTCCTGGTTGATCTGTACACCGACGGCACGGACGAAGCCTCGCGCCTCAATCAAGAGTTCGAAGAGAAGACATTCGGCACGATCGCCATCCCCTATTACGCGATCTTTGATCCCGATGCCAAGGTGCTGGCCAGCTTTCCCGGGCTGACGCGCAATCCGCAGGAGTTTCTGACCTTCCTGAATACCTCGCGGGGAGCAAAGACCACGCAAGTGGTTGTCGGCGTCACTCCCCGCTGCGTGACAGTGTGAATTCACTTTGTACACATCCGATAGATCATTTCCCCTATGTATCTCCGGCGCGCTTTCTGTCACTATCGTAGTCACTCGTCCGCGCAGTCGTCGGACAAGCCACTTCTAAAATGAGCAACGCTGCCGTGCACGACGATATCGGCGTGTCCCAGGGAAACCCTGCACCTTTGTGTCAATGGATCTTCAACCGTTTACATGAGTTTCATCACGTCAGTGGTGACTCCACCGGACTCTTCCATCGTCTTCCCGCCGATCTCTCGCGCTGCCACGTTTCGATCGTCGATGACCCGCCGGGAACCTGGTCAGCGCGTCTCGACCGGATGTTCCTGGGCCGCGACTCTATCGAACAGTCGATCGCCGCGGGTCCGGCCGGCGAGTACGCTGTGTTCCATGTCCCGGTCCGCGCCGGCGACGGGACTCTGCTATATGTTGCCGGGTTCGCCTTCCCGGCCGGATCACCATTGCCCGCCGCCCCGGAACTGGAGTTAGCTGCAGCCACCATGTTGCAAGTGGTGGAGTCGGAGCGCACGCGCGCCACGCGCTTCCTCCACGATGTTGTTGCCCAACGCCTCAGCGGTACCGGATTCCAGCTCGAACTGCTGCAGCTCGAAATCCAGGCCCAAAGCGCGGAGGCGTTGAAGCGCACGGCCGAAATTCAAAAGTCTCTTGAGGAAGCCTTGAAGCTCATTCGCGAGTTCAATTCTCCGGAATGACGATTCAGCGAATCATGAAAGTCCCGCCCAGGGGCAGTTTGTGATAGCGTTTCTGTAATTCCCCGGAGAGCCGCAGCTTCAGTTCATCCGGATACCCGTGCATCCAAAATGCTTCTTCTTCGGTCTCCCGATAAGTCCCAAAATGCTGCGGAAAAATGTATGCGGGTTGCAGGTGATTAATTAGAATCATTGACCGGTCTATGTACATATCGTGAACAGTCGGAGAGACAAACAGCACATCAATATTCTTGAGTTCTAAGTGCTCCTCGGTGAGCACGGAATCTCCCGGATGCAGGAAGCGTTTCCCCAGAATGTTGAATACATATCCGCAATTGTGGGCAATCTTCTCCACGAAATCCGGCTCGCGCGTGAGCACCGTGAATTCCTGGTTGCCGTGAATGGCGTGTATGGGTTCCACGTGAACACCTTTGATATCGAACGGATGCAAAGGCTCTGGCACGACGATCCGATCCCGAGGAATGCGCAACGCGGCCACTTCCTTCAAACAGGGCTGGGGCAGCACGAAAGTGGTCCTCGTGCCAGCCGCCAGCGCCTGGATCGTCGGCACATTGCAGTGATCGCCGTGATGGTGCGTGACGAATTCAATGTCCAATTCGCCCGCCAGTTCCTCGGGCGTGATCGGCGGGGGCTGCACTTTTTCTTCATTGCTCAGGTCCAGGTCCGTCCCGATGAGCAGATCGCCGGCCTTAATCAGCCAGCCCGCATTCCCCACCCACCAAATCGCGATCCCCTGATGGTGGGAACGGATCTGCTCCAGAACCGTCTGTGAGCGATTGGTCTGCGCCTCCGCAACCGCGGTTCCGCCCAGCGCGATTCCGAGAAGGCCGGCGAGTACTTTCATGTTAAGAGAGATGCGTATGGAGAACACCCGATTTATCCGCTTGGAAGCGACCCGGTATCCTATCACAAGCAATCACGAAAGACATCGTTCGGATGAGCAGCCGACCCAAAGCTGTTTGGGTCGAGTTGCCCCGCGCGGATGTATGACACTCCGGGTGATCTTCCACTGTCCGCGTTGTGGCTCCAGGGCGATTCGGATTTCCTCCCGGCAAAACCGCGTGGACCGGTTCCTGGCTCTGTTCCGCCTGTGCCGCCATCGCTGCGAGCTATGCCGATGCCGGTTCTATTTGCCACGCGCGGGTGCGGCCAAATCCGCGACATGACTTCTCCAACCGCTGCGGCCTAGTACTCCACACTGCGCGCCGGGTGAATACCTGCCTGAGATGGCTGGGCAATTCTGCTATCCTCGTTAGAGGGCTTGCCTGTTCGGATCGATCACCGATGTTTCTGAGATTGCGGATTCGACCGAATGAGCCTCGCATAGCGCTACCGGGGCACGGCTCCGGTTATCGAATTCGGCCGGCCTCGTTCGGCGCCTCGTTCGGATTGCACGCTCTGGCGGTGACAGTCCTGCTTTCGAATCCCATGCGAGTACCATCGGAGGAAACCACGCTATATCGGGAAATATTCCAGCCTCAGGCGCATAAAATCATCTTCTATAATTTTCGCAAGAAGCTGCCTGAGGTGACGGCGGCTAGAAAAACAGGCAGCTCTTTAAAGCCCAGGGGAACGGAATTGTCGCGCCAGACCATGATTGCGGCGTCTCCCAATGCCAAGTCGGAAAAGCAATTTATTTGGCAGCCATTTCCGAAAATCGAACTTCCTCGAGACCTCGCGTTGCCCAATTTGATTGCCCGAGCGAATATCGCGTTGCCGCCGCCACCGCCTTCAGAATTGCGGAAAAAGCTGGGGCCGGCGAATCCCTCGCCCCCCGATGCCAAAGGGGACGTGCACCACGCCGAACAGGCGGAAGTTGCGGCTCCGCAGGCGCCTCGCAAGGCCTTCGTTCCGCCGCCGTTAACGCCGCGGAATCGTACGCCTGTCCAAGCCGCCATGCTGGACGCTCCGGATGTCCCAAACACGTTGCGAACCAAGCTGGCTCCGGACGCGCTTGCGGCATTGAAGTTCCGCAAGACGTTCCTCCCGCCACCTCCGCAGGAGCGCCCAGCCCGCTCCACTGGTGTGGGGCTTATGGCCGCGCCGGCCGCCAGTCTTTCGGCGAGCGCCTCGGGAGGAGTGCGATCCACACTGCCCGAAGGCTTGGGATCTCCGTCGTTCGCGGCCAGCATCGCTCCCCCACCGAACACAACCCTGGGTACAACCGCAAGCACGGGCAACGGCAATGTCGATATCGCCATCGCCGGCTTGCATCCGGCGGGAGAGCTGAACGGGCCTCTGCCCGACGGCGCGCGCCCCGGCCGTTTTGCCAAGGCTCCCGAGCTCGGCGAGCCGGCCAGCGGAGAAAATGGTGGCGCAGGCGCTCTCAGCGTACCGGATCTCAGTATTCACGAGGGCAGAATCAATTCCGCTCCGGTGGCCAACGTGAGCCGCCGGGCGGTTCTTTATGCGGAAACCGTTCGCACTATACCGGTGTCGACGTTATCGGTGCCGCTGCGGCCGTCGTCCCGCACCATACCGGCAGCCATTGATGCTCGATTCCAAGGCCGGTCTGTCTACACGTTGGTGGTCCCCATCGAGAATCTGCCGGCCTATGGAGGTGACTGGATTGTCTGGTTCGCGGAGCGGGAGCAAAAGCCCGGAGACGCTCCGTCCATGCATGCGCCGGTGCCTTTCCGCAAGCTGGAGCCGGTCAGCGCCGTGGTTGGCGCCAACCATGTGGAACGGCGGGTGCAGGTTTCGGCCGTCATCAAGCGGGATGGCACCGTGGATCATGTTTCGCTCGTGAGCGGCGCTCCTCCCGCCGTGGCACAAGCCGTGATTCAGGATTTGCAGTCGTGGGAATTCAAACCGGCCACGCGAGGTGGAATGCCGGTGGATGTGGACGTGGTGGTCGAGATTCCGTTTAATCTGTCGGTCGAAATGGCCACTGCGGGGGCCAAATGAGAAATCTGGGCGCGGTCGCAATCGCGGCGCTCGTTGTGCTGGCCATTGGATGCCACTCGTCGCGCGACTACGTAGCGCAAGCAGACCGCCTCTTCTCCGCCCAAAAATATGCGGAGGCCGCCCTGATTTATCGCAAGGCCATTCAAAAGGATCCCCGATCCGCGGAAGCCTATTACAAACTGGGGCTGGCGCAGCGGGCAAACGGGAATTATGCCGCCGCGTACGAGTCGTTCATCCGCGCAGTGACTCTGAATCCGGAGTTGGACCAAGCGCAGATTGAGTTAGGCAATCTGTACCTGGGCGACTATTTAATCGAGACAAGCAAGAACGCACGGGTCTATGAAAAAATCTCCTCCATCGCGGAACGGCTGCTGGCGAAAAACCATCAATCGTTCGCCGGGCTGCGTTTTCGCGGGTACCTCGCGCTCAGCGACCGCAAGCCGGAGGAAGCCATTTCTTTTTTCCAAAGGGCCCACGCGGCGGATCCCGCGCAGCCCGACGTGGTGCTCGGCCTGACGCAGGCCCTTCTGCTGGCCGGGCGTTACCCGGAAGCGCAGCAAACTGCCGCTGGCCTGATCGAGTCGCACAAGACGTTCGCGTCAGTCTACGACGTGCTGTACGCCTACGAGATGTCCACCGGCCACGCGGGCGATGCCGAGTCTTTGCTGAAACTCAAGATCGCCAACAATCCCCAGGACCCGGATTCCGTTCTGCAATTGGCGGAGCACTACTGGCGGACCGGTAGGCGGGCACAATCGTTCCAGATTGTGGACGGGATGTTGGCCGGGGACAAAATTCCCTGGCGGACGTACGCGGGCGCCGCGAATTTTTATCAGCGAAATCATCAATTGGAACGCGCGAGCGAGGCGCTCAATTTGGGTCTCAAGGCCCACCCGGAAGAGCAACTGGCCTTTGCCGCGAGCAAAACCCAAGTCCTCACATCGCAAGGCAGGCCCAAAGAGGCGATCGCTCTGTTAGGCGACGCGCTCCGGCAACACGCGGATGCGGCCGAACTGAGAAAGATGCGCGCCTTGCTGCTGCTGGACTCGAGTGACGCGGCCGACAAGGCTCTCGCTCTTCGGGATCTCCAGGGCCTCGCGCAATCGTCTCCCGAGGATACCGCCATCACGTTTCAGCTCGGCCGTGCCTATTCGTTGAACGGCATGCCCGATCCAGCCACAAGGCAGTTCGAGCAGGTCATTCGCAAGCAGCCGGGAAACGCCGCGGCGCTTCTCGCACTGGCGGAGCTGAATTCGACTGCCAGGAAATTTCAGAAGAGCCTGGAATACTCCGCGCGCATTCTGGAGCTTCAGCCTGGCTTGCGCAATGCCAGGTTGCTGCACGCTACGGCGTTGGTAGGCCTGGACCGGCTGGATGAGGCGCATGTCGAGTACAACCGATTGGTCCGCGATCAGCCCGGGTATACCGAGGCAAAGTTGCAATTGGCAATGTTGGATGTCTTGCTGAGGCGATTTCCGGAAGCAGAGAAGCTATTCCGCCAACTTTACCAGCCAAAAGCCGGCGATTTTCGCGCACTCAAGGGAATGGTGGAACTGTACACGGCGCAGGGGCAAACGGAAAAAGCGCTGGTTCTGTTAAACGCGGAATTAGCCCGCTTCCCGGATTCCATCGCGGTGCGCAGCCTTGTGGCGGCCACCGCGGCTCGGGCCGGCAAAGTGGATCTGGCGATTCAGCAATACGAGCAGCTGCTCGGCAGGCGCGCCGGCGATCAGCAGACCTGCACCGAGCTCGGCCAGCTGTATCAGCGCAAGGGCGATCTGCCGCGGTCCCTCTCCCTGTTCCAGACAGCCGCCGATCTGGCTCCGGCCGACTGGCGAGCGGTCGGCCGTCTGGCTGCGGCGCAACAGGCATCCGGCCTCACGATACAGGCGAAAGCCAGCTACCGCCGTGCTCTCGAATTGGGTGGGGATGATCCAGACCTTTTCAACAATCTCGCTTACCTCGAAGCCGATGCCGGGGCGGATCTGGATGACGCGCTGGCGCTTTCCCAGAAGGCGCTGTCCAAATCTCCCGGCAATTCACAATACGCGGATACGGTCGGATTTATTTATTTAAAGAAGCATGATAACGCCAGCGCCCTACAAGTTTTCCAGACACTCTTGAAGCGATTCCCCAATGATGCCGGCTTTCGCTATCATCTCGCCCTGGCTCTTCTGCAAAGCGGAAAACGCGAGCAGGGCGAGCATGAACTACGCACAGCCGTCGCTGCGGATCCCTCACTGGCGGACGAGGCCAGGGTGAGACGCCTGCTGGGCCAGAACTGAGCCGTTTGGGCTTGGGCGGGTACTAGTACGAAACCCGGCCGGCTTGGCCTTTAACTGTTCTGTAATGTGTTGACAGGAAGCGAGTACAACGGTCATGCTAACAAGGAGTGCAGAGTTGTAATAAAAAGAAGAACACAATTGTCCATGCATCGGAGGAAGTGATGACCTTGGGGCGTTTTAGTCTGATCACGACGGTTCTGTTGTCGTGCGGTGCGGTCGTCAGTGCCGGGCCGCAAACCCACATTCTGGATACAAACTCGTATAACTTTCAGTTGAACGGTGGCGGCGGCGGAGCTCAGGCCACACTCGACAAGACGCAATCTATCGAGATTTTTTGTGTGGACTTTGCGAACGACATTTATGTTCCGACGCAGAATTATTCCGCGTATTTGACCACAATCACCAGTAGCACCACTAGCACTGCTCTTGGTTATACCCGTTTCGGCAATGTTGCCAGTAGCGCTTGGAGCCAGATGAATACTTCGTTCGTTGATCTGACCGACGCCAGTACGATCAACAACGCTACGGATCTCGGCCGGTACCAGATGGCTGCCTATTTGGTGTCGCAGTACAACCTCCCGGGTGGCAACAATGCCAGCAACAACGGCATCCAGCAGGCCATTTGGGACATGCTCGATCCAAAGACGTTCACCGCCGTCTACAACACTTCCACCGACAACGCTCTGGAAGGGGCCGCACAATGGTATTCCGCTACGGGGGGCAATGGCTCAACTAGCCGCGATTCATTCCTCGCCAACTACCGCATCGTGAGCTCCACGACCATGTCATCGTGTGCCTCCGGAACAGGGCTTCTGTGCGGCGGCTTCCAGGAGCAGATCACCGTGGTTCCCGAGCCTCGCCACGTGGCTTTCATGCTCATGGGATTGTTGCTGGCTGGCTCCATGGTGTTCCGGAAAATGCAAGCCGCACGCCGTTCCGACGCGTAGCCACTTGCCCCTGAAAGCCTGATTCCTTTTGGATGTGGCAGGCGTTTTGCCTCGTCCTGGCTTTCTTCGCGTCTTTCGACAAAACCTTAGATCCGCGGCGTTTATACTTGTGTCATAAGCCTCATTCTTGAGGGTCCATGGTAGGCACTTTCTGGCAGCGGATACTAGAAGGCTTCAGCTCGCCCACACCTCTTCCGGGAGCAGCCCGATCAGGCGACCGCACCGATGCGCCCAGCGGGTTCGCAGAGGCTCATCTGTCCGCGGAGGCATCCGCAACCCTGCGCTCCTTTGCCGCGAAACATGGCTTCGAGCTGCGTTCCATCGTTGCGGGTGCATGGGCCATTGTGCTCAGCCGCTATAGCGGCGAAGAGGACGTGGTCTTCGGAATCCTAGACCCGCGGGCTGCAGCCTCATCAGAGATCCTTCCCGTAAGGGTGCGGGCCAACGGAGGACGATTGTTGCTGCCCTGGCTTGCCGAGATCACGGACACGCTTGCCAATCAAGCAACAACAGCCACGGGGACAGTTCCCGATTGGAGTAGCGCTCTTGACGGTGCTCCCCTATTCGAGAGCGCCATCCATTTCGATGCACCTGGAATATCCAGCCAGCTTCCCCTGCTGTTGCACGTCACTGTCTCTCCCGAGCTGAGTATCGCGGCCACGTATGATGGCGCCCGATTCTGTGAGGGTGCTATCCCCAGGGTCCTGCGGCACACCAAGACCGTTCTCGAGAGCATGCCGGCATGCGCGCTAGATTGCCTCTCGGCTTTGCCGCTCATGCTGGACGCGGAATTGTGCGACCTCGTAATCGACCGGAATAACACGCAAACCGATTACAGCGACGGTACATGCATTCACCATTGGTTCGAAGAGCAGGTAGCGCGCACGCCGGATGCCACAGCGGTCATTTTCCGCGAGCAACGGCTCAGCTATCGGGAGTTGAATGAGAAGGCAGGCCGGCTGGCCGCGCGTCTGCGCGCGCTGGGCGCGGCACCCGATGGCATCGTAGCCATCTGCGTGGAGCGATCTCTGGAAATGATGGTGGGGTTGTTGGGCATTTTAAAATCCGGCGCCGCCTACCTTCCGTTGGATCCGGCGTTTCCCGCGGAACGCGCACAATTCATGCTCGAGGATTCTCGCGCTCCGATCGTGGTGACGCAGGAACACCTCGCCGCACGATTCCCGGACGCTCGCACGCACGTTGTCCCGATACGCTCGGTGTGGGACGAGCCCAAGATCGCGGAGCTTCCCGCA
>Ga0116219_10004560_pt1 | contig 10380 bp, 8 predicted proteins | sample Sb_taG_4_FD_91019 | JGI IMG/M metagenome (GOLD analysis project Ga0116219, IMG submission 91019) | Peat soil microbial communities from Weissenstadt, Germany - Sb_50d_6_BS metaG | ecosystem: Environmental > Terrestrial > Soil > Wetlands > Peat | place: Germany: Weissenstadt | collected 2010-09-21
GGGGGTTGCGCTCGGCGCCGGTTGGCTTTGAGCCCGCGCCCCCGGCGAAGGCCGCTGCGGGACGGCGGATTGGACAGGCGCGCTTGGCGACAGCCCCGGCGGGCTTTGCGGCGCCGTGGGGGAGGGGGCGCGCTGCGAGGCGGCGGACGCAGTGGGAGCGCCCGGCGTCGAGGGGCCATGCGGCGCCGCGGGCGCGGGGGGGCGCTGGAAAGTCGGGGGCCGAGGCGGCGCATTCGGCGACGCGGGCTTCGGCGAAGGCGACAGCGCGTCGGCGGTCGTCTTGCTCGCCGACGGAGGGCTGGGCGGCCCTGCCGCCGGCGAGGGCGCCACGGACGGCGCACCCTCCTCTTGCGGCCCGAACCTCGCCTCGATTTGGGCGATCGCCGCATCGAGCGCGCTCTCTTCGCGCCCGATGTCGCTCTCCGGCAACGGCGGACGCAAGCTCCTGAGCTGTTCGAGCAGGGCCTTGCGCGCGCGGCCGTAGATCGCCTGCCGCGTCGCCGGCGTGCCGGCGCTCGGCAAATTGGCGACGGCTCGCGTGAGCAGCGAATGATAATCAGCCATAAAGCGTCCGCTTAGTCCTGAAACGGATCATGCACAAGAATCGTATCGTCGCGCTCTGGACTCGTCGATAATAAGGCGACCGGCGCGCCGACCAGTTCCTCGATTCGGCGCACATATTTTATCGCCTGCGCCGGCAGCTCGGCCCATGACCGCGCTCTGCTCGTCGCCCCGTTCCACCCGTCGATCGATTCATAGACCGGCTCGATGCGCGCCTGCGCGGATTGCGAGGCCGGCAGATAGTCGATCTCCTCGCCGTTCAGGCGGTAGCGAGTGGCTACCTTGATGGTCTCAAAGCCGTCGAGAATGTCAAGCTTCGTCAGCGCGAGGCCGTCGATGCCACAGGTGCGGACCGCCTGACGCGCGAGCACAGCGTCGAACCAGCCGCAACGGCGCGGCCGCCCGGTGTTGGTGCCGAATTCGCGGCCGCGCTCGCCAATCAAGCGGCCGATGTCGTCGTTGAGCTCGGTCGGGAAAGGGCCGCCGCCGACGCGCGTCGTGTAGGCCTTAGCGATTCCAAGCACATAGCCGATCGCTCTGGGCCCGAGCCCGGAGCCCGTGGCCGCATTGGCGGCGACCGTGTTGGAGGACGTAACGTACGGATACGTGCCGTGATCGACGTCGAGCATCGCGCCCTGCGCGCCCTCGAACAGGATGCGCTTGCCCGCACGCCGCTCGACGTCGAGAATTTCGAACGTCGGGGCCATGAACGGCAGAACCTTGGGCGCGACCGCAACCAATTCGTCGCGAACGGCCGCGGCGTTCGGCGCCGGCAATCCCAGGCCCCTGCACAGCGGATCATGGTGGGCGAGCAGGCGATCGATCTTGTCGTCGAGCGCGTCCGGGTCGGCGAGGTCCATCAGCCTGATCGCGCGCCTGGCGACCTTGTCCTCGTAGGCCGGACCGATGCCGCGCTTGGTGGTTCCGATCTTGGTTCCGCTGGCGTTCCCCGATTCGCGATGGGCGTCGAGTTCGCGGTGCAGCGAGAGGATGAGCGGGACGTTCTCGGCGATTTTGAGGTTGGCCGGCGTCACCTCGACCCCCTGGCCGCGCAGCTTCTCGATTTCCTCGACGAGATGATAGGGATCGAGGACGACGCCGTTGCCGATGATCGACAGCTTCCCGGGGCGCACGATGCCGGACGGAAGCAGCGCGAGTTTGTAAGTTTTGCCGTCGATCACCAGGGTGTGGCCGGCGTTATGGCCGCCCTGAAAGCGCACGACGACGTCGGCCCCGACCGACAGCCAATCGACGATCTTGCCCTTTCCTTCGTCGCCCCACTGGGCGCCGACAACGACAACGTTGGCCACCGCTGATTGCTCTCCCGCCGTTCCAAAACGAGCGAAGCCCCGACGCAGCGACAATAAGCCGAGCCGGGGCCATTTGCGACCGTGGCCTAAACGATCGGCACGCCTGAGTAAAGGCGCGCCGCGCTTTCCTGGACTCCGCTTTCGAATGCGCCTTGCCGAAGCGAAAAACGCTGGCCGAAGTCTTGGATTGGCCGCAAGCGTCGCTATATGCCCGGCGCGGCCGATCCGGCCCGTGAGGGAGAGCGATATGACCCCCGAAGAACGCCAGATGCTCGCCGACCTTTTCGAGCGCGTCAAAACGGCCGGCGCGACGCCGCGCGACGCCGATGCAGAAGCCTTGATTAACGATTCGGTTCGCGCCGCGCCGTTCGGGCCCTACGTCCTGTCCCAAACGGTGCTTGTGCAGCAGCGCGCCTTGGAGGCGGCGGCGCATCGTATCGCCGAACTCGAGGCGGCGACGCGCCAGGGCGCCGAGCAGAGCCAGGAACACGGTAGTTTCCTCGGCAATCTCGGCAAGACGATTTTCGGCGGCGGCGCGCCGGCCGCCCCGCCCCGGCCGAGCTATGACGCGTCGGCCTATCAGCGGGGCCCTGCGCCGGGGCCGGCCTACGCTCCGCCCCCGCCGCCCCAAGGCTATCCTGCTCCGCCGCCGCAGCCCGGTCCCTGGGGCGCTCCGCCTCAGCAAAGTGGCGGCGGCTTCCTCCAGAACGCCGCCTCGACGGCGGCGGGCGTCGCGGGTGGCGTCGCGCTCGGCAATCTCCTGGGCGGCCTGTTCGGCGGCCACGCGGGCGGCGGCCTCTTTGGCGGAGGCGGCATGGGCGGAGCGGGGCTGTTCGGGGGCGGAGTCCCCGGCGGCGGCAACGAGACGGTCAACATCTTCGAGGAGGCGCCCGACCGCGGCAACGCGCACCAGCAGTTCGATCCCGGCGCGCCGGGCGTCCAGGACGCCAACTTCGACCAGTTGGACGACTCGACGTTCGACAGCTCGGACGACTCGTCCTATGGCCGCGGCGGCGGCTACGACGACGTCTGAGGGCCACGTTTTAAGGATGGCCGCGCCGTGAGGATTTGAGCGCGGCCACGTTCGCGTGACGAGGTGTCTAGGGCGACGCCTCGCGCGAACCACAGGTCGCGCCTTGAACAGGGCCCATTTCCCCCGGCCGCGATCTGTCAGGGCTCCTTCACGACATGGTACTCGATGCGACGGTTGCGCAGGCGTCCTTCGGGCGTGTCGTTGCTGGCGATCGGGTCGGCGCTGCCGTAGCCCTTTGCAAGCAACATGTCCCGATCGGCTCCGGCCTTGATCAGCGCATCGCGAACCGCGTCAGCGCGTCTCTGCGACAGTTCACGATTAATCGCCGCGTCGCCGGTATTGTCCGTATAGCCGGCGATCTCCAGCTCGTAGCCCTTGGGGACTTGCTTGAGGTCGCTAGCGGCGTTTTCTAGAAAGCGGGTTATCGAGGCCGGGACCGCGGCGCTGCCCGTCGGGAAGTTTATCACCGATTCGTTAAGCGCGCGGATCAGGTCCTTCGGGACGAACCCTGGCTTGAGAGACGCCAGTTCGTTCGTCGCCTTCTCATTGGCGGCGGCGCCCGCATCACCCGCCTGGCCTGCCGAAGCGCCAGGCGCCTGCGCGGCGGGGGCGGCAGCCGGCGCCTGAGCGGCGGGCGCCTCCGTGGTGGGGGTGGGAGCGGACGGCGGTTCCGGCGTCGAGGCGGCCGGCGCCTGCCCGGCAGGAACGGGAGCGGGCGTCTGGTCAGCCGTCGTCGAAGCAGCCGACGCTTGCGCGGCGGGAGTGGAACCCTGCCCTGTCGTGGAAGCGGCCGGCGCTTGCGCGGCGGGAGTGGAAGCCTGCCCAGCCGTCGTCGAAGCTGCCGGCGCTTGCGCGGCGGGAGTGGGCGCCTGCTCAGCCGTCGTCGAGGCGGCCGGCGCTTGTGCGGCGGGAGTGGAAGCCTGCCCAGCCGTCGTCGAACCTGCCGGCGTTTGCGCGGCGGGAGCGGGCGCCTGCTCAGCCGTCGTCGAGGCGGCCGGCGCTTGCGCCGCGGGCGGGGGCGTCGGCGGAGCAACCGTTGTCCGGTTGCCCGGCCAGAAGAACCATCCAAGGGCGACAATGACCAACGCCCCGAGTATCGCCCATAGCCAGCGCGTCATGGCGGACCGATCGTGGTTGCTCCGAGCTTCGCTCAGATGAGTTGGTTTATAGCCCCAGGAACTGCAGTGCTTTTATGCCTCTCGCTTGTCAAATCTATGACCCCTCAATCGTCGGAATTAAGGCATTTTACTCCAGTCGTCCGCTCGCGGCCGGCGGTCACGGACATCCGCGATCGCAAGCGCCAGGCTTTGACTGCTAAGTTTCGCGCGTCGCCAGGGCCTCGAGCGAGGCTCTCGACCCGCTCAGCGGATTGGCCTCGTCCCAGCTGTAGCGCAACGTCTCGAAGCGCATCGCGCGCGCGTCGATCATGAGGAGCCGCCCGACGAGCCCTTCGTCGCCGTCCCCGAAGCCGCGGACAATGGCGCGGATCGCCTCCAGCGCCATCAGCGAGCCGAGAACGCCGCCGAGCGCCCCCAACACGCCGGCCTCCGCGCAGGTCGGGATCGTCCCCGGCTCAGGCGGGTCGGGGAAGAGGCAGCGATAGGTCGGATTGGGCCTGCCGTCCGGGCCTTTCTCGTAGGGTTTTAGCGTCGTCAGCGTGCCGTCGAATTCGCCGAGCGCGGCCGAGACGAGCGGACGGCGCTCGTAATAGCAAGCGTCCGAAAGCGCGTAGCGGGTGGCGAAGTTGTCGGAGCCATCGAGCACCACATCGAAGCGCGCGACGATTGGCCGGGCGTTGGAAGCATTCAACCTCAGGGCGATCGGCTCGACGTCGACATGCGGATTGATGCGCGCAATCGCCGCCGCGGCGCTCTCCGTCTTCGGCCGCCCGACGTCGCCGGTCCCGTGGATGATCTGGCGATGCAGGTTGGAGAGCGCGACGTCGTCGTCGTCGACGACGCCGAGCGTCCCGACGCCGGCGCCGGCCAGATATTGCAGCGCCGGCGACCCCAAGCCGCCAGCGCCGACGACGAGCGCGCGCGCAGCCTTGAGCTTGTTCTGCCCCGGGCCGCCGAGGCCATGCAACACGATCTGGCGCGCGTAGCGTTCGATTTCTTCACTCGAAAGGCTCATGCAAGGAGTTTACACAAAGCGCGCCGGCGCGCGATAGTCAGGCGGCGAACCGGGACGGAGCAAGACATGACCACGGCTGACGCCATCGTCATCGTCGGGGTGGCGCGCACGCCGATGGGCGGCTTTCTCGGCGATCTGAAGGACGTCAGCGCCCCGGCGCTCGGCGCGCGCGCGATCTCGGCCGCGGTCGAGCGGGCGGGGATCGCCGCCGACAGCGTCGATGAAATCCTCATGGGCTGCGTGCTGCCGGCGGGCCAGGGCCAGGCGCCGGCGCGGCAGGCCGCGATCGGCGCTCGCTTGCCGCTCGCCGCGGGCGCGACGACCATCAACAAGATGTGCGGCTCGGGCATGAAGGCGGCGATGGTCGCCAATGACCTTCTGCGCGCGCGCTCGGCGGACGTGGTCGTGGCCGGTGGCATGGAAAGCATGAGCAACGCGCCCTATCTGCTCGACCGCGCGCGCTCCGGCTACCGCATGGGCCACGGCCGCACGATCGACCACATGTTTCTGGACGGCCTCGAGGACGCCTACGACAAGGGGCGCCTCATGGGGACATTCGCCGAGGATTGCGCGCAAGACTACCAGTTCACGCGCGCCGAGCAGGATTCTTACGCGCTCGCATCGCTCGAGCGCGCCAATCGCGCGATCAAGCAAGGGGATTTCGCCTGGGAAATCGCACCCGTCAGCGTGAAGGCGGGCAAGTCGGAGACGCTCGTTGCGACTGACGAGCAGCCGCCCAAGGCGCGCCCCGACAAGATTCCGACGCTGAAACCCGCCTTCCGCGAAGGCGGCACGGTGACGGCGGCCAATTCGAGCTCGATCTCCGACGGCGCGGCGGCGCTCGTCATGATGCGTGAAAGCGAGGCCGAGAAGCGCGGCGCAAAGCGGCTCGCCCGGGTCGTCGCGCATTCGACCCATGCGGCCGCGCCGAGCAAGTTTCCGACCGCGCCGATCGGCGCGCTGCGGAAGCTCCTCGAAAAGACCGGGTGGGCGCCGTCAACGGTCGATCTCTACGAGATCAACGAGGCCTTCGCGGTCGTCGCCATGGCGGCGATGCGCGATCTTGGCTTGCCCCACGAAAAGGTCAACGTCAACGGCGGCGCCTGCGCGCTCGGCCATCCGATCGGCGCTTCGGGCGCGCGCATCCTCGTTACGCTCATCGCAGCGCTGCGCGCGCGAGGCTTGAAGCGCGGCGTCGCCTCGCTCTGCATCGGCGGCGGCGAAGCGACCGCTATGGCGATCGAGGCGGCGTAGCGCATGCACGCGCCCTTGTCGAAGCCGCCGAATTCAGACATGGTTTCGGCGCCGGCTGACATGCCAGCCTGAGCCGGCCCAAGGGAGGAAAATCAAATGCGCATCACCCGCCGAATTGCGATCGCGAGCCTCATGGCGATGGCGCTCGCCGCGCCCGCCTTCGCCGACGACAAGCCGCTGATCCTGGTCTCCGTTCCGGGAATGAACTTTCCGTTCTTCGTCCACATGATGAAGGCGTTCGAGGCCGAGGCGGCCAAGCAAGGCCTCACAACGATCGAGGGCGATGGCCAGAACTCTGCGCCCAAACAGACCGCCGACGTCGAGGCGGCCCTGACCAAGGGCGTCAAAGGCATCGTGATCAGCCCGATCGACGTCAACGCGATGGCGCCGGCGCTGCAAGAGGCGATCGACGCCAAGGTGCCGGTCGTCACCGTCGACCGACGGGTGCCGTCGGCGACGGGCATTCTCGGCCATGTCGGCGCCGACAACGTCAAGGGCGGCGAGGCTCAAGGCAACCTCATCGTGAAGATGTTCCCCGATGGAGCGACGATCGCCAACTTGCAGGGTCAGCCCGGCGCGAGCCCGGCAATCGACCGCAACAAGGGCCTGCATAATGTGCTCGACAAGGCGGGCGACAAATACAAGATCGTGTTCGAGCAGACCGCGCTCTTTCAACGCGACAAGGGCCTTTCGGTGACCGAATCGATGCTCGCGGGCATGGCGACGCCGCCGCAGGTCATCGTGGCCGCCAACGACGACATGGCGCTCGGCGCGATCGAGGCGGTCAAGGCGCGCAAGCTCAAGGGCGTCGTCATCATCGGCTTCGACGCCCTGCCCGAGGCGCTGGCGAAAGTGCGCGACGGCGAGATGACGGCCACGATCGAGCAGTTTCCCGGCAAGCAGAGCGCCTGGGGGGTGCAGCTCGTGTCCGACTTTATCAAGAGCGGAAAGAAGCCGGATCAGCAGATCAATCTGATCACGCCAGCGGCGATCACCAAGGACAACCTCAAGGACGCCGAACGACTCGACGAAGTGAAGTAGCCCGCGCGAACGTGAAAGGCGCGCCGTTCGCGGCGCACCTTTCCCTCAATCGCCTCCCCCGCCAGCGAGTGCTCCCGAATGGCCCATGCGCCCGCGGCGCTTTCGTCCGCCCCGGCAAAGTCACACGGTCCGATCCTCAAGATGACCGGGATCAGCAAGCGCTTCCCCGGCGTGCGGGCGCTCGAGGACGTCCATCTCGAAGTGGGCCACGCCGAGATCCACGCCCTGCTTGGCGAGAACGGCGCCGGCAAGTCGACGCTGCTCAAGGTTTTGTCCGGCGCGCACAGCGCCGACGCGGGCGAAATCGAGCTCTATGGCGAGCCGGTCGCCTTCGCGACGCCCCACGACGCTCAGCGCGCCGGCATTGTCACGATCTATCAGGAATTCACCCTCGCCCCCGACATGACAATCGCCGAGAACGTGTTCATCGGCCGCGAACCGGGTTCGAAGCTCTTCATCAGCTGGCGGCGCCTCTCCGAGGACACCCGCGCGATCACCGACAAGATCGGCCTCAAGCGCGACCCGATGACGCTGGTTCGCGATCTTTCGGTCGCCGAGCAGCAGCTGGTCGAGATCGCGCGGGCGCTCTCCATGCGCTCGCGGCTCATCGTCATGGACGAGCCGACTTCGGCGCTCAGCGAAGCGGAAGTCGCCAATCTCGCCCGCATCATCGGAACCCTCAAGTCCGAGGGCCTGTCGATCATCTTCGTCACCCACCGACTGGAGGAGGTGTTCAGGCTCTGCGACCGGTTCACCGTGCTGCGCGACGGCCGCTATGTCGGCTCAGGCGCCGTCGCCGACGTCACTGTCGAGGCGATCATCCGGATGATGGTCGGACGCGACGTCGGCGCGCTTTATGGCGAGCGGCCGATCCCCGAGCACGGGCCGGTCGCGCTCGAGGTCGAGGGCCTCACGCGGCGCCGCACCGCCCGCGATCCGCACGCCATCGAGCTCGTCGACGTTTCGCTTCGCGCCCACAAGGGCGAAATTCTCGGCCTCGCCGGGCTCGTCGGCGCGGGCAGGACCGAGACCGCGCGAGCGATCTTCGGCGCCGACAGGTTCGATCACGGCGTCATTCGGATCGACGGCAAAGAGGTCAGTTTCGCCGGCCCGCGCGACGCGATGCTGCACGGCATCGGGCTGGCGCCGGAAGACCGCAAGAAACAGGCGCTGTTCCTGCGCCTCGCCATCCGCACGAACATCACGATCGCGGCGCAGGACCAGATCAGCCGCGGGTGGTTCATCGACGAGGGACGCGAGGCCGCGGTGGTCGACGAGTTCCGTCGCCTGCTCTCGATCCGCATGGCGGGCCCCGATCAGCTCGCTGGCCTCCTCTCGGGCGGAAATCAGCAGAAGGTCGTGCTGGCGCGGTGGCTGGCGCTGAGGCCGAAGATCCTCATCGTCGACGAGCCGACGCGCGGCATCGACATCGGCTCGAAGGTCGAAGTGCACAATCTCTTGATCGACATGGCCAAGTCAGGCATCGCCGTCATCGTCATCTCTTCCGAATTGCCGGAAATCCTCGCCGTCTCGGACCGCATCGTCACCATGCGCGAGGGTCGGGTGACCGGCGAGATCGCCCGCAACGACGCGACCCAGGAAATCCTGATGTCGATGATGACCTTCCACGACGCCGCGGGCGAGGCTCGCGTCCGGGCTTCATGAGGCGCGTGATGACCGACACGAGAATAGCCGATCCCAGCCAGGCCGGCGGCGTCGACATTTTCGGCTTCGTCGCCAGGTTCGCGCCGACGCTGTTCCTCATTGCGCTCATGGTGCTGTTCGCCGCTATCGAGCCAAGGTTCCTGTCCTCGATCAATCTCTTCAACGTGATGCGGCAGGTTTCGATCACTGGGCTAATGGCGGTCGGCATGACCTTCGTGATCCTGACCGCCGGCATCGATCTTTCGGTCGGCTCGCTGCTCGCCTTCGCGGGGCTGGTGGCCGCGGCGGTGGCCAAAGGCGGCCTCGAGAACCGCTTCACCGTTGGCGAGGGCGGCGTCGGCTACGGCTGGGGCCTGGCCGCGCTCGCGGCGATCGCGGTCGGGCTCGCCGGCGGCTATCTCCAGGGGCTGGCGATCACCCGCCTCAAGGTTCCGCCGTTCGTGGTGACGCTCGGCGGCATGTCGGCCTTTCGCGGCGCGGCGCTTCTGTTCGCCGCCGGCGGACCGATCTCCGGCTTCGAGCCCTCGTTCACCTGGTGGGGCCAGGGCAAGATCGGCCCGGTCCCGATTCCGGTCATCATCTTTCTCGCCGCGGCGGCGCTCGCGCATGTGACGCTGCGCTATACCCGCTATGGCCGGCAGGTCTATGCGGTCGGCGGCAACCCCGAGGCCGCGCGCCTCTCCGGCCTCAACGTCAACCGCGTGATCGCCAGCGTTTATGTGATCATGGGCTTCTTCGCCGGGCTTGGCGCGTTCGTGCTGGCGGCGCGCCTCAATTCCGCCGAGGCGGTCGCCGGAACCGGCTATGAGCTCACCGTCATCGCTTCGGTGGTGATCGGCGGCACGAGCCTCTTTGGCGGATCGGGAACGATCTTCGGCACCGTGATCGGCACGATCCTCATTGGCGTCTTGCTCAACGGCCTCGTGCTGATGAACGTCTCCTCCTACATCCAACAGATCATCATCGGCGTGATCATCGTGCTCGCGGTGGCGTTCGACACCTTCGCCAAGTCGCGCCGCCGCAAGGCGTGAGGCGCGCGAATTAGCAGGCGGTGTAAACTTCGGGCATCAATTTGTTACTCCGGTAGGAGGTCCGGCCACCACTCCGAAAGCCGCGATCTGATTCGCGACAGAATCGAATCGTTGCTTTGGATTGCGTGGAGCATGTTCTCGGGTACTTGGGTGAATGCGTGGTGCGATAGCCGGTCAGGCGAGACTCGTATAAAGTGCTCGATCCGCGCGGGGCTGATCGCCTCTTTCCTTTGGGCGTCAAGATCGAACACACAAATGTACGAGTTGAGATTCGCCTGTTCTTGACTTTCTTCTCCGATTTTGAATCGCTTTACGCCGGGCGCCTCCTCCTGAAGAACTGGTGCGCCAAGGA
>Ga0116219_10004561_pt1 | contig 10380 bp, 8 predicted proteins | sample Sb_taG_4_FD_91019 | JGI IMG/M metagenome (GOLD analysis project Ga0116219, IMG submission 91019) | Peat soil microbial communities from Weissenstadt, Germany - Sb_50d_6_BS metaG | ecosystem: Environmental > Terrestrial > Soil > Wetlands > Peat | place: Germany: Weissenstadt | collected 2010-09-21
CAGCCGGGCGCCGGTTTCGTCATTTTGTCAACTATATTATTACCACAATGAGGGGCCCTTATTGGGGTGGGAGCTTCAGCTTGGCCCGCAAGGACACTCCCCCCGTTCCGGACCGCCTACAAGAAGACCGGGCAGCTCACCAAGAACGCCCTGCACGTGGTCGACATCTGCCGCGTGGGGGCGGCGTACAACCTGAGCGAGGCCAAGGCCCGGCAAGCCCTCAAAGTTCTGCGGCCGGAGCAGATAGAGGCGTTGCGGGACCGGATGGGCTGGGGCGGGCTCTGATGGCGGGGACCGCCGGTCGCTCTCCGAGATCGCGGTCCCAAGCCCTCTGGCGCTCGGGCGGCAGCACCTGGCCGGAGGACCCGCCGGAAGCGGGACCGCTGCCGACCGAGAGGCGCGAACGTGGGAGCGCGCCGGAAGCGAGAGGGGCCGAGCACTGTCGGCGCTCGGCGGCGTCGAGCGCCGGTCCCCTGTACTGCGACACAACTGGGCGGGTCCCGCCGGGCCGCTCTGGGCGGCGCAGGCAGTGCCAGCTCGCTCTTCGCCCGGCGAACTCCTCCACCTCGACTCCACTACTACTGAGGATGAACTCTATCAGGCGATGGACTGGTTGCTGCCTCAGCAAGCCCGCATCGAACAAGCTTTGGCCAAACGCCACCTGGCCGAAGGCGCCCTGGTGCTCTACGATTTGACCTCCACCTATTTCGAGGGTCGCCACTGCCCGCTCGCCAAACTCGGCCACCCACGCGACGACAAGAAGGGCAAACTGCAGGTCGTCTTCGGCCTGATGACCAATGCGCAAGGTTGTCCGGTAGCGGTGGAGGTCTACGCGGGCAATACCTCCGATCCCAAGACCGTGTCCGATCAGGTGACCAAGCTGCGCCAGCGTTTCGGACTACAACGTGTGATTCTAGTGGGGGATCGCGGCATGATCACCAACGCGCGCATTCGCGAGAATCTCCACCCCGCACCCGGCATCGATTGGATCACGGCGTTGCGCGCGCCAGCCATCAAGAAGTTGATCTCCGATGGCGTCCTGCAGCTCTCGCCGTTTGACAGCCGGGATCTGGCGGAGATCACCCATCCGGACTTTCCCGGCGAACGTCTGATCGCCTGCTACAATCCCCTGCTCGCCGAGGAACGGGCACGCAAGCGACCCGAACTGCTGGCCGCCACAGAAAAAGAGTTGGAGAAGATTGCCGCGGCCACGCGCCGCAAAAGGCGCCCCTTGCGCGGCAAACAATATATCGGCCTGCGCGTGGGCAAAGTGCTGAACCGTTACAAAATGGGAAAGCACTTTCAAATTCACATCGAAGAAGACAGCTTCTCTTACCAACGCAAGCAAACTAACATCGAGAAGGAAGAATCGTTGGATGGCATTTATGTGATTCGTACCAACGTCCCCGAAGATCTGTTTTCCAGCGAGCAAGCTGTCCGCAATTACAAAAGCTTGTCTGGTGTGGAGCGCGCTTTCCGCAGCTTGAAGACCGTGGATCTGCACGTACGCCCCATCCACCATCGTGAACCCGATCGCGTGCGCGCACAAATCTTCCTGTGCATGCTGGCTTACTACGTGGAGTGGCACATGCGCAAAGATCTGGCCCCCCTTTTGTTTGACGATGACGACAAAGCCGCCGCGGTGCAACTGCGCACCTCGGTGGTGGCGCCGGCTCAGCGTTCCACCTCTGCTCAACAGAAGGTTCACAGTAAGCGGACTCAAGACGATTTACCCGTGCACAGTTTCCAAACTCTGCTGAGCGATCTGGCCACCATCGTCGCCAACCGCGTGCAGCCGAAGGATGCCACCATCCCGCCGTTCAATATCATCACCACACCCACCGTCCTTCAGCAACGCGCCCTCGATCTCCTCCGGGTACCGCTCAAGCCTCCCAGCGTGTAGTCAGTAAACCCACCCCCCATTTCTAGTCAACTCCCTATTATTCAACTACTTGTGCTAAAAGCGATCTGGAACTTCGGGCTAGCGCTAAATCCCCATATCATCAGCCAACCCGGGCACACCCGCCTCCGCCCGTTGTGTCGCACTAACTGTTCCTTTCTCTTGCCGGCGACGACGATTGGTTGTCTCAGAACCGCAACTTCTCTGGGCCTTTGAGCAACCGCAAGCGACGACGGACTCGACGGCCAGAGACGGGCTGGTTGTTCGGGTGAGAGCCCAGTGAGACATACGCCCCCTGTAAACACGAATTTGGCCAATGGAGACCAGGGACATTAAAGCATGGAGATCGCACCGGAATTGCTCTGGCAACACGAGACGGTGGCCGGAGGTGCGGTTCTCTCATCCCACGCTGGCACCTTATCGCCGCTGCGACTTTTTGGGAGAGAACTCGACTCTAACCGGCTTTCGGCGACCAAAAGGGTTCACCAGCGCGGATAAACTGTACAGGAATGCCTTTGATGAACGTGCGCAGCCATTCGGCCGCGTCCTCCATTCCGGGCTCCTCGGAGATTTCATGGCCGAGGATGATCTGGCCCTTGTTCTTGCCCAAAAACTCGGCGTCCACGGCGTATTCAGTGGCATCGAGCGCACCGCCGGTCTCCGGGTTTTCGCCGCCGATCACTACATCCACCTCAGGCGTGAAACGGCCCATGCTGTAACCCATCCCGACGGTCGCGGTGCTCACCTTCGCCTTCGGGTCGCCTACCACGCGGAGTGCGCGCGAATTCGTGCGACGCTTGATCTCGGCCGCCAAGTCTCCCAGGGTCGTCGCCGGAAACTTGAAAATCCGCGGAGGCGGCGTGTTTTCGCTGTTGCTCCAACCGAGCGCGCGGACGAGCCCCACCATGATGAAATCGGGGCGGTGCGAGTGTGCATGATCGTGAAGTCGAAGGACGACCATATTGTTCTTCGCGCAGTACTCTGTTTTGAACTTGTAGACGGGATCGCCGGTGAGGTCCTTGGTTTCGTCCCGATCGTTCCAAAAGGTTGTCTCGTGGGGAATGACCATGTTCAGGCCGGCGGCGTGGGCGCGCTGGAGAAGATCGAGTGTCGCCATGAAAGTGGTGGCGATCCCCTTCACTTTCACGTTCGCATCGCCCGCGTGGAACACGTCGCGATACGTGTTCTCGTTCCACGGACCTCCGAGATTCTTTTTCATCAGGTCGAGGACATCTTTAGCGGTCATGTTATGCGGGCCTCCAATAAGGGTCGCCGGCGGGCAGCCAGAGCACCGGCACTTCCGGAACCAGTTTCTTCAACCAATCGGCACACACGTTCATTCCGGGATCCTGGGAGAGCACGCGGCCAAGCATGATGAGTCCCTTCTTCTGGCCCGATGCCACGGTGTCTTGCGCGTACTCCACCGATTCCCATTCACGAGTCTCGCCGGCAAGAACCAAGTCGCTGTCGGGTAGAGCCTTCACGGCGGCGGCCAACGTGGTGAGACCGGGCAGCATGGCAATCCGATGGACGCGGCTCTCGGGATTGCCCACAACGCGGATGCCTGCGCGGGCCTTCAGGCGACTGGCCAAGTTATCGGCGAGCGCGCCGATGGTGATGGGTGGAATATCGTAGCGCAGCGGATCGTCACCCACCCGGTACTTCGTCCAGGCCATGGCCTGCGCCAGCCCCATAGCGAAGGGATCGGGCTTGCGCAGGCGCCAATGGTCGGTGAAGCGGAAGACTACGAGTCCGTTCTTCTGAATGAAGTCCTTCTTCGCCACGTACACCGGATCATCGGGGTTCACGCCGGCGGGGCCTCCACGTCCTGGTGCTGACGAAACAGCCGGGGGCGTCTGCCCGTCCAGACGGCCAAAGAAGACGGGCTCGAGAGTGATCACCAGATTGCTCCTCTCTTTGACTGCGCGCGACAGCACGTCCATGGTCGCCATGCCGGTGGTGGCGATCCCCGTCACGGGGATTGCGGGGTCGCCGGCTTTCACTGCGTCCAGGGTTCCGGACTGCCAGGGCACGCCGGCATTGGCCTGGATGCGGTCTACTACCTGCTGAGCAGTGAGGGGGGTGCGTTGCGCGGTCAGCGGGCCAGCGATCAACATTGCGGTCCCGGTCAGTTGGGTGAATTCTCTCCTGCTGATCTGCATGTCGAATCATGATATCTCCCGGGTGAGCGGCTGTCCAGGCATCAACGTTCCGGCAACTACTACGTTGCTACGATGCGTTTCATTCGCAAGGAAGATGGACCGCCGTTGCGCGGAGGATGACGGCGCAAATGCTCGCCGAGAGGGCCTTGGGGGCTGAACCCACCCGGCGTAATCGCTCCAAAACCAGACATCGGAGCCGCTCAGGGCACGCCCCAGGTGTCCAGGGAAGTCACGCCGACAGCTTGCGAATGGACAAGTCGAATCCTCCGATACCAAGGACCCGACGCAGTAGTGGCTTCACCCGAGTTCGGGCGGCGGCACCAGCGGACGTTATCACGGCTGTTGTCGCCAGCTAGCCGCCGGGCTGCCCCCGGCCCGGCGTTACGTCCGGCGAACTTTCGGATAGCATTATCCAGCCCAGCAGTTCTGGCCGACTTCCCCGGGACCCGACCTGACACGTGTGCGGGAACATGCGTTCCGCGGTACCCGATTTGTCAAAGCTTCTTCAAGTACTCCAGCAGCGCGGATTTCTGATCCTCGGGCAGCGAAGTGCCGAATGCATCGCCACTGTGGCCGATATTGCTATTGCCTGGTTGGGTCGTGTCATAGACCCAGACGTTCGGTCCCGTGGAATCAAGCCCGCCCCGGTAGCCGATTTTCACCGGATCGAATTCACGGTTTCCGGCGACGAACTTGGCGGGCCGCCGATCCGGATGCAGCAAGTCGTGCAGCGTAGGCACCGAACCGTTGTGTAGGTAAGGGGCGGTGGCCCAGACGCCTTTCAGGGGCCGTGCCAAATACTGCGCCGTGGCGCGCCAGATTACGGGATTCGCATCCATCAGCGCCTGGTCTGCCGAGCCTATGCCGTCGTCCGCAAAGGCTTTCTTCTTCAGTCCGTCCAGGATGGGTGCAACAGCTTTGGGGAACGGGATCTTTCCGACCGGCTGCCCGAAACTGTTGGCGCGATTCGGATCCGTCCCCACTTGCATTTGAGCAAACAGCTTATCGTGGTGGCAGTCGGCGCATTTCTCGTTGAAGATCTGTTCCCCTCTTTGCGCTTTGGCTTCATCGATCACGCCCAGCACATCCGCTGGCCATTTGGGTGGCTGAAGTTTGTGCGTTAGCACTTCCAATTGGTGCAGGTTGCCGATCCGCAATGTGGATTCGTAGGTCTTTGGGTCGAACACAGCCCCCATTCCCAAGGCTTGGCCGATGTTTCGCTCCAGGATGGAATTCGTATTCCCGTCATAATGAATCCACGTGAAATCCGCGGCCTTCCGCGCGATATTATCGGGAACGCTCCAATGAACGGGAAACTGACTGGCGATTGCATCTTCATGGCGTATTGCGGGAATAGCAGACTGCGCGCGGCACCGAACGCATCGATCCGTCCGGGTCCTGGTTCGGTTCCATCTACCAGGAGCTTTCCGTTCTTGAGATAGGCCAGCCGCGCTTTCAGAAGTGCGATGTCGGCCTTTAGCCGCTCCTCAAAGGTCGTCTGGGGCGCGGGTCGAGTCGCATCGGCGACGGCCGAAGAAACGGAATGAAAGGATAAATCCGCGTCGGGTGCGGCCTCGACGTTCCCGGCGGTTTGCACTGCCGGTTCACCGGCGTACTTGCCAGCGTCTGCATCAGACGGCAGATCCGGCGTGTTTCGCTGTTTCTCCATGGCGACGATCAGGGCCACCAGTTCTTGGGGACTCTTCATCACGGCATCCAGCGATTCCTTGAACTCTACCTGGTATCCCTGAAGGTTCACGAGGGCCGGAGCACCGTCGATGCGCACGTGCTTGCCTCGATAGATCAGCTCGCCGACATGGCAGGCTGCACAATTGAAGCCTACGATTTCCATTCCGACGGTACCTGCGTTTCTAGACCGGGATACGGTCAGGCCGACCGGCAGGCCATACGGGTTCGTCGAACCGGCATGATCCGGCAGAAACCCAAAGCGGTCCATCTCCTGTAGAAACGGCTTGCCGGTATTAATGCTCTTCAGATTTGCGAGCAACGCGTACGGCATGAGCTCGCTGCCTTCCGGCAAATGATAGTATTGGTCGCGTTCCGCTTGCGACCAGCCGTTTGCGCTGTAAGAGATGGCGGTTTCTGAATCCCCTGTGGGCTGTTGGGCTTTACGGCCACAGGCTGCCAGGAGTATGAGAGCGGCTGCGATAAGCGCACTGCGTGAGGCGAGCATTGCGTGATTATACGCCTTCGGACCGGCACCGGAAGCTGCTCCAAGACGGGGTAGAAATCGTCGGGTAATATTGCGGTTATTGCATTTCGGAAGTGGAGGGACTTGACGTCCCGGAAGCCGACATCTGGGAACGGCCGCCTATGCTTCGACCGGATCATCCGATCCGGAAGTTTCCCGCGCGGAGACGATCTCACGATAGCTGTCGCGAAGTCCCCTTCGCATCTCCCACGATTGCTTGCTCGACCGCCGTGTCTCACTCGTGAGCGTCAGTGTAAAGCCGTGCCACTTCTGTCTACGTTCTCCGCTGCGTGCGATATCATGACTCCGATGCTGCGCCGCTCATTCCTCGCTCTTTCCGCCGCCGCGCCCTTTTCCGCCGCCGTCGCGCAGTCCCGCTTCGCTCTGGCACGCGCGGTCGCCGAGTGGCCCTTCACCGCCTCTCGCCCTCACGCCTCGCCCGACGAACTCGAACTGGACGTCGTTTTCAGAGGTCCCTCGGGTGAGCATCGCGTCCCCGCCTATTGGGCAGGCGGAAGCGAGTGGCGCGTGCGCTTCGCCGCCCCCACGCCCGGACGCTACAACTACGCGACGGTCTGTAGCGACCCGGCTGATACCGGCCTCCACGCCCGCACCGGCACGCTCGACGCCGCCCCCTATAGTGGCGCAAACCCCCTTTTGCTCCAAGGCGCTCCGCGCGTCGCCTCCGACCAGCGTCACTTCGAGCACGACGATGGAACCCCTTTCTTCTGGCTCGCCGACACGTGGTGGATGGGCCTCTGCCGGCGATTCCAATGGCCCGCAGACTTCCAGCAACTCACCGCCGACCGCGCCGCCAAAGGCTTCACCGTGGTTCAGATCGTTGCCGGCCTCTACCCCGATATGCCCGCCTTTGACCCCCGCGGCGCGAACGAAGCCGGCTTTCCGTGGGAAAAGGACTACGCGCGCATCAACCCCGCCTACTTCGACATGGCCGACCTCCGCATCCAGCACCTTGTCAGCCGCGGCCTGGTCCCTTGCATCGTCGGCTGCTGGGGGTACTTCCTTCAGTGGATGGGGGCCGCTAGAATGAAGCGTCACTGGCGTTACCTTGTGGCCCGCTGGGGCGCCTACCCCGTGGTCTGGTGCCTCGCCGGCGAGGGCGCCATGCCCTACTATCTGTCCACCGACAAGGAGCGCGACGCGGCGGAACAGAAGCAAGGCTGGACCGAACTCGCCCGCTACGTCCGCTCGGTGGACCCCTATCACCGCCTCATCACCATCCACCCCAGCCGCAGCGCCCGCGAGTGTGTTACGGACCCGTCCGTGCTCGACTTCGACATGCTCCAGACGGGCCACGGCGACCGCCAGAGCGCGCCCAATACCGTCCGTACGCTGACCGCATCCTACGCGGCCCAGCCGCGGATACCGGTCATCGATGGCGAGGTCTGCTATGAGGGCATTATGGAAGCCAGCCGCCAGGAAGTGCAGCGTTTCTACTTCTGGGCGTGCGTGCTCAGCGGAGCCGCCGGCCATACCTACGGGGCCAACGGCATCTGGCAGGTGAACCGTAGGGAGCAGCCCTTCGGTCCTTCTCCCCACGGCCGCTCTTGGGGCGACATCCCCTGGGATGAAGCCGCGCGCCTGCCCGGCGCCACCCACATCGCCCACTGCAAGGCCCTGCTCATGCGCTACCCGTGGTGGCGGTTCGAGCCTCATCCGGAGTGGGTCGACCCCCACTGGGACGAAAAGAACTACTGGATGCCCTTCGCCGCCGGCATCCCCGGTGAATTGCGCGTTATCTTCGTGCCGACGCTCTGGAATCCGCCGCAGGTCAAGTCGCTAGAGCCCGGCCCCTGGCGCGGCTTTTTCTTCGACCCCCGCACTGGCCGCGACATCCCCATTCCAGAGGTCGTTCCCGACGCCTCCGGCACGTGGCAGTCGCCGATCCCGCCGGTGGTCGCCGATTGGGTTCTGGTCCTCGATCGCCCCAAAGGCTGAGGTGGGGTGTGTGGAAACCACGGAGCGATACCTCGGGTGTAAGCAGCGGTTGTGGTGTGCTGTCAACCACAAGATAGGCTACAGCCGTGAGCCGGGTACTGGCCTTCCGGAAAACCAGCTACTGCGTTCTTTTCGGAAACCCCACGAGACCTATCCGGTTGTTGGACGGAAGGGCTGTTACCGCCAGCGATTCTTTCTCTGTCTCAGCGGCCGGGGTTTCCGCGCTCACCACGCCCAACTTCCGAGAGTCCAGCGTTAAGAAGCAAGATCGGTAGTCATTCCACTCGAACGCTGGAATCGTCCAGCAGCCGGTGGCTTTCCTGCGATCAGCGTGCTGCCCGCAGCAGGACCTTGTTTCGGTGGAAGTTGAGAAATGCCTTCTGGCCCGTCGTGAATGCTCCAACATTGACCTCGTTGCGAACATCAATGCCCATGCGCGCAAGCGACGGGCGGTGCGCGAGGGGAGAGATAATCGATGAACCGTCATTCTCGAAGTCGATGAAGCCACGGTCAGCCCGCGGACTTGGACGCCGCGGCGTTCAGCGCACGATAAGCGGCCAGCCTCACGAACTTGGGCATCGAAGGTCCGCTCAAGGTCGTGTACAGTTCCAACGCCTGGGCGCGATTGGCCCTCATCAACCCTTCGGCGCACACCAGGGTGGCCCGGGCCACGACCGGCAGCACCGGGATTTTGGTGCCGTTCAGGCCGTCGCGCAGCAACCTGGCGGCCTGGGGGCCTCCAATTGTCCCTAGCGACGCCGACGCCGCCTGGGCGATCTCGACGTCCTGGTCGTACATCAGCTTGCCGAGCGCGTCCACGGCCTTGGCGTCCTTGCGCACCCCGGTGGAGTGAATCACGCCCATCAGCAGACGGCCCTTGAGCTTGGGTAGTGCGCTGCGCAGCGCTTCGTCCACCGACGGATCGGGATTCGGTTCCAGTCCGAAGCGAGCGTAGTGGCCGAGCCGGTTATCGCTCAACAACGCCGCCAGCGGGGCCACCGATTCCTTATTGCCGATCTGGGCCAGGCGTTTGCACGCGATGGCCTTCTGGAACGTGGTCGATCCAGCGTCCTTGAGGATCGCGATGAGCCTGGCCTGATCCAGTTGCCAGATTGGGTTGGCGTCGAACTCGGGCGGGATGCGAGGCATCGCCGGCGCAGGCCCACGCCCTCCTCGTCCGGCTGCGGGCGCGCCAGGGGGTTGAGCGGCGGCTCCGCCTGCCGGGGTTGTCTGCGCGGGCGGCTGTTGCGTTTGTCCTTGTTGCATCATGAACCTCCTTCTCCTCTTTGCCGTGTCTCCTACATGCTGGTTGCCAAGGAAATTGATTGAGGATCTTCAACGGATCATGGAACAGTTGCCGAAAAATGCGCTCGGCGTGAGGGATCGGGCACTCTTCTTGATAGGATTTGCAGGAGGATTCAGGCGGTCAGAATTGACGGCTCTGGACGGGGATTCCGTTGAGATCACCAGGGACGGACTGGTGGTCACGATCCGGCGCAGCAAAGTCGAATCAAGAAGGTGCGGGTAGGAGGATCGGTCTGCCGTACGGTTCCAATCCAGACACCTGTCCAGTTCGTGCGCTTCAGGCATGGTTGGAAACCAGCGGGATCATAGAAGGCCCGATCTTTCGTCCGATCACACGGCATGGTCGAATCCTGGCACACCGATTGTCCACGAACGCTGTGGCAGAAATTGTAAAACGGTATGCAGCCGCCGTGGGTCTGGACGCCAGCAAGTTCGCCGGTCACAGCCTGCGCTCAGGTCTCGTAACGTCGGCAGACATGGCGGGCGCATCCGAGCGCTCGATCAACCCTGAAACCGTCGAACAGCCAGTCGCCCTGGTCGAACGGCTCAAGCCAGTACCATGTTCTCATAACCAAAGACATATTTGACAGGCATTCGGCCCTTCGTATACCATTCGCTTAGATGAAGGAGGATGATGTTGATCTACTTCATCCACAACGAGCCTGCCAACTGCTCTTCCAAGAGGGGAAAGAACTTGACGATCACATACGCAAACGGAAAGACCATTGATGGCATCGTCCTTTCACAGCAGGGCGGCTGTATTCGTGATGCTGTTCAGGGCTGCGAGGATGTGGTTGAGTTCACCGCCGAGAACGGGGTGTGGTCATCGGAGGACCGTGAGC
>Ga0116219_10004568_pt1 | contig 10371 bp, 8 predicted proteins | sample Sb_taG_4_FD_91019 | JGI IMG/M metagenome (GOLD analysis project Ga0116219, IMG submission 91019) | Peat soil microbial communities from Weissenstadt, Germany - Sb_50d_6_BS metaG | ecosystem: Environmental > Terrestrial > Soil > Wetlands > Peat | place: Germany: Weissenstadt | collected 2010-09-21
CACCGGGCCAGGGCCAGCTTGGACGCGGGGTAGGCACCCAACGCATCGTCCCCTGCGGCTTGACGTGCGGCGGACTCGTCACCGACGAGGCAGAGCTCGGCCACTTCGATCGGGTATCCGGGCTGGGTTGTCGTCGAGTTGGAGCTCACCACCACTGCGCTCGGATCGCTGCCATTGACGAGGAGTGGTCGCAGCCCGGTGAGGGTGGCGATGGCACCGAAGTAGTTCACCGAGACGATGGTTGACGCTTCCGCGGCCTGGACTCCTGCTGCGACGACCAGACCGTCGAGCACCCCGTCACACTGCTGGGCGACCGCGGCTATCACGGCCTCGCGTCCCGACCCAGTCGAGAGATCGGCGATGACGTCGGCGTCTCGCTGGTCCACACCGATGATCCGATGTCCCGCTGACTCGAGGCGATGGCGAATCGCCTGCCCCATCCCGCCGGCTGACCCTGTCAGGGCGATGACAGACACGTTCATCCTCCAACCGTGGGCGCTACGAGCACGCAGCGGGTTCCGGTGTAGATCGTGGGAAGGCACTTGTTGCAGTGGACGCACAGACCGGCACTGTGCTGATCGTTGCGCATCCTATTTGGGAGGTCGGGTTCCCGGAGCAGTGCTCGGGCCATGGCGACGAACTCGAAGCCCTCGCTGAGTGCATGCTCGACCGTGTCGAGCCGGTTGATACCACCCAGGAGGATGAGCGGCATCGAGAGTACCTCTCGGAACTGACGGGCGAAGGGCAAGAAGAAGCCTTCCTCGAAGGGGAGCTCTGGGAAGATGCGCTTGCCGAACAGTCTGAGGCCCCAGCCGACGACGCGGGGTTGGGTAGCGATGAACTCCGCCATGGGGACGTCACCCCGGAAGTAGTACATGGCATTGCGCAGCGAGCTTCCTCCGGTGAGCTCAAGCGCGTCGAGATGGCCGTCGGCCTCGAGGAGTGCCGCGAGTGGAAGGCTTTCCTCAAGCCACAGCCCGCCGGGGACACCGTCGGCCATGTTGAACTTGGCGGTCAGCGCCACCGAGGGACCGACGGCCCCGCGGACGGCCTCGATAACCCGTCGGGAAAGGCGGAGACGGTTCTCGAGGCTGCCCCCATAGTCGTCGCTGCGATGGTTGAGGTTCGGGCTCAGGAACGAGCTCAGCAGGTAGTTATGCCCGAGGTGCAGCTCGATGGCGTCGAAGCCGGCATTAATCGCCACGGCCGCGGCGCGACGGAACTGGTCGACGACCTCGTCGAGCTGGCCGAGGCTGGCGCCCCGGACCAAACCCATCGCCGGCGCGCTGAGTTGGGTCGACGGTGCCAGGGTGGGGTGGCGGTTCGATCGGACATCGGCAACGAGGCCGGCATGGCCGAGCTGTGCGGCGATCGCTGCCCCCTCGTCGTGGACCGCGTCGGTGAGACGCCGGAGGTCGACGAGGATGTCGTCGGACATGACGAGGGTGTTGCGATTCACCCGTCCACCGGGAGAGATCGCGCAGTACGCGACAGTGGTCATCGCCGCGCCACCCCGGGCGACCCGACGGTGGAAGTCGATGAGCTCGTCGCTGACAGCTCCGCCGGGCATGACACCCTCGAACGTGGCAGCCTTGATGATCCGATTCCACAGGGAGAGCGGTCCCAGTTGCGCTGGCTCGAAGGGTGAGGGCGCTCCGGGATCCTCTTGAGCCATCTCGGCGCCTCCACTATCGAGCCGGGCAGCGAAATCGTAGTGGCCTCACGACCGAAGCCATCGGCAGCCTGCGAGCCGGATCCTATCGACGAGCTCGGTCTTCTTGGGGCAGTTCCCGCCGTGTCGAGCCGGGGTCGTGGGCGGATCGATGAAGCAAACGGAGTGCCGCCGTAGCCGGGAACGGCCGTCTCACCTTGCTGAGGACCCGCTCGGTGTCGACCACGAAGAAGCCTTGGCGGCATCCACTTCTCTGGCTTGACTATGTCACGGGTCTCCATGACTGAGGAAGGTCCTCGTGACCTTCGGCTCTGGTGGGAGACCGTCTCGCCCAGCATGATCGTGACAGGGCCGGTTGCAGGCCGACGGCCGGACCGGGTGACGTCGAGCCCGATTGCAGAGACAGGCGAGGGAGGGGTCCGGTGATGTATGAGAGCCGTTCCTTCATCTACCAGGGTGATCGTCTGGTGTACGACAGCTACGGCCAAGGCGACCGGTTGCTCGTGTACCTCCACGGTCTGCTGATCGACTCGGAGATCAACCGAGGCATTGCCGAAGCGCTCGCGGACCGAGGCAACCGGGTCGTCCTGCTCGACTTGCTCGGCCATGGCCGCAGCGACAAGCCACACCACGCGGCTGCCTACCGGATGGACACCTACGCCTCGCAGGTCTTTGCCCTGCTCGATGAACTCGGAGCCAATGACGCCGTGGTGGGCGGCATGTCGCTGGGGGCCAACGTCAGCCTGTTTGCTGCTACGCAGCAGCCGGACCGAGTCCGGGGTCTCGTCATTGAGATGCCGGTCCTGGAACGGGCCGTGCCGTCTGCTGCCCTCCTGTTCGTTCCGCTGCTCTTGCTCGTGCACTACGCCCAGCCACTGCTTCGGCTGACATCGGCGGCGTTGCGGCGCGTGCCTCGGACCCGCTTCGGCTCCCTGAACAGCTTCGTGCACGCGGCGTCGCTCCCACCTGACAGCATGGCCGCGCTCCTGCACGGCATCCTCGTCGGCCCTGTGTCGCCCACTCAGGAGCAGCGTTCTCATATCGCCGCTCCGGCGTTGGTGCTGGCTCACAGCAACGATCTTCTCCATCCGTTCAATGACGCCGCCAGCCTGGCTAAGCAGCTGCCCAGCGCCACGCTCGTACGCGCTCGCTCGCCACTCGAGCTCCGCCTGCGGCCAGGGCGACTGACCGACGCGATCGCTGACTTCCTCGACCGCGCCTGGGCAAAAGCCGACGAGGCCGCCGCCAAGGCGCCCCCCAAGCTCGAGGAGGACTGGGAGGGGGAGGCGGGCCGTGCCGTCTGAGCGCTTGAGTTCCCAGGACGCCACCCTTCGCTGTGCCGAAGCCCCGGCCTCGCCGCTGCAGATCGGCGCACTATGCCTGTTCGAAGCCGGCCCACTGCTCGACCAGGCCGGGCGCCTGAGGTTGGACGAACTTCGCGGCCACATTGAGAGCCGCTTGAGCGACGCCCCCCGCTTCCGCCAGAAGCTGCTCCCAATTCCCTTCGACCAGGGTCGACCGGTCTGGGTCGACGACCAGTCGTTCGACATCGCCAACCACGTGCAGGCAGCGGCACTCCCTCGTCCCGGTGGCGCGGCGGAACTGCGTGCCTTCATGGCGACACTGCTCGAGGTGCCTCTCGATCGCAGCCGGCCTCTCTGGGAGATCTGGTTCGTCGAAGGGGTGGAGGGTGACCGCATCGCGGTGGTACCCAAGGTCAACCATGTCATGGCTGATGGCATGGCGGTTCTCGAGGCCGCCTTTTCGATCCTCGATCTCGAACCGGGCCCCCCCGATGAAACACCACCGCCTTGGGCACCCGAACCGACGCCGGCACCGGGCCGGCTGCTCCTGGATTCCTTGGCAGATCAGATGCAGCGCTACATCGAGGTCGGCCGTCGAGCTGTCGGTGCCCTCGGACACCCAGCTCATCTTGTCGGTGGGATGCGAATACTGGCGAAAGCCGTGATGTCGACGGCGGTGCCGGCACCCAAGCTGGCCATCACCCGTCCGGTTGGACCCCACCGTGACTTCGTGTGGGTGCGTCTCCCGCTGGGCGACCTGCGAGCAGTGGCACGAACCCAGGGAGTCACGTTGAACGACGTCGTGCTGGCGGTCGTGGCGGGGGCACTAGGCCACTACCTCGGGGGAGGGTCCACGCCAGCAGACGTCCGCCCCCGCGTCCTCGTGCCCGTCTCCACCCACGGCCGGCCAGGCGAGATCCAGAACGGGTTCTCCATGATGGTCGCCGACCTTCCACCCGGAACACTCGATCCCCTCGGCCGGCTCAGGGCTACACATGCTGAGATGGCCCTACGCAAGACGTCGGGACAGACGATGATCGGCCCGTTGCTCTTCGCCCTCGGCGGGCTGGTCACACCCCGGCTTCTACGGCTGGTCGCGGCGATGTCGCTCAAACGACAGCCGTTCGTCAACCTGGCCGTGACGAACGTGCCGGGAACCGACGATTCCGCCTACCTGCTCGGTGCCCGGCTGCTCGAGTTGTTCCCCTTCGTCACTGTCACCGGGAACATCGCACTGATCATCGGCGTCCTGTCCTACCACGGCACGCTCGGCGTCGGCCTCACGGCCGACGCCGACGTCATCGGTGACCTGGATCGCGTCGCGGAAGGTATTGAGCGCTCTGCGTTCGAACTGATCGCCAGCGAACGCCGGGGACCAGGCCGAAAGCTGCACCCCACTCGCTCCCGGGCCAGCCGAGTCAGCAATCTCGCGGGCACGACTGCTGCTAGTGGAGAGCCCTGATCGGTCACATGCCGCAGCCGGCTGTGCTCGAGATCTTGGTGGTCCCGCGTTTGGAGCGGGCGATCGGGGTGATCCACCGGCCCCAGAGCGAACGCACCAGTCTGTGGGTGCCAAAAATCTCATCCGGAGCGTTGACCTGGTCTTTTTCGCACGGCTGAAAGTCAGGTGAGGATCGGCTGTGAGGCTTGCCGATCTGGCAATTGGCGGCACATTTCGACCCTTGGCGGAATGACCCGTGGACCGATCAACCCCCCTTCCCCGGCCCTTGAATCGGGTGCTAGGACTTGGTCGGCGACCGAGCCCACGAGACACAGGTGGCTGCGTCGAGTCTCCGTATTCTTGTACGCGCTCGCGCTGAATACGCGTCGAGGAAGATCTCGGGCGTCGGGGTCACCACCTCGGGAGGCGTGGTTCCCAATCTGAATCCCATGTACCGCTTTCGTGCTGCTCAGACCGCGTGGATGGGATTGTGGCACCCCCACGTTCGCAACCCGGAGGGAGTCTGGCTGCTCAGCGGTGCGGCACCAACGACGCCAGCGCGAAGACACCGACCTGTGTGTAGGTGGAGGTGCCGAGAAACGTCGAGGTGGTGACCTTGATGGCCTGCCGCAGGCGCAACGGAAGGCCGTTGCTCGTGCTGAGCCAGATCTCCGATCGCTCAGTCCCTCGTTGCGCGCCGATGTCCGTCCGTATCCGTAGGAAGTGTGCGGTTCGGACGGGCGTGCCACCAACCGAGATCGTCGTGAGACCCATGAATCGGTACGGGCCGGTGCTGATGGTCTGACCCTTCACGGAGGTATTTGTGCCCGTGCAGCGCGACACCCACACCTCGTCAACAGAGGCTTTGGAAGGGAGCGACATGCTGCCAGGGCTACAGGTGAATGTGCTCAGGTTGGTCACGTTGAGCAGGCCGATGGACCACAATTGCCACGTCTGCCCACCGGCCTCCCACAGGTCGCCGTCGTGGAGGCAGTATCGCCACGTCTCCCAGTGATGGGTGCTGTAGTCGATCCTGAAGACCCAACAGTTCGCTCCCTGCAGGGTCACGGTCCCGGGAATCGAGGGTCCCTCGGTCTGAGACAACGGGGGTAACGACAGCTTCTCAGTGCCCGAGCCCGTGTACTGGTAGACACCGGGCGCCGGTCGACCAGCGCCGGGAGTACCGTTGGCGCTCTTGGCCAACCGGGACTCGGCCTGACGCAGGGTCACCGGTCTCGCCCGGTTCGGGGTCAGGAAGACCAGTCCCGCACCTACTCCGGCGAGGAGGACCACAACACCCATGATCCACGGCCAGCGGCGACGGCGGCGACGATCGGGCGCCTGCTCCTGAGCATCGTTGCCCACATCGCCCCTGCCTGCGCCGACCCCCTCTGCAGGGGTACTCACACCCGGACGAGGCAGGGGGAGCGTGATGAAAACGGGCTCCGAGGGGGCCAGAACCTCTTGAAACCCGTGCCCGTCTGTGTCCCCGGTTACGTTCCGCACACGCAACACCATGGCGCTCTCCGCACTCTTCTACCGTGGTTGTCGCGCCGTGCCGGGCTCGGGAGGAAGAGTCGTTCGTCCCAAGATCACCATGTGTGGGCAGCTTTGAGGCACAGCTACATCCCTGTGATTGCCGAGCATCTCATCCAGGGCTGGCGCCTGGTATCTTCCCCGGATTGCTTGCAGACACAATAATTTAGAAGTTAGGGCCAATAGCTTGGGAGGTGGGCAGGCAGGGGCACGGTCCCGACCCCGGTTACACGATTGTGTCGGTAGGACACACCCACGCGGCGGCCGGCACAGATCCCAGGTCGAAGGTCCGGCGCAGGGGCACCACCTTGTCGACGGGGTCGGCACGGATCGGCCGGGTCAAGGTCTCGGTGGTGATCTCAGGCTGGCCGTGACAGATCCAGCGGCCCCGCCAACGGTCGCCGAACGGCTCCGGGTGCTCCAAGCGCACCTAATTGGACCCGGCGGGCCCGGCACCGAGGCCCGATGTCGGCAGGATGGCGTTGTGTCGGATGACGTCGGCCAACCAGAGGCCCGACGGCTTGGGCGCTCGCACGAAGGTCCTCCGGTCCACCTCCACGATTCCGAACTTCGGGGCGTACCCGTAGGTCCATTCGAAGTTGTCGAGTAGCGACCAGTAGGTGTAGCCGCGCACGTCGATCCCGTCGGCAAGACACGAGTGCACGCCGCGCAGCGCCTCGTCCACATAGCGGATGCGCTCGGCGTCGTCGGCGGTAGCCAGGCCGTTCTCGGTCACCAGGATCGGCGTTCTCCCACCGGTTCGATCCCACGCCCGGCGGATGGTGGCCTCGAGCGAGCCGGGCCAGTACTCGTAGCCCATCATGCCCACCACCGGCACGCCCGGTTGGGGGCCGAGCCAGCCCGATGGTCCCATCAGCATGCGGGTGTAGGCCTGCACCCCGACGAAGTCGTCGCCCTCGGCGGCGTCGAGGAAGACATCTTCGCCGGCCTCGGCCTCGGCGGCGGCCTGCTCGCCGCCCGGAGCGACCTGGTAGTCCATCATCGACACGGTGATCCCGACGGGTATGCCGGGGGCCGCGGCGCGGATGGCCTCGACCGACCGGCGGTGCCCCTGCACGAGATTGGTCACCGCGGCGTCGCGGCCGGCCTCGTCGTTGGCGGCACCGGGCGGGAAGAGTCCCATGAGGTACCCCATCGCGGCGACCATGTTCGGCTCGTTCAACGTGCAGGCCCGGTGCATGCGATCGCCCAGGCGCTCGGCCGCCCGGTGAGCGAACTCCGCGAAGCGTGCAGCGGTGTCGGGCGCCGTCCAGCCGCTGCGGTCGGCGATCCACCGGGGGTTCGTGAAGTGGTGGAAGGTGACGGTGGGGCGGACCCCGGCCTGGAGCAGCCCGTCGCACAGGCGGACGTAGTGGTCGAGGGTGGCGAGCGACCACTCGCCGGGCTCGGGCTCGATCCGGCTCCACTCGAGCGAGAACCGGTAGGCGGTAAAGCCCAACTCGGCGAGCACGGCGACGTCGCGCTCCCAGCGGTTCCAGGAGTCACAGGCGTCACCGCTCGGCTCGGTGCAGCAGGTCCCCTCCGCATGCTCCCAGACCCACCAGTCGTTGTTCCAGTTGCCGCCCTCGATCTGGTGCGCAGCGGTCGCGGTCGACCATTCGAATCCGTCAGGGAACTGCACTGTGGCCACTGGCCGCGCCTTTCGGTCAGGGGTTGATTCGGTCTCTGCTGTCGAGCAGCCGCTTCGTCGAGAAGCGAGCCTAAGGGGTCGCCGGAGCCATGCGCTCGGACGGGTCGCCGCTGACCGAGTCGACCAGCGCCTCATCCCTTCCATCAGGCGGCGCCCGGGGAAAATCCCTGGTCCTGCTGCTTCATTTCGGTTGCAACAATGTGGGAAATCGCTGGCGATAGTCACGATGGACAAAAGAGATCGACGCCGTCGGCGCAGTTCTCCCAGTGCTACTCCGGTTGGATCTTCAAACGGTCCAGCAGCTCATTCCCCCGGCGGCCGATCTCGTCTCAGATGGGGCGGAGCTCGGCGATCGACTTGCCATGGGGTCGCCGATTTCCCAGTCCTCGTAGTGCTTGCCGGGCACGAGTGGACAGGCGTCGCCAACCCCATCGTCACCACAACGTGGGCCGCGCACAGGAAACTCGTCGGTCCACGGCTTGGGGAACTCCCTCGAGATGTCGATCTCGACCTCGGCCATCGCCGCTACCTCGTTCGTTGTTGATCTGGGAACCGCACTCAGATCCACCGGACCAGGCGATGGCACGGTGGCCAGCAAAATGGGAGAACCAGCCGAGAGCCATCTGAGATCGCCGGGAGTTGTGGACGCACAGTCTTACCCCGCTCGACGAAGCTCAGTCCATACGCACGCGCTCACCGGGCGTTGGGACTACTGCATGCCACCCAAGCTCAGTTTCAAGACGCTCGGCCAGCACCGTTCCGGCGTGCGGCTCCCCGTGAACCACAAACGCGGTGTCGGGAGCCTTTGGCCCCCGTCGTAGCCAGTCGACGATCTCGTTGCCATCGGCATGAACGGAGAATGCGTCGACGACCACTACCTCCGCGTGCACCGGCACATATCGACCAAGCATCTTGATCGTTCTGGCGCCGTCAGCGAGCAGCCGACCCCGAGTGCCTTCGGCTTGGAATCCTGCGAGTACCACTGCGCATCTGTTGTCCGGCAGGCACCGCAGTAGGTGGTGTAGGACCCGACCTCCCGTGGCCATCCCCGAAGCCGAGATGATGATCGACGGGTAGTCGAGGTCGTTCAGTTCCCGTGACTCCTCTGGGGTTCGTAATTCGTGCAAGGAGCCGGTATCGAAGGGATCTTTACTCGTCATGCTTTCGGGCCGGATCTCAGGATCCCCCGACGCCATGGCCCGGCGATAGACCCGCAGCACCTCGAGAGCCATGGGGCTGTCTGCATAGACCGGAAGTGATGGGATGCGTTTCTGACCGACCAGGCGTCGGAGGGCGAGAAGGATGACCTCCGTGCGGTCGACAGCGAAGCTGGGAATCACGACAGTCCCGCCCCGGGCGGCAGTTCGAGAGATCACGGCGGCAAATTGTTCCTCGGCCTCCTCGACGGGCTCGTGCGCTCGATCCCCATAGGTCGACTCGACGAGCATGGCATCTGCCTCTGGTGGTGGCGCCGGTGGCCGCAAGATGGGGTGGTTCATGCGGCCGACGTCCCCGCTGGCAAACAGGGTGCGGTTGACGCGGCCTGTCACCGTGAGCGTTGCGGTCGAGGACCCCAGAATGTGTCCGGCGGGTCTGAGTACGACGGTGACACCGGCAGCGGTCTCAACAAGTGCATTGAACGGAACGTGACGGAAGTGCTCTGCGGCCCGGAGAGCGTCTTCCTCGGTGTACAAGGGCTGGGCCGGGTGGTGCTTGGAGAACCCCTTGCGGTTCGCGTATTCGGCTTCTTCCTCCTGGAGATGACCGGAGTCGACCATGACGATCGCCGCCAGCTCTGCTGTCTGCGGGGTGGCGAGGATCGGGCCGTCGAACCCATCACGCACGAGTGCGGGAAGGTAGCCCGAGTGGTCGAGATGGGCGTGTGTCAGCACTACTGCATCGATCGACCGGGGCTCTACCGGGAACGACGCCCAGTTTCGGTCCCGTAAGTGCCTCAGTCCCTGGAACATCCCGCAATCGACCAGGACCCGAGCACTTGGAGTCTCGAGCAGGAACCGGCTGCCGGTGACTGTGCCAGTTGCTCCTAGAAACGAAAGAACCGGACCCGTTGTCTGAGCCATGCCGAAAGGCTACGAAGGCACGAACTCTTCGGCCAGTTCCCCGCTTTAGCCTGCGGTAGGCCTCGTTCGGCATCGTCCCGACTTCTCGTGAGCATTCCAGCCCAGTTCCTACTGGCATCAACCACCGGAACGCTGCTCAACCTCGGAGTGCGTCAGGCAGTCAATCGCGTTCGTGAAGGGCGTTGGGGCTGGATCGAGAACACCAACGATCCCCGCTGGCCTTCCCGCTCACCACTTCCGAGACAAGATCTCCGCAGCACCGATGAGCAGGGCGAGCACCAACATGATCGTGCCCTGGACGGTGGCCACGCTCGCCCCGCCGAGGGTCTTGCCGATTACGAGCGACCCGGGGCGACAACCATCTCGCCTCCTACAACGCCACCGCGCCCATCGAGGCCTCGAGCGGGCCGAGGAGCGCCACCGCCTCAACCCCCGGGGCAACCGACAGCTCAACCACGCCATGCACATCATCGCCTTCTCCCAGCTCTCCCACGCCGGACCCGGACGCGACTACTACGAACGCAAGATCGCCGAGGGAAAGACGCAGAAGGAGGCGGTGCGAGCGCTCAAGCGTCAGATCTCCGACGTCGCCTACCGCCAACTCGTGCGCGACGCCCAACGTTGATAGCGGGCTCGGGAGGACAACCAGGGACGACTCCTAAGACCAGCGTGGCCGGCTAACACCC
>Ga0116219_10004572_pt1 | contig 10364 bp, 7 predicted proteins | sample Sb_taG_4_FD_91019 | JGI IMG/M metagenome (GOLD analysis project Ga0116219, IMG submission 91019) | Peat soil microbial communities from Weissenstadt, Germany - Sb_50d_6_BS metaG | ecosystem: Environmental > Terrestrial > Soil > Wetlands > Peat | place: Germany: Weissenstadt | collected 2010-09-21
CACTTACCGCTCGCGATCCGGCTTTCGGAATAGCAGACGGCTACCGTATAGCGCGGATGGTCCTTGATCTGCGGGTAGCGGAGGGCGAGAGGCCAGTTGGGCCCAAGATCGGTTTCATCAACCCCGCCTCTTGGTCGAAGTTCAGGGCTGAAGCGCTGATGTAGGCTTATGTTTGCAAGCACCGTGAATGATCAGGAAAAAGCCTCGCACGCTTCACTGGCCGGCGTCGTCGAACGGCGCATCGAGCCTGAGATCATTTTCGGCCTCGCGGCGGCGCCAACGCACGATATGGACGAGCAGGCGCTCACGGTAAGCTTGGCCCTGGGTCGCACATGACCCGAACGGCCTCTTGAATTGTCCGGGGACGCCGCGTCAAGTGTGAGCGCGTGCTCAACACTGCGTCGATTTCGCTCCGAGCGATGTCCTCAAATCCGGACGAAACACATGACGTTTCTTTACGATGATCCCAGGACCTTTGCCGCTGACGCCTTGAGGGGTTTCAGTCAGGCCTACGCCCGCTTTGTCCGCTTGGCCCCGGGCGGAGTGCTACGCGCCGTCGCCGCTGAGCGCAAGGTCGCGCTGGTGATCGGCGGTGGCTCGGGTCACTATCCGGCGTTCGCCGGCTATGTCGGCAGGGGCCTCGCCGACGCTGCAGTCGCGGGAGACGTCTTCGCCTCGCCTTCGACAAGCAGCATCGCGCGGCTGGCGAGGCTGGCGCATCAGGGGGCCGGAATCCTCCTGGGATTTGGCAACTACGCTGGCGACGTCCTCAATTTCGGCGCCGCCGCGCGGCGTCTTGTTTCGGAGGGAATCGACGTCCGCATCCTGGCGGTCACGGACGACGTCGCGAGCGCGCCGGCTGAGACGCCGAGCCTTCGACGGGGCGTCGCGGGCGACATTGCGGTCTTCAAGGCCGCGGGCGCCGCGGCCGAGGCCGGGCTCGACGTTGATGAGGTCGAGCGGTTCGCGAGGCTCGCCAACAGCCGGACGTTCTCGTTCGGGGTCGCCTATCGCGGATGCACGCTTCCGGGCGCCAGGGAACCTCTCTTCGTCGTTCCTGCACGCGAAATGGCGATCGGCCTCGGGATCCATGGCGAGCCGGGCGTCTTGGAGGGACCCGTCGTTACAGCGAGCGAACTCGCGCAAGTGCTGGTCGAGCGACTTTTGCGCGAACGTCCCGCCGACGCGAGCGGCCGCGTGGCGGTCATTCTCAACGGACTGGGCGGGACGAAATACGAGGAATTATTCGGCGCCTGGGCGGCGATCGAGCGGCAGCTCGAGCGAAACGGGCTGACCGCAGTTGCGCCGGAGGTCGGAGAATTCGTGACCAGCCTCGACATGGCCGGATGCTCGCTGACCCTTACCTGGTTGGACCAGGGTCTGGAGGAGCTGTGGCTGGCGCCGTGTGAGAGCGCAGCATTTCGCCGTGGGCCGGAAGTCTTGCGCGAAGTCCTCATGCCGATCGAGGACGCGTCGCCGCCGGTGGCCATTCCGCGGGCGGTGGCCGCGTCGCAAGAGAGCGCCCAATGTATCGAACGGGCTCTGCGACGGATCGCGGAGGCCATGCACAGCGCCGAAAGCGACCTGGGCGATATCGACGCCTTCGCCGGCGACGGCGACCACGGACTTTGCATGAGTCGCGGATCGGACGCGGCGAGCAAGGCGGCGACGAACGCAGCCGCCCTGGGGGCCGGCGCGGGAAGCGTCCTGCAGCTCGCAGGGGACGCCTGGGGAGATCGAGCGGGAGGCGCTTCGGGCGCTCTCTGGGGGGTCGCCCTGCGCGCCTGGGGCGATGCTTTCTCCGACGCGGGTCCGGTCACGGCGGAAGACGTCGTCAGGGGCGCGCGTACGGCGCTGGGCGCGGTGATGAGCCTCGGGGGCGCGCAGATCGGCGACAAGACGCTGGTCGACGCGCTCGAACCCTTGGTCGAAACCCTCGCTCGCGAGGTCGAGGCAGGGCGAAGCCTCGCCGAGGCGTGGCGCTCGGCGGCGGACGCCGCTTCCGCCGCCGCGACCGCCACCGCTCCGCTCGTCCCGAAGCGCGGCCGCGCGCGGCCCCTGGCGGCGAAGAGCGTCGGCCATCCGGACCCGGGCGCGATCTCCTTGGCCTTATGCGCGCAGGCGGTCGGCGAGGTCCTGCATCCGTCCTCGCGCTGAGGCGCAGGGAAGCGTCCTCGAATCCTCGTCCTGAGCTTGTCGAAGGACCCTCCCGCTTGCGTTGCGTGAGCGGTCGAGCTCACCGACGCATCCCTCGAGGCCCCGCTGTGCGGGGCTCCGCGGGACCAAGACATGAACACATCGAATCGCAATCTGCTCAGTGCGCAGCTGGCTGCCGGGTGAGATCCTCGAGCAGGGGGCGCAACGCGTCGAGCTCCTTGCCGAAACCGGCCCAATCCCCGGCCTTGAGCTGCTCGAGGGCCCGATCGTAGTCCGCGAGCGCCTGCCTTGCTCGTTCATTGGCCGGCCCCGAAAGCGAAGGCCCGGCGGCCGTCGGCAAGCCCGCGATCGGGGCGGTTTCCTTGAACAAGGCGGCCAAAGCCGCGGGCAGCGTCTCCTCCATCACCACGCGGTCGCCGTAGGCCGCGATCACGCGCTTGAGTTCCGGCAGCTGGCCAGATTGAGCGCGGAGATAGAGAGGCGACGCGTACAGGATCGAGTTCCCCACCGGAACGACCAGCAGATTGCCGCGAATGACCCGCGAGCCCATCTGGTTCCAAAGCGAGATCTGCTGCGAGATCTCGGTGTTCTGGTTGATCAGCGCCTCGATCTGGAACGGCCCGTAGACCAGCTTGTCCTTCGGAAATTCGTAGACGATGAGCTTGCCGTACTCGGGCGGATCGCAGCGCGCCGCCAGCCAAGCGATCATGTTCTCTCGCTGACTTGGCGTCATCGGCAGCATGAGGAAGAACTCCGTCTGCGCCTCACCGGGCAGGCGCATCATGATGTAGTAGGGCGCCATCCTCCTCTCGCCGCCTGCATCCATCTCGTCGGGGGCGGTCGGCTCGCGAGGAAATTGCCATAGGTCCTCGCGATTGTAGAAGACCTCGGGCACGTCCATGTGAAACGCGCGGTACTGGAGAGCCTGAATGGTGAAAAGGTCTTCGGGGTAGCGAATGTGCTGTCGCAGGTCCGCCGGCATGGCGTCGAGCGGCCGAAACAGCGAGGGGAAGATCCGGTGATAGGTCGCGATGATCGGATCGGCCGCATCCGCGACATAGAAGGCGACCGTCCCGTTATAGGCGTCGACGACGATCTTCACGGAATTGCGAATGTAGTTGATATCGCCGCCGCCCGGCTCCGGCTTCGCAAAGGGGAGCCAGTCGCTGACGGTATAGGCGTCCTGAATCCAGAAGAGCCGCCCATCGCTGATCGCCAGGTAAGGATCGCGGTCGAGTTGCAGAAACGGCGCGATCGTCCGCACGCGATCCTGGATGTCGCGATGAAGCAAAATCCTGCTCTCGTCGTCGATGTAGCCGCTGAGCAGGATGTTCACGTCGTCGAAATACCAGGCGAACAGCGATCGCCAGGCGGTCCCGCCGATCGGGATGCCGTCCGCGCCCTCATAGGTCGTGTAAGCGTTGTCCTTTCCCTTCGGATAGTCGAACTCTGGCGTCCCGCCCTTGACGATCACGTAGCCGTCAGCGCCTTGTCCGAAATAGATCCGAGGCTGGGTGATCTGAGGACCGCCGTCGGCGACCGGCGGGATGTCTTTCAGGTAGAAGATCGGCAGGCCCTCCGCGGATTTGCGGGTGACCGGTGACATGACTGCGCCGACGCCATGGGTGAACAGGAGATGCTGATTGACCCACGTCTGCGCGTTGGCAGGCAGAAGGGAAGGGACAAGCTCGCGCGCCGAGAGCATCACCTGCTGATAGGAACCGGCGAGATGATAACGATCGACATCGACGTCGAGAAACCGGTAGTAGGTGCGGATCTCCTGCGGTTGCGCGTAGGCGTCCAGGAGCGGGCGCCAGTCCCAGAGCCGGATGTTGTTGACCGTCCCGCCGTCGTTCACGAGAGACTGAAAGGGGGTCTGCCTCACTTTCCGTGCTGAGCCGGCAAGTGAAGTGGCAACATCCGGGCGCGTAGGAGTTCGGTGCTTGCGCGACCGTACATCGCGCGCTTGAGGGTTTTCAATCGATTGATATGCCCTTCGGTTTGGCCGTTGCTCCAGCCCTCGGTCAACGCATTTGTGACGGCGTCGAGATCTCGCCGCAGAGTTCGGGCGAAGCGCTGCATTGCGTAGATTCCGGATTGTTGCGCGTCATTGAGCCAGACGCCGAATTTCTGAATGTCTTTGCTTCGAAGAATGCCTCGGAATCGCATGGCGAACCGACGCATGGCAGTGAAGTCAGCCGACGCACTTTTCAGAGCGTCGACCTTTGCTGCCTGACCTGGCGTCAACAACCCGCGCGGCTTGATGCATAGCGAAGCCGCGACGATTGGCGAGATAGACCACCCGGTCGCGGGATCGACGGCGCAGGGGACCGTCGCGATCGTCGGCGTCGGCGCTGTCGCCGGCTCGGGAGCTGGGGGCAATGTTACGACTTTGGCGCCTCTGGCGCGCCGCCACTTCGCCAGGAGCCGCTCCAGATGGGAGAAGCTGCCGGTATAACCGCGGAGCTTGATCTCGTGGAGCAACTCTCGGCCGCGAACGCAGCCTTCCGCCCAGCGGCGCGAGAGATAATCGAGGAAATAGCTGGGCGAGCAGGGCTTTGGCGCCGTGGCGCGTCGGTCCGGAGGCGCGCTGAATTTGAGCCATTTTCTGATACTGCGCGGACCGAACCCAGTTTCTCGGGCGATGTCGCCGATAGAGTTTCCGGCGTCGCGCAGAGTACGGATTTGATCAAAGACGGCTTGCCTCGAGCGGCGATGCGCCTGCTTGATAAGGTGTCGATGCTCCGCGGCCTCGCGTCGGCCACCCGGACCATGTGCGACTCCGTCTTCGTCTTTGGATTCCGGCAACAAGGCTCGGCCCGTTGATCGGTCGGCGCGGCTCAGCTGGGTCTCGATCGTCTCGCGCAAGTTCTGCAGGAGATGGAAGCGGTCAGCGACCTGCCGCGCCTGAGGCGCGCCCTCTCGCGCGCCCTGCGCATACAGACCGCAGCGATCGCGGCTGATGATTTCGACCTCAGGATGCTGGCCAAGCCATTCGGCTGTTCCGGTGGTTGTGCGATCCTGCAGCACATCGGCAACCTCGCGCCGATCCAGGTCAACGACAATGGTCCCGTAAGTGCAACCCTTTCGCCAGCTCCAGTCGTCGATGCCTGCCACTCTTACAGTCGTCTTGGCGCAGAGACGGGCGACCTGACGCTTCAGATGCCGCAGAATGGTATCGTCGCTGACCGGCATGCCAAGACGCTTCATCAACCTTTCTCCCGGCCGACCGCCAGTGCCATGGCCGAAAAGATGAACAAGTTCAGCGATTCGCTGGGTCCGACGGGCGTGAGGACTAACAGTTTCCGGCAGTTGATCCGTAAATGTCCGACGCTCACACTCGCCGTTCAGACATCGCCAACGGCTCACCCCCATCTTCACGATGACGACGGCGCCTTGCACCGGCAGATCTTGAAGATGTCGGAAATACCGGCTGTGCCGACGTGTCGACTGCTCGCTGCATCCGGGACAGGGAGCCTATTTCCGGTCCCGCGGCCGAGATCACCCAGCGATCTCCGTCTCGCTCGGCGCCCAGAATCCGCACGCCCGGCCCTGGAGCCCAATCTGTTTCTCTTCGCATGCTCGCGCTTATCGGCGACCGTGCACCCGATCAAGCCAAACAGCACGGAAAGTGAGGCAGACCCCGTAATGTGTCGGCTAGCCGCCAGTCACGCTCATGTGGCGCGCGACAGCAGGGTGCAGATTGCTGCGGTCAATGATGAAATCATGACCCTTAGGCTTGCGCGCGATGGCCTCGCGGATTGCTGCAACGAGGAGATCGTTCCCCTCCGAAGCGCGCAGCGGCGTGCGCAAATCAGCCGCGTCTTCGTGCCCCAGGCACATGTAAAGCGTGCCTGTGCAGGTCACCCGCACGCGGTTGCAAGTCTCGCAGAAATTGTGGGTAAGCGGCGTGATGAAGCCGATCAGCCCGCCAGTTTCGCCCGCCCGCACATAGCGCGCGGGTCCGCCGGTGCGATGGTCGGTCTCTTGCAGGTCGAAGTGTTGCGCCAGCTGTGCGCGCACCTTGGTCAACGGTAGGTGCTGGTCAAACCGCGCCGTTTCGATCTCGCCGAGCGGCATGACCTCGATGAAGGTAATCCCCATGTTCCGCGAGTGCGCCCACCGAACCATGGGTTCGAATTCATCTTCGTTGACCCCTTTGAGCGCAACGACATTGATTTTGACGGCGAGTCCGGCCCGCTGCGCCGTGTCGATGCTGGTCAGCACGCGGTCGAGATCGCCGCGCCGAGTGATCGCCTTGAATCGGGCGGCATCGAGCGTGTCCAGCGACACATTGATGCGTCGCACGCCGCAACTTGCGAGATCGTATGCGAACCGCGCCAGTTGCGAGCCGTTCGTGGTTAGAGTGATTTCTTGAAGCGCCCCCGCTTCGAGATGCCGGGACAGTGAGCGGAACAGTCCCATGATGTCGCGGCGGACGAGGGGTTCGCCGCCGGTAATTCGGATCTTGCGCGTGCCCATCTCTATGAATGCTGAACAGAGCCGGTCCAGCTCCTCGAGCGTCAGAAGCTCGCGCCGCGGCAGGAACGTCATGTCCTCCGCCATGCAATAGGCGCAGCGAAAATCGCAGCGATCCGTGACCGACACGCGAACGTAAGTGATCGCTCGCCCAAAGGGGTCCCGCAAGGACGAGGCGCGATGCGTCTCGATCGCCATTTGATCCGCCATGCTCGTTCTCTTTGACGTCTGAAAGTTGCTGGAATCGTGGGGCGCAAAGACAGCGTAGGCGAGCGACATCATTGGATCGAAATGCCGCCGCGTACTGATCGAACTCCGTCGCCGGCGGTGCGCGAGCGCCGGCGATCGTCCTCTCAAAAAGGGCCCGAGCGACGGGTCGCTCGAGCCAGCGCTGGTCAAAGGCTGGTGTCCGTCTCAGACCTTGTATTCCCAGGACTTGAAGCTCGTGCCTCGTGCAGCGCCTGGCACGGAGGCAATCTTGCGAATATCTCCCCACGTTTGTTTATAGTTGGGAATAATCAGTTCGTTGACGCCGGGCGAGACGACGTTCCCCTGGACGCCCATCGGGAAGGCGAAGAGCATGAACGTCTGCTTGCGTTTGGCTGTCGGCGTCGGATAAGCCATCGCCTGGGTCGCTCCGTTGTCGTTGTGGACCTCAACAAGATCGCCCGCGGAGATACCCATCTCCTTCATGTCGTCCGGGTTCATCTGGATGAACGGATAGGGCCAGCGGCCCATGACGAAGTCTGACTCCTGATCGAGATAGGCGCTCTGCCAGACGTGATTGGCGCGGCCGTTGTTGATGAGGAATGCAAACTTCTTCGACTCCTCCTCTTTGCCCGGCGCTTCGAGTCCACGCCACGGCGCGTCCATGAACCGAGCCTTGCCGTCCTCGGTGGAAAAGACCCCGTCCGTATAGAGACGTTGCGTTCCAACCAGCTTGCCGTTGTCGAAGGCGGTCGCCGGCTCCTGGACGCCGTTGTTGCCCATCGCGCGCAAGCGTTCATAGGTGACGAACTGGCCGCCCTTGGCGTTGCCGTGATACCCGTCCGTGAAGGCGTCTTCCTCGGTCTTCCAATCGAAGCCCTTGAACTTGTCAGCCTCCGATTGCTTGCCCATTTCGCGGAAGACGCGCTCAAGGTTGTTGGCAAGGCGCGCCGCGATGAGGCAGTCGGGCATGGCGTCGCCCGGCGGATCCATGTAGCGCTCCGTCAGCCGCAGCCGCCGCTCGCCGTTCATCGAGGTGAGATTCATCTCGCCTGCCGTCGCCGCTGGCAACCAGACATGGCAGGCTTGACCAATCTTGGTCGGCACAATGTCCACGTCGACCGCGAAGAGCCCGCCTTTTCCGATCGCCGCCAGTATGGCGGCGACCATGGCCTTCTGATCGCCGTAGGGGACAGCGGACATCGCATCCTTCATAATGTCGGTCCGCTTCTTGTAGTTCTGTTTGAACTTGTCGGCGTTCAGAGTGGTCTTGTAGTGATCGCAGGCCCAGATGTGGTGGACGCCGCCCTTACCATCCAACAGGAGTTGGTCGACGTAGGGAGCCGGTCGCGAACCGGGATAATCTGGACGCACATAGCCTTCCTGATGGCCGCCGAGGCGGACGACGCCGCCGCCCAATTGACCGATGTTGCCGGTCGCGAGCGCGATGTTCACAAGGGCGCCGTTAGTTCGGTAGTTGTCGTTGCCCCAAATTAGACCCTTCTCGTAGCCGATCATGGTGCGGCGGCGCTTGCCGCCTTCTTTCGGCATGGCGATCCATTCGGCCGCCTTCACGATGTCGGCGGGGTCTAAGCCGGTGATTTTCGCCGCGTCGTCAATCGACGTCCGACAGCCTTCGAGCGCAGCTTCGAAGCTGGTGAGATGGCCGGGCATCCCAGGCGAATCGCCCCGAGCCGGATAGAGCGGCGGACGGGTTGCAGCCGTGCGCAACGTGCTCTTTTCGATGAAGTCCTTCTGAACCCAGCCCTTGTCGGCGATGTAGGTGAAAAGGGCGTTGAACAAGGCGAGGTCCGTGCCAGAATTGATCGCCAGATGAAGCACATTGTTCTTACCCGCTTCCACCTCGCAGGCATTGACGCTCACGGTTCGCCGAGGATCGATGAAAATAATCCGGGCCGCGGCATGCGGCTCGTTTGGCATGAGCTTGTTTTTCTTATCGAGCGACGCTCCCTGAATATTCGGGATCCAGTGATTGAGAAAATAGTTGGTCTGCGTCTCGAGCGGATTGGTGCCGACGGCGATGATCGTGTCGGCGAGTTCGGCGTCCTCGTAGCAATTGTTGAGTTCGCCGACTCCCATGTCGCGTGTTCCGTGCACCTCGGAGTTGTAAGCCGGGCGATTATGAATGCGGATATTCTTGATCTTCATCGCGCCGAAATAGAGCTTTCCGGTGCCCCAGGTATTTTCGTAGCCGCCGCCGGCGCCGCCATGATCGAAAGCCGAGACGAACAGGCCGTCCTCGCCTTGCGCGTCGATCACCGCCGCCGTCACGCGCGCCACGAGGTCGAGCGCATCGTCCCAGCTCGTCGGCTGCATCTGGCCGTAACGCCAAACCATGGGTTCGGTCAGTCGCTGTTGCTGGGTCGAGCGTGCCTCGGAAAACGACTCCTCGGCCATGCGAGCGCCGCGGATCGAGCCAAGCCCCGAGTTCACAACGCAGTTCGGATCGGGCTTGACGACGAGGTGGACGTCTTTTCCGTCCTGTTTGACGATGTTGTACATCGACGGCGCATACCAGTTGGGCGTCATCGCCAACTGCTGTTTCGCGAGGTCGACACCGAACTTGTTGTCGCTTGCGCTCGTGCCGCCCTGGTCGTTAATGCCCCAGCTGTAGGCTTTGTATCCGCAGCCGACGATGCAGAACTGGCAGGTGACATTGTGCTCTTTCGCGTCCGCAGGGATGATCGGGAGGCGATCGATATTGCGCTTGAATGTCATGGTTCAGCCCTCCAGCACGTTCGAGAGACGGCCATAAAGCAATTCATCAATGCCCTCGGCGTAGATGTCGCCTTTGGCGTCAACCCGCAGCTGATATTGCGGAAGGTTTTGCGTCGCGTGACCCCAGATTTCTTGGCCGCCATTTTCGCAGTCGAAGCGGGAGTAGTGCCCCGAGCAGTTCAGCGTCCTGTCCGAGGAACTGTAGGCAAGCGGAAAGCCTTTGTGCGGGCACATCGTCGTGAAGCCGACGATGTCGCCCTCGGGTCCGACTCCGCCAGGGACGGTCTTGCCAAGTTTAAGCAGGACGCCGGGCGCTTCCTTATCTGGATAGGCCACTTGCAGCGGCTCGTTGGGCTTGAGGTCGCTAATGTTCGCGAGGCGGTTTGCGGGATAGCGGAGCCGCGCGAGTTGCGGGCTGGCGTCTGCCCTTTGCGGCATGACGGTCGCGGCCGCGGCGCCGGCTGCGGCCACGCCCGCTCCGGACAGAAACCACCGACGGCCGATATCAACCTTGCGATCGCAACGCTTCATGCCTTCCTCCCATTGTTCCTGCGAACAGTGGAAGAAGGCACGCAAGGGTTATGCCGCGCTCGCGACTGACGAGCAACACAACTAAAACAAAGGGATAGAGGATCGTCAGCCCTGGCGTAGTCCGGAACTTCGGACATTTTCGCCGGCCGACGTTCGGAAATCTGAACAGGCGCCCGAGAGTCTCGAATTCGACGCGAGGTGCGTCCCGCGCGAACTCTTCACTCGATCGCGCGTTCGTGCTCGATCCCATG
>Ga0116219_10004574_pt1 | contig 10361 bp, 9 predicted proteins | sample Sb_taG_4_FD_91019 | JGI IMG/M metagenome (GOLD analysis project Ga0116219, IMG submission 91019) | Peat soil microbial communities from Weissenstadt, Germany - Sb_50d_6_BS metaG | ecosystem: Environmental > Terrestrial > Soil > Wetlands > Peat | place: Germany: Weissenstadt | collected 2010-09-21
ACGGATCGAGCCCGAGCACGCTCAGGGACTTGTTCATCGACCCCGACGTGAAATATGCGTAGTTGTGGATGGCCCGTTGCGACTGTTCCTGGATGAGCGCGCCGGGGACGAGTTGCGCGCCGGCCAGCGCCAGTCCGAGCACGACACCCGCCGCCACCCCGAGCGCGAGCGAGAGGCGGCGGGTCGGGGTCTTCCAGAAGAGCCACAGCGCATACACCGTCAGGGCGACCCCGCCGTCGAGGATGGGCTCGGCCGCGCCCGACAACCCCATCAGGCCGACGGAGGCGCCGAGCATCGCCACCCACGGCGTGGCCGAGCGGCCCGAGGGGCGATGGGCCAGCCGATCGAGCGCGGCGAAGGCCCACGGCAGCCACGCACCTGCCTCGACGAGGTCGATGTGCACGTTCTGGGCCGCCATGAAGCCCCCGTAGGCGAAGGCGACCGCACCCAGGCCCGACGCCGTCCACGATCGCCCCAGCACCCGGAGGAGCACGACCATCCCCAGCGCGGCGACCACCTCCACCAGGGCCTGGTTGACGACCCAGGCCAATGCACCAGGCAGCACGCTGAAGAGCCACGTGGCCGGATAGGCCGCCCCGGCGTTGAACCCCGACAGCAGGGGCGACCCGCTCCACAGATAGGGGTCCCACACCGGGGCGTGCCCGTGGCGGAGGTCGATCCCCACCAGGACCCGCAGGGGGAAGTTCTGGATGAGGTTGTCGTCGACGAGCCACGGCACCCCGGCCAGGGCGGGCAGGCCGAAGATGGCGCTGGGCACGGCTACGAAGGCGGCCAGCATCCACCGGCTGGAACGCTGGTGCACCAGACGCGCGGCGCGAGAAAGCACCGGCACCGTCTCCCGGGCGAATCAGGTCAGCTGCGGTCGCGCAGCCAGGTGCGAACGATCACACGCGCGTACTGCAGTGCGAAGAAGGCATTGTGCCCCTTCTTCGACTCACCCGATGCTCGCCGGTGCCACACGACGGGGCAGTCCGTGATCCGCCAGCCGCGCGTCGCCGCGCTGATGATGAGCTCGGCCGTCTGGTACTGGTCCTGCTCGAGGATCACGTCCTTGAGCACCTCGATCCTCAGGGCCCGGAACCCGTTCGACGTGTCCGTGAGGTGCTGCCCGGTCAGTGCGTTGATCACCGTGGCGAAGAACACCACCCCCGCCATGCGGACCTTGTCGGTGGTCTCGTCGATGCCGAGGCGCCGGCTGCCGATGACGAAGTCTGCGGTCCCATCGACCAGGGGCTTGATGAAGCCGGGGACCTCGGCGGGGTCGTTCTGGCCGTCGGCGTCGAGGGTGACGACATAGCTCGCTCCATGAGCGGCGGCGAGGTCGTAACCGAGGCGCAGGGCGACACCCTGGCCCATGTTGACGGGCATCACCGCGCAGTAGGCGCCGTGGGCGGCGACGATGTCCTCGGTGCCGTCGTCGCCGCCGTCGACCACGACCAGGGTCGAGACAGCCAGACCCGCCACCTCCGACGGCACCGCCTTGAGCACGTCGTCGATGTTGTCGGCCTCGAGGTAGGACGCGATGAGTACCAGCACGGGCCCGAAGGTGGCGGTGCCGTGCCGGCGGCGGAAGTCCTGCCTGCCGAGCTCCATGACGAGCCGGCGTACGCCGTCGTGGCGGCGCATGGCGCGCGCCTTTGCGCGAGTCCGTGCCGTGACCAGTGTGGACCCCATCAGAAGCTACGGGGGCGGGCGAAGACCTCTCGCACGAGCGGCTCGAAATGCACGAGCGGCTCGGTGGGGTAGTCGGGGTCGAAGCTCGTCTGGTCCCATTCGTCGGCGAACCGCTCGCCCAACGCGAACCACGGTTCGCCGCGGTACTGCTCCCGGGCCTCAGGGTCGCCACCGAAGTGGTGGTAGTAGTGCCGGCCCTGGAAGTCCTGGTGGGTGAGGATCACGTGGAAGATCTCGTCGCGCACGTACGGCCGCAGGATCTCCGCCGCAATGCGGGGGTGGTTGGGCACCGACACGTACTTGCCGATGTCGTGGCACAACGCCGCCACCACCATCTCGGGGTCGGCCCCGGCCTCCTCGGCCCGCGTCGCGGTCTGGAGCGAGTGCATGAGCTGGTCGACGGCGAAGCCGTCGGTGATGCCACCCAGTCCTTCGAGCATGGCCAGGATCTGCGTGGCCACACGGGCCTGGCGCTTCGAAGTGAGGGCGCCGATCTCGGCCCACTGCTCGGCGCTCGATTCGTCCATCCGACGGAAGCTGCCGGAGCCGGTGGTTGTGGTCTTCGTGGTGGTGCTCATGGCGCCATTCTCGCACTCCGCACGCGGAGGCGCCGTGACGAGGGCCTTCCCGGTCGCCTCCTCAGAGACCTCACAGCTTGGAGCCGACCGGTTCCCGGGCGTCGTGGCCGAGGGGCGTGGCCTCGAGCGGGCAGCACACCGGGACCCCACCGCGGCGCCGGGCCCGGTCGACGAGGCGCGTGGTGGCGCCGGGATTGCGTACGAGCAGTGCAGCCAGGATCCCGCCCCCGGCGGCTGCCACCCCGGAAAGGACCACCGCGTGGCGGAACCCGGCCTCGAAGTCAGCGGGATGGAGATAACTGTGCCCGGACAGTCCCGACAACGCCGGCAGCAGCGCCACCGCGATCAGGCCACCGGCGCGCGCCACGTCGTTGTTGACCGCCGACGCCATCCCGGCGTGTTCGACCGGCGCCGAGGCCAGCGCCGTGGAGGTGAGCGGAGCCACAGTGATGACGAGGCCGAGGGCGAGGACGAGGACGCCGGGGAGCACCTCGGTGAGGTAGTTGCCCGACGGCCCGATGAGGCGCAGGAGCACCATGCCCACACCCACCACGACCGGACCGACCGCCATCTGCAGGCGGGGTCCGATACGCACCGCCAGTGCGCCGGAACGAGCGGAGAAGGCGAGCATCACCGCGGTGAGGGGGAGCAGCGCGCTCCCCGCCTCGAGCGGCGAATAATGCGACACCTGCTGGAGTTGCACGGGCAGGAGGAACAGCGCACCTCCGAGCGCCGCGTAGACCACGAAGGTCACGGCGTTGGTGGCACTGAACTGCTGGCTGCGGAAGATGGCGAGCGGGAGCATGGGGTAGCGCTCGCGCCCCTCGGTGACCACGAACGCCACGAAGAAGACGAGAGCAACGACGAGCATGGCGAGCACCAGGGGAGAGGACCAGCCGTAGGTCGGTGCCTCGATGAGCCCACCCGCCAGACCCACAAGGCTGATGGTGACGAGGGTGGCGCCCACCACGTCGACAGGTCCGGCCGCGGCCGGGTCACGCGTCTCGGGCACATGGCGCGTGGCCATCAGCACGACCGCGAGCGCGATCGGCAGGTTGATCAAGAAGATGAGGCGCCACGACACGGCGCTGATGAGAAAGCCGCCGGCGAAGGGGCCGATGGCGGTGGCGACGCCGCCGAGACCGGACCAGGCGCCGATGGCACGGGCCCGGTCGTCCTTGGCGAACGAGGCTTGGAGGATGGCGAGGGACCCCGGCGTGAGCAGTGCGCCGCCCACGCCCTGCAATGCCCGTCCCGCGATGAGCACGACGGCATCGGGAGCGATGGCACACAACAGCGATGCCACCGCGAACCACACCACACCGATCACGAAGATGCGCCGGCGCCCGTAACGGTCGCCGAGCGCACCGCCCACCAGCAGCAAGCCGGCCAGGGAGACGAGATAGGAGGTCACGACCCACTGCAGGCTCGAGACCGACAAGGCGAAGTCACGCCCGATGGCGGGGAGGGCGATGCCGACCACCGTGGAGTCGATGGCGGTCACCGCCGACCCGAGCACCGTGGCGGCCAGCACCCATCGTCCCGGGGCGCTCGAGAGCCTGAGCTCGACAGGGCCCCCCGTCGAGCTCACCCCGCCAGTCGGGCCAGCACGTCGGCGGCGGAGATCTGGCGGTCGCCGAGCGCCGCCCCGCTCCCGCTCGCCCCGATCTCGGGCGACGGGGCATCGAGGCCGGCGACACCCGGGGCCGGCCCGTCGGCGGGGGCCGGTGCGGCCAAGCCCACCGCCACCGCGGCGGCAAGGCCGCGCAGCAGGTCCCGCAGCTCGGGGGGTGGCGGAAAGTACTCGTCCTCGTCGGTGACGTGGACCTCCTCGACCCCGTGCAACGGCGCCAGGCGCGCCACAACCGCCTCCACCAGCTCGTCGGGGGCCGACGCCCCGGCCGTGACCCCCACGGTGCCCGCCAGGTCGCCGGGGAGCTCGGCGGCCTCGTTGACGCGCAACACGAGCGGGCACCCCGAGGCCCGGGCCACCTTTTCGAGGGCGCGCGTGTTCGAGGAATTGACCGACCCGATGACGACGACGGCGTCGGAGCGGGCCGCAATGACCTTGAGCGCCGCCTGGCGGTTGGTGGTAGCGAAACACAGGTCCGAGCGGTTCGGCATCCACAGCTCGGGGAACCGTTCCCGGGCCCGGTTCATGATGTCGGACCATTCGTCGTGGCTCAGCGTGGTCTGGGCCAGCAGCGCCACCGGGACCCCGGAGGGGATCTCGGCCGCGGCGACCTCGACATCCTCCTCCGAGCGCACCAGTCGGACCGAATCAGGTGCGACCGCCATGGTGCCGACCGCTTCTTCGTGGCCCTCGTGGCCCACGTAGAGCACCGTGTACCCCTTGCCGGCCCGCACCTTCAGCTCGTGATGGACCTTGGTTACCAAAGGACACACGGCGTCGACCACCACACGCCCGCGCCCGCGCGCCGCGGTCACGACCTCGGGCGCCGAACCGTGTGCCGAGAGCATGAGGGGGGCGCCGTCGGGCACCTGGTCCACGTCGTCGACGAAAATCACCCCCCGGGCCCGGAATTGATCGACGACATGACGGTTGTGGACGATCTCGTGATAGCAGTAGACGGGCGGCTCGAAGACCCGGACCATCCACGCCAGCGCCTTGATCGCCTTTTCCACTCCGGCGCAGAAGCCCCGGGGTGAAGCCAGTAGGACACGCTCGACCGGCACCTTCCCAGGCTACCGGCCCTGTGTGTCGTGGCCGTCGAGGCAAGGGGGCGTCGGGGACCAAGTAGCCTCGATGGTATGTCGGCGCCTCGGGTGGTCTCCGTGGCGGCCGCCTCCCCGGCGCAGCGGGCCGGCCTCAGGGTCAATGACGAGCTGCTCGCCGTCGACGGTCGGGTGCCGCGCGACGTGATCGAATACCGCCTCTTCGTCGACGAGGCCGACCCCGAGCTCGAGATCCGTCGGGGTCACGAGGAGTTCACCGTGCAGCTGCGAAAGCAGGCGGGGGAGGTGCCCGGGATCGAGGTGTCCTCGGCGCTGTTCGACCGCGTCCGCACCTGTGACAACCACTGCGAGTTCTGTTTCATCTACCAGCTCCCCAAGGGCATGCGGCGCAGCCTCTACCTGAAGGACGACGACTACCGGCTGTCGTTCCTGTACGGGAACTTCACCACCTTGACCCGGTTCACCGAGCTCGACCTCGAACGCGTCCTTTCCGAGCGGCTGTCGCCGCTGTTCGTGTCCATCCACAGCACCGACCCCACGCTCAGGGCCAGGATGTTGCGCAACCCCCGGGGCGCCATCAGCCTGCGGTGGCTACGGGCCTTGCTCGACGGGGGCATCGAGGTGCACGGCCAGGTCGTGGTGTGCCCGGGGGTGAACGACGGGGACGCCCTCGAGACGACACTGGCCGGCCTCATCGACGAGTACTCCGATCTCTCGACCGTGGCGTGCGTGCCGCTCGGGGTCAGCGATTACACGACCGAGCCGTCCATGCGTCCGCATACGGTGGCCGAGGCGGCCGCCGTGATCGACACCGTGGAGCAGTGGCAGGAGCTCTGCCTGCATGCGTTGGGACGTCGTCTGGTGTACGTGGCCGACGAGTACTACCTCCTGGCGGGCAGACCGTTTCCCCCCGTCGCCGCGTACGATGGCTTTCCCCAGCACGAGAACGGCATCGGCATGGCCCGCGCCTTCGAGGCCGCGTACCACGGCAACGTCTCGGCCGCCCACGGAGTCCAGCCCGGGTTCTTCTCCTGGGTCGACGGCGCTCCGGCCGCGGGCTACCGCGCCCCGCGCACCGACGCGGCGCTGATGCCCCCGAACCGCGACGACCCGGCTGGGTCCGCCGCACCCACACCGGTCGCCGTCCTCACGGGCGAATACGGGGCCGCCGTGCTCCAACCGCTTCTGGGCGACCGGGAGCACCACGTTCGCCTGGTCCCGATCCACAACGCCTTCTTCGGAGGCAACATCTCGGTCACCGGGCTCCTGACGGGGGTCGACATCGCCCGCGCCCTGGGCGACCAGCCCATGGGCCATCGCTACCTCCTCCCCGATGTGTGTCTCTCCGAGGGGCGCTTCCTCGACGGCATGACCGTGGCCGAGCTGCCCCGACCGGTCGAGGTCATCCCGAGTGACGGGTACTCGCTCCGCCTGGCCATCGGTGCGCCTCTGCGGGCACCGCCGCCGACTGCTTCTCGACGCCCGGCCCCGGTCACCGTCGCCCTGGGAGCGTCACGGTGAACGCTGGCGCGCCGGCGCGCACCCCGGGACGGATCGTCCCGGGCACGTCGGGGACCGAGGCGCGTCCGCTGGTGGTGATCGCCGGTCGTCCCAACGTGGGCAAGTCCACGCTCGTGAACCGGTTCGTGGGCCGGCGTGCCGCGGTGGTCCAGGAGAAGCCGGGCGTCACCCGTGACCGGCTCGAGCTCGACTGCGAGTGGAACGGCCGACCCTTCGTCGTGGTCGACACCGGAGGTTGGCTGGGTCGAGGTGACACACTCGACGCCAAAGTGGCCCGCCAGGCCGAGAGGGCGGTGGCCGCCTCCGACCTCGTGCTCCTGGTGGTGGACGCGGCCGTCGGCGTCACCACCGAGGACGACGAGGTGGCCCGCGTGCTCACACGCTCGGGGCGCCCCGTGCTGCTGGTCGCCAACAAGGTCGACAACGACCGGCGCGAGGCCGACGCCTGGGAGCTCGTTTCGCTCGGGTTGGGCGATCCCTGGATGGTGAGCGCACTGCACGGACGGGGGACCGGCGACCTCCTCGACGAGGTGGTCCGGCTCCTCCCCGATCCTTCGGCGGCGGCGAGCGACGCCGAGCCGGCCGGCACCGAGCCCGATGTGCCTGCCGTCCGGGTCGCCATCGTGGGCCGGCCCAACGTAGGGAAGTCGACGTTGTTCAACAGGATGATCGGCGAGGAGCGCTCTGTCGTCCACGATCTGCCGGGGACGACGCGCGACGCCATCGACACCCAGATCGAAACCGACGACGGCCCCATCCGGTTCGTCGACACCGCCGGGATGCGCCGCCGCTCGCGCACCGAAGAGGGGACCGAGTTCTACGCCATGGTGCGCGCTCTGCAGGCCCTGGACCACGCCGACGTGGTCCTCCTCGTGATCGACGCCACCGAAGGCGTGACACATCAGGACCAACGCCTGGCCGAACGGATCGGCGCCTCGGGAAGCCCGGTCGTCGTCGTCCTCAACAAGTGGGAGCTGCTCGACACCGAAGGTCGGCGCGACATCGTCGATGCGGTCGACGACCGTCTCGCCTTTCTCGGCGAATCACCTACGGTCAAGGTCAGCGCCAAGAGCGGTATGGGAGTCCACAAGATCCTCCCCGCGCTGGGTCGCGCCGTGGAGGCCTACCACCACCGCATCCCGACGGGCGAGCTCAACCGCGCCATCCGCTCCATCCAGGCCGATCACGCCGCGCCCGGGGCACGCATCCGCTATGCGGTGCAGGGCGCCATCGACCCGCCGACCTTCACCTTGTTCGCCACCCGGCGCCTGCCCGCCCCGTACCTTCGCTACGTGGAACGCAAGCTCCGCGAGCACTTCGGGATCGGGCCAACCCCCGTGAAGTTCCGGGTACGGATCGGGTCATGAGCGACGAGGCGCCTTTTCCCCGGACATGGTCCGGTGCGGTGGCGCGCCAGGTCTGACCATGCCGTGGTGCGACACGTGCGAGCACATGGTCGAAGACGACCAGCTCACCGACGAGGGTGAGTGCCCAGAATGCGGTGAGCCCCTGGCGCGCCGCAAGATCCCGTGGCACTTCAAGCTGATGATCGCCGCCACCGCCGTCTACCTGGGCTGGCGGGCCTATCAAGGCATCGGGTGGCTCGTCCATCACGCATGACGGGTTGCGTCTAGACTGCCTTCTAGATTGTCGAGTTGCATCAACGGGCTGTGGCGCAGCTTGGTTAGCGCGCTTGACTGGGGGCGCATCGCCCCCGTGACGATGGTGTCGCGGCCTGACCAGTAGTGCTTGTAAGTAGGAGAACGCCCTACGCTGACGACGCAATATGTCGACCCCTGACGGTCACTGTCGGCGCGTTCGTTTGCATCGATTTACAGCTAGTGCCTCGTTCGGGGGCCCTACCGGTATCCGATTATCGGTTGATGGGTCTGCTCAGGCGTCAGAAATGGCAATGCGCAATCGCCGAATCATCATTTTTGAGGACTGTCCGGGGTGTGACAAAACCCAGTGGGTTTGCCCCAAAGGATCCCTGATTGGGCTCGATGGATACGGCCCTAGCGTTGTTCGATTGTTTGGTGCAGACTGCCGGAGTGATGAGATTTCGCCGGGCCGTGGTCCTGCCCCTCCTCGTGAGTGCAAGCTTTGCGGTGGCGTTGCTTGGAGCTGCCCCGGCGCAAGCTACGTCCTCGTCCCCAACGTTGATGGCCGGGCAAGAGTGGATGGTCAAAGACAATGACTTGGCTGTTCTTGGCGGACTGGGCAGCTACGAGTGGATTGGGTGCGGGGCCACCACGGCTCCACTTACATCCACTGGCTACGCTCCATGCCAACCCGGTGAGGATCCCATCTACACCGATTACGACACATTTGAGGCAGCGGTTGAAAGTGGTCAAGTCACGTCCGGTGAGACCGTGATCTTTGACAACGAGGACTGGCAATACACGCCGTCGTGGGAACGACGGAACCAAGAGAAGTACCAAGTATTGGCTGCTTTACTCGCTATGCGACACGGCATTACGTTCATCAATACGCCGTCCGCAAAGACATACGCCCAGATTCTCCAAGAGGACCTGGCTGCCGCAAGATACGCGAGCGTCGTTGAAATACAAGCCCAAGCTAATGACAGAAACCCGTCGTCATATGAGGCTCATGTTCTAAAAACGGTCGCAGCAATCCGTAAGGTGAATCCGACCATACCGATCCTTGCCGGTCTCGCCACTGATGCACTCGGGAGGCCAACCACGGTTCGGGACATGGTCGAGGAATACACCGGTGTCAAGTCATATGTGCAGGGCTTCTGGCTAAACGCCAATACGTGGGCTTCGCCGAGAGGACGGGGCTGTGCTCCGGAAGGATGTCCACAGATCGCCCAGCAGTTTCTGGACGACATTGGAGTCCATTAGAAGGTGCGTTTAGACAGGGATGGCTCGGGCCTCCTCCGGTTAGTCCCTTGTCGAGTGAGTCGTCGAAACGAACCTAGATGGAGCCCGATATCACCCTGATTCATGATTTGGCGGCGCCGAGCTTCGGTTCTCGCGTCTCGGGAGCCCGGGAGGCGTGGCTCTGAAATACCCGCCGCGTAAGGGTGGCCTCGGTAACGAAGTATCGGCCGCCGAGTTCCTTGGCTCGGCGTAGCTCCAAAGAGGCGAGCACCCGTCTCATCAAGAGTCACCCAGCGTGACTTCCCACTAGGGACAGGGAAGAAGAAGAAGAAGAAGAAGAAGATGGTGCTGACGCGAGGCCTGAGCTCGATGAAACGCGTCGGGTCGCTTTTCTTGAACAATCGGTCCAATGGCTGGAGGAACAGGGAATCGACCCCCACAAGCTCCAACCCGGAAGCTTTAGGGGTGAGCAGATTTTCGAAGGAGATCGCGGAATACTTTCGGATTGAGCCGTTTTCGATCGTCCTGACATTCGGCCTGATTCCCGGGACCGTACTCCGCTCTCTAGGAACCTTCGCCCTCGCAATCGTGACTCCGGTCAAGGAGCTCTCTCTGCTCGGATAGCGTGCCCCGTGGATTACCTTTCGAACTGCTGACTCCCCAGGCGACAGCCTCGGGAGCGCAGCGCTTGAAGCGTTTGCAAATTCGCCGTCGGAGTAGTCAGGAGGGCCTTGGCTAGAGGCTAGAGTCGCAGGTGACAACACAACGGGCTGTGGCGCAGCTTGGTTAGCGCGCTTGACTGGGGGTCAAGAGGTCGCGAGTTCAAATCTCGCCAGCCCGACTCTTAAGCCAGGTCAGACGGGTGAATCTGTACCCGGCTCCTGATGAACACTGTTCCACCAACCAAGGTCCGCGAGATAGCGCAATACGTCCTATCGAGTGACAGCTTCCGAAGAGGATGGATGGCTCCTTTCGAAGGCCACCATCTGGAGCTGAAGGATCGCCCTGCTCAACTCATCCAGGACCG
>Ga0116219_10004578_pt1 | contig 10359 bp, 15 predicted proteins | sample Sb_taG_4_FD_91019 | JGI IMG/M metagenome (GOLD analysis project Ga0116219, IMG submission 91019) | Peat soil microbial communities from Weissenstadt, Germany - Sb_50d_6_BS metaG | ecosystem: Environmental > Terrestrial > Soil > Wetlands > Peat | place: Germany: Weissenstadt | collected 2010-09-21
AGCGTGACATCGGTGAAGCCCGCATGGATGAGAATCTCGCTCGTCGTGTCGGCGTCGGCCATCGAGAAGGGTCCAGGCCCGCAGGTGGGCTCGTCGTACTCCTCAGGCCGGGCCGCAATCCCTTCGACGATCGTCTGGGCGCGGTAGAGCCAGTCGTTGTCGATCCGCCGCCGCCACACGACCATCACCAGCTTCCCGCCCGGCACGAGCGCGCGGCGGACGTTTCTCAAGGCCGCGACGGGACTGGCGAAGAACATGGTGCCGAATCGCGAGAACGCGATGTCGAAGCGTCCCTCTCCAGAAAGTGTCTCCTGCACATCGGCAACGAGAAATCGCGCGTTGGAGACCCCCGCCTCGTCGGCCTCGCGGATGGCATCCTCAATGAAGCGCGGCGCCGCGTCGACGCCTACGGCCTCGCCGTCGGGACCGACGAATCCCGCGATTCGCTGGGTGGTGTCGCCAAAACCACAGCCTATGTCCAAGACCCGCTGTCCGTGCGTGAGCGGGTGCAGGCGCAGCGCCTCCTCGCCATGAGCCCCCAGCCCCCGCGTGACAATCTCGCGGAAGCGGACGAAGCGATCGTAGAGCGGTCCGTCCCACGCACGGATCGCCTCGTCGTTGAGGCCTGTCGAGAGTTCGGACTCAGTTGTGCTCATTGATCCCTGCTCGCTGAGATCGCGCGACTGGTTCTGGAGGATAACGCCGAGTTACGATCATCTCGAAAGTCTGGGGGGCGCGCACCAAGGCTGCACGCCGAGCGGCCGCGGACGTCATGATGGCACCGAAATGCGCGCGATCACACTTTTCGGGTCAACGTCGGCATCCACCCCCGCCGGCCAGGAGTGGCACATCAGGCGTCGCTGGGTCACGCGCAGTCTTCCGCGTTGGCGCCGGGTGCCGGCCGGCCGAGCCGCCGCCGAAGCGCTCTCCGTTCCCGACGCTGGAAGCCCGGACGACCTCGCAGCCGCGCTCGCGATCGTCGTTGGAGCCGTCGTGCTCGCTGTGATCGTCGTCCCGCTGTTGCTCTTTGGTGAGCGGCTGGCGTCGCTCAGCGCGGCTGATCGACGAAGCCGCCGCCGCTTTGTGTGCCGGGCTCGACCCGTCGCCGGCCGAGGCGCAAGCCCCCTAGCAGTCGACGTGTAGCGCGGGGAGCCGGACGGAATTGATCCCCTCTTCGATACACGCGAGATATGCGATCCCCCGGTGTATCCCGTCTATTACGAGCACGGTGTCGTCGAACACACCTATCCGTATGACCACATCAGAGTTCCACCCGCTGTTCGTCATGTCGTTGATGAAACGGTCGACTCGCAGGTCGTCCGCCTGGTCTTCCGCCGCAGGGAGCGTCCCCGAACGTTCCCGATATATCTCCAGCAGCTGGCTGACGGTCTTGCGATCCCCAACCGTCTGGCCCATGAAGCTCGCGAGCACCGTTCGCGTATCAGCCAGTTCGCTTGCCGACAGGGACTGGAGTGCCATCTCGCCACGATCTCAGGCGGAGGTGGCGTGGCATATGGTCATGCGACCAAAATGCTGGCTCTCGGGCTGTTAGGACTGTCGGACCTCCGGGCAAGCTCGGGACCCGCCCCACGATCCCAATGCCAAGCCACCTATGACCACAAACCGGACATCCGCCTGGACGAGGCGACCGAGAAGCTCATCAAACAGCGGTGCGCTCAAGGGGAGCGCAGCGCAGCGTCGCGCAACTCGAACAGCTTGCGTGTGAGCGAAATCGTCTCTTCGAGGTTCACCGCCAGCGGCCGCTGGCCATCCGCACGCAGCCGCATGCGCCGCACGCGGTCCCCCTCCACGTCATGCACTTGTTGCTTTGATTGCTCGGCCATCACATCTTTGCGGTGATGTGGCCTCTGTCGCTCTGGGGCCACGCTATCCAGCTAACTCCGTCGTGGCATCAGCTCATGCATCGCAACCACACTTGGATGCACGAGCATTACCCGCTCGTCGGGCTGCGATATGTCGGTGCCGCGGCCTTGCTCATCCTTACGCTGGCCGTTCTCTCGATACCGTTCTTTGCGAGCGCCAGGAAACGTGCCGCCGAACAGCAGCGACTCGAGAGCGAGCAGGCTGCGGAGCGAGAGCAGCTAGCCCGTAAGCAGGCCGCCGAGCGAGCCCGTCAAGCCCGCGTCGCTCACGAACAGCTCCGCGATCCGAACGCCCAGGCATCGGAACCAACCTCAGCGCGAACCAGTCGGCGGTGGCACAGCCAATTGCCGACAGATCTTGCGAGCCAGTCCGTAGTCGATCTCGCGATGGCGCGGCACAACCGATCGTGCGCCCTCGGGACCGACCCACCGAGCATGGTTTCCACCCTCGTCCACTTGGCGACAGCCATGAGCGCTGAGATGACGCTCCAGATCGCGCCGCTTCATGCAGCGATCGTCAGATGCAGCGCCTCACGCTCGCGCCGATCACCGGCATCGCTGGGCTCCGGCGAGAGCATCAGCCGCAGCGCGTCAATGACGTTGGTGCGCGCCTCCTCCCGCGTGCGGCCCTGGCTGAACACGCCAGCCACCTCAGGGATCGAGGCGATAATCCAGCCTTCCTCGCCAGGCTCATAAACGATCGTCAGATCGAGTTGCTCAGGCATGGCCACACGATACCGCCACAGGGGCCAGCAGAGGCGGACGGAGAGGGAGGGATTCGAACCCTCGAACGAGGTTTCCCCCGTTACGCGATTTCCAGTCGCGCCCGTTCAACCGCTCCGGCACCTCTCCGGGGTGCTTTGTGCGCCGAGCTGCGCTCGGCGGCGGTTCAAGAAGGCTACGACACTCGCGGGACGCCCGTTGCTAGGCTCTGCGCATGCTGCTCGCCACCAGCGAAGCGTTCGGGAAGACAGTCGGGCTGATCGCGACGTTCGGCGGCATCGGCGTGCTCGCGAATCTGATCATCGTGTACATCGCCGTGCAGGTGCGCGGCGAGCGTCGGCAGAATCGCGAATACCAGGAATCGCGCCGCCCTCCGGGCATCTGACCCGAGCCTCCAGGCCGCAGCAGCCTCGTTGCAGGCCGCCCAGCGGGCCCGCGGGCCGTGCTTCACGCGGGCGGGCGGCCTCGATCCACGCGGGTGGCCGGCCTCGACGCCGCATTCGGGTGCCGCCCCGCCAGATGTCACCTCAAGGTTTATCTGTCGTTGTAGTTGACATCTACCCCTCCATGTGTAAACTCGCCAGGCAGAGGAGGGGTCCGACGACAACTGAGGAGGACCCACGTATGTCAGCTGACTCGACTGCCGCGGGCGCACGCCCGTGGCGCGATCCCAAGCGCTACGCGTGGCTGCTTGGGCTGCTCATTCCCACGCTGCCGTTCCTGTCGTGGGGCCTCGTGCACGCGACCGGCCTGGGCGTGTTCTGGTTCTACGGCCCGTTTCTCGTGTTCGCGATCTTCCCGCCGCTGGACTACCTGCGTGGCATGGACGCGCGCAACCCGCCGGACAGCGTGATCAAGTGGCTTGAACAGGATCGCTACTACCGCTGGTGCATATACCTGTACCTGCCGATCCAGTACGCGGGCCTGGTGTTCGCGTGCTGGCTGTGGTCACACGGACACCTTTCAACGATCGACAGCGTGGGCCTGGCGCTGACGGTGGCGATGGTGAGCGGCATCGCGATCAACACCGCGCACGAGCTCGGGCACAAGCGCGCGTCGCTGGAGCGCTGGCTGAGCAAGGTGGCGCTCGCGCAGAGCGGTTACGGCCACTTCTTCATCGAGCACAACCGTGGCCACCACGTGCGCGTGGCCACGCCCGAGGACCCCGCGAGCGCGCGCCTCGGCGAGAGCTTCTACGCGTTTCTGCCACGCACGGTGGTCGGCAGCCTGCGCTCGGCGTGGGAGCTCGAGCGCACGCGCTTCCAGCGCCTGGGCAGCTCGCCGTGGAGCCCGCGCAACGACATCCTGGGCGCGTGGGCGATGACGGTGGTGCTGTTCGCGGCGCTGGTCGCGGGCTTCAGCGTGGTCGTGCTGCCCTACCTGCTGATCCAGGCGGTGGTCGGCTTCTCGCTGTTGGAGGTGGTCAACTACCTCGAGCACTACGGCCTGCTGCGTCAGAAGCGCGAGGACGGGCGCTACGAGCGCACCTGCCCGGAGCACAGCTGGAACAGCAACAGCGCCGCGTCCAACGTGCTGCTGTATCACCTGCAGCGCCACTCCGACCACCACGCCAACCCGATCCGCCGCTACCAGGCGCTGCGCCACGTCGACGAGGCGCCGCAGCTGCCCACCGGCTACGCGGGCATGATCGTGCTCGCGGTCATCCCGCCGCTTTGGCGGCGCGTGATGGACCACCGCGTGCTCGCCCACTACCACGGCGAGTTGGAGCGCGCGAACGTCAAGCCCGGTCTGCGTGCCAGCACGCTCGAGCGCTACAGGGTTGCGGCGTGAGGTCGCGGCATGAGGTCGCGGCGAGAGTCGATCGCCGCCAGCGATGTCCGGCGAGCGCACGGTGAGCCGCTACCGCTGCCCGGCGTGCGGCTACGTCTATGACGAGCAGCACGGGCACCCGCGCGAGGGCTTTCCGCCGGGCACGCCGTGGAGCGATGTGCCGGACGAGTGGGCGTGCCCGGACTGCGGCGTGCGCGATAAGGTCGATTTCGAGCCGGATGACGATGGCGAGCACTGACACGATCGCGGCCCCCGAGCGCGACACGCAGACCCACGCGCGCGTCCCCTACTCGGTCGCCGCGCGGGAGCTGCTGCGCAACACGCTGCTCGACGCGGCGTGCGACGAGCTGCATGGTCGCCGCTGGGCGGACGTGACGATGGCCGACATCGCGCTCGCCGCTGGCGTCAGCCGTCAGACCCTGTACAAGGAGTTCGGCTCGCGCGACGAGTTCGCGCAGGTGCTGGTGATGCGCGAGGCCGACCGCTTCCTGGTCGCCGTGGAAGGCGCCGTGGCCGCGCACCTGGAGGACCCGGCCGGCGCGCTGGCGGCGGCGTTCGACGTGTTCCTGCGGGCCGCCGCGGAGAACCCGATCGTGCGCGCGATCGTCCACAAGGACGGCGCGGAGGAGCTGCTCGCGCTGTTCACCACCCAGGGCAAGCCGCTGGTCGAGCGCGCGGCGGAGCGCCTGACCGAGGTGATGCTCGCCGGCTGGCCGCTGGTCGAGCGCGAGGACGCTGAGCTGCTGAGCGAGTGCCTCGTGCGCCTGGCGATCAGCTATGCAGGCCTGCCGAAAGGCCCCGCGAGCATGACCGCCGCCTCTGTCGCCACGCTGCTTGGCCCGTACGTGGAGAAGCTGGTCGCCAACAGCGTATAACGAAAGCTATACAGAGTGTGCGCAGTTGCGTGACGCGCGCTGCGCGACGAACTCCGTGACCATGGTGTCACAGCGGCGGCGTTGCGGGGCGGCGTCGTGCAAGCAGGCGAGCGCCTTCTCACAGCCGTGCGGCGAGGAGCGCGCACGCGAGCACGACCATCGCCAGCGACATCGCCGCCAGCGCCCGGTCGAGCGGCGCGAGCAGACTGCCCAGCGACAGTCGTTCGGTGCTGCCGTCGCGCAGCGTGCGTGTGCCGCTCACCTCGAGCGTGCGGCGGCGCAGCTCGCGCGCGGGCGTGCTCAGGCGCCGTTGGGCGACGCTCAAGAGCAGGCAGCCGGCGGCGATCAACAGGCCGGCGAGCGTCACCTTCTGCGCCTGCACGAAGTAGCCGGTGAAGGCGGGGAACGCGCCCCAGCCGAGCGCGAACCAGACCTCGCCGTGGAAGCGTCCTCCCCCCAGCTCCAGGTTGTACGCGGGCAGGAACAGCGCGCCCGCGAGCACGAACGGCGCCAGCCAGGCGGTCACCGTGAGGGCGCCAGCCACGCCGATCGCGACCGCCCCCGCCAGCGCCGCCACGCCGCAGCCCAGCAGCACGCGGTCGGGGATGCTCGTGCGCAGGGGACGGTCGTGCAGCTCGTCGAGCGCGTGCGCTGACACTCCCACCGCCAGCGCGAACGCCGCCAGCCCCCACAGCAAGCGGTCGGCGTGCAGCCTCGGGGCAAGCGCCGCGCCGATCACGAAGTAGCTGAGATGCCAGGCCGTGTACGGCGGGTGCAGGAGCGTCAGCGCCTCGCGCATGCGCCCACTGCCGAGCGCATAGAACGCCGGCCGGGGCGGCGCCTCAGCCGGCGCTCGCATCGCCGCCGCCGTGCGGTCCCTTGGTAGCGGACATGACCACGCCGCCGCCAAGGCTCATCCGCCGCACGCGCACGTCCACCAACCCGGCCTCCTGCCAGTAGCCGACGATCGTCTCCAATGGATGGCGCTGGTAGAAGCCGCGGATGCTCGGCCCGAGGAAGCGTCCCACCTGCTGCCATTCGCGCGAGGCCAGCCGCCCGAGCGTGGGCAGCCCGACGGCGGTGTACAGCCGCCACGCCCAGCGCGCGGGCGCCCGCGGCGGCACGCCGAACTCGAGCGATGCCACGCGTCCGCCCGGGCGCACCACGCGCGCGAGCTCGCGCACGGTCGCGCGCGGATCGTCGACGTAGCGCAGCAGGTAGGTGAACGTGAGCGCGTCGAAGCTCTCATCTGCGAACGGCAGCGCCTCCGCCTGCCCCTCCAGCAGCTCCACGCGCGAGCCTTCGAGATGGGCGAAGCGCGCACGCGCCGCCGCGAGCATCTCCGCGCTCTGGTCGATGCCCACGACCGCACAGTCGGCGCGCGCTAGCAGCTCCGCGGCGACCATCCCCGTGCCCGTCGCCACGTCCAGCACCCGCTGGCCCGCACGCGGCGCGACCGCGTCGACGAGCGCCCGCCGCCAGCGGGGGTCCTGCCAGAAGCTCAGCGCCGCCGACAGCGCGTCGTAGCGTCGCGGCAGGCCGCGGAACAGCTCGAGCGCCTCGCGCTTGCGGGGCGAGCTGCGATCGGCGGAAGCGACACCACCGAGGTCGCTGGATGCGGGCGAGCTCATCAAGGGTCCCGATCTGACAGGCTAACGGGCGATGACCGTCATGCTCGTCACTGGCGCCTCCAGCGGCATCGGCGAAGCCACCGCGCAGCGCCTCGCGCGCGAGCCAGGCTCCGCGCTTGTGCTCGTCGCCCGCCGCGAGGAGCGCCTGCGCTCGCTCGCGCTCGCGCTGGGCGGCTCCGACGCCGAGGGCGGCGGCGGGCGCGCGAGCTACGTGGCGGTCGACCTGCTCGACGAGGACGCGCCGGAGCGCATCCGCGAGCACGTGCTCGAGCGTCACGGCCGGCTTGACCTGCTCGTCAACAACGCCGGCGCCGCCTGGCGCGCGCGCTTCGCGGACGGCGGCTACGAGAACGTCAGGCGCACGATGGCGATCAACTTCGACGCGCAGCTGCGGCTGACCGAGGCGCTGCTGCCGCTGCTGCGCGCGTCCGCGCCCAGCGCGATCGTCAACGTCGCCTCCACCGCCGCGCGTGTCGCGCGCGCCGGCACCGGCGCCTACAGCGCATCCAAGTTCGCGCTTGCCGGCTGGTCGGATTCGCTGTGGGCGGAGGAGCGCGCGCACGGCGTGCACGTCGGGCTGGTGCTGCCCGGGTTCATCTCCACCGAGGGCTTCCCCCAGTCCGAGCTGACCGCCAAGCCGTGGACGCGCTGGATCGTCTCCACTCCCGAGCGCGCCGCCGAGGCGATCTACGAAGCGGGCATCGGCCGGCGCCCCGAGCGCTACGTGCCGCGGCCGTATGCGCTGGCCGCCGCGCTGCGGATCATCGCACCGGCGCTCGTGCGCCGTGCGCTCGGCGGTCCGGCCGCGTCAGTGATGACGACCACCACGGGCGCCGACGTGGGGGAGCGGCGCAACGGCTCGGGGCCCGGAGCGGGCACGACCGCCCGCACCTGATCGCGGTCGAGAGCAAGCGCTCGCGCCAGCCGGCGAGTGACCGCGCCGCGCGGCTGGCCACTTCGAGCGGCGGGCGAGCTACGGCTCGAGCTCGCCCGCGTACAGCGCGAACACCGCGCCCTGCGGGTCGGCGACAATGGCGATCTTCGCCATCTGGATGTCGATCGGGCCGGCGATATTCATGCCTCCCAGCTCGCCCACCTTCGCCAGCGCCGCGTCTATGTCTTCGGTGCCGAAGTACGTCAGCCAGCTCGGCGGCGCCGGCGGTTCCAGCTCGCGCATGCCGCCGTTGTGAGCGCCATCGTTGTCGATCCCCAGGTAGCGCTGCTCCATGCCCGGGAACTGCTCCACCTTCCAGCCGAACAGGTCCGCGTAGAAGGACGCCGACGCGTCGAGGTCCGGCGACTGCAGCTCGTTCCACACGAGCGCACCCGGCGCGTTCACGAGACCCGCGCCGATGTGGTCGCGCGGCTGCCACAGCATGAAGAACGCGCCCTGCGGATCCTGGATCACGGCCATGCGCCCGGCGGTGAACACGTCGAACGGCGGCGCGTGCACGTTCGCGCCCAGCTCCGTCGCGCGCGCGGCGACAGCGTCCGCGTCATCGACCGACACGTAGGAGTTCCACAGCGCCGGCACGCCCGCCTCGCGCTGCTGCTGGGGCTGCGGCGCGATCGCCGCCACGTGCTTGCCGTCGATCAGCTGCATCGAGTAGACCGTGTCGTCGTCCATCGGGCGATCGTCGGACTGCCAGCCGAACAGGCTCGCGTAGAACGACTTCGCCGCCTGCTGGTCGGGCGTCGATAGTTCGCTCCAGCAGAAAGTTCCCGGCTTGTAGGAGGTGCGCTCACCCATCGTCCGCGAGCCTACCGAAGAGCGCGAGCATTCGTCGCACGGCGCGTCAGTGCGCAACCATTGCCGGCGTGGCACGCGAAATCCCAATCGAGAGCGAGACGATCCGGCTCGGGCAGCTGCTCAAGCTCGCCGGAGTAGTGGATAGCGGCAGCGAGGTCAAGGCGCTGCTCGCCCACCAGCCCGCGCTTGTCAACGGCCAGCCGGAGGCCCGGCGCGGACGTCAGCTGCGCGCCGGGGATACGGTGCGGGTCGGCGAAGAGGAGCTGCGGGTGACGGCCGCCGGTCGCCCGCCCGCGGGATGACCCTGGCGGCACGCCCGGCGGACCGTCCCGCCATCCCTGCTCATCTACATCACATCGCAAGCGCCTCGTACACGTCCACGCCGCCGCCGTTTGCGAGGATCGGGCAGTTCTTCGCCAGCTCGCTCGCCGCCGCGAGGCTGTCGGCCTTCAGGACGGAGTAGCCGCTCAGGCCCGACGCGGTCGCCTCGCCGCCGCCGTTGGCCACCCGCGCGGACGGCCCGAGCGGAGCGCCGATCTCCACGACCGCCTCGCCGAGGCTGGCGAACCAGCTTTCCCACGCCGCCATCGTCGCCGCGCGCTCCTCCTCCGTCTGGGCCATGCCGCCGCCCGTGTACGCGAACAGGTAGTTCGCCATCGTCTGTCCTCCGTTTCGTTGGTTTTGCGTTTCCTACGTCGGTGCTCAGGACGGCTGCCCCGCCGGCGCGAGCACTCGCGCGGCGAGCATCTCCAAGCATGCGTTCCAGCCGTGGCCGTGACGGTCGCGGGAGTCCGGCGACTCCAGGCCCGAGTGCTCGAGCACGACCATCGTGCGCTCGCCCTCCCCCTCCGCGGAGGATGCCGCCACGAACTCGACCGTCACCGTGCTCACATGACCGGCCTGCCCCTGCTCGTCCTCCCACGCCCAGCTGTAGACCAGGCGCTCGGGCGGGCGCACCTCGCGGTACTCGCCGCACACGGTGTGCGTCGTGCCCGCGTCCGGGTCTTCCATCGACAGCCGGTAGCTGCCGCCCACGCGCAGGTCCACTTCCACCAGCGGCGTGCGCCACGCCGGGTCCACGACCCACCAGCGCCTGAGCACCTCCGGATTGGTCCACGCGTCGAACACATCCCGTGCGGGGGCGTCGAATGTGCGCTCCAGGCGCACGGTGGTGGCGGCATCGGCAACGTTCATGTCGGCTCCTTTCGAGGTGGGTTATCTGCTGCGGCGGCCTGCTTGGCCTCTCGCAGGTACTGCTCGACCACGTCCAGCTTGCGCTCCCACAATCGGCGCTGACGGGACATCCAGTCGCTCGCATCCGCCAGCGCGTGCGGGGAGATGCGCAACCTGTGCGTGCGGCCGTCGATCACGCGCACGATCGTGCCCGCCTCCTCCAGCACCTTCAGGTGCTTGCTGATCGCCGGCTTGGACACCCCCAGGTCGTGCGTCGCCTCGCCCACCGTCAGCTCGCCCTCGCTTAGACGTTCCAGGATCCCGCGGCGGACCGGATGTGCGCACGCCGCAAACGCGCGGTCGAGCATTGCACTGTTAGCCATATGGTTAACGGTAGCAGCCCACTGCGCGCGGCGTCGAGAGGCCGCCGGCGCGTCAGCGTCGCCCGACCCGCGGCGACCGCGCCGGCCGAGCCTCAGCTCACGCGCGCGACGATCACAGGCGCGCGCGTGGGCACACGACTGCCGCCGAGC
>Ga0116219_10004580_pt1 | contig 10355 bp, 8 predicted proteins | sample Sb_taG_4_FD_91019 | JGI IMG/M metagenome (GOLD analysis project Ga0116219, IMG submission 91019) | Peat soil microbial communities from Weissenstadt, Germany - Sb_50d_6_BS metaG | ecosystem: Environmental > Terrestrial > Soil > Wetlands > Peat | place: Germany: Weissenstadt | collected 2010-09-21
CACCCGGTGCGGGAGCGCGGCGGTGGCGGGACTCAACGAGGCCTTGCTGGCCAAGGCCGCCGAAGCGAAACTGTTGCGCACCAGCCGGGTTCGCGCGGACACTACGGTAGTCCCGGCGAACGTGGCGTATCCGACGGATTCGGGGTTGCTGGCCAAAGCGATCCGTCGGATCGCGGGGACCGGGCAGCGGATCCAGGCCGCCGGCGGCGCGGTGCGCACCAGGGTGCGGGATCGGTCGCGGGCGGCCGGGAAACGCGCGCACTCGATCGCCGCGAAACTGCGCTCCCGTAGTCAATTGGGTCGTGACCAGGTCAAAGACCGGGTGCTGGCGAAGACCGGGGAACTCGCCGACCTGGCCCAAGCCACCGTGGGTGACGCGCACCGACTGCTGGGCAACGCGCAACGGGCGCTGCGCCGTGCCCACGTCAAGGCAGCCGAGCTGGCCCAGGCCGGGCGCCATGACGCTGCCGCGGGGCGCCGGCGTGGCCGGCTGGCCCGCGCCGTCAACGACCTGTCGAACCTGCTGGAGGCGACCACCCGGATCATCGGCCAGACCCGCCAACGCATTGCTGGGATCACCCCCGATGGGGCGCACCGGGTGGTGAGCCTGCACGACCAGCAGGCCCGGCCGATCGCGAAGGGCCGGCTCGGTAAACCCGTCGAGTTCGGCTACAAGGCACAGGTCACCGACAACGACGACGGGGTCGTCCTCGATCACGACGTGCAGGCCGGGAGCCCGCCCGACGCACCGCAACTGGCCCCCGCCGTGGCACGGATCAAACAACGCAGTGGCCGCTCGCCGCGCACCGTGACCGCAGACCGCGGGTACGGCGAGGCCGCCGTCGACGCCGCGTTGACCGACCTCGGTGTCCGCACTGTCGTGATCCCCCGCAAGGGCAGACCCGGTACCGCCCGCCAGCACCTCGAGCACCGCCGAGCATTCCGACGAACCATCAAATGGCGAACCGGATGCGAAGGCCGAATCAGCACCCTCAAACGCGGATACGGATGGGACAGAACCCGCCTGGACACCCTCGAAGGAGCCAAAACCTGGACCGGGCAAGGGATCTTCACCCACAACCTGACCAAGATCGCCGCCCTCACCGCATGACACCGGCACCGGGGCGACACCAACACCCCAGATTTCGACATCGCCACCCACCCGCTCAGCCCCGATCACGGCGATCAGGGTTTTTCAGGTCGAAGTAGCTAAGGCAGTAATCCCCGGGGACCATGGCGCGGGTGCGTTCGAAGAATTTCCCGCCGCTGTAGGGCAACTGGGTGACAACCTTGCCGCTGGGATGGCGGAAGTAGTTCGAGCAGGCGAGCCAGACCTTGCCCGCCATGGCGGCCTGGACCTCGTCGTTGTAGCGTCGCTGCGCCGCGGCGGTGACCTCGACGGTGCGCGCACCGCGGCTCTCCAGGACGTCGAGAATGTGGCGGACGAAGGTGGTCTGCGCCTCGTGGATGTAGATGATCGAGTTCACCCCATTGGTGTTCGGGCCGTAGAGCATGAAGAAGTTCGGGTACCCGGCCACCAGCGTGCCCAGGTAAGCCTCCGCGCCGTCGCCCCACTCGTCGCGGAGGCGCCGGCCGCCGGTGCCGTACACGTCGATGCTGGCGAGATAGTCGGCGGCCTTGAAGCCGGTGCCGTAGATGATGGTGTCGACGGGGTGTTCGACGCCGTCGACGGTGCGCACTCCCCGTTCGGTCAGCTCGGCGATGGGGGTCGTTTCCAGGCTGACGTTGGGCAGCGCGAACGTCGGGTACCAGTCGCGGGACATCAGCGGGCGCTTGCAGCCGACGGGATAGTCCGGTGTCAGCTTCGCGCGCAGTCGGGGGTCCGCCACCTTGCGCATGAGGTAGCTGCGGGCGAGCTCGGTGGCTTCGCGGGTCTGTGCGTCGTCGACGTCGAAGCTGGCCGACTCGTAGGCGTCGAAGGCCTCGTCGCGCAGTTTCTGCGCCGCGGCCGGGTCGCTTTCGAAGAGCTCCTGCTGCTCGCGTGTGAACGGAAAGTCGAAGCGCGGCGCGATCCAGATCGGCGTGCGCTGAAACACCGTCAGGTGCGCGGTCTTCGGCGCGATCGCGGGCACGTATTGGATCGCGCTGGCACCCGTGCCGATGGACGCCACCCGCTCCCCGGCGGTCGATTTGCTGTGATCCCAGCGCGCGGAATGGAATCGGCGGCCGCGGAACCGCTCCGCCCCCGGGATGTCGGGAATGTGGGGCACGTCGAGCATCCCGACGGCGCAGACCACGACGTCGACGTGGTGTTCCCGGCCGTCGTCGGCGGTCAGCGTCCAGCGGCGCCGCTCGTCCGACCAGCGCACCGTGCTGATCGTGGTGCCCGGCCTCAGGTGGGCGCCCAGCCCGTGCCCGGCGGCCACTCTCTCCAGATAGGCCAGGATCTCGGGCTGGTTCGCGTAGGTCTTGCTCCACCGCGGGTTGGGCGCGAACGAATAGGAGTACAGGTGCGACGGCACGTCGCAGGCCGTGCCGGGGAAGGTGTTGTGGCGCCAGGTTCCCCCGAACCCGTCGGCCCGGTCGAAGATGGTGAACTCGTATCCGCCGTCGGCGAGCTGGATCGCCATGGCGATGCCGCCGGCACCCGCGCCGATGATCCCGACGGTGAGCCGTCTACTCATTCAGGCCCACTGGGAAAAGTAGGGTCGCTCGGGTCGGCTCTTCTCCACCAGGATGAACACCACACCCCACGGATCGACGAACCACGTGGTGCGGACCCGCGCAACGTCGGCGATGCCGCGCACGAGGAACTGCACGCCCTTGCTTTCCAGTTCAGCCCGGGTGGCTTCGATGTCCTCACAGGTCAGTCCGACGTGGGACAGCCCGTGATCGTTGAGTGCCCTGCGGGCGGGACGCCCGCTGTGGGGAGGACGCCCTTCGGCGTCGAGATATTCGATCACCTCGAGCACCCGGTCACCATCGTCACCGAACCCCACGATGGCCGCTTTCATGCTGGGGTCGGACACCAGCTCCCCCATGTCGTCGCGAATGGCATCACCGGTCATCACGTAGGGCGGGGAAAGCACTTGCAGGCCTAAGACGTCGCGGTAGAACTCCACCGCAGCCTCACAATCGGGGACGCATACCCCGGTGTGGGCCAACCCGGTAATCACGTTCACCGACCTTACGTCGGGGAGCCGGTCAACGGGAGGTGCCGTCGCCAACCGGCGGCGCCCAACGCGGGTGAGTATTTTTGAGCCAGGGCTGCAACGGACAAAGAGACCCGCACATGGTCGGAGGCCGACGTACCGGACCAAAGCGGCCGCGTCGTTGTCGTCACCGGCGCGAACACCGGCATCGGCTACCACACGGCCGCCGTACTGGCCTTCCGCGGCGCACATGTCGTGCTGGCGGTGCGCAACCCCGAGAAGGGCAACGCCGCGCTGTCGCGCATCATCGCCGCCAGCCCGCGCGCGGACGTCACGCTGCAGGCGCTCGACCTGAGCTCGCTGGACTCGGTGCATTCGGCCGCCGACGCGCTGCGCGCGACCTACCCGCGCATCGACCTGCTGATCAACAACGCCGGCGTGATGTGGACGCCCAAGCAAGTCACCAAGGACGGCTTCGAGATGCAGTTCGGGCGGTGCTGGGGCCGGAGCTGTTCCAGAGTGCGGCGCTGGGCGGCGCTGCCGACGCTGCGGGCCGCCACCGATCCGGCAGCGCACGGCGGGCAGTACTACAGCCCCGACGGTTTCCTCGAGCAGCGCGGCCACCCCAAGGTCGTCGGATCCAGCCCGCAATCCCGCGACGAGGATTTGCAGCGTCGGCTCTGGGCGGTCTCCGAAGAGCTCACCGGCGTCACCTTTCCGGTTTGACGGGCGAATAATGGCGGGGTGCGCTCAGTTGACGAACATCGGCGTGTGGTAACGGAACTGATCCGCGCCCGACTGCCGGTGCCGGTCGCGCTGGCGGAGGCCCTGGGGCTGGTCCTGGCCGACGACGTGGTCGCGCGGTTGGCGCTGCCGGTCTTCGACAACTCCGCGATGGACGGCTACGCGGTGCGCGCCCAGGAGACGTCGGACGCGACACCCGAACGCCCAGTGGTGCTGCCGGTCGCCGAGGACATACCGGCCGGGCGCACCGACGGGTTGACGCTGCAACCCCACACCGCCCACCGCATCATGACCGGCGCCCCGGTGCCGGCCGGGACCACGGCTGTCGTGCCGGTCGAAGACACCGACGGCGGCGTGGACTCGGTGGCGATCCGCAAGCCCCGCCCGCCCGGCGCCCACATCCGGCGCGCGGGCGAGGACGTCGCCCCCGGCACCACCGTCCTGCGCAACGGCCAGGTCGTGACGCCGGCGGTGCTCGGCCTTGCGTCGGCGCTGGGCCTGGCCGAGCTGACGGTGATCCCCCGCCAACGGGTGCTGGTGGTGTCCACCGGGTCGGAGCTGGTGGCGCCGGGCAGTCCGCTGCGGCCGGGGCAGATCTACGAGTCCAACTCGATCATGCTGGCCGCCGCCGTGCGCGAGGCCGGCGCGCAGGTGATCGCGGTCGCCACCGCCGAAGACGATGTCGCGCAGTTCAGTTCGCTGCTCGACCGCTATGCATCGGACGCTGACCTGATCATCACCAGCGGCGGGGTCAGCGCCGGGGCTTACGAAGTGGTCAAGGACGCCTTCGGCCGGGAGGGCGACCAGGGGGTGGAATTCGTCAAGGTGGCCATGCAACCGGGCATGCCGCAGGGCATCGGGCGGGTGGCCGGCGCGACGATCGTCACCCTGCCCGGCAACCCGGTCAGCGCGCTGGTGTCCTTCGAGGTGTTCATCCGGCCCGCGCTGCGCAAGGCCATGGGCCTGCCCGATCCCGAGCGGCCGCACCGGCCCGCCATCCTCGCCGAGTCGCTGACGTCGCCGCGCGGCAAGCGCCAGTTCCGCCGCGCGTTCATCGACCATGAGGCCGGCACCGTCGTCAGCTACGGCCCACCGGCGTCGCATCATCTGCGGTGGCTGGCGTCGGCCAACGGGCTGCTTGAGATCCCGGAGGACGTCGTGGAGGTGGCCGCCGGGACCGAGCTGCAGGTGTGGGATCTGAGCTAGCCCAGCTAGCCGGTGGGGGCCGCCGCTCCCCCGTGGAATTCGTCGGCCGCGTCGAACGCGCTGCTGCAGCGGATGGCCACGGCGGCGATCGTCATCATCACGGGGATGGTGACCAGCGCGGCCTGCAGTCCTATCGACCCGGCCAGGTGGCCGATCAGCGGGGGGCCGAGCAGGTAGCCGATCCACCCGGTCGCGGCGACGAGCGCGATCGCCGATCCCGCGGTGCCGGCCGAGTAGGCGGCGCTGAACGCGGTCGGCACCAGCAGCGCCACCCCGGCGCCCAGGGAGGCGAATCCGATGACGCCGACGCTCGCGCTGCCGGTCACCAGCGCCACGCCCATGCCCGCCGCGCCCAGCAGCGCGAGGGCCGGCAGCAACCGGCGGCTGGGAACCCGCGCGCGCACGCGTATGGCGCCCAGCCGGGTGACGACCATGGCCAGCGTGTAGGCCGCATAGCTCAGGGCGGAGACGCCCGGGCCCGCGCCGACGGCGTCGCGCAGATACGTGGCCGACCAGTCGGTGGCGGCGCCCTCGCACAGGAAGGACACGAAGGCCACCGCCGCGAGGCTCGCCACGGTCGTCGTCATCCGGGCGCGCCCGGGCCGGTCCGCGGGCGGCGATGACCCCGCTGCCTGGTCGGGAATCAGGTGGCGGGTAAGCCCTTCCCCGACGATCAGGACGACGATTCCGAGGACCGCCAGTTGTGCGGCCAGGCCGATGCCCGTACTGACGCACGTCGCCCCGATCGCGGCGCCCAGCAACGAGCCGACGCTCCACATGCCGTGGAAGCGGGCCATGATCGGGGCCCGTGCCAGCCGCTCGACCGCGGCGGCCTGCGTGTTCATCGCGACGTCCAGCGCGCCCTGGAAGAACCCCCACAGCGCCAGCGCCGCAAACAGTGCCGCCCCGGAGCCGGCCAGCCCCACCGTGGTCCCGGCGGCGGCGTAGCCCGCGAGCGTGACGGGGACCAGCCTGCGGCTTCCCCAGCGGGGCAGCGCCCAGTGACTGAGGAGCGTCGCCGCGACGGATCCCAGCGGCGCTCCGAACAGCGCCGTTCCCAGCGCCGCGTCGGACAGGCTCAGCTCCGCCTTCACCCGCGGGATGTGGGCGGCCCACGACGAGAAAACGACGGCGTGGACCATGAACGCGGCCGTGACTCCTACCTTCGCGCGGCGCAGTTCCGGCCCCGTTACCATGTCGAGAAACTACGTTCCCGCTGCGCACCCGAACCAATCCCCGCGGCTTTCGTAAGATGGCCGCGTGGCACGACGCCCCCGCACCGACCCGGCTTTCAGCCCGCAACACGTGCTGGAGCTGGTGCGCTCCGCCGTTCCGCCGGTCCATCCCGCCGGGCGGCCGTTCATCGCCGCCGGTCTGGGGGTGGCCCTGGCCGGACGCCGCCACCGGTGGCTGCGCCGGGCCGGCCTGCTGGCCGCGGGCGCCTGCGCGGGGTTCTTCCGTGATCCCCCGCGGGTGCCGCCCACCCGGCCCGGCGTCGTGGTGGCGCCGGCCGACGGAGTGGTCTGCGTCATCGATGCGGCGGCCCCGCCCGCCGAACTCGGCATGGGCGACGCGCCGCTGCCGCGGGTCAGTATCTTCCTGTCGCTGCTGGACGCGCACGTGCAGCGCGCACCGGTGAGCGGTGAGGTGGTCGCGGTGCAGCACCGGCCCGGCCGGTTCGGGTCGGCCGATCTCGCCGCGGCGAGCACCGAAAACGAGCGCACCAGCCTGCGGATCCGGACGGACACCGGCGCCGAGGTCACCGAGGTCGTCGTCGTGCAGATCGCGGGGCTGCTGGCCCGCCGCATCGTCTGCGACGCGCATCTCGGAGACAAGCTGTCGATCGGTGACACCTACGGCCTGATCCGGTTCGGCTCCCGGCTGGACACCTATCTGCCGGCCGGCGCGGAACCGGTGGTGCAGGTCGGCCAGCGCGCGATCGCCGGCGAGACCGTGCTGGCCGACCTGTCATGATCAGCAAGCCCCGCGGCAGGCGAGCGGTCAACCTGCAGATCCTGCCCAGTGCCATGACGGTGCTGTCCATCTGCGCGGGCATGACCGCGATCAGGTTCGCGCTCGAGCACCAGCCCAAGGCCGCGATGGCGCTGATCGCCGCGGCCGCGATCCTGGACGGCCTGGACGGCCGGGTGGCCCGCATCCTGGACGTGCAGTCGCGCATGGGCGAAGAGATCGACTCGCTGGCCGACGCCGTGAACTTCGGCGTGACACCGGCGATCGTGCTCTACGTGACCCTGCTGGCGAAGTCGCCGGCCGGCTGGGTCGTGGTGCTGCTGTACGCGGTGTGTGTGGTGTTGCGGCTGGCGCGGTTCAACGCGCTGCAGGACGACGGGACGCAGCCCGCCTACGCGCACGAGTTCTTCGTCGGGATGCCCGCGCCGGCGGGCGCGGTGTCGATGATCGGTCTCATCGGGCTGAAGCTGCAGTTCGGCACGGGCTGGTGGACGTCGACCGTCTTCCTGTGCATCTGGATCACGGGAACGTCGGCGCTGATGATCAGCAAGATCCCGATGCGCAAGATGCACGCCGCCGCGGTGCCGCCTAACTGGGCCGCCCCGCTGCTGGCGCTGCTGGCGATCTGCGCGGCGGCCGCCGTGCTGGCCCCCTACGTCTTGATCTGGGTGATCATCATCGCCTACCTGTGCCACGTCCCGTTCGCGGTGCGAAACCACCGCTGGCTCGCCGCGCACCCCGAAGCGTGGGCAGACCCACCCAAGCAGCGCCGCGCCGCGCGGCGTGCGATACGCCGATCACAGCCCCACCGCCGGTCGATGGCGCGGCTGGGGCTGCGTAAACCGGGCGGGCGCCTGCCATGACTGACGGCGCGGGCCGCCAGCTCACCCTCACCGCCCGGCTGAACACCTCCGCCGTCGACTCCCGCCGCGGCGTCATCCGCTTGCACCCCAGCGCCGTTGCCGCCCTTGGCATTCGCGAGTGGGACGCCGTGTCGCTGACCGGGTCGCGCACCACGGCGGCCGTCGCCGCCCTGGCCGACCCGGGCATCCCCGTCGGCACCGTGCTGCTCGATGACGTGACGCTGTCCAACGCGGGCCTGCGCGAGGACACTGCGGTGATCGTCAGCACCGTCACCGTCTACGGCGCGCGGTCGGTGACGCTGAGCGGCTCCGCGCTGGCCACCCGGTCGATTTCGCCGGTCACTTTGCGTCAGGCCCTCCTTGGCAAGGTGATGACCGTCGGCGACGCGGTGTCGCTGCTGCCCCGTGACCTGGGCCCCGGCACCTCGACGTCGGCGGCCACCCGGGCGCTGGCCGCCTCGGTCGGCATCAGCTGGACCTCTGAGCTGTTGACCGTCACCGACGTCGACCCCAACGGGCCGGTCAGCGTGCAGCCCAACTCCCTGGTCACCTGGGGCACCGGGGGCCCGGCCGGCGCGGGGATCCTGGGGACGTCGACGCACGAACAGCTGAGCACCGGGACGCCCGAGATCCTGGTCGAAGAGCTCAAGGGCTCGCAGCCGCAAGCCGCCAAGCTCGCCGAATGGCTCAAGCTCGCACTCGACGAACCGCACCTGCTGAAGTCGCTGGGCGCGGCCACCAACCTCGGGGTGCTGGTATCGGGACCGGCCGGGGTGGGCAAGGTGACGCTGGTGCGCGCGGTGTGCGACGGCCGCAGGCTGGTGGAGCTCGACGGGCCGGAGGTTGGCGCACTGGGCGCCGACGACCGGCTGAAGGCCGTGACCGCGGCGGTGCAGAGGGTCCGCGACGGTGGTGGCGTGCTGCTGATCGCCGACGTCGACGCCCTGTTACCGGCGGACCCGGAGCCGGTGGCCGCCCTCGTCCTGGGCGAGCTGCGCACCGCCGTCGCCACCCCCGGTGTCGCACTGATCGCCACCTCCGCGCGACCCGACCAGCTCGATGCCCGGATGCGCGCCCCGGACCTGTGCGACCGGGAGCTGAGCCTGCCGCTGCCCGACGCCGCCACCCGCAAGGCGCTGCTGGAGGCGCTGCTCAAACCGGTGCCCGCCGGCGACCTCGAAATCGATGTAATCGCTGCTCGCACACCGGGTTTCGTGGTCGCCGACCTGGCCGCGCTGCTCCGCGAGGCGGCGCTGCGCGCGGCGTCTCGGGCCAGCACCGACGGTCAACCACCGCAGCTAAACCAGGACGACCTCGTCGGCGCGCTGTCCGTCATCCGGCCGCTGTCGCGCTCGGCCAGCGAGGAGCTGACGGTCGGCAACATCACGCTCGACGACGTCGGCGACATGGCGGACGCCAAGCAGGCGCTGACCGAAGCGGTGCTGTGGCCGTTGCAGCATCCCGACACCTTCTCCCGGCTGGGTGTCGATCCCCCCCGCGGGCTGCTGCTGTACGGCCCGCCCGGCTGCGGCAAGACGTTCGTCGTCCGCGCGCTGGCCAGCACCGGCCAGCTGAGCGTGCTCTCCGTCAAAGGCTCGGAGCTGATGGACAAGTGGGTCGGCGCGTCGGAGAAGGCGGTCCGCGAACTGTTTCGGCGGGCCCGGGACTCCGCCCCGGCGCTGATCTTCCTCGACGAGGTGGATGCGCTGGCGCCGCGCCGCGGGCAGAGCTTCGACTCGGGCGTGACCGACCGGGTGGTGGCCGCGCTGTTGACCGAGCTCGACGGCGTCAACCCGCTGCGCGACGTGGTGGTGCTGGGCGCCACCAACCGGCCCGACCTGATCGACCCCGCCCTGCTGCGCCCCGGCCGCCTGGAGCGGCTGGTGTTCGTCGAACCGCCCGACGCCGACGCCCGCCGCGAAATCCTGCGCACCGCCGCGAAATCGATCCCGCTGAGCGCCGATGTCGACCTTGACGACGTGGCCGCCGGGCTCGACGGCTACAGCGCGGCCGACTGCGTGGCGCTGCTGCGGGAGACCGCGCTCACGGCCATGCGGCGATCCATCGATGCCACCGACGTCACCGCCGCCGACCTCGCGGCGGCGCGCAAAACCGTGCGCCCTTCGCTGGACCCCGCGCAGGTGCAATCGCTGCGGGCCTTCGCCAAGGCCCTCTGATCGCCGCGCATCGGGCCTATTTTTGCAGTTGACTGCAAAATTGCGTTCTACTGCAGATGCGGGCTAGGGTGAGCGAACTACCCCGGCAATCAAGCGAGGGAAGCCGATGACAGCCACGGCAGCGCGACCGGTCAGCGAATTCATGAACGACCCGATCGGCTTTTTCGGCCAGTCCTACACCCGGATGCACAGCGTCGACCGCCACGAGCTCGAAGGGCTGCAGCGCGAGGCTATGGGCATCCGCTTCCGGGAGCACTACGACACCATCGAGATGCTGCGCA
>Ga0116219_10004583_pt1 | contig 10348 bp, 11 predicted proteins | sample Sb_taG_4_FD_91019 | JGI IMG/M metagenome (GOLD analysis project Ga0116219, IMG submission 91019) | Peat soil microbial communities from Weissenstadt, Germany - Sb_50d_6_BS metaG | ecosystem: Environmental > Terrestrial > Soil > Wetlands > Peat | place: Germany: Weissenstadt | collected 2010-09-21
CTCGACAAGAAGTCCATGGTGTCGTCGCTCGTCGTCAATGATGAGCTTGACGAGGTAGCGCGTTTCGGGGGCGGAGGCGTCCTCAGCGAAGCGTTGGTAGCGACTGAGGATCGCACCCTCCTCTTCGCCGTGTCGGGCAAGCATCTCCACTAGATCGCAGGTGTCCTTGCTTGCGCCGGTGCTCTTCAGCCCTTCCATGGCCGACTCAAAGGTGCTCTCCATCCGTCCATTATTGTGGACCAACTCGGAGTGCGCAGGGCCAAGCAGACCCCGCGGCGCTACTCACCCGCTGGTCGGATCCGCACCGTGTTGCGTTCAAGGGGCCGGTGCGGCCGTCCGGGCACGTCACAATCGCCGGATGCCACTGAGCGCTCAACTCACGGGTTCTGCTCGGGGCTGGCCAAGCCGCCACCCGGCCTAGGCGCTCAGGATCGCTCACGACCGCGATTTGGAATGGATACACAACAAGTACGGGATCCCCGAATACCGGGGACGGCTGCCTGCGTCGACCGTCTGCCCCCCAACGCCAGCCGGGAGCGGCACATGCTGGATGGAGGTCACCTGCTCACAAAGCTCAGCGGTGCGGAGGCATATCCGAAACCGATTCCAGCGGACGCAACCAGAACGCAGCCCGTCGTGCAAGTCTCTGTCGTTACTGTGTTGTAAGGCTTGGCGGTGGCAGTTGAGGAAACGTTGAAGGTGAGCGATCCTTGACCAGAGTTGTTCGTCAGTCCAGCTGGTTGAGCAGCGAGCTGGAGTCCGCAGCGTTCACGTCGACTGCAACCGCGCACTCAGATACGAAGAACTTTCCACCCTGGCCAAGGCCTCACACTTGGACTTCCACCTCGGCGACCCGCTCGGTATTGGCGTCGCTGAGCGATTGCGCGTGGGTCAGGTTGGAGGCGGGTCCGTCACCTTCGGACTCACTCCGCACAGGTAGACCGAGCATCACCCCTCTTTCGCCCGCCCTGGACCAAGGGTGATCTCGGCCGGTCCGTGGGATGCTGGGCTGGCCTTGTCAGGGCCCACAGAACCGGCATTGTCTAGCGGGCCGAGGAGCCAGGCTTCAGAGTCAGAAGAGGACCGTGGATATGCGCCCTTAGGGGAGTTGGACGCCGCCCTGCTCGACTTTCTCAAGCCGCTCGATCTGTCCGGAAGCGGTTGCTCGCAACGCGGGTTGCTGCTCACTGCACCAGGCCCGCCGGCAGGGATGCCGGCAGGACCTTAGTGACCGGCTGCACGATCGTGAAGGAGCCGGCCCGCCATGCGTGCACGGGCACGCCCGCATGTGCGCACCACGACTCGAAGCGCCCCAAGGTGGCGGATGTCGTGACGAAGATATAGGCGGGGTCGTTGCTCGAGAGCACAGCACCGGCAAATGGCGGGTATTGGCGGGCGTAGGCGGTGACGGCCACCCGGCCGCCGCTCTCAAAGGTGGTGCGGTAGGCGACCCAGTAGGTGGCGAAGGCGTCGCGCACGTCGTGTGCCACCAATGCAGCCTGCAGTGGGGCCGTGTTGGTCGGCATGGCCACGTCAGGAGCGCCGAAGCGAACTAAGAGCGGCGCAGGCTCCATGGCCAATCCGGCGGTACAGAGGACGACGAGCGCGACGATCCCGCCGACGAGGACTCGCTGCCCCAGGAGGTCGGCCACGTTGTCCATGCCTACACCGACGAGGAGGGCACCCACGGCGGCGCCGAACATGACGTAACGACCCTGACCGACAACATCGGCGTCCTGGTTGAGCGAGTACAGCAGCGGCAGCAGCACCACAGTCAGCAATGGCAGGCGACAGCGCGCCGCCCTACCTGTTGTCACCACCACGCCGAGGGCAACCACGGCGACAAAGGCGGCCCAGGCGAAAGAGACGCCAAAGGGACCACCGACCCATGTGAGTGAGCCCTCGACGCGCACGCCGAGGGCGATGGGTACCTCGGTGGTGAAGAACTGCACCAGCCGGTGAGGCACGCCAGCGATCAGCCCAGTCCCCCCTGGCACGGCGACGTTCGACCAACGGTGGGTGGCGCCGAACACGATGACGGGGAACGCGCCGACGGCGGCACCACAAAGCAGTGCCGGTGCGTGGCGCCGGGCACGCCACAACGCCGGCCCACACCACAGGGCGGCCGGCACCAAGATCTGAAGCGACATCGGACTTGACCAGAAAGCCAGGCCACAGAGTGCGCCCGTCCACGTCATGTGGCGCCACCGCCCGTCCCCGTTGTGCAGGCGGGCCAAAGCAGCCAGGGCGCACAGCGACAGCGCCAGGCCCACCATGTACGTGCCACCAGGCTTGAGCGAGCGCCACACGAAGGCCTCCGGCCACACCCAAAAAGCCAGGGCGCCGAAAAGGGCGGCACGGCCGCCGACGATGCGTCGACCGGCGTGCCACAGCGCCAAGACGGCCGAGGCGTTGGCCAGGGCGCACGCCGCCAGGAGTTGGCCGGTCCCCGAACCCGTCACGGCGAAGACAACCGCCGTGAGGACCGCCTCGAGGCTCCCGCCGTAGGACTGACCCCACATGTAGGCCGACAATCGGCCGTGGTGCAGCAACCCCATGGCCATGAGCCCGATGACCGAGCCGTCGGAGGTGAGCGTGCCGAGGGGATGGACTGCGACCCACACGCGTTCGGCGATGCCGACGCCCACCACGCCGGCGACGCCGATCACCGACCAACGCCTGCTGGCGGATCCCACCATCTCCGGCGCCGGCTTTGGCACCGGGGCCCATGCCGGTGCCGCCTGACCCTCCAGCACGGCGCCTCCGCCCAGGGCAGGTGGAGAGTCGAACACCATCAGACCCTCCCCCGAAACGCCATGGCACGACGTTTTAGCAGGCCAGGGATCACACCACCCGCCCTCGCCGGCGCTGTTAGGGCCCTGTTCGGCGACCCACTGCCGCGTGACGGATCACCACGGCTCGTCTCGTCATCGTCTAATGGCAGCCCGGCTCATGCGGAACCGGCGCACTACGACGGGCGCGCTTCCTGGGGATGATTCTGAAGCAGTCGCCTCCTCCTATAACTGCAAATTGCGGTCGCAACGTGTATCCGCTTGTCGCGCGCTGGAAGTGCCGGAGTCGGAGGGGGCCCGACCCCATGGCATGGGGGCCTGATGGCACCCGGTAATCGGTGCGATCCCGATCGCGGCTGACCGCGCCAGCACAACCTCGGTATGAGGGGCTTGCGGCGTAGAGCCGCAGCGCCTACCCGCACGATTTCGACGGCGGGCGCTCTTAGGGGCGCAATGGAAGGACCAGAGTGAAGGAGGTCCTTCCATGTCCACCACGACGATTGTCAGCCCCACCCCGATCTTGTTCGACGAGGCCCGGCTTGCCGTTGCCGGATTCCTGACCCGGTACTCCGGGCCCACGAGGACGAGCTATGCCACCGACCTACGCCAGTTCTTCTCGTGGTGCGCCCAGATGGACCTCCAGGTCTTCGCCGTACAACGTGGGCACGTGGAGCTGTGGGCGAGGGCCATGGAAGACCGGGGACTGGCTCGAGCCACCGTTGGCCGGCGCTTGTCCACGGTGGCGGGCTTTTTCCGCATCGCCGTGCTCGACGGGCTGCTCGAACACTCTCCGGCTGAGTACGTTCGGCCGTCCGAAGATCCACACCGAATCGGCCACGCTGTCACCGCCGCCCTCGATGCCGGGGTACCACTCCGAGATGTACAGATCGCCGCCCGGCAACTCCGATCCCAAGACGACCACACGCTACGACCGTGCCCGGAACAATCTGGACCGCCATGCCAGCTACATCGTGACCGCCTTCGTGGCCGGTGGGAGCTGATCGGAGCGATGCCGGACGTGGGACCGAAGCCGACGAATGGCCAGCGGCTTTGGTGCCACGCCGGGTCCCGACGGATCGGGATCCCCGAATATCGTGGCTCCGACGGTGGAAGCCTTCCGGCCAGACGTCGAACGGCACCACCACATATCGGATGCGCCTCGTCGCTGGCCTAGTGTCCAAGATATGGCTCTGATCGAGGTCTACGCGGACATTTGGTGTCCGTTTACTCATGTCGGGCTTCGTTCGGTTGTTCGGCGAAGAGAGCAGTTGGGACGAGATGATGTGATCGCGCGGGTTCTGTCGTGGCCCCTCGAACTGGTTAACGGAAAGCCGCTTGATCCAATGATCACGGCAAACCACGTGGACGACCTGCCAACGCAGGTGGCCCCCGATCTCTTCACGGGCTTTGATCCTGAGCACTTTCCACGCACCACTTTGCCAGCTCTCACACTTGCGGCCGCCGCCTACCGTCAAGACGGCAGAATCGGTGAAACCGTCAGCCTTGCTCTCCGTGAGGCCCTCTTCGAGAAGGGTCGGGACATCTCGCACCCTGATGTACTGGCCGACATGGCAAGTGCGCATGGGGTCGCAAGTGTCGACGCCGAAGACCACGAAGCCGTGCGGCGCGAATGGCACGAGGGCGAGTCGCGGGGTGTCAAGGGATCGCCTCACTTCTTCTGCGGGGACATCAACGTCTTTTGTCCTTCGCTCGATATTTCCACAGACGAAGAGGGACACCTGCGCCTCCAGCGAAATTTCGAACTTCTCAATGTATTTCTCGCAGATTGCTTCGGGGAAGAGAACCACCACCGGAATGAGGACCGCCCCCGCCAACAATGATCCGGACGGTCATGAGCCCCCACGCAGGCTCTGACGGACCGCAGATATAGCTCGGGTTGCCCCGTGGGCCTGGTGCACGACATCGGCACTGTGCGCGCACTCAGACCGGACCCTCTCTGTGGCGTGTGCTCGCGGCCGCGAGCTTCTGCGTTCAAGCCGCGTCGCGGGTCTTCTCCAGTCCGTCAAGGATCAGGTCGAGCCCGAACTCGAACTCGTCGCCGTAGTCGTAACCGGGCCGGAGGACGTGCTCGGTGGCGAACTCGGTGAGGTGGGGGTACTCGTCGGCGGGGACCTGCGCCAACATCGTCTGCGCCACCTCGACCGTCTCCTCCTCGGTCTCGCCCAAGGGCAGAGTGGCCTCTTGCAATGCGAAACCATAGATGTAGCTGTCGAGGGCGGAGAAGGCGTGGGCGGTCATCTCGACCGAGAAGCCCGCCGCCCGGAGGCTCCCGATGACGGCGTTGTGGTGTCGGAGCGTTGCCGGGCCCGGTGAGGTCCGGGTCGACATCAGGGCGATCGCCCACGGGTGGCGTCGGAGTGCCTGGCGGGCGGACTGCGCCCGTTCACGCATCGCCGGCTTCCAGTCGGTTCCGCCTGCCGGCAGGTCGATCTCGGCGAAGACCAGGTCAACCATGCCGTCGAGGAGCTCGTCCTTGTTGGCCACGTAGTTGTACAGGGACATCGCCTCGACCCCGAGGGCTTCGCCGAGCCTGCGCATGCTGAGCGATGCGATCCCGTTGTCGTCGGCGAAGGCAACGCCCCCGAGGAGCACGCGATCCCTGGTCAGAGACCTGCGGACCTTTGTTTCGGACTTCGACGGCGGGGCCATCTTCGCTCCTTCCTGGACTGTGCTTGACAACCTTACGACGTAAGCATACCATTACTTACAACGTAAGCCAACGACCATCGGAGTGACCATGAAAACAGCAACGATTGAGCGATCGATCGAACTGACAAACGCCACTTCACCGGCGACCGTGACCGCTCCAACCGTGCGGCAGAGTGGGCCGACCGACACAACCACCAGGAAGACCGCAGTCCTTGTCGGACTGTGCTTCCTCGCTGCCACCTTCACCTTCGCCATCGGTAACGCGCTTATCCGCTCGTACTTTTCGAGCGCGAACCCGCGCGACGCCCTCATCGCTGGGGTGTTCCTTCTGGGCTGCTGCGGACTCTCCGTCGCTGCAAACGGTGCAGCGATGCGGCGAGTCCTCTCGCCGCATACACCCATTCGCTCGCGGGCCTACCTCGTCCTGCGGGTGACGGAGTGCCTCACACTTCTGGCAGTTGGCGTGTACTTCTTGGCAAGCCACGCACAGTGGAATACGTACGTCCTTGCCGTCTACGCGGTTTCTGGTGCCGCGGGGTTCGTCCTATCGTCTGCTTTGCTGTCATCGAGGATCGTGCCGAGGAACCTATCCATGCTGGGAGTCATCGGCTATCCCGTATTTTTGGCAGGAAGCATCTTGGCCATGTTCAACGTGATCGACATCACACACGGCGCAGGGATGCTTGCGCTGGTCCCCGGCGGCCTCTTCGAGTTGATCCTGCCGATCTGGCTCTTCACCAAGGGCTTCACTACCCACCTGCTCGAAGCACGATGACAACCGAGACTCGCGATCGACTGACCGGCATACGACAAGTGACCACAGAGGGGACTACGATGCAATCCATCACCCAAGACCACTATGGCGACTCTGAGGACGTCGCCCGACTACGCGACAAGTCCGCGGATACAAACCGGTCGATTCGCCAAGCCACCACCATTGCGGGAGTCGGACTCCTGCTCATGTCGGTGCTCTCGGCCTTTGGCTATCTCGTTGCCGTCAAGGGGCTCGTGGTTCCGGGGAATGCCGCACGGACGGCCAACAAGGTTGCAGACCAAGAGAGCCTGTTCCGGTTCGGCATCCCGAGCCTCTACCTCGTGGCCGCACTCGATGTCGTCGTTGCATGGGCGCTGTACCGGGTGTTCAAGCCCGTGAGCGATGCGCTGTCGAAGCTCGCGGCATGGCTCCGGGTTGCGTATGCCGGGGTCTTCGTCGTTGCCATCAGCCAGCTCGTCGGGGCACTGAGCGTGCACACCCAGGCGCTCAGGCATATCAACTCCTTCACCAACATCTGGGACGCTGGGCTCGTCCTCTTCGGCCTGTATCTGTTCGTCCTCGCCTACCTGACCTTCAGATCGGAGTATGTCCCGAGGTTGCTGGGCGTCCTGCTCACCATCGCTGGGTTCGGCTATGTGTTCGACTCCGCCGTCCGGGCGCTCGCCCGAGGCTCCTCGTCCGATATCTCCGCCATTACAGGCATTGGTGAGTTCGTGTTCGCGCTCTGGCTCGTGATCCGAGGACGCCGCATCACATTGGGTACCGAGACGCGTTGATCGACGAGTGGGTCCAGGCGCTGAGGGTCGATGCAGACCTCAAGGGGCTGCCGGAGTCTCTCGTCGACGCCGAGCACCGTCACGTCGCGCAAGCCCATCAGCAGCTCGCACGTCCGTCGTAGCGTCGGTTTGCACGGGTGCTCTCCAGGTTCCGAGTGGCTTAGGAACCTTTCGATTCTGAGCGCCCCAGCTACGCCGGACGGAGCGAGAGCGCCAGGCGTGGCACGACGAACGACACGAGAAAGATCGGCAAAAACCTCTTTCCGGTGCATCGGAAGGCGATGACCTGGCCCTCGGCCGCGTCGAACGTCAGAGTGCGGCTCAAGTTTCGGCCGTTGCGGACTTGCAGGGTATGATGTCCAGCTTCGATTGGTATCTCGATCGTGTCGTTCATTTCGACCGATCCGACACGCTCACGGTCGACCACGACATCGAACGTGCCACGACGGACCTCCACTCCGATCGCTTTATGCGTCAACTTGAGAGTTGCCGACATCTTCAGTCTCCTTACTGTGTCAGCCGATAGGCTGTTGCTAGCTGCTGCTTTCATCGTGAATGCGTCACCTCCGTCAACCAGCCGCCAGATGCCGCTGCTTCTCTTTGCGATCGCTCCTTTACATCAAAGCTTTCATAGCTCGCCCGGCTTCTCTGACGGGCTAAAGGGTGCCCCAGTTCGCCGGATCGGTGGTCATCATCTCCCATCGGATGAGCTGCTCGGTGCTGCCTCTTGCAAGCGGTGCGAACCCATGGCAGGACCGCTCGCAAGTGCAGGGCCCGGTGCCCGAAAAGGCCCAGCGTGCCCGGAGCCGGACCGACCGGAATCACCTGCATATGCGCGCCTTTGGGCTGCCGCCTCCGCCCGCCCGCCTCCGTCCGCCCCGCACGGGTCGATAACATCACTTCTGCGCTACCTCCGAGCGATGTGTTCGGACAGCGCTAAACGATCGCGAGCACCGGGCATTCACGCCGAACGCCGGCCTCCCCTGACCTGCCGCCGCACCAGCACGACGGATCCGGGCGCTCGCGGCCTACTCGCGAGAGTCATCTGCCCGGGCCGGCTCATCTGAGTCCCGACCCGAACCAGGAGAACCTGGGACAATTCTCCGGAAAATTCTGGAGGCGTTGTCGATCTGGCTGTCTCTCGTTCGACGCAATGGTGAGAGGCTGGGAAGGTCCCGCCTCCAGACAGAGGAGTCACCATGCCGAGATATCTTTCGATGATCCGCGTTGACGAACAGAATCCCCCCGACGTGAACGCGAGCCCCGAATTCTCAGAACGCATGGGGGCCCTGTTCGAGGAGATCACAAAGGCCGGCGTCATGCTGGACACAGCCGGGCTCACCCCGACTTCCGAGGGGACCCGGATCACCTGGACCGGCGGCACGCTGAGCTACAAGGACGGGCCCTTCACCGAGAGCAAAGAAGTCGTCGGTGGTTACGCCATCCTCCAGGCCAAGGACAAGGCCGAGGCCATGGAGTGGACCAAGCGGTTCTTGCAGATCCATCCGGAGCACTGGAACGTCACCGCCGAGATCCGCGAGATCGCAGAAAGCTGACCAGGCAGGGCTTGCTCCACCCCAACGTGGCTGCTCTGATGGGTGGTCGTGACGGCGTCAGCCCCGACCGATTCGCTCGAAGCGGTGTTCAGGATCGAATCCGCACGGATCATCGCAGGCGTCGCTCGCATCGTGCGAGACGTGGGGATCGCCGAGGAGATCGCACAGGACGCGCTGGTGGCTGCGATAGAAGCATGGCCAGAGACAGGCACCCCGAACAATCCGGGTGCCTGGCTCATGGCCACCGCCAAACACCGTGCGATCGATCTCGTGCGCCGCAAGGAGACATACGCTCGCAAACTGGCGGAAGTTGGTCGGACACTGGCCGACGTGCCGCCGATAGAGCCGCCGGACACCGAAGGTATTGACGATGATCTGCTACGACTGATTTTCGTCGCGTGCCATCCGGTACTGTCGCCCGACGCCCGTATCGCTCTCACGCTGCGGCTGATGGGCGGGCTCACGACGGATGAGATTGCCCGAGCGTTCCTGGTCTCGGAGCCGACGATCGCCCAGCGCATCGTCCGCGCGAAGCGGTCGCTAGCCGAGGCCGAGGTTCCCTTCGAGGTCCCCTATGGGTCCGACCGGGCTGCCCGCGTGGCGTCGGTTCTCGAGGTCATCTACCTCGTCTTCAACGAGGGGTACGCCGCTACGGCCGGCGAGGACCTGGTGCGTCCTGGTTTGTGCGAGGACGCACTTCGCCTGGCTCGCGTCCTAGCAGGTCTGATGCCGGCGGAGCCGGAAGCCCACGGTCTAGTGGCGCTCCTCGAATTCCAGGCTTCCCGGATTGCGGCTCGGACGGGACCGACCGGTGAGCCAGTGCTACTCGCGGACCAGAATCGGTCCAGGTGGAACCGAATGCTCATCGGCCGCGGCAGCGAGGCCCTGCTTCGGGCGGGTGACGGCCCGTACTCACTCCAGGCCGCGATCGCCGCGTGTCACGCGCAAGCAATTCGATTCGAGGACACTGACTGGACGGCGATTGCCGTCCTTTACCGCCAGCTCATGGCGCTGACCCCGTCCCCTGTTGTCGAGCTGAACCGAGCCGTGGCCATCTCGATGTCGGAGGGACCCGCGGCCGGCCTGAAGATAGTGGACGCCGTGGCCGACGAACCGGCGCTGAAGAACTACCACTTGCTGCCGAGCGTTCGAGGCGATCTGCTCGAGCGCCTGGGGCAGAAGGAGGAGGCCCGTTCGGAGTTCGAGAAGGCGGCATCCATGACCCGGAACGTTCGCGAGAGGGAGCTGCTCCTGAAAAGGGTCTCTCGCTCCCGATCCTCTCCCTAGGACGAATCAGCGCCCAAGGAGCCGCGTGCCGTACATATCTGCGGCCCCGAATATCACCCTGTCCGCATAAGCCTGGGTAGCGCGGATCGGCCGATGTGGCGGCGGGCAGAGGCGGCGGCCACCGATGTCATGTTGCGCGCTTCGATACGCAAGTCGAGTTCTTCGCGCAGGGCATCGCGAAAACCGTGGACCAGATCGACGGCACCCACCGATCGACCCCAGCATCGGGATCAGCAGTTATGAGCGTGGTGGACGCATTGCCCGGAACCGTCTGATCTGCTCGCTCTGCCGCCCCGTCGATTGCCCAAGTCGTCCTACCTGGGCAAGTGGTGCTTTGGATCTATCAGGGAGCTGTGCCCCGTCTCTTTGAGCGGTGCTTCGTTGGGCCATTCGACCCTGGCGGGTCCGTTGGCCGACGGCGCAAACTGGCGCTATGAGTGCCGGCGTGGCCACGATGGGAACAGGAGTGGTTACCGGTGCCACGCGGGAGAG
>Ga0116219_10004584_pt1 | contig 10347 bp, 7 predicted proteins | sample Sb_taG_4_FD_91019 | JGI IMG/M metagenome (GOLD analysis project Ga0116219, IMG submission 91019) | Peat soil microbial communities from Weissenstadt, Germany - Sb_50d_6_BS metaG | ecosystem: Environmental > Terrestrial > Soil > Wetlands > Peat | place: Germany: Weissenstadt | collected 2010-09-21
CGAATTTGTGGGTCGCATTTACGAAGCTCTTGCCGCGGACGCTGAAATTATGCCGTAAGATACCCGGTGAGCGATTTCCTTGGCGCGAAAGATCTCTGCGCCCACCGAAACAGGAGATGGCTTTCAAAAAAAGTACTTCGATGCGATCCAGAAAGACCCCGCCGTGGTTATGGAACACGCCGAACTCGTGCGCCTCTTTCATAATGAACCGCTTGACGCAGAGAACCAGTAAGTAGGAATTCTCGCTCCATTGGATCCGCTGGTTCTCTCTCCTCGGGGGCCAGCTCCGGGGGACTACTTTTCGGCACGGCTTTCTCGCTATACGTGAGCGCTTGCCCTACACTAATCTTAGAGTTTGTTGCTTCCGTGGAATCCAGCCCAATGCGGAAGAGTTTCCACCTGAGGTAGAACCATGAGAGATCCGCGAGTCCGGGCGATGCATCATCGTTCCGTCGATTTTATGCTGATTGGGGTGATGCTGGGCGCGCTCTCTTTTGCCCTGCCAGTGCAGGCAAAGGTGGTCGTCGATTTCGATCCCAATCTCGATTTCTCCCGGTACAAGACCTACGCTTTCATCGGCGGCGTTGAGAATTTGGTGGCGATCCAACTGAATCCCGACCTGATCGAGAACCGCATGCATCACTCCGTTTCGCGCGAATTGGATAAGCGCGGATTGCGCGAAGTGAGGCCCGAGGAAAATCCTGACGTGGTGGTGCGCTATTGGGCAATCAGTTCCACGCAGGTGGATGTCGCAATCGCAGGCAACTGGGGCCGTTATAGCGCCTATGTCGACGGCTACTGGGGATTTCTGTTCGACAGTGTGAGCGCCACCAGTCAGCGGGAAGGCGCTTTGATTATCGATCTGATTGATCCGAAAGCGAAGAGCCTGGCCTGGCGGCTCTACCTGATTCGCAAGATCACCAACCCTGACAAGGAGTGGAAGAAGGCCGACGAGGAAATCTCCAGAGGCTTCGAGAGCTATCCGCCGTCCGACAGGGCGAAAGATGACAAAAAGAAGGAACGCGCCGAGCACCTGCCGAAATCCTAGCAAGGTTGGCTACTCCGTTTCCCTGCGACGCGCCCCTCCATTGAAACGATCTCCGCGGACTTCCATCCCGCTCCATTTATCTGGGCGCTCTGCGGCCTTCCGAAGGAATATACTTGTTCGCACCATGGCTGTGATTATTTCCCTGCTCCGTGGCGTCAACATCGGGGGCCATCACAGAATCAAGATGGACGCGCTTCGGAGTCTCTATGAGAGCTTGGGGCTCCCGGACGCGCAAACCTACGTGCAAAGCGGGAACGTCGTTTTCCGAACCAAAGCGCGCGATATTTCCAAGCTCTCCAGGCGCATCGAGGACGCCATCGAAAAAAGCTTTGGCTTTCGCCCCGCAGTCGTCCTGCGGACTAGCGTGGAATTGGGAGACGTGATCGCACAAAACCCGTGCGCCAAGCGACGCGGCATCGATCCGAAGAAGCTGGCGGTCATGTTCCTGAAGGAAACTCCGACGGCCGAATGCCTGCAAAATTCCCTGAAAATCAAGACGGCTCCGGAAGAGCTGTGGATCGACGGGCGCCAGGCCTATATCTATTTCCCGAATGGCATGGCGCGCCCAAAAATGTCCTGGCCGGCGATTGAGCGAGCCCTAAAAACTACGGGCACCGGTCGCAACTGGAATACGGTGACGAAGCTCTTCGAGCTCGCCCAAGCGCTGGAAACTTCCGCCTGATTTCTCACACATCTCACGCAAGACAATGTCGCGAGGTTCAAGGCAGATGGGCGGTTGCCGACCCGCTAGAAAAGCCTCAGGCCTGAAGCCTGAGCTACAGTCGCTGAAAGAAGGGCAAGGGCGCAGTGATTCAGCCCTGGGAGCCCGCTTCCTTGCTACGGCCAAGTGGTGGAAAGGCTCCGAGCTGTCGCAGCAGGCCCATCGCATCCCATCGCGCGTTGGAATCCAGAATCTTTCCATCCCGGATGTAATGAATGGTGATGCCTTCCACGGAGACTTTCTTGCCGGTGGCGGGGATATTCATGAAGTCGCCCTTGTGCGTCGCGGAAATCACCCACGAGGCCACAACCTTATCTTTTTCAGCGATCAGGTCGTCCAGCGTAAAACGCAAATCGGGAAAACTGGCGGTAAGCTCCAGGACGCGGCGGCGATACAGCTCCGGGCCAACCTGCGAACCACTGACAAACGGGTCCAGCAGCGCATGGCTTGGTGAAATGAGCTCGGCCACCACGTCGAGTTTGCGCTTGTTCCAGACTTCACCGTAGAGGCGGCGAACGATGTTTTTGTTCTCCGTGTACATTGGAACAGGCCTCCTGCGCTATTTTGCTCGGGCATGAAGGAAGAAGCTGCCTTACCTGCCGGAATGGGTATGCAGAGATTGAGGGTGTAAGGCTCGTGAAAGACTACTCCTGAGTCGGTCGGGTTGCAATGATGATTCGTTGCGGCGCACGGGCGAATCGGTGCGCCGCCGCCGATGACAGCTAATAGCTCGCGCGCAGGGATTAGAACGGTTGTGCAGGCTCTTCGGCAAGAATGGAGGAGAGAGTAGACGTGAAGAAAGCGGCGTCGGAGGCAGAGAAAATCAACGGTGGACGCAGCTTAAGCACATTGTGATGCGGGCCATCGGTGCCGGCAAGGACGCCCAGTTCGCGCAAACGGTTGACAACATAGTGGGCCTGGGCGGTGGCGGGGGTGCTCTTGTCGCGATCGGTGGCCAGATCGATGCCCAGGAAAAGGCCCATGCCGCGTACATCTCCGATCAGCGGATACTGCGCCTGCAGAGATCGCAAATCTCGCAGCCATTGCGAGCCGACGTTCAGCGCATTCTGTTGGAGTTGGTTGTCTTCGAGGACATCGAGAACAGCCAGCCCGGCGGCGCAGGCAACCGGGTTGCCACCGAAAGTGCTGAAGAACTCCATCCCGTTCGCAAATGAGGCCGCGATTTCCGCGCTAGTGACAACGGCGGCGAGCGGGAACGCGTTGCCGATCGGCTTGCCGAAGACGGCGATGTCCGGCACTACATCCTGAGTTTCAAATCCCCAGAAGTGCGTTCCCAGACGTCCGAAGCCCACCTGCACTTCATCGGCGATGCAAACCGCGCCTCCAGCCCGCACATGTTTGTAAACTTCCTTCAGATAGCCCGGCGGAAAAACAATCTGGCCGGCGACGCTGGGCATTGTTTCCGCAATGAACGCAGCGGCGCCACGTCCTTCCCTTTTCAATTTCTCCAAGATTGCGGCCACGTGCGCGGCGTATTTCTTGCCGAGATCGGATTCGCCGCGCCGGTAAAGGCCGCGAAAGTCATCGGCAATCGGAGCGACACGCACCCACGGCTTTTGGCCTTTTCCCCCCGGACCGTTGAATTTGTAGGGGCTGATATCAATGAGGGTGGAGGTGTGGCCGTGGTAGGCGTGCTCTAAAACAATGATGTCTTCCCTGCCGGTGTGGGTGCGCGCCAGGCGAAGCGCGAGCTCGTTGGCCTCGCTGCCGGAATTCACAAAGAAACAGACGCGCAGGGGCTCGGGAAGAAGCGCCGTAAGACGCTGCGCGTAGCGGAGAATATTGTCGTGGAGGTAGCGCGTGTTGGTGTTGAGGAGCGCGACCTGCTTCTGCACGGCTTGCACGACGCGCGGATGGGAGTGGCCGACCAGAGGAACATTGTTATAGACGTCCAGAAAAGCGCGACCCGTGTCGTCGTAGAGATATTGCATCCAGCCGCGAACGATTCTCAGTGGGCGATCGTAGGATAGGCTGAGATTGGAAGAGAAGAGTTTGCGGCGGGTAGACAGGGCCTGATCGAGCGACGGGAGAGACTCCGCCGAGCCCGAGGGAACTGACGATCGCGCATTACCCGGAGAAGTTGTCGCCGCGAGAAGCCTCTCATTGGCCTGCGGCACAGGAATTTTGGCGAGGCGCTCGAGTGCAGCCCACGCGGGAGCCTCGGTGACGGTAACATAAGGATCGTCGGGAATAAGAGATTTGCGATGCGCAGAGTTGATCACGCTTACGGCGAGTCGCGTTGCCATAAGAGTGAAAAACACAGCGAGTTCGTCGCCGTTCAAAGGAAAACGCCGATGATATCCGGCGAGAACCGAGCTTGCGGCCCACATCGGGTCTTGCTTGCCGAGAATCGCGTAGGCCGCGGCGACGGCAGGCTCCGCAACGGTCAGGCCCGTGTGCATATCACCAAAGTCGACAACGCTCACGACCTCCCTGGGCTTCGGCGAAACCGGTCCGACAAGAGCGTTGTGATCGTTGGCATCGCCATAGATGACGCTGCGACGGAGGCGATGGAAACGGGGAACAGCCTCCCGCTCGAACAGAATAAGGAAATGCTCAGCGAGAGCGCGCCGCTGGGGATCAACGATAGAGGAAAGCTTCTCGAAGGCCCAGAGCGATCGGCTGAGATCCCATTTCAAGATGCGGTTTGCCGCCGGGTGAGAAAAATCCAGCAGCGCCGCGTCCATTTCGCCCAGGAAGCGCCCAAGACTCTCCAACAATTCGGGCGTATGAGGTTGCACTTTGGCTAATGCGACGCCGGGCAGGAACGAAAGCAGCCAAACGATGCGACGCCCGCCATCGGCGGTTTGCACATGCGCGGCCAATTGGCCTTTGGGGTTGGGAATCACCCTGGGAAGGGCAAGATGGGGCGCGCGCTCAGCCAGATGGCCGAGCGCCCTGCACTGCATGGCGACGAAGGAAATCGCGCGCGCTGCGTGCATGATTTTCAGAACGAAGGCGCGTCCATCCGAAGTGGTCAGATGGAAGTTGTCGTCGTACTCGCCGGGCAGGGGTCGCACATCTGCGTGGAGTGAATAGAATTCAAGAGCAATGCGCGCGGCTTCAGCTGGAGAAAGAGGAGGAGTAACGCGAGATTCCGGTAGCATGGACGGAATTGTAGCGAGTGGACTGCAGGTTCGTCCAATCGCCAGGCCGAAGCAACAACGGGCTTCTGATCACTCTCACTTACAGTTGTGGGCAGACTCTTATGCAGGTGCGGATCGTGGCCGCGCGCGCAACATCAACATGACCATGACAGCAGTGACGGCCGCTGGCAGGATGAGACCGGCTCTTAGCGAGTTCGTATGCGCTGCGATGATCCCGACAAACCAGGGCAAGACAGCGCCACCGAGAGCCGCACCGCCGAAATAGAGAGCGCCAAGCCAGTTCGCATCTTCACGGAATGTTTCTGCGAACCAGGTAACGTACAAGGGATATTGCGGCGCCAGCCCGAACCCGGCTATGGCCGTGCCCGCGTAGAGCAAGAATGGCGTTTGAGAGTAAGCAATAATTCCCGCGCCCACAACAGCGCACAGCAAGCCACCCGCGGACACGCCTCTTTGCGATTGACGCCGCAGGGCCAGAGCCGCGAAACCCCTTCCGATTAAGAGGAAGCAATAGAAAATTGAAGGAGCCAGAGCCCAGGCGGAGAGGTCCACGCCGGGCATGCGCTTCTCGTAAGCGGCCACCCAACCGCCGAGGGCACTCTCCACACCGACATACAAAAAGAAAAGCAAGAGCAACGGGACGGCAGAAACGCGCCGCAACTGTGCGAGCGCGGTGACGGGCGACCCCCTGGGAGGTTTTGTTGTGCGGGCACGGGTTGTCGTAGGACGAGAAAAATAGAGTGCAGAAAAGATAAGCGCGATCGCAGCGAGAGAGGCAGTGAAGCCACGAAGACCGAGCGAAGGCAGGAGAGCGGCGACCAGGAATGGGCACAGGACCGCCCCAATTGCCCAGGAGGAATTTAGGAGGCCCACAGCGGAAGCGGTGTTCGCGGAAGGCAACTGCGTGGCGCGCAGATTCGAAGTGGGAACAGAGAGGCCCATGGCGATGCCATAAAGAAAAATGAGCAGGCACGCCAGCGTCCAGGGGCCAGCTCCAAGAAAAGAAAAGCCCAAGACAAAAAGGAGGAAACTGAATCCCATCACCCTGCAAAAACCGAACCGCGGAAGCAGCAGGCCCGTCAGAAAATTCCCCAGCAAGCTTCCGGAGTACTCCGCGGTAAAGAGAAAACCGGATTGGGAGTCGTTGAGTGACCAATGGCGCGCGAGAAAAGGGAGTAGCGGGCCGAGCAGAATGGTGGCTATTCCGATGTAAACAAAACCAGTGTGGAGACGAAACCACTCCGTACGAGGGTTTGCTGAAGAAAATAGTTCGGGAGGAATTGCGGGTTGGCCGGGAGTCCCGCCGCTGGCGGGAGAGGATAGAGAGGATTGCCGGTCGGGCATGAGAAGTACGCAAAGGGAGTCTGGCACAACTCACAAGGCAGGACAAGCCGCGTGGAGTATACTTACGATTCCTTAATGCGCCGCTCACCGTTTTCTTAGAGCGTTTGCGTAACTTAGGATGCGGGCCAGGAGCCTTACATGACCGATTTGATTTTTGTGATATGCACAATTTTGTTTTTCGCCCTCGGCATTTTGTATCTGAAGGGCTGCGAGCGGCTGAAATAGAGGGCTGAGACGATGCTGGGAAATATCATTTTAATCGTGATTTCTATTCTTCTTTGCGGCTACCTGCTCTACGCGCTGCTGAAACCGGAGAAATTCTAGCCATGACGGGCAACGGTTGGTTCCAGATTTTGCTTTACTTTGGCGTACTACTGCTGGTTACCAAGCCAATGGGCATGTTTCTTTACCGGGTGTTCGAACGGAAAAAGACGTTTCTGGATTTTGCGTTGCGGCCGGTAGAGAAGCTGATTTACCGCGCGGGCGGGGTGAATGAAGAGCGGGAAATGGGCTGGATGGAGTATGTCGGGGCGAAACTGCTATTTAGCGCCGTTTCGCTGATCCTATTGTACGTAATTCTGCGAACGCAACAGTGGCTGCCCTGGAATCCACAAAAGCTCGTGAATGTGGCCCCGGACCTTGCGTGGAACACCGCCGTGTCGTTCACAACGAACACGAACTGGCAGTCGTACTCCGGCGAATCGACGATGAGCTACCTGTCGCAGATGGCGGGGCTGGCCTATCACAACTTTATCTCGGCGGCCGCGGGAATCGCGCTGGCGGTGGCATTCATTCGCGGGATCGCACGCCGCGAATCGAAGACCCTCGGAAATTTCTGGGTGGACACCACGCGCGCGCTGCTGTGGGTGCTTTTGCCAGTGAGTCTGGTCGTGGCGCTTTTCTTCGTGTCCCAGGGAATGATCCAGAACTTGCGGCCTTACACCATGGCGAAATTGATGGAGCCGCAGGTTGTCGAAACGAAGAACCCCGATGGCAGCGTGAAGCGGGATACGGTGACGACGCAGGTGATTGCGCAGGGACCGGTGGCGTCCCAGGAAGTCATCAAAATGTACGGCACGAATGGCGGAGGATTCTTCGGGGCCAACAGCGCGCATCCGTTTGAAAATCCGACGCCCCTTACAAATTTCGTGCAGCTCTTGCTGATCTTTGCGATTCCCTCCGGGTTGACCTACACCTTGGGACGGATGACGGGATCAGCACGGCATGGCTGGGCGGTGTGGAGCGCGATGGCTGTCCTCTTCATTGCAGGCGTCGTGGTGGCCTATTCGTCCGAAGCGCGCGGCAATCCGCTTCTGGCAGGCGTGAACACGAAAACGAGCGAATTGCAGCCCGGCGGAAATATGGAAGGAAAAGAGGTGCGGTTCGGGATTGCCAATTCGGCGCTGTTCACCACGGTAACCACGGATGCGAGCTGTGGAGCGGTGAACAACCAGCACGATTCGCTGACGCCCCTAGGGGGCATGGTTCCCCTGATCAACATCATGCTGGGTGAAATCATCTTCGGGGGAGTGGGCGCGGGATTGTACGGAATGCTCGTATTTGTGGTCCTTGCGGTGTTCATCGCCGGACTGATGGTGGGCCGGACGCCGGAGTACCTTGGAAAGAAGATCGAGTCCTACGACGTGAAAATGGCGGTGCTCGCCATATTGATCACCTCGTTGACAATCCTGGTCTTTTCGGCGATCGCGGTGGTCTCGAAATTTGGAGCCGCGAGTATCAGCAACCCCGGGGCACACGGGCTGTCGCAGATTCTTTATGCGTACACTTCGGCGGTAGGGAATAACGGCTCGGCGTTTGGCGGGCTGAGCACAAATACGCTCTGGTATAACACCAGCCTGGCCGCGGCGATGTTGCTGGGCCGCTTTTTCATGATCATCCCGATCCTGGCGATTGCGGGGAATTTGGCGGCGAAGAAGCAGGTGCCGGAATCGCTGGGCACATTTCCAGTGACCGGCCCGCTCTTCACCGTGCTTCTGGTCTCGGTGATTCTGATCGTCGGGGCGCTGACTTTCTTCCCTGCCCTGAGCCTCGGGCCGATTCTGGAGCACTTGCTGATGAATGCAGGGAAGGCGTTTTGAGGGAAAAGATGACGACAGCACAGGCAAAAAGCGCTTCGATAGCCGATCGGAAGATATTAAAGACGGCCATAGTGGATTCCTTCTGGAAGCTGGATCCGCGGCTGCAGATCAAAAACCCCGTGATGTTCGTCGTGGAAGTCGGCGCCGTGATCACGGGAGTCGTGCTGGTGCTGGAAGCGTTCCAGCACAAAGGCAATTTCTGGTTTGGATTGCAGATCACGCTATGGCTTTGGTTCACGGTTCTGTTTGCGAATTTCGCGGAAGCCATGGCCGAAGGACGCGGCAAGGCCCAGGCGGAAACGCTGCGCAAGGCGCGTGCAGAGACCGAGGCGCGCAAATTGCGGCCGGACGGAAAGACGGAGTTGCTGCCGAGCTCGAAATTGCGCTCCGGGGACATCGTCCTTGTGGCTGCGGGTGAATTCGTACCCGGCGACGGCGAAGTGATTGAAGGCGTGGCGTCGGTGGACGAGTCGGCCATCACCGGCGAATCCGCGCCCGTGATTCGCGAATCGGGAGGCGACCGTTCCGCAGTGACCGGCGGCACGCGCGTCCTCTCCGATGAAATCAAGGTTCGGATTACGTCGAACCCCGGCGAAACGTTTCTCGACCGCATGATTGGGCTGGTGGAAGGCGCGTCGCGGCAGAAGACTCCGAATGAGATTGCGCTGAATATCCTGTTGGCGGGGCTGACGATCATTTTCCTGCTGGCGGTGGTGACGTTGCAGCCCTTCGCCATCTATTCCGGTTCACCCCAGACGGTTTTTGCGCTGGTGTCGCTGCTCGTTTGCCTGATCCCCACCACGATCGGTGGATTGCTTTCCGCGATCGGCATCGCGGGCATGGACCGGCTGATTCAACGTAATGTTATCGCCATGTCCGGACGTGCCGTGGAAGCGGCTGGCGACGTCGATGTGCTGTTGCTGGACAAGACCGGCACGATAACTCTCGGCAATCGCGAAGCCACGTCATTCTACGCGTGCCCGAGCATAACCGAGGCGGAGCTTGCCAGCGCGGCCCAATTGGCTTCCTTTGCCGATGAAACTCCGGAAGGGCGCTCCATCGTAGTCCTGGCCAAAGAGAAGTATGGCCTGCGCGGACGCGAGTTGGCACCGCACAACCCCCTTTTCATTCCCTTCTCCGCGCAGACGCGCATGTCTGGCGTGGACATGGACGGCAAGGAAATCCGCAAGGGCGCGCCCGAAGCAATCGCGCGCTATGTCGCCGAAAAGGGGCAGATTGTGCCGGAGGAGATGCAGCAGCACATCGAGCGGATTTCCAAGTCCGGCGGCACGCCGCTGCTGGTAGCGCAGAATTTCCGCGTGCTGGGCGCAATTGAACTGACCGACATCGTAAAAGGCGGCATCCGCGAGCGCTTCGATCATCTGCGCGCCATGGGCATCCGCACCATGATGATCACGGGAGACAATCCACTGACAGCCGCGGCCATCGCTCGCCAAGCGGGCGTGGACGATTTCCTAGCCGAAGCCAAGCCCGAGGACAAGATGGCCCTGATCCGCAACGAGCAAGCCAAAGGGAAGCTCGTGGCTATGACCGGAGACGGAACGAATGATGCACCTGCACTGGCGCAGGCTGACGTCGGCGTGGCCATGAATACGGGAACGCAGGCCGCAAAAGAAGCCGGCAACATGGTGGATTTGGACTCGAATCCGACGAAGCTCATCGAAATCGTGGAGATTGGCAAGCAATTGCTGATTACGCGCGGCTCGCTGACCACCTTTTCCGTGGCCAACGATGTGGCGAAATACTTCGCCATCATTCCGGCGATGTTCGCCGGGACGTTTCCCCTGTTGAACACGCTGAACATCATGAAGCTCCGGACCGCGGACTCCGCAATACTTTCGGCAGTGATTTTCAACGCGCTGATCATCATCGCGCTGATCCCGCTGGCCTTGCGCGGCGTAAAGTACCGCCCGCTGGGCGCCGCGGCCCTGTTGCGTAGAAATCTATTCATATACGGATTGGGCGGTGTGATCGCGCCGTTCGCCG
>Ga0116219_10004588_pt1 | contig 10338 bp, 5 predicted proteins | sample Sb_taG_4_FD_91019 | JGI IMG/M metagenome (GOLD analysis project Ga0116219, IMG submission 91019) | Peat soil microbial communities from Weissenstadt, Germany - Sb_50d_6_BS metaG | ecosystem: Environmental > Terrestrial > Soil > Wetlands > Peat | place: Germany: Weissenstadt | collected 2010-09-21
TCCAAAACGGTTCGTTGTTCCGGGTCCAGCTTGACGAGCCGCGCTACTCGCATTAGGTCGCCCTCCATTGTAAGGACGTGGCCCAATTTATACTCGTTACTATTCCTGACGCACTAGACTAGAGCCGAGGTGGGCGCCCGCGCCGGGCCTCCGCGGGGCCGAAAGCCCAAAGTTGGTTCTGAAACACTCCCCCCCGCTGGATCGTCACAATAGAGTAAGGAACGCACAGGCGCAAGCATGGTGAGCGCCAACCAAACCACGATGGAAACTGAACGCTCGAAAACCCGTGTCCTGGTGGTGGACGACGAAGAAAGCCAGCGCACGGCCCTGGCCGGCATGATCGCGCTGTGGGGATATGAAGTCGAAACCGCCTCCGACGGCCAGGACGCTCTGGATAAGCTGGCCCACTTCCAGGCCCACGTCATCGTGACCGACATGATGATGCCGCGCATGGACGGGGGCGATTTGATCAAGCGCCTGCGCTCCAATGGGGGCGGGCCTCCGGTGATCGTCGAGACCGCCTTCGGCAACCCCGAGACCGCCATCGCCCTGGTGCACGACCTGGGGGTGTTCTGGTTTCTCGAAAAACCGGTGCAGACCCAGTGGCTGCGCCTGCTGCTGGAGCGCGCCGCCGCGCAGGGACGCCTGGAAGCCCACGCCCAACTGCTGGAGCAGGAACTCAGCTATCAGGGCGTGCTGGGCAGCCTGGTGGGATTGTCGCCGCAGATGCAAGAAGTCTTCGCGCTGCTGCGGCAGGTTGCGCCCAGCCGCGCCGCCGTGCTGATCACGGGCGAAAGCGGCACCGGCAAAGAGCTGGCCGCACGCGCGATTCACGATCTGAGCCCGCGGCGCGCCGGACCGTTCGTCGCCGTGAACTGCGCGGCCATGCCGGATACGCTCATGGAGAGCGAATTGTTCGGCCACGAAAAGGGCGCCTTCACCGGCGCCGTGGAACGCCGCGTGGGGTGCTTCGAACTGGCGCAGAACGGCACCGTGCTGCTGGACGAAATCGGTGACATGCCGATCGCTACGCAAGCCAAACTGCTGCGCGTCCTGGAAGACCAGCGGGTGCGGCGGCTGGGGGGCAAGAACGAAATCCAACTGGATGTGCGCGTGATCGCTTCCACCAATGCGCCGCTCGACGACGCCATCAAAGAGGGCCGCTTTCGCGAAGATCTGTACTACCGCCTGAACGTGTTTCCCATCCACTTGCCCGCGCTACGCGAGCACTTGGACGATCTGCCGCAGTTGGCGTCGTCGCTGCTGAGCGACCTGAACCGGAAGCATGGCTCCAAGGCCACCGACCTGGCGCCGGATGTGCTCGACCGGCTGCGCGGCTACTCCTGGCCCGGCAACGTGCGCGAGTTGCGCAACGTCCTGGAACGGGCCGTGATTCTGGCCGGGGAAGGCACCATCCACACCTCCCATCTTCCGGCGGGCTTCGGAGGGCCGAGCGCGCCAGGGCCGCCGGCAGCGGCGCTCGACGGTGCCTCGGGAGCGCTGAAAATTCCGGTAGGCTACACTATCGAGCAGGCGGAGCGCGCGCTGATCGAAATGACGCTCGAACACACCCGGAACAACAAGACGCGAGCGGCGGAAATTTTGGGCATCAGCCAGAAGACGCTCTTCAACAAACTCAAGGAGTACGGCGCCCAAGGTGCAGCCTGATCGCAAGTAAATGTCACTGCGCTTTCGCCTGGTCGCGCTGATCGTCGCCCTGGTGGCGTTGGTGGCCCTGGCGTTGAGCGCCTTCGAACTGGACAATCTGCTGGAACTGCTTTCGGCCGAGGCGCTGGAGCGCAGCCAGCTTGCCAGCCAGCAAGTGTACGCGTCGCTGATCGACTACATCAACCCGCAGGCCGCGGCTTCGGCGGACGCAGCCGCGACCGCGGCGCAATGGAAACTGGTCTCCACTCCCGATACCGGCAAGATTCTGCTGGACACGCTGGCGCGGTGGCCGTCGGTGGTGGAAGTCAATGTGGCCAATTCCGAAGGGAGGATTCTGGCATCTTCGACCGAGTCGCGGGTGGGTACGCAAGTCCGGCAGCTCCAGAGCTTCGCCGCCTGGCGCGCGCGTCCGGTGAACCAGCGGCTGCGTGACATCATCCAGACCCGCCCGGATCTGGAGGTCACGGTGAAGATCGGCGCGGCGGGCGAGAACCAGCCCTTGTTCACGATCCAGTTGGTGGCCTCCACGGTGCTGCTGCGGGAACAGTTGGAGCCGCAGGCGCGGCGGTTGGCGGAAGAGTCTGTGGCCGCCGTTCTGGCCTCGCTGGGATTGACGCTGTTGTTGACCAATCTGATCCTGGGCCCGCTGCGGCGCATCGAACAGACCATCGACCGGATCGTGCAGGGGAACGTGGTGGAGCCGGGCACGCGGCGCGGGGAAGCCAAGGAATTCCGGGCCGTGGAGAACAAGCTGAGCTTGCTCGGGCGGGAATACCGGGGCGCGCGGGAAGACGCGCGGCAATTGCGCAACCGCATCGACGTGGAGGTGGAGCGGATCGCCTCGCAACTGGACGTGGCCACGCGCCTGGCGGCCATCAGCCGGCTGACCGGCGGGGTGGCGCACGAAATCAAGAATCCGCTGAATGCCATCCTGCTCAGGTTGGATTTGTTGCGCGCGCGGCTGGGCGCGCCCGAAGAGGAGTTGGCTGGCGAGATCGACATCCTGTCCAAAGAGGTGTTGCGCCTGGACCGGGTGGTGAAGACCTTCCTGGATTTTTCGCGGCCTTTGGAGGTGCGTTTTCAGGATGTGGATCTGGCCGCGCTGGTGGGCGAAGTGGCGGACCTGATGACGCCCCAAGCCAGCCAGTCCGGAATTGTCATCGAGTTTTACGCGCCCGAAACCGGGGCGCCCGCGCTGGTGGAAGTGCCCGAGAGCGTCCCCGCGGCGGCGGGCCGAATCGCGGCGCATGGCGTCGCGCCACTGGCGTCCGGAGCGCACAGCGATAGCGTTGTGCGCGGTCAAGCTTGGATGCGGGGCGATCCGGATCTACTCAAACAAGCCGTACTCAATCTGGTCACCAATGCTATGGAAGCCATGAAGACCGGCGGGAAGCTCACCATGCGAGTGGCCACTTCCGGAAACCAGGTGAGCTTGCAGATCGCCGACAACGGTCCGGGAATTCCTCCCGAGGTCCGCCCCAAGGTGTTCCAGCTCTACTTCACCACTAAAGCACGAGGATCGGGGATCGGATTGGCCATGACGTATAGAGCCGTCCAGTTGCATAATGGTACTATCGAGTTTGAAAGCGAGACTGGCCGGGGTACTACGTTTCTGCTGCAATTCCCGGCCAAGCAGGCGCGCTAAATGACGTCGCCAAAAAGTCTCGGCAGCCGCATCTGGAGTAGCGGGATGAGGGAGATGAGCATTCGACGCACCGTTGGCGTTACGCTCGCGATGAGCGTGGGGCTGGGTACCTGGTCCTGCGATCTGCCGTTGACGCATCACCGGCAGCAGGCCCGCGTTTTCATACCGCCGCCTCCGCCACCGAGACCGGCAAAAGAGCCGCCGCCGCAGCTTCCGGCCGCTCCGCAAGTAGCGATGGTTCTAGTATCGCTTCCCGCCCCGGTACCGGCCTCAGGACCGGTGATTGTGGAGCTGGGTCCGCCTCCGCCGGCTCCCGTCAAGCGCCCGCCGCCCGCGCCGCCCAAGACACAAGCCACCGCTCCGCAACCGGAACCTCCCACGGTAGTCCCACCCAAGCTGGGTCAGATGTTCACGGCGGAACAGGCGCGGGAATACAACCAGACGCTGACCGAGAGTTTCGCTCGCGTGGATAGCGCGTTAGCGCGGCTGGAGGGGAAACAACTGACGGCCGACCAGAGCCAGACCGCCGACCGGATCCGAACGTTCCGAAAGCAAGCAGAGCAGGCGCGGGAGCAAGACCTGGTGACGGCTGTTAGCCTCGCGAGGCGTGCAGATCTCCTCGCGAAAGATCTTCTCGGGCGCCTGCCCTGAAGGCCGCCAGGTCGGAGGGGCTGGCAGCCTACCACACAAACCTGAAGCGCCAAGGGAGTGAGAGAACCCTTAGCGCTCGCAGGTTTGAATCCTTAGTTCTGCGCCGTCGTGGCCACCCCGCCGCCCGCTCCGGATTCCGGAACGAACAGGCGGATCTCCACGCGGCGGTTCTGCTTGCGGCCCTCACGAGTGGCGTCGTCGCCCACCGGGGCGGCGTAACCCGATCCCAGCATGTTGATGCTGCGAACCGGAATCTTGTGCTCATTCACCAGGTACCGGGCGGCCGACTCGGCGCGCTCCTGGCTCAGACGCTCGTTGATATCGGCGGTCCCGGACTTGTCGGTGAAACCCTGGACCTCGATCATGTAGCGCTCCAAGCCGGAAGCGGATTTGGCCATGTCGTCCAACTGCGCCTTGGCGTCGTCGTTCAGCTTGGCCTGGTTCACCTGGAACAGCACCGTCACCGCTTTGGTCATGCGGAACTTGTTCAAACCTTCAACCGTGCGTTCGAGCGAGGTGGTCCGCTGGATGCCCTGCTGGGCCAGCGTCTGGGCCCCGTTGGCGGACTGCTGCGCGGCATCGGCCCGCTGGCCGGCCTGCGTGGCGCTCTGCCCGGCGGCGACGGCTTTCTGATCGGCCGTGGCGATGTCGGCAGCCAGGCGCTCCTTGGAGCGGGACAGATCGGTTCCGAGGTCCTCGATCTCCTTGCCCTGGGCCGCCAGCTTGGTGTCCTGCTCGGCGTTCTTGGAATCGTTCTTGGTTTCGACCGCGGAAACATGAGCTTCCACGGGCGACAGTCTCTGCGTTACGTACTTCTTGGTCGCGCACCCGGTACCCGCCAGAGTCAACACGAGCGCGCCAGTCATTGTCAATATTGATTTCATTTCCATTCCCCTTCTTGAACCTTTCTGTTTCCGACTATGGAACCCAGGCAGGAACTCGCCTCCGGGCCGTTACAGCACCCTGCAAGCGAGATGCCGCCAACACATTTTTCGCTACCTTTATTTTCGCAGGTGGGGGGTACACGAGGCACCCTGGGCCCTGCAATTCTTACAGCTCTAGGTATGCGAAACCGCTCTCCAGGCTGGCCAAACCCAGTCCTAGAAGACCACGCCGGGGGGGCGGCGCCTAATTCGACCTTGCCCGGAGAGCGGAAGCCCGCGGGAGCAACCACGGGAACTTGTAAAAACATATCGGACCAGTCAGCAACCAATCCTTGAAGAATTGTGCCCGGTAGAATCTTCACGGCATCGGAGAGAACTATTTCCCGATCCGTCCCCCTAAACTGTTGATTCTCCGAAAACTGACCCGGCACGCCCTTACAAACTGCAAGTAAGCTGCCAAAAGCCTAAGCGGGGCTCAAGCCACTCTACTAGGGTAAGGAACGGCTCGCGGTAACGGAGTTGATCGTGCGGACGAGGACGAAGTCCACCAGGGGAGTGCCGCTGGTGAAAACCTGATCGCTGACCGTGTTCAGGGACAACACCATCCCACGATACTGGTACACCAGCGCCCATCCTGCGTCGGCTTGGGGAAACGCGAATGGGGTGTCCTGTACGTTCACCTGGCATGTGAGGTCATTTGATTCCTCAATGAACCCGCCGCCGGCAGGTCCCCTAGGGAAGATGTCAAACGAACCGAGATCCAGGCCAACGGCGTCAGTTCCGCTTGGCGTGACGCTCCAGGAAGCGGTCACCTGCAGGCCCGATTGTTGGGCGGTGAAAGCGGCGATTGCGCTGGCTGGCCGGGGTGGCGGTAAGGCGCCCCGCACGTCAAACGGGGCCGTCGCCGATGCAGCTCCCGGCGGCCCGGGTCCAAATTCGAAGGAGGCGGCCGGGCAGCCGGATCCCTTGAGCACGTTGCCGGAAGCGGAAAAGCTCCACGAACACGCGGATTGGCCGGCGACGGAGGGAATCGGCGGCACTGAGAGCAGCCGGGGACCTTGGGTGAGATCCGCGGGATCTCGCGAGCAATTGGGAAGGTCCCCGCTCCGCGGCGGATTTGCGCCGGCCGCCAAGATACCTAACGAACCCGCGTCGTATTCCGCCTCCCAAGCCTCGGCCGACTGGGCCACCGAACCGTCATTCGTCGAGGTAGTAGAACTCCAGGCCAGCACGCTGCACGCACCACTCCACGGGAGTCCAGCGAGGCCAGCGCCGCGGGGGAAAGCTGGAATTCGGAGGAACAAACAGATGGTCCCGCCGAAGGGGCGGTGATGGACATGGTCGTACCGCCGCTCGCGGCGCTGCCCGTGGCGATCCGCAAGGGAACGAAACACCCCACGCGCACGTCCGGCGGGATGGTGAAGTTGATCTGGTCCACGCCCGGAAGCCCCGGAGCGCGACCCGCGTACAGCGGCGTCACCGGAATTCCGTCCACGTACACCGTGACATCGTTTCGGATCGTGCCTGCCGGAGGGGCGTCCGCGTCCGATCCAGAGGTTAGCGGTCCCAGGCCCGTTCCCCACACCGTCACTACCACGCCGGGTTGCGCGGGAGCCGTCAGCTGGTTCAGAGAAACCTGGCCACTCGCGCTGGCGGTTTGCTGAACATATTGCTGAACAACGGCAGGTCCGAAACCCTTTGCTCCCTGGGCAAAGGCGGCAAAACGACCGTCAGTTACCACGATAAACGCATACGCCCCGACTCGGATTGGCCCACGAGTACAGTCGCGACGTATTGGCCAGCCGCGAGGCTCGACGGAAGAATCGCATTGATCTGAGTCTTTGAGACGTACAGAATAGGACATTCCGCCAGAGGCGCAGCGTCCGGGTACGTGCGCCAGATTCGAACTCGCACGCCGTTGAGAATCGTCTGGAGCGGCAGGCCCGAAGCCGATTGCACGGAGGGAGCCAACGCGGAACCGAAGAAAATGCTTCCGCGCGGGATTCCGGCGTTGGAGTAATCGGCGTTGCCGACTACGCTCCCGAGCATCGGGTTTTGCCCGAATGAAGCGGCGGATACCGCTATTAACAAGAGGAAATGCCGAGCGTTCCGCATCGCGATTCTGAGTATACGTCGAGTGGTCCGCGCCTGCTGCGTGGTATAATCCTCACGTTAATAAGGCCTGAAGCGAGCCGCCGAAGGCTTCAGGAGCTGACGGGGAGGACCCATGTTGAAGCATCCGGTTTTATCGATAGCGTTTTTGTTGTCCTGCGGACTGCTGCACGCGACCAACACCACGACGACGCTGACCAGCGTTACGCCCCCCTCGCCCCTGTTTGGGCAGGTGGTCAGGCTCACCGCGCAAGTGTCCCCCGCCGGGGCGCCGGGCGCGGTGTCGTTCATGGATGGCGGCGTGCTGGTGGGAGTGGGTAACCTGAGCGGCGGGGTCGCCTCAGCGAGCACGCTCACGCTAACGGCGGGACCGCATTCTTTCCGGGCGGTCTACGGAGGCGGGGGTGGCTTTACCGGCAGCCAATCGGCGGTGGTGCCGTACCAGATTACGGCGGTGCCGGGCGCGGGCTTCCCGACGCTGACGGCCTACCTGATCGGAAATGTTCCCACTTCCGTGGCGGTGTCGGATTTCAACGGGGACGGCAAGGCGGACGTAGTCATGTCCAACTATTACGGCAACAACGTGACCGTGGCGCTAGGCGTCGGCGACGGAACTTTCCAGGGGGCGATCAACTCCGGCGCGGGACTCCACCCGTCCGCGGTAGCGGTAGGGGATTTCAACGGCGACGGTAAAGCGGATGTGGCGACGGCCAACCTGGGCGGCAATGTGAGCGTGTTGCTGGGCAACGGGAACGGGACCTTCCAGGCGGCGATCAACTATACCGTGGGAAGCAATCCGTATTTCCTGGCCGTGGGGGATTTCAACGGGGACGGGAAGGCGGACCTGGTGGTGGCCAACAACGCCAGCGGCAGCGTGAGCGTGCTGCTGGGCAACGGCAACGGGACCTTCGGGGCGGCGGTGAGTTATGCCGCGGGGAGCCTTCCGGAGTCCGTGGCGATAGCCGATTTTAACGGGGACGGCATCCCGGACTTGGTGGTGGCCGACGGCGCCAGCACCGGCGGCGCGAGCGTGCTGCTGGGCAACGGCGACGGGACTTTCCAAACGGCCGTGAACTACTCCGCCGGGCACGCTTCGTTCTCCGTGGTGGTGGCGGATTTCAACGGCGACGGCATCCTGGACCTGGCGGTGGCCAACAACGGCGACAACAACGTGAGCATATTGCTGGGCAACGGCAACGGGACCTTCAAATTGCGCAAGAACTACGCCGCGGGAACCGCTCCGCTGTCCATGGAGGTGGGGGATTTTAACGGGGATGGCATCACCGATCTGGTGCTGGTCAGCCCGACCGGAGGCGCCCTAACCGTGCTGCTGGGCAACGCCAATGGCAGCTTCCAGGGGCCGGCGACCTATGGCGCCGGGGCCAGCCCGCAGTCCGTGGCGGTGGGGGATTTCAACGGTGACGGCGTTGCGGACCTAGCCGTGGCCGATGAGACCGGGAACAGCTTGAACGTGCTGTTGGGAGCCGGTGCGACCGCCACATCCGTGACTCTTACGTCATCCGCGAATCCTTCCTTGTACGGCCGCGCCGTGACGCTGACCGCGAGCGTGACTCCGTCCGCGGCCACCGGCAAGGTCGAGTTCCTGGATGGGACCACGATATTGGGCACCGCGACGCTGAGCTCCGGTAGCGCGCAACTGGTTACTTCGTTGTTGCCCTCGGGAACGCAGTCGCTGCGAGCGCGGTACGACGGCGTTTCAGGAGTGTGGCAGCGGAGCCTGTCGAGCGTGCTCCCGCAGGGCGTGGCTCCGGTGGTGGCGACTGGGTTTTCGCCGGCGGTGAACTACGGCGCGGGGACGAATCCAGAGTCCGTGGCGGTGGGGGATTTCAACGGGGACGGAATTCCGGACCTGGTGGTGGCCAATTTTTTCGCGGCTGGAAACGGTACTGTGAGCGTGCTACTGGGCAACGGCAACGGGTCCTTCCAGGCAGCCGCGAGCTATGCCGTAGGTCCTGGCCCAACCTCCGTGGCGGTCGGGGATTTCAATGGGGACGGTAGAGCTGACTTGGCGGTGGCCAACTATGGCAGTAACACCGTAAGCGTGCTGCTGGGGGTGGGGAACGGGTTCTTCCAGACGGCGGTGAATTACAACGCGGGGTCCAATCCGTGGTCCGTGGCGGTGGCGGATTTCAACGGGGACGGCAACGCGGACCTGGCGGTTGCGAACAATTTCGGCAACAATGTGAGCGTGCTGCTCGGCAACGGTAACGGGACCTTCCAGGCGCCGGCGAACTACGCCGCAGGGTCCTTCCCACAGGCCGTGGCGGTAGGGGATTTCAACGGGGACGGAATTCCGGACCTGGTGGTGGCCAACACATTCGACAACGATGTGAGCGTGCTGCTGGGCAACGGCAACGGAACCTTTCAGACGGCGGTGAACTACGCGACAGGAGCTTTTCCGCTGTCAGTGGCGGTGGGGGATTTCAACGCGGACGGCATTCTGGACCTGGCGGTGGCCAACTCTAACACCAACAACGTGAGCGTGCTGCTGGGCAACGGCAACGGAACCTTCCAGCCGGCAGTGAACTACACCGCGGGGACTAATCCGCAATCCGTGGCGGTGGGAGATTTCAACGGGGACGGCAAGACGGACCTGGCGGTGGCCAACATCAGCACCAACAACGCGAGCATAATGCTAGGAAATGGCAACGGAACCTTCCAGACGGCGGTGAACTTCGCCGCTGGGACCCGTCCGATATCCGTGGCGGTGGCGGACTTTAATGGCGATGGCAGGGCCGACCTAGCGGTTGCCGACAATGGCAGCAACAACGTGAGCATCCTGCTCGGTGTGGGCGGACATGTGCCTTCCAAAGTCGGCATTTTCCGCTCCAGCGCCTTTCTGACCGCCGAAGATGCCGACGGCAACATCGCTTGGGATTCCCCGCCGGATCATGCTTACGTTTTCGGAATTCAAGGGGATATTGTCATCTTTGGCGACTGGACCGGCGACGGCAGAACGAAACTGGGCATCTTCCGGCCCAGCGCGGGGATGTTTGCGTTGGACATGAACAACAATGGAGTGTGGGACCCCGCGCCATGCGGCACACCACCGTGCGATCGATTTGGTTTCTTCGGCCAGAACGGCGACACACCGCTGGTGGGCGATTGGACCGGCGACGGCAAGAGCAAGATCGGGATCTTCCGGCCCAGCAACAACCTGTTTGCTATCGATGTCAATAACAACCTGACCTTTGACGTCGGCATCGACAAAACCGGCCAGTTCGGCGTCGCCGGAGACCAGCCGATTGTGGGCGATTGGACCGGAGACGGCATCACCAAGATCGGGATCTACCGGCCCTCGACGTCGCTGTTCGCCGAAGATATCAATAACAACCTGGCTTGGGACCCGGGCATCGA
>Ga0116219_10004589_pt1 | contig 10333 bp, 9 predicted proteins | sample Sb_taG_4_FD_91019 | JGI IMG/M metagenome (GOLD analysis project Ga0116219, IMG submission 91019) | Peat soil microbial communities from Weissenstadt, Germany - Sb_50d_6_BS metaG | ecosystem: Environmental > Terrestrial > Soil > Wetlands > Peat | place: Germany: Weissenstadt | collected 2010-09-21
CATCTCGAGCCGCACGCGGCAGACGGTGAAGCGGCCGGCGGTGGGCGCCGAGGGATGGGTGCTGGATCACTACTCGCTGGCGGCCATTCAGACGCACATCAAGGCGGTGGGCGAACCGATGCTGCGGGCGCTGGCCAAGACGCCGCCGTACGCGATTTTCAGCGACAGCCTGGAGGTGTACAACGCCGACTGGACCGACAACTTTCTGGAAGAGTTTCGCAAGCGGCGCGAATACGACCTGACACCGTACCTGCCCGCGCTGGCGGGAGATATCGGCGCCAAGACCCTTGATGTTCGCCACGATTGGGGGCGGACGCTCACCGAGTTGGCCAACGACAATTACCTCACGCCGCTGCGCGAGTGGGCGCGGCAGCACGGAACGAAGTTCCGCTCGCAGAGTTACGGCATTCCGCCGGTCACGCTATCGAGCAGCTCGCTGGTGGATTTGCCCGAAGGCGAGGGGTCGGAGTGGCGGCACTTCACGGCCACGCGCTGGGCGGCCTCGGCGAGCCATCTGTACGGGAGGCCGGTGACGTCATCGGAGACGTGGACGTGGCTGCATTCGCCGGTTTTCCGGGCGACGCCGCTGGATATGAAGGCGGAGGCCGACCTGCACTTTCTGCAAGGGGTCAACCAGCTTGTCGGCCACGGCTGGCCGTATTCGCCGCCGGAAGCGGGCGAGCCGGGGTGGCGATTCTATGCGGCCGCGGTGTTCAACGATCACAATCCGTGGTGGCTGGTGATGCCGGACGTGACCGCGTATTTCGAGCGCGTGAGTTTCCTGCTGCGGCAGGGACAGCCGGCCAACGATGTGGCGGTGTACCTGCCGACCGACGATGCGTACGCGGGGTTTATGCTGGGCCGCGATTCGGTGAACCAGGCGATGGACGGGCTGATCGGCTCGAACGTGATTCCGCAGATTCTGGACGCGGGCTACAACTTCGACTTCATCGACGATGGCGCGATCGCGGGCGTTATCGCGCATGGGGGCGTGCCGTACAAGATCCTGATTTTGCCGGGCGTGGAACGGATGCCGCTCGAGACGCTGGAAAAGATCGTGGCGTACGCGGGCAAGGGCGGGACGGTGATTGCGACGCGGCGGACACCGTCGCTGGGCCCGGGGCTGGTGGAAGCGGAAAGGGACACGCCGAAGATTCGCGAGCTGGCGAAGGGTCTGCGCCTGTTGACCGATGAGACGAAGCTCGGCGCGGAGTTGCACAAAGCGCTGGCGCCGGATGTGGCGGCGGCGCCGGAGATCGGCTTTGTGCATCGACGGCTCGATTTCGCGGATGTCTATTTCGTGGCGAACACCAGCAATCACCCGGTACACAGCGAGGCGACGTTGCGGATCAGCGGGCTCGAGGCGGCGTGGTGGAATCCGATGAACGGGGAGATTGCGCGGGCCGCCGGTTCGCGGGTGAGTCTCGACCTGGCGCCTTACGAGTCGCGGGTGGTGGTGTTCTCGAAGGACCGCGCGGAGGAGCGTCCCGCCGCGCGTGGGACGGCGCCGGCGCCGATCGATCTCAATACCGGCTGGCAGGTTACGTTCGACGGATCGCCGCAGGCCGTGGCGATGGACAGGCTTCGCTCGTGGAGCGAGGACGAAGGGCGCAAGTATTTCTCAGGCCGCGCTACCTATGAGAAGACGGTGACGGCGCCGGACTGGAAGGGCCGGCAGGTGCACTTGAATTTCGGGGAAGGCACGCCGGTGACGACGCAGGAACGGCGATCGGGCAACGGGATGCGGGCCATGCTGGAGGGCCCGGTGCGCGAGGCGGCGGTGGTGTGGGTGAACGGCAAACGGGCGGGCTCGGTGTGGTGCGCGCCGTACGAGGTGGACGTCACGGGATTGCTGCATGCGGGTGAGAATACGCTGCGGATCGTGGTGGCGAATACGGCGATCAATCTGATGGCGAAGGGTCCGCTGCCCGATTACAAGACTCTCACGGCGAAGTACGGGGAGCGGTTTCAGGCGCAGGATATGAATAATTTGCAGCCGCTGGCTTCGGGGCTTTTGGGGCCGGTGCGGCTGGTGGCGCGGTGAAGGGCCGACTTCAGGCAGTCCGGAGCTGTAGTCTGGATTTTTCACCGGACGAGCATCGACACGAGCGGAGGAAGATCCCTGCGGGAGGGTCTCTGGCGGCAGAACCTCCCGTGATCGAGCGAGGAGCGCCGGCTGAAGCCGGCGGCAGGCTGAAGCCTGGCTGAAGCCTGCCCCACCAAGGCTGTAGCTCGGCTTGATGGAGCGGAGAGCTTGGGGTTATACAGTGGTGGAGCCGGATGGGGCAACCGGCGTGCGGCCCAGGCCCATAAGGGTATCGTTGGGATAGAAGTGGTCCACGTTTTCCGGCGTGATCAGCAGGTGGCGGATGAACATGGCGGGGGGCGTGGGTTTGTGCGCCAGGATATCGAGCGCGAGGCGGATAATGCCGGCGCCGTATTTTTCGGGAAAGTAGGCCACGGAACCGATGAGGCGGGTGCGCGGCTCGCGCAGTTCGGCCCGGCCGTCGGGCTCGGCGTTGTGGCCGACCACCGCGCAATCGTTGGAGCGGCCCGCCTCTTGAAACGCGCGCAGGGCGCCGAGGGCGCTGGAATCGGTGGCGGCGCCCACCAGGATGGTCTTGGCTTTGGAGGTCCGCAGGTGTTTGCGGATGCACTCGAGGCTGGTGCGAAACTGGCCGTCGCCATCCACATGGATCATGCGGCACTTGTCCATCTGGCGCAGCGTCTCGTTGATCCCCGCGACCATGCCGCGGATGCGCGCCTGCGGCACGGAGCCGGCCCGGGTGAGCTCGACATGACGATCTCCTCCACCACGCCTTCCCAATGCTTGTTGGCCCAGCGGCCCAGATGGCGGCCGCCCAGCAGGCCCGCCTCGTAATTGTTGGCGCCGAAATAGGTGGCGCCGGGATGCGGGATGTCGATGGCGATCATGGGAATGTTGGCTTCCAGGAACTTGCGGGTGATGGCGGGCGCCACGGCGTCGTCGGCCTGAAACTCGATGGCCAGGTCGACTTCTTCGCGGATGAGCTGGTCGGCATTGCGCAGGGCGGTTTTGGCGTTGTAGCGATTGTCGACCACGACGAGCTCCACGCGGGCGCCCTCGGCGGCCTGGACCAGGCTGGTGGCCACTTCGCGGGCGAAGGAGGAATCCTGGCCCTGGGACGCATAACCGATGCGGTATTTGCGGGCGTGGCGGATCTCGGAGACGGTGCGGTACTGGTTCTCCCCGACCTTCTCAAGGAAGCCGCACGAATGGAGCGTGTAGAGGAGCCGGAAGCACATGCCTTTGTTGAAGCCGGTACGAGCCACGACATCGCGGAGCCGCAGCACTTCGCCTTCGGAGCGAAACGCGGAAAGAACGTCGGAGGCGTGGACCAGGGATTTGATGAGGTACCGGCTGTGGTTCGAACGGTTCGTCATGGAAAATACCGTTTTGCTAGTTGTAACACGGAAAGTGCTATCGTTGATGAAATCCGCCCGTTGGGGGGCGAGAACAAAGTAACGGAAAGTTGAGGACAATCTTATGCGGTTTACGTTGACGATAGCGGCTCTATCGGGGATTGCGGTTTCCGGGTTTCCTGTGTGTGCACAGGAAATCAAGCCGGCCCCGGTAATTAACATTGGCCGGGAGGCGATCAAAGAGGGAAGGGGCGCGGCACACGAGAAGGTGGAAAGCGATTGGGCCGCGACCGTCCGTAGGGCGAATCATCCGGGGAGATACGTCGCGCTGGCGGCGATGTCAGGGCCGAGCGAGGTGTGGTTCGTCGGGCCGATGCCGTCTTTCGCGGCCAACGAAGACTATGAAAAGGCATCGGAGAAAGAGCCGCTGAAGAGCGCGCTGGCGATGTTGGATGCGCGCGATGGGGAACTGCGGGCGTCGTCACGGACGATTTGGGCCGTGTTCCGGCCGGACTTGAGTTACCACGCGGATAAGTTCAACCCGGCGAAATCGCGCTATGTCATGGTGGGCACGTACCGGGTGAGGCTTGGCCACGATGCCGATTTTCTGGCGGGCGCCAAGACATACCTCGGCGCATTTGAGAAGGCGCACATCGACGAGTGCACGCTGGGGTACCAGGTGGTGGCGGGAACGCCCTCGGGAACGTATTTGTTCTTCACCATGATGGACTCGATGAAGATGCTGGATGAGACACCGGCGCGTATGCAGGCGATCATGCAGGCCATGGGCGCCGACAATTTCGCGCAGTTCATGAAGGGATCGGGGGATGTGTTTGTCTCGATGGACGACACGCTGCTGGAGGTGAGACCGGGCATGAGCTATCCTCCCCAGGAGTTCATCGACGCCGACCCCGGTTTCTGGAAGCCCAAACCCGCCGCCAAGCCGGCCAGTGCCGCGCCGGCGCCGGAGAAGAAGCAGTAGTGACGGGGCGCGGCGTCAGTGGAGAGGAGCGTCCGCATCCGGGTTCTTGAGGGGCTTACTCCCGTGCCAGGCGGGCGGCGCCGGACGTGGTCGCTGCTGCTCGCGACTGCGCTGGCGGCCGTGCTGCTGTACCTCTCCACACGGGGCGTGGAGTGGGGGCGCGTGTGGCGAACCATTGCGGGGGCCCAGTGGCGCTACATCGCGGGGGCGGTGGGGTTCACGGTGTTCTCGTTTTTCCTGCGGGCGCTGCGGTGGCGCATCCTGCTGAATGCCGAGGCGCGGTTCAGCGTGGGGACGGTATTCTGGGCCAATTCCGCCGGTTACCTGGGCAACAGTTTTCTGCCGGCGCGGGCCGGGGAGGTGATCCGGAGCGTTCTCATCAGCAACCGCTCTACGTTGAGCAAGACGTACGTGCTGACCACGGCGCTGGGGGAGCGCTTGATGGATGCGATCACCCTGGTGCTGTGCAGCTCGCTGGTGCTGATGGGCGTAAACCCGAAGCCGCACTGGATGGAGGACGTTTCCCGGACCATGGCGATGCTGGCGGGCGCGGGCGCGGTGGCAGTCATGGTGCTGCCGCATACCGGCGGCCTGCTGGAGAACGTTGTGCGGCGGGTTCCGCTGCCGGCGCGCTTCCGCGGTATCCTGCTGGGCCTGGCGGAGCAGGTCCTCCAGGGTCTGCGGGCCTTCCACGACTGGAGCCGTTTTGCCGGATTCGTGTGCCTGACGGTGGTGATCTGGACGTCGGATTGTTTTGGTGTGATCACGGGTGCGCGCGCTTTGGGAATCGGTCTCTCGTTTCGGGTGGCGATGTTGCTGATCGCGGGGCTGGGATTGAGCAGCGCGCTGCCATCCACGCCGGGCTACGTGGGCATTTTCCAGTTCGTGGCGGTGACGGTGCTGACGCCGTTCGGGGTGAGCCGCGACGGAGCGCTGGCGTACATCCTGGTGTTGCAGGCGCTGAGTTATGCGGTGGTGATTTGCTTTGGGGTGCCGGCTTTGTACAAGCTGCAGCGGACGGGGTAGACGGACCGCCAGCATACGAGAGCTTACAATGTAAGCTATAATCGAATTATGCCGCGTCCGAGAACCATTCGCCTCCCCGAACCGCTGGAAGAGGAACTCGCGCACGAGTTCGCCCGCCGTGGCGTAAAAGAGTGGTCGAGCGGCGTAGTGGACCTGCTTCAAGAGGCGGTGCGCACGCGGCGCGTGCCCGGCATCTTTTTCGTCGACAGTATCACCGGGCGTCGCCCTGTCCTCGCTGGTACCGGCCTGGACGTGTGGGAGGTGATCGCCACCTGGAAGGTTGTAGACCGTCAAGAAGAAAAGCTTCGCCAAGCCTATCCTTGGCTCACGGCTGTACAACTGCGGGCGGCGCTGACTTATTACCGGTTCTACCCCGAGGAGATCGACCAGCGTATTGCGCTCGACGAGTCCTGGACACCGGAGCGGGTGCGCGAGGAATTTCCGGTTGCCTCTTTAGGTCCGGGAATAACCGGCAAGGCTGAAGAGTGAAGCGCCGCGGCAAAGCGCCATTTCCATATCGCTTCCTGCTGGACGCCGACATCTCACCAGAAGTGGCCAAAGTTGCGCGGGGCTTGGGGCTGGACGTTATCAGCGTCTATGAATGCGGCCGCGCAGAACTTCGCGACGAGGATCAACTAAGGCCGGCGGCCTCGGACGACCGCATCTTTGTGACGCGCAACCGCAACGATTTCCTCCGCTGGACCGCCGAATTCATACGGATGGGGGAAGCTCACAGGGGCGTGCTGATTGCGTCGCGCTCCATAGCTGCGATCGCTCCGGAGCCGCTGGCTTACGCACTTTTGCGCTGGACGGAGCGAATGGTGGTCCGGTATGGAGGGCTGCCGTTGGAGTCGTATTTTCTGGACTTTCTCACGGTGTTGGCAGGCTGAAGCCTGCCTCACCGGCGACTTCGCCGACTTCCTCGTCCGTCATCTCGGGGAAGCAGGGGAGCGTCAGCACCTCTCGGGCGCATGCCTCCGTCACCGGCAACGCGGTCTGGCGGAATGGCACGCCGCGCAGGGATTCCTGGAGATGATCGGGCACGGGATAGTGCACGTCCGTGCCGATTCCGGCCGCGGCGAGGGCGGTCCGAATGCGCTCGCGGTGCGGCGACCGGATGACGTACAAGTGAGCCACGTAGTCGTCTCCGGCGTCCGGCAGAATCACCCCGGATCCCGCCAGCGCGCGGTTGTACAACTGCGCGATCTCCCGGCGGCGCGCGTTCCAGCCGTCCAGGTGCGGCAACAAGGTCCGCAGCACCGCCGCCTGCATCTCGTCCAGCCGGCTGTTGCTTCCGCGCGCGACGGTCGAGCGATACTTTTCGGTCCATCCGTATTGGCGCAGCGCGCGAACCTTGGCAGCCAGATTGGCATCCGCGGTGACCACCGCACCGCCATCGCCGGCGGCGCCAAGATTCTTGGTGGGATAGAAGCTGAAGCAGCCAAGGGTACCCCAGCTTCCAGCCTTGCGGCCTGCGCGTGCGGCGCCGTGGGCCTGCGCGCAATCCTCGATCACCGGAAGGTTCGCCTGCGCGGCGATGGCGAGCAGTTGTTCCATGTCGGCAATCTGCCCGTAGAGGTGCGTGACGATCACCGCGGCGGTTGCTGGAGAGATAGCAGCGGCTAGCGACGAAGGGCTCATGGTCATCGACTGGCGGTCCACATCGACGTACAGGGGCGTGGCTCCCGCGCGAAGAATCGCAGCGGTGCCGTACATCCCCGCATTAGCTACGGTGGCCACCTCGGAGGCCGGCCCGACTCCCACGGCGCGCAGGGCCAATTCCAGCGCATCGGTGCCGTTGCCCACGCCGACTGCGTGTTCGACTCCGCAATACCGGGCGAATTCCCGCTCGAATGCCTCGACCTCGGGGCCGAGGATGTACCATCCGCTCGACAGCACGCGATTCACGGCGGCGGCCAACTCGTTTGCCAAGGGCGCGTGGTGGCGTTTCAGATCGTTAAGCGGAATCCTCATGTGGGCGGCCGCATCGACCGGCCGATTCCCGTGTAGTGGAAACCCGCGGCCTGCGCGGTCTCGGGGTGGAACAGGTTGCGGCCATCCACCAGCACGGGGGTCGCCATGAGGCGCGCCAGTTTGGCGAGGTCGAGCCCGCGGAACTCTTGCCATTCGGTGACCAGCACCAGCGCGTCGGCGTCCGCCGCCAGTTCCTCGACCGAGTCGCAGTAGCGGATCTTGAGGCCGGGCTGCTGTTTGCGGCAAGCCGGCATGGCGATGGGATCGTAGGCCCGCACGCGCGCTCCCATTTGCAGGAGCCGGCCGGCCAGGTGCAGGCTGGGTGCGTCGCGCAGATCGTCGGTATCGGGCTTGAACGCCAGCCCCAGGAGGCCGATGGTGCGGCCTTTGAGAATCCGCAGCATCTCCTGCAGCTTCTGAATTACCAGTTGGCGCTGCTCATAATTCACCTCGAAGGATGCCTGCAGCAATTTGCCGGTGTATCCGTACTCGCGCGCGGTATGCAGCAGCGCCTGGATATCCTTGCCGAAGCAACTGCCGCCCCAACCCACGCCGGGATTGAGGAATTTCGACCCGATGCGCGAATCCATCCCGATGCCGCGCATGACTTCGGTAGCCTCCGCGCCCACCTTCTCGCAGATGTTGGCGATCTCGTTGGCGAACCCGATCTTCATCGCCAGGAAGGCGTTGGCGGCGTACTTGATCATCTCCGCGCTGGTGAGCGAGGTGGTGAAGAGCGGGGTCGCGGTGAGGGATGGCGGGCGCGGCACGCCGGGCGGCGGCTCGAAGCTCTGCGATTCGAGCGGGCGGTACAATTCGCGCATGACATCGAGGGTCTCGCGGCCGGAGGCGCCCACGACGATGCGGTCGGGGTAGAGGGAGTCGGCGACGGCGGTTCCCTCGCGCAGGAATTCGGGATTGCTGGCGACGCCGAAGCGGATGTTCCGCCGCTCGGCGGGCCGGGCCTCGGCGATGCCTTCGCGCACGAGAGTCTCGACGAGGTTGCTGGATCCGATCGGCACGGTGGATTTGTTGACGACGACGCGAAAGCGCGAGTCGTCCATGGCGGCGCCGGTGGAGTGGGCCGCGGCTTCCAGATACTGCAGGTTGGGCTCGCCATCGGGCAGCGGCGGAGTTCCCACGGCGATGAAGATGACGTCGCTGGGGGCTACCGCGGGGGCCAGTTCGGTGGTGAACCCGATCCCGCCCCTGGCAGCGGCCAGGGAGAGCATGGTTTCCAGGTGGGGTTCGTAAATGGGCGATCCCCCGCGCTGCAGCGTCTCGATTTTCGACGCATCGGTATCCACGCAGGTCACGTGGTGTCCCAGGTAAGCGAGGCACGCTCCCGTGACCGTACCGACATATCCCGTTCCGATTACAGTTACTTGCATGGCGAGTTTCGAGCAACTCACACCCGTTCCGTTGAGTATAGCGTTTCGTCCGGGCGGGCGGTTTTGCGCAGCCAGAGATAGCAGTGGTTGCCGATGCGCCCGGCGCGCGGCGCGCGGAGCAGCCACAGGTCCAGGTACCGGAGCGGGAACAGCAGCCATCCGCAGGCCACGTGCGCCACGGCCCGCCACGCGCGGAACGGCAGCAGCAGCTTCACGTACTCGATGGCGATCACCAGGAGTGTGGCGGTGGGCCCGGTACGCCATCCTTCGGCGACCACTTCCAGGGGTGCGGCCAGCTCTTTCAGGCCGTCGATGGTGAACCTTCGAAAATCGGCGGGATAGGCATGGAAGGGATGGCAGAAGGGCGTCACCAGGTGGACATGACCGCCGGGGGCGGTTACGCGGCGGATCTCGTCGAGCACCTTTTCGGGATGGCGCACATGTTCGAGGACGGCATCGCACTCCACGCGTTGAAATGTGTTGCTGGGGAACGGCAACTGCTCGGCATTGGCGGCGACATCCACACCGGGTATGGCAAACAGGTCGATGTTCACGTAGCCCGGCACCACGCGGCCGGCGCCGCCGATGTACAGGTTCCAGCGGCCCAGGGGGAAATCCGTGGGCTCGGCGGGGTTCAGGATGTAGGGCGCGGGCGGCTCGAGCCAGCGGCGCAGGCGGTGGCGCGAAGACCGCCGGCGATATTGCGCTGCGAGATCGACTGGGGCGGGGCCGTCCACAAACAACAGTATGACGAAGGGTAATCGCCGCGCGCAGTCTGGGCCCGGCCCAACAGCGCGAGACACTGGAAGGTCTCCTGCGCGCAGTGATCCGACTGGAAATACTGGAGCGCCTCGCGAGCTTCGCGGGCGGCGTCTTCGGGGCGGTTCACCTGGTCGTGAAGAGCGGCGAGCGAGAGCAAGGCGAGGGCCACGAAACGTGGGGAGTTGTTGCGGCGGGCGAGCGAAATCGAGCGTTCCCGAGGTTGACCAGCCCGGGAGATCGCCTGCAATCCAGTTGGTTGGCTTGCGCGGTATCGCCCACGGGATGTCACTGGCCGAAGGTATGTAGAAATCGTGCTAAAGATTGCATTTGGGGAAGGTTTGCTACATTGAGAGATCGAATGACAACAAGACCGGCGAAGTGTTTTGTCACGGGGGCGGCCGGGTTTATCGGCAGCAACCTCGCCGATCGCCTGCTGGCTCTCGGGCACCAGGTGGTGGGCTTCGATAACTTTTGCACGGGGCAGGAGCGGTTTCTGGAATCGGCACTGCGGCATCCGGCCTTCCAGTTGATTCGCGGCGATCTGCTGGATCTAGATGCCACGGCACGGGCCATGCGGGGTTGCGAGTTGGTATTTCACCTGGCGGCCAATGCCGATGTGCGGTCCGGAACCGAACATCCGCGGCGCGACCTGGAGCTGAACGCGATTGCCACGTGGAACGTGCTGGAAGCCATGCGGGTGGGGGGCATCCGGCGGATCGCGTTTTCATCTACGGGGTCGATTTACGGGGAGGCGGCGGTGATTCCGACGCCGGAAGACTGCCCCTTCCCGGTGCAG
>Ga0116219_10004595_pt1 | contig 10327 bp, 9 predicted proteins | sample Sb_taG_4_FD_91019 | JGI IMG/M metagenome (GOLD analysis project Ga0116219, IMG submission 91019) | Peat soil microbial communities from Weissenstadt, Germany - Sb_50d_6_BS metaG | ecosystem: Environmental > Terrestrial > Soil > Wetlands > Peat | place: Germany: Weissenstadt | collected 2010-09-21
CTCGCTTCACATTCCGCCGCTGCGGGAGCGCACTTCTGAGATTCCGCTTTTGTTCCGGCACTTTCTCGTCAAGTACAGCGAGAAATACCAGAAGGTGGCGCCCGATCCTTCCAAGAGCCTGCTGGAAGCGGCGCTGCGCTATCCGTGGCCCGGCAACCTGCGCGAACTCGAGAACTTCGTGAAACGCTACGTGATTCTCGAAGACGACGAAGGCAGCTTCCGCGAGCTTCTGGAGATGACCGGTCAACAGCAGCGCGTCGCTCCCCGCGCCGAAGCACCCGCGCCGAAGGAACAGGGACTCAAGGCGCTCGTGCGCGGCTTGAAGGACGAAGCGGAAATGGAAGCCATCGCCGACGCGCTCGAGAAGACGAACTGGTGCCGCAAGGACGCGGCGCGCATGCTGGGAATCAGCTACAAGGCTTTGCTATACAAAATGCGCCAGTTCAATCTCGACTCGGGCCGGGGCTCGCGCTCGGCAGCCGCGAAGGAAGCGGCGAAAGCGGCCGCAGCGGCCAAAGAAGCCGCGGCGAAATCAGCAGAGCCGGCTGAGGTACCCCAGGAAGTGGCCCCCGCGGGTCCGGGCGTTCGCATTTCGTAGCAACGCTCGATCGCTCGCGCGAACTGTCGAATCTTCGCACGGATCGGCGCAACGAGCCACGCGGCTCGTTCTCATCGCGTGATTCCTCTGTTTCTCCCATACGCGTGCGCGTCCGCGCGGGCAGCAATCCGCGTGGCGTACCTGAATCCCATCCAAAAGTTTAGTGAGTCGTGGGTGGGTGCGTAGTCCTGGGCCCCTGCAAAGAGTTGCACAAGTAGAGCACAACCATCGAAATAGCACTACCCATCCCGCTCCTGCGTGGTCTAGTATTCGTGACCGAAACAGGCCGCACGCGAATATCTGTCGCGTGTGAATTGGGTGGTCATCGCCACTCAATCAAAATTACGAGTATCCTTTGTTGTTTACAAAGGAGTTGTTGATCGCGTCTGCGTTCGGTCGTGGAAACACTTGCGCGAGAATGCGAAGAGCCTCAATCACGGCCGGCTTTGCTGAGGCACGCGGCCTTTGGAAGAGGGATTGCTGAACCTGTTTGAAGTGAACGCGTTAGAGTTCAATCCAGTCCTGGGGGAGCATCGGGAATGACAGAACGTCGCTTGGCTCGGCGGTACGATCTATCTCTACCTGTCAACATCCGCATGCCCATCAACCGAGAGCCCCGCTCGCACAGCGGCCAGACCCGGGACATCTCCACGCGCGGCGTGTACTTCATGATGCAGGACGATCTGCCTCCCGGCTCTGAAGTGGATTTTACGCTGACGCTGCCCGCCGAAATCACGCGCGGTTCAGAGGTCTTCGTCCGCGCTCACGGACGAGTCATTCGAGTGGACAAGCGCTCGGACGACAATCACGAGACGATTGGCGTCGCTGCCGTGATCGAGCGCTACGACATCGTCCGCGGCGAAGGTTCTCGCGTCTAGTCCGGCGATTGCACGGCCGGCCGAGTGAACGTCCTGCGCGCCTCCTGTCTCTTGCAGTATTCCGTGCGGCCGTATTTCTCGAATTTCGTTTAATGTCCTAGAAGCGAGCACTGCCAGTATGGTACTGGCCTCGCGATACGCCCGCACGACGGTTGTGGGCGACCGCTGTGGAAATCTTCGGATAACTCGGATGGCCGAGCTGGGAACGCCCGTTCCCTAAAGTGCCAAGTATTTACAGTCGCGCGGCCGTAAAACTCGGTCAGCTGTGCCAGTTCCGGAACGCAGGTCCACCCGTCGCCTGAAAGGAAAGCCCCGTAGAATCAAACCTATAGAGAGATTCCTGGCGATTCGTGGGAATTCGCCGACTATTACGCGGAGCTTGGTGTTTGGCGTCCGGGGTGCAAAGTACCTTGCGGGAGAATTCCAGGCAACGCATTTCGGCCTGCGATCTTAATGTCATCTGCAGCCTCACTCAAGCCTGAGCCACCCATAAATACAGCCGAATTGCCGCCCGACCACATCTATTTTGGTCCGTCGGAGGCGATGCAGTCCGTCCGGCAGAAGGTCGAGCGGGCCGCGGGCCTCAACGTTCCTATTCTGATTCTGGGAGAAAGCGGCACCGGGAAAGAGGTTCTGGCGCACTTCATCCATAACGCCTCGCCCTGGCACGGCGGACCCTTTGTGAAAGTCAATTGCCCGGCGATTCCGGGCACACTGATCGAGAGCGAGCTTTTTGGATTTCAGAAGGGCGCTTTCACCGGCGCTAATGCCACGAAGCCCGGCCGCATGGAAATGGCCCAGGGCGGCACGCTGTTCATGGACGAAATCGCGGAGCTCGATTCAAGCTTGCAGGCGAAATTGCTCCACGTCCTCCAGGACGGTCATTTCACGCGTATCGGTGATCACGAAGAGAAGCGCATGGACGCGCGTGTCGTCTGCGCGACGAACCGGAATCTCGCGCGCGAAATCGAAAGCGGCGGATTCCGCGCCGACCTTTTCTATCGCATCAACGTGATCAGCATCACGCTTCCGTCGCTTCGCGAGCGCCGCGACGACATTCCGTACCTCGTGGAATACCTGCGCGTGCAGTTCAATCGCCGCTTCCAGCGCGAGGCTGCTCCACTTTCCAAAGAGACGCTCCACCTGCTGAAACAGCGCGATTGGCCGGGCAATGTGCGGGAACTTGAAAACTGCATGGCACGCTACGTGGTCCTGGGTTCCGAAGAGACGTTTTACTCCGAGCGCACGGAGAAGGCGCCGGTCCACTTTACCTACGAGACGAACGAAGACGGTAATATCCCTCTCAAGCGAATCGCCCAGCAAGTCACACGGCGCATGGAGCGCGACGTCATCTTGAAAGTTCTGCAGGCCAATCATTGGAACCGGCGCAGAACCGCCGAAGTGCTGAAAATCAGCTACCGAGCCCTGCTGTATAAGGTCCGGCAAGCTGGCCTTCCTGCCAAGCGCCCCCGACGCAAGCCGGACGCGGGACCTGAATTCCCCGCGAGTTCTTCGCTCGAAGCCGATTGAGCCTCGAGCGGGGCGGTTTCCCCCGATCCGGCAATCGAGTCCTCCCCGCCCATTTCACCCGTGTCTGGTATGAAATCACTGGTTCCGTGCGGCTTGCCCCTGCGCGTCAATTCGGCTAGCCTAAATTCAGGATGGCCAAAGCAAACGCTAAGTCCAATCTGAAAGTTTGTCTGCTCTCCCCGCATCCGATGGTTCTGGATGAATTCCATCGTTTGCTCGAGGATTCGGGCTTTCAGATCACATCCAAACAGCTCGACTCGATGCTGGCGCCGGATCTGCGGAATCTCGATGTGCCGAAGGCGTCGGTGTACGTGGTGGACGCTCATGCCGCGCGCCAGGCTACCGGAGCGCTGCTCGGCAATATCCTCGATCGGTTCGCGACTGCGCGGCTCCTGGTCGTTGGGGACAATATGAAGGAAGCCGACAGTTTCGCCCTCCTTCGCCAGGGCGCCAAGGGGATCATGAGCTACGCCGAAGCCAGAGAACAGCTTCCCCGCGCGCTGCCGCAAATCGCCGCCGGGGGCATATGGGTATCGCGCCCCGTGCTTTCGCGATTCGTGGACTCCATCCTGACCAGCACGCAGGGGCGCCGGTTGCGCGTGGACTCTCCGAACGAACTCAGCCGGCGCGAGCAAGAAGTGCTTGCCGGCTTGCTCGAAAATCTCGCCAACAAGGAAGTGGCAGAGCGTCTTCACATTTCCGAGCGCACCGTGAAGTTTCACGTCTCAAACCTGCTTGCCAAGTTTGGCGTGCGCCGACGGGCCGACCTGATTCTCCTATGCTACCAGCGCCGCGGCGCCGCCTAGTACGCTTCGTTTTCTCTGCTTTCCTTCTTTCTTTCTCTGCGCCCTCTGTGCCTTCTCCGTGTCCTCTGTGGTAAGTCTTGGGTTCTTCTCCTCGCCTGGTTTTTCCCCAGCCGAGAATGTGAACCTTCTTCGTTCGCTGCTATAATTCTCTCGCTTCATTTTCGGAATCACCCCAAGCCAGATGGCGACGTTCTCCATTGAAAACTTTGGCTGCCGCGCCACGGAAGCGGATGCGGCCGCGCTTCGCCGCGAACTGCTCGCGGGCGGCCTGACGCAGTCCGGCGAGCACGCCTCAGCTGACGTCGTCGTGTTGAACACCTGCACGGTCACGGCCGCGGCGGATTCGCAGGCGCGCGAAGCGGTGCGAAAAATTTACCGCGTAAATCCCGGCGCGCGGATCGTCGTCACCGGCTGCTACGCGCAACGCGCGCCCGAGGAACTTGCTGCAATCCAGGGCGTGGCCTGGGTCGTCGGGAATTCGCATCAGGCGGAAATCCCGGGAATCGTGCGCGGATTCGCCTCGCGCCCGGGAACCGCGGATTTCGTCCCCGCGGCAGCGCTGGATGACGACCCTATGTCCCTCGCACGCGGGGCGGCGAAAATTTTGACCGGCGACATTTTCGCGCAATCCACGGTGCAGATTGCGCCTGCCACGCTGATGGCGGGCGACCGCACGCGGCCCATTCTGAAAATTCAGGACGGCTGCAACAATCGCTGTTCGTACTGCGTGATTCCGTTTGTGCGCGGGAGTAGCCGCAGCCTGCCGCCGGATGAAGTCATCGCGGAAGTGCGCGCGCTCATGGGCGCGGGGGCGAAAGAAATTGTCCTCAGCGGCATCAACCTCGGAAGCTATGGCCGGGATCTCGCTCCGCGCGCTGCCCTCGGCGAAGTCGTCCGGCGAATCCTGGACGAAACCGGTCTCGATCAACTTCGTTTCAGCTCTATCGAGCCGCAGGACGTCACGGAAGACTTTGTCGCGCTGGTGGCTTCCTCGGGTCGCCTCGCGCGGCATTTTCACATCCCGTTGCAATCAGGCTCCGACCGCATCCTGCGCGCCATGCACCGCTGGTACCGCTCCGGGCATTATGCCGAGCGCGTGAATCTCGTCCGCCGCCTGCTGCCCGACGCGGCCATCGGCGCCGACGTCATCGTCGGCTTCCCCGGTGAAACCGACGCCGACTTCCGTGCCACGGTTGAATTCATCGAGCGCCTGCCGTTTACCTACCTGCACGTTTTTTCGTTTTCCGAGCGTCCAGGAACCGCGGCGGCATCACTCGGGTACGGCGTGCCGCTGCAAACGATTCGCGAGGGCGCCCGCGCGCTGCGAGATCTCGCGCAACGGAAATCCGACGCATTTCGCGCCGCGCAGGCCGGCCGCGCAGTGCGCGCGTTGACGCTGGCGCGCGGCGGAGACAACTGGACGGAAGCGCTGACGGGTAATTACCTTAAGGTGCGAATCCCGGGAAGCCATCCCGCGAACGAATGGCACGAGGTGGTTATGTAGCTCACCTCGGCAAAGCCGGGGTGAGGCAGTCTCGCACTGAGGCTCCGCCAGAGGCGGAGTCGAATGCGTCGGCCCGGCTACACGTTGTCATTCCGAAGCCCCGACGCAGTTCAGTCGGGCGAGGAATCTCTCTTCGTGTGAAGCGTTCGCCGAGCGGTCAACCGAAGAGAGATCCCTCATCCGCCGCGGCGGATTCCGGATGACACATCAAGATGGTGTCGGGTCGAGGCTAGCTTTCGAAAATAACCTGGGCGAGCGCCAGATTTCCGCTGTGCGTAATCGAAAGCGAGATATTCTTCACGCCGAGACCGTCGGCAATCTGGCGAGCGGCGCCGGCAAGCTGCAGCGTCGGTTTTCCGCTCGGCTGCCGCGCCACTTCGATGTCGCGCCAGCGCACGCCGCGGCTCCAGCCGGTTCCCAGCGCCTTCATGGCCGCTTCTTTCGCGGCGAACCGCGCGGCGTAGCGCTCGAATCTGTTTTTGTGCTGCTCGCAGTAAGATACTTCGGCGGGCGTGAATAGCCGCTCGAGGAACGGCGCGCCGTGGCGTTTGATGGCCGCCTCGATGCGGTCGATTTCGGCGATATCTAGTCCCAGTCCGACGATCATTGGGGTGCCTGTACAGTTCTTTGAGTGGCACAGACAATCTTGTCTGTGCGCCTTTGCGGGGAGATTATACTCGACGACGCTCTTAGTATTGTCATCCCGAAGGAGCGAAGCAAGTGAGGGATCTCTCTTCGGCTTTCGCTGCACCGACTGATTCAATTCAATGCCTCAAGCCGCCACAAAGAAAAAATCCGCCCCGCGCGGCAGCGCCGACGAATGGAAAGTGCGTCGCGCCTCGGGCCTGCAAATCCTCGAAGCGCCCGCGTTCGCGCCGCTCGATTGGCTCGTTCACGGATTCAGCACCCGCCCCGGAGGCGTAAGCGAGCTCGCGTCACTCAGCGGCGCGCCGAAAATCAAAAGGGAGCGCGTGCTCAATCTCGGCTTCACCGACTGGGATCCCCGCGCGCGCGTGCTCGAGAATCGCAAGAAATTCTTTCGCGCGATCGGCGCGGACAAATTACGCGCCATTACGCTGCGCCAGATTCACTCGGATGTCGCGCATCGGGTGGATTCGTCGAACGCCGGCGCGAAGGACGCACCCCAGGGCGACGCGCTCTTCACCCGCGAGCCCGGCCTGCTGCTTGTGGTGCAGACCGCGGACTGTATTCCCATCCTTCTCGCCGATCCAAAGCGGCGCGCCATTGCCGCGATTCACGCCGGATGGCGCGGCACACTTCGCCGCATCGCCGCAAAGACTCTCGGACGCATGCACATGGAATTCGGCACACGTCCGGAGGACGTGATCGCCGCGCTCGGTCCCGGCATCGGCCGCTGCTGCTACGAAGTCGGCTCGGAGGTCGCGCGCGATTTCGACGCGCACTTTCCCAACGCGCGCGAATGGTTCGATGGCCCGTTCGACGCGCTCGCCTCCGGCGAAAACGATCCGAACTGGTTGCCCTGGCTCACCATGATGCCGCCCGGCCACCAGCCCCCGCCGTTGCGCGTTCATCTCGATCTCATCGCCGCGAATCGTGCGATCCTCGCGGGTGCGGGCATCCCCGCGCGCCAAATCTCTTCTTCCGGCCTGTGCACCGCCTGCCGCACCGATGTCCTGTTCAGCTATCGCCGCGAACGCACCACCGGCCGCCTCATGGCCGCGATTGGCATCCGCTGAAAATTTGGAGATGGTTCGTAGCCCCGGCTTGCCTGTCCTTAAACAAACCACTTTCCGCGGTTCCGCCGCAGGAGGGCCGTCTCAAGCGCCGGAGGCGCGATTGTGATTAGCCCGGCACGGAGCGCAGCGCAGTGCCGGGAATCGGGTGCGAAAATTCAGAAGCCCCGGAGGGACGGTTGAATCAGTCCTCGCCAGGAGAAAATCCGTTCTTCTGCAAGAACAGCCGCCACTCCTCCGCAAAATCACGTCTGCGGTGATGTTCCCGCTGATTTCGGATATACGCTTTGGTCTTCTCGAGCAGCGACGTGCTGACGCTGGCAGCCGAATAGCCCGCCTGCCATTCAAACCGTCCGGCTGCGAAATTCTGATTGCACCACTTCGACGAGCCCGCCTTGATGAGTTCATGGCCTTGGCCAACGCCATCGTGGGTGGAAGGACAATCAGGACATGCGCGTGATCGTCGAAGCCCCCGATTGCAATCGGCATGATGCCGTTTTGCCGCGCAATTCCCGCCATGAACGACCAGAGGCGCGGCTGCATTTCAGCAGGAATGATCTTGGCGCGATTCTTCGTGCTGAAGACGCAATGCACGCGATTCGCAACGTAGGAATCCGGCATGACCGCGACGATAGCACGTCAATCGTCCCTCCGGGACTTCGATTCTTTTCGCACGGGATTCCCGGCACTCCGCTGCGCTCCGTGCCGGGCTAATTACAATCGCGACTCCGGCGCTACAAGGCTGCGGCCGATTCCGCCAATGCGAGCTGCCCACACGCAGCCATCACATCCTGCCCGCGCGAGTCGCGCACGAATGCCGGCAGGTCTTTGTCCGCGAGAATGGCCCTGAATTCCGCGACGCGCTTCGCGTCCGGCTTTTCGTACGGCAGGTCGCCGGGATTCCACGGGATCAGGTTCACCTTCGCGCGCAGGTTGGCGAGCAGTTTCACCACGCGCCGCGCGTCGTCGGGCGAATCGTTGAATCCGCCGAGCAGCACGTATTCGAATGTGAGGTGCTCCCACGGCCGCAGCGGATAGTTCCGGCAGGCGTCCAGCAGTTTTTCAAGCGGGTACTTGCGGTTGATGGGCATGATCTTGTCGCGCTGCTCGTCCGACGACGCATTGAGCGAAATCGCGAGCTTCGGCCGCACTTTTTCCCGCGCCATCCGCTCGATGCTGGGGACGATGCCGCTGGTCGAAAGCGTGGCGTGCTTCGGCGAAATGGAGATGGCGTTGGGATCGAGCAGGATACGCAGCGCCGCCATCACCGCATCGTAGTTCAGCAGCGGCTCGCCCTGCCCCATCAGCACGATGTTCGTCTGCGGCTTCAGCGCCGCGCGATTGTCCTCGAGCGCAACGAGCACCTGCCCCACGATTTCGCCTGCCGTCAGATTGCGCACCAGGCCGAGCGTGGCCGTCAGGCAAAACCGGCAATCCACGGCGCAGCCCGCCTGCGTCGAAATGCAGATCGTCTGCCGATTTTCCTCCGGCATGAACACGGTCTCGATGTTCGCGGCCTTCGCCGATCCGCTTTCTCCCGCGCCGATCGCCAGAACATAGCGCACCGTGCCGTCGGCCGAATGGTAGCGCCGCACCACCTGCGGCAACGCGATAGCCGCCTCGCGCGACAGCCGTTCGCGCAGCGCCGCCGGCAAATTCGTCATCGCCGCGAAATCGAATCGCCGCTCGGCGTACAGCGCGTGATAGATCTGCGCGCCGCGATACGCCGGCTCGCCGAGCGCCTGCATGAATTCGCGCAGCTCTTCCGCGGATTTGCCGAGCACGTTTACGCCAGCAATGGAGGCCTGCGAGGACATATTGCAACCATCATAACACGCGAGGAATTGCACATCGCCCGCACCAGTACGAATGACATTACACGCGGCGGCGTGCAACAATAGAAACGAACATGGCGAACACAACGCAAACCGTGCACAAGGAAATTCTGCCAAACGGGCTCGTCATATTGACGGAGCCAATGGAGCACGTCCATTCGGTTTCGGTAGGGATCTGGCTGCGCTCGGGTTCGCGGCGCGAGCCCGCCGAAATCAACGGCATCTCGCACTTCATCGAGCACATGGTGTTCAAGGGCACCGAGCGCCGCACCGCGGAAGACATCGCGCGCGAAATCGACCGCCTCGGCGGAATGCTCGACGCATTCACGTCCAAGGAAATGGTCTGCTTCAACACGCGCGTCCTCGACGAGCACCTTGCGAAAGCCTTCGACGTCCTCGCGGATATCGTCCTCGAGCCGAAATTCGCCGCCGACGATATCGCGCGCGAGCAATCCGTGGTGCTCGAGGAAATCCGCATGACCCAGGACAATCCGGAAGACCTCGTCCACGAGCTTTTCACCCAGAATTTCTGGCATCCGCACGCGCTCGGCAAACCGATCCTGGGCACGCCCGAAACGGTTTCAGCATTCACGCGCGACACCTTGCAGGCTTGGTTCAAACAATGCTACGCGCCGAATCGCCTGGTGATCACCGCGGCGGGCCATCTGACGCACCAGCAGCTTGTGGACCTGGTCTCCGAGCGCTTTGCAAAGTTGCCCCGCGCCGAGGAGGGCTTCGCCGACCCGAAGCCGGTGCCCATGCAGCACATCACGCAGCGCTCTAAGAGCGAACTCGAGCAGGTGCACCTCTGTCTGGGCGTTCCCGCGCTGCCGCTTACCGATCGACGCCGCTTTACCGTCTCGGTGATGAACAATATTCTCGGCGGCGGAATGTCGTCGCGGCTGTTTCAAAATATTCGCGAGCGCCAGGGACTGGCCTACTCGATTTTCAGCGACCTGAATCCGTATCGCGATACGGGCATTCTCTCGGTCTACGCGGGCACGTCGCTTGAGACCACCGAAAAGGTCGTGCAGTCCGTGCTCGCGGAATTCCGCCGCATGCGCGACGAGCCCATCGCCGACGAAGAGCTGCGCCGCGCGAAAGATCATCTGAAGGGCGCCACGCTGCTGTCGCTCGAAGGCAGCGGCGCGCGCATGAGCAGCCTCGCGCGCTACCACATGTATTTCGACCGCCACTTCACGCCGCAGGAGTTGATCGCCATGCTCGAGGCCGTCACCGCCGAGGAAGTGCAGGCGATCGCGCGCGAATTTTTCCAGCCCGGCCGCATCGCCGCCAGCGTCGTCGGCAACCTCAACGGCTTCCAGCTCACCCGCGATAATCTAGCCTTCTAGAAAAGGGGAGGAAGGAATCGATTTTCGTGTTTGGGGTGTTCTGCGCCTCGCGGTTCTTCTCCGGCATCTGTGTTCATCTGTGGCTAATCCGATCCCTCTTCTGTGCCTC
>Ga0116219_10004596_pt1 | contig 10324 bp, 3 predicted proteins | sample Sb_taG_4_FD_91019 | JGI IMG/M metagenome (GOLD analysis project Ga0116219, IMG submission 91019) | Peat soil microbial communities from Weissenstadt, Germany - Sb_50d_6_BS metaG | ecosystem: Environmental > Terrestrial > Soil > Wetlands > Peat | place: Germany: Weissenstadt | collected 2010-09-21
AGAGAAGTCCCATTATGCCTTGCAGGACAGGCACTTTCGCTTATCTACACGCCGTCATTCGCCGCATTTCACGAATAATCCAGGCTAACAGACGGAAGCCGGCGCCAACTCGGCTACGAAATCCGACCCTCAATCCGCCCAACCATACCGCCCAGCTTTTTCGCCAACGCATGTAGATGCGATCACGCAGACATGAACTTACACATCTTCCGCCAGGCGCACGCTCTATCGTGGCTCAGCGAGCGGCCGCACAGATCCGCCCTGCCGTCGGACCCCTCCCCTACAGTTGCTGCTGTGTTCGTCACCGGCGCCAGCATCGTCTACAGCGCGTCGGACCTTGCGGCCGCCGCCCGCTGTGAATACGCGCTGCTACGGGATCTCGACGCCAAACTGGGCTGGGGCCCGGCCGTCGACGTCGAGGACGAGCTGTTCGCGCGGACGGTCGCTCTGGGTAACGAGCACGAGCGGCGCGAACTGGACCGACTGCGCGACGAGTTCGGGGACGCCGTCGCGATCATCGGCCGCCCCGCCTACACGCCCGCCGGGCTGACCGCAGCCGCGGAGGCCACCCACCAGGCCATCGCCAGCCGCGCCCCGGTCGTGTACCAGGCCGCTATGTTCGACGGCCGCTTCGTCGGCTTCGCCGACTTCCTGGTCCGAGACCATGAGCAATATCGAGTCGTCGACACGAAACTCGCGCGCTCACCCAAGGTCACCGCGTTGCTGCAGCTGGCCGCCTACGCCGACGCGCTGGCCGCCTCGGGTATCCCCGTCGCAGCGGAGGCCGAGCTGCAGCTCGGCGATGGGACCGCCGTGCGCTATCGCGTGTGCGACCTGGTCCCGGTCTACCGCACCCAGCGGGCGCGGCTGCGGCGACTGCTCGACGACCACTACGCCGGGGGCACCGCCGTGCGCTGGGACGACGAGGGGGTGAGCGCATGTTTTCGGTGTGAGTTGTGCACTGAGCAGCTGCGCGCGACCGACGACCTGCTGCTCGTCGCCGGCATGCGAGTGACCCAGCGCGAGAAGCTCCTGGACGCCGGGGTCACCACGGTGGCCGGGCTCGCCGAACGTACGGGGCCGGTGCCCGGACTGGCGTCCAACGCGCTCGGCAAGCTGACCGCGCAGGCCAGACTGCAAGTGCGGCAACGCGATACCGGCGTCCCGCAATTCGAGGTTGTCGATGCGCAGCCGCTGGCGCTGCTCCCCGAGCCCGACCCCGGTGACCTGTTCTTCGACTTCGAGGGCGACCCGCTGTGGACCACCGACGGCCGCGACTGGGGCCTGGAATACCTGTTCGGCGTGCTGGACGCCACGGGGGGTTTCCACCCGTTGTGGGCCCACGACCGCGTGGACGAACGCACGGCGCTCGCCGACTTCCTGGCGATGGTGGCCAAGCGCCGCAAGCGTCGCCCCAACATGCACATCTACCACTACGCGCCGTACGAGAAGACGGCTCTGCTGCGGCTCGCCGGACGCTACGGAGTCGGCGAGGACGAGGTCGACGAGCTGCTGCGCAGCGGGACGCTGGTAGACCTTTATCCGTTGGCGCGCAAGAGCATTTGCGTGGGTGCCGAGTCGTTCAGCCTCAAGGCGCTCGAGCCGCTCTACATGGGCGAGCCGCTGCGCGCCGGTGACGTCACCACCGCCGCCGGCTCGATCACCGCCTACGCCCGCTATTGCGAACTGCGGGCCGCCGGCCGCCTCGACGAGGCCGCATCCGTGCTCAAGGAGATCGAGAACTACAACCACTACGACTGCCGGTCGACCCAGGAGCTCCGTAACTGGCTCCTGGTCCGCGCCTGGGAAGCCGGCGTCACACCCATTGGCGTCCAACCGGTTCCGCAGGGCAACACCGTCGAGGACCGCGACCGGCTGGCGGCGACGTTGTCGGAGTTCACCGGCGACGCCGCGCTCGGCGACCGCACGCCCGAGCAGACGGCGGTGGCGCTGCTGGCCGCCGCGCGCGGCTACCACCGGCGCGAGGACAAACCGTTCTGGTGGGCGCATTTCGACCGGCTGAACTTCCCCGTCGACGAGTGGGCCGATGACACCGACGTGTTCATCGCAGAAGATGCGTCGGTCACGGTCGACTGGCACACGCCTCCCCGCGCCCGTAAGCCGCAGCGGCGGGTACTTCTGCGCGGCGAGCTGGCGGGCGGCGACCTCAAGACGAACGTCTTCGCGCTCTACGACCCGCCGGCCCCGCCCGGCATGACCGACAGCCCGGACCGGCGTGCGGCCGGCCGCGCCGAACTCGTCGAGGCCGACGACGCGGCGCTGCCCACCGAAGTGGTCATCCTCGAGCGGACCGGCGACGACGGCACCACTTTTGACCAGCTGCCGTTCGCACTCACCCCTGGGGCCCCCGTTAAGACGACAGCGTTACGCGAGTCGATCGAAGCGACCGCCGCCGCCGTGGCCGCCGGGCTGCCACGACTGCCCCGCACCGCGGTGATCGACGTCCTGTTGCGCCGCGCGCCCCGTACCCGCAGCGGCAATCCGTTACCTCGCGGCGCAGACACGGTCGCCGACATCACCGCCGCCACACTGGATCTGGACTCCTCGTATCTTGCCGTGCATGGGCCCCCGGGCACCGGCAAGACGCACGCCGCGGCCCGGGTGATCAACCGCCTGGTCACCGAACACGGCTGGCGCGTCGGGGTTGTCGCGCAATCGCACGCCACGGTGGAGAACCTGCTGGGCTGTGTGGTGGACACCGGACTTGATCCGCAACGGGTCGCCAAGAAGCCCCACGACAACGCCACCAGGCCGTGGCGTCAGATCGACAGCGACGGCTACGCCGCCTTCATCGCCGACACGCCGGGATGCGTGATCGGCGGCACCGCATGGGATTTCGCCAACGCCGGCCGGGTTCCGCGCGGCAGCCTGGATCTGCTGGTGATCGACGAGGCGGGCCAGTTCTGCCTGGCCAACACCATCGCCGTGGCCCCGGCCGCCGCGAACCTGATGCTGCTCGGCGACCCACAGCAGCTGCCGCAGGTCAGCCAGGGCACCCACCCGGAGCCGGTCGACACCTCGGCGCTGGACTGGCTGGTGCACGGGCAGCGCACGCTACCGGAGGAACGCGGCTACTTCCTGGACCGCTCGTACCGGATGCATCCGGCGGTCTGCGCCGCCGTTTCCGCGCTGTCCTACGAGGGCAGACTGCATTCCGACGACTGCACCACCGGGCGTCACCTCGCCGGATACCAGCCCGGCCTGCGGGTGCTTCCCGTTGCCCACCAAGGCAACTCGACCGAGAGCCCCTCGGAGGCCGACGCGATCGCCGCCGAGATCACGCGGCTGCTCGGCGCCCCGTGGACCGACGAGCGCGGTACCCGGCCGCTGGCCGCCTCCGACGTGCTGGCGCTCGCCCCCTACAACGCCCAGGTGGCGCTGGTGCGTGACCGGTTGGATGCCGCCGGGCTCGGCGGGGTCCGGGTCGGGACCGTCGACAAGTTCCAGGGCGCGCAGGCGCCGGTCGTGTTCATTTCGATGACGGCCTCCTCGATCGAAGACGTGCCGCGCGGAATATCGTTCCTGTTCAACCGGAATAGGCTCAACGTCGCCGTGAGCCGGGCCCAGTACGCGGCGGTGATCGTGCGTTCGCGGCTGCTCACGGAATACCTGCCCGCCACGCCGGCGGGGCTGATCGACCTGGGCGCCTTCCTGGCTCTGACGGACCAGCCCTACCTGCCGGAGGAGTGCCGGCCATAGCTGGTGGGGCCGTCGTCGGGATCGCGACGGTGATGCTGGCCCCGCGGCGCCTCGCCCTCGGCGAGGTGACGGCGTGCGGAACCGTTGAGATGCCTATCCGAGGGCCGGTCGCGGGATGAGCTGGGCCGGAAAGCCCGCGGCGACACCTCGGTGATGGGACGCGAGCGCCGGCCGGTGTCGGTATGAGAGCCCACGTGAGAGCCATTGTGAGCGAAACCTATCGGCCGGGCCTGCGGAACCGGGCGGTCGAGCGGCCCGCGCCTGGGCCTGACCGGTTCCTCGCGCCGGGCCGGTGCCGGCCGGGCGCGTACGACCCGCGCGCGAGCCGGCGGGGGAGGCGGCGGGGGTTCGCGAACCAGGATGAATTCGACGTAGGCGTCGTCATCGTCGTAGTCGTCATCCCCGTCGGGCACCGAGTCGCTGGTGGCCCACGGCGTGAAACCGACGAGGTACAGCGCGGCGACGATACCGAGCAACCCGACGAACGCGGGCAACAGCACCGACTGCGACATCGCGGCCGAGAAGGGGTCGCGCAGGAACTCGGGCAGCCGCAGCGAGACACCGTCATCGCCGCCCGCCGGCCGCGGCGGCATCTGCGCGCTGATCCGCGACGTCATGAACGCGGCCATGCCGGCGCTGCCGAGCACCGCGCCGAGCTGGCGGACCGAGTTGTACACAGCGGAGCTCGCGCCGGCCAGGTGCGGCGGCAGGTTGCGGGTCGCGGTGGCGGTCAGCGGCGACCACACGAACGCCATCCCCACACCCACCGCGGCGAACGGCAGCACCAGCCGCCAGATCGGCGTCGACGGGTCCATCTCGAAAGACAGCCACGTCAGCGCGATCGCCAGCACCGAGAAGCCGAACCCCAGCACCGGCCGCGGGTGGTAGCGGTCGACCATCCTGCCGACGAACGGCGCGAACACGCCGTTGCAGACCGCCATCGGCGCGATCAGCAGCGCCGACCGCGTCGGCGACAGCCCGCAGACCGCCTGGGCGTAGAACGTCAGCGGCAGCATCATCCCGGTCGCCGCGAACGAGATGATGGCGACCCCGACGTTGCACAGGCCGAAGTCCCGGTCGCGGAAAATCTCCAGCGGAATCAGCGGCTCGTCGGAGTTCACCGACTGCCAGTAGACGAACGCCGACATGAACCCGACGCCGGCCACGACCATCGCCCAGATCCACGGCTGCCAGTGCGCCGCCTGGCCCTGCTGCAGCCCGAACACGATCAGGAACGTCCCCACCGCGGACAACGCGACACCGGCCAGATCGAAGCGGTGCGACTGGGTGGGCAACATCGGGACCAGCCAGACCGCCAACCCCAACCCTATGATGCCGACCGGGACGTTGACGAAAAAGATCCACTCCCAGCCGAGCCCGTCGACCAGCACGCCCCCGGCCAGCGGACCCACCAGGCTGGCGACGCCCGCGGTGGCCCCCCACAGGCTCACCGCGACGCCGCGCCGCTGCGCCGGGAAGATCCGCGTGATCGTCGACAGGGTCTGCGGGGTGAGCACCCCGGCGCCGACGCCTTGGACGACGCGGGCGGTGATCAGCATCGCGGCGCTGCCCGACAACCCGCACCACACCGAGGCGACGGTGAACACCACCAAGCCGATCAGATAGAGGTTCTTGGGGCCGTACCGGTCACCGAGGCGCCCGGCGACCAGCAGCACCACGGCATATCCCAGCAGGTAGGCGCTGGTCACCCACACCACGGTGTCGTAGCCGATGCGCAGGTCGGCCATGATCGTCGGGTTGGCGATGGCGACGATGGTCGAGTCGACCATGATCATGAAGAAGCCGATCATCATCGCCCACAGCGCGTTCCAGGGATTCTGTGAACCCGACCGCAACGCGGAGTTCCAGCGCTGCACGAAGTCGGCCCGACTCGGCGCCGCCCGCCGGTTCCCCCCACGCGGCCGGGGCGTCACCGTGGTCATGCACCCACCTCGTTCCCCTCGCAACGCTGCCGCCGGGCGCCGTTCAGCGCACGATTGCGCATTCCCGCCTGTTCGGCGGAGACATCCCCGGGACCGACGGAAGCACCCCGGATCGTCGTCGAGTCCAGACTGCATTATGGCGGGTATCGGAATTGACCGCGCAGCCGAGGACCTAATACGCGTTAACCTGGAAGGAAGCCATTCGCAGGAGAGGCAGTATGCGGGCCCCGTGGAACCGAAAGTCGAATACGTCCACCGAGCAGGCGCCGGCCGGCACGGGCGGTAAGCCGAGGGCGTCCGCGCGGGCATTGGCGCAGGTCATCGAGCGGAGCTACCGGATACAGGGGCCGGCAGCCGAGGCCTACGTATCCAGGCTGCGCGATGCGGGCCGGGGCGCCGGCCCCGCCCAGGTCGTCGCCAAGCTGGAGCGGCGCTATGTGGCCACGGTGACGGCAAGCGGCATGGCGGTGGGGGCGGCGGCGACCATCCCCGGCATCGGCACGCTGAGCGCGCTGTCCGCGGCCGCGGCGGAAACCGTCGCGTTTTTGGAGGCCACCGCCTTCTATGCGCTGGCGCTGGCCGTGGTTTACGGCATTCCCGCCGATCACCGGGAACGGCGCCGCGCGCTGGTGCTGTCGGTGCTCGTCGGCGACAACAGCAAACGCGCCGTCGCCGACCTGATCGGTCCGGGCCGCACCAACGGCGCGTGGGTTGCCGAGGGGGTGTCCGCGCTGCCGCTGTCGTCGATGTCGCTGCTGAATTCGCGGTTGCTCAAGGCCTGGGTGAAGCGGTACACGGTCCGGCGCAGCGCGCTGATGTTCGGCAAGATGCTGCCGGTCGGCATCGGCATCGTGGTCGGGGCCGTCGGCAACTACCTCGCGGGCCAGAGGATCGCCCGCAACGCCCGCCACGCGTTCGGCGCGCCGCCCGCGCGCTGGCCGCGGCCTCTTCACCTGGTGCCGCCGATCCAGGAAGCGGGCTAACGCTCAGCCTGGCGAATTGCCGGGGAAAGGTTAGCCTTATAGGGCGGAAATGTTGATTACCGCCGCGGGTGTGAGGTACCCCATAGGCCGGGGTCGAGGAAGTTGCAGGCGCCGCGCGATATGGATTGCAGCGACCCTGCAGGACAAGAGAATTGAGGCGAACAGCGGCCGTGAGCAACATCAGTTCACCATTCGGGCAAAACGAGTGGCTGGTCGAGGAGATGTACCGCAAGTTCCGGGATGACCCCTCGTCGGTCGATCCGAGCTGGCACGAGTTCCTCGTCGACTACAACCCCGAGCCGGCCGGCGAACCGGCCCCCGCCGGCGACGGGCAGGCCCGTCCACAGCCACAAGCGGCGCCTGCCGCGGCCATCCAGAGCACCGCGCCGACCGCCCAACCGCCCACGAAGCCGGCCGACAAGACGGGCAACGGCGCGGCGCCGGCACCCGCAGCGGCCCCGGCCCCGGCGCCGGCGAAAGCCACCACTCCCCCGCCGGCCGACGACGACGAAGTCCAGGTGCTGCGCGGCGCCGCCGCGGCCGTCGTCAAGAACATGTCCGCGTCGCTGGACGTCCCGACGGCGACCAGCGTCCGGGCCATTCCGGCCAAGCTGCTGATCGACAACCGGATCGTCATCAACAACCAACTCAAGCGCACCCGCGGCGGCAAGATCTCCTTCACCCACCTGCTGGGCTACGCGCTGGTGCAGGCGGTCAAGGCGTTCCCGAACCTGAACCGCCACTACGCCGAGGTCGACGGCAAGCCCACCGCGATCACCCCGGCGCACACGAACCTGGGCCTGGCCATCGACCTGCAGGGCAAGGACGGCAAGCGCTCCCTGGTGGTGGCCGGGATCAAGCGCTGCGAGACCATGCGGTTCGCCCAGTTCGTCACCGCCTACGAGGACATCGTGCGCCGGGCCCGCGACGGCAAGCTGACCGCCGAAGACTTTGCGGGCGTGACAATCTCGCTGACCAACCCGGGCACCATCGGCACCGTGCACTCCGTTCCGCGGCTGATGGCAGGCCAGGGCGCGATCATCGGCGTCGGCGCGATGGAATACCCCGCCGAGTTCCAGGGCGCCAGCGAGGAGCGCATCGCCGAGCTGGGCATCGGCAAGCTGATCACCCTCACCTCGACCTACGACCACCGCATCATCCAGGGCGCCGAATCCGGCGACTTCCTGCGCACCATCCACGAGATGTTGCTGTCGGACGACTTCTGGGACGACATCTTCCGCGAGCTGAGCATCCCGTATGTCCCGGTGCGCTGGAGCACCGACAACCCGGACTCGATCGTCGACAAGAACGCCCGGGTCATGGAGTTGATCGCGGCCTATCGCAACCGCGGTCACCTGATGGCCGACATCGATCCGCTGCGTTTGGACGGGAGCCGGTTCCGCAGCCACCCCGATCTCGAAATACTCAACCACGGCCTGACGCTCTGGGACCTCGACCGGGTGTTCAAGGTCGAAGGCTTCGCCGGGAGCGAGTACAAGAAGCTGCGCGACGTCCTGGGCTTGCTGCGCGACGCCTACTGCCGCCACATCGGGGTGGAGTACACCCACATCCTCGAGCCCGAGCAGCAGCAGTGGCTGCAGCAGCGGGTCGAGACCAAGCACGTCAAACCGACCGTCGCCGAGCAGAAGTACATCCTGAGCAGGCTGAACGCCGCCGAAGCCTTCGAAACCTTCCTGCAGACCAAATACGTTGGGCAGAAACGGTTTTCGCTGGAAGGCGCCGAGAGCGTGATCCCGATGATGGACGCGGCCATCGACCAGTGCGCCGAGCATGGCCTCGACGAGGTGGTAATCGGGATGCCGCACCGCGGTCGGCTCAACGTGCTGGCCAACATCGTCGGCAAGCCGTACAAGCAGATCTTCAGCGAGTTCGAGGGCAACCTCAACCCGGCGCAGGCGCACGGCTCCGGCGACGTCAAGTACCACCTCGGCGCCACCGGCGTGTACCTGCAGATGTTCGGCGACAATGAAATCAACGTGTCGCTGACCGCCAACCCGTCGCACCTGGAAGCCGTTGACCCGGTGCTGGAGGGCCTGGTGCGGGCCAAGCAGGACCTACTGGTCGACGAAGGCGACGACGGCGGTGAAGCCGGCGAAAGCCGGTTCTCCGTGGTGCCGATGATGATGCACGGTGACGCCGCCTTCGCCGGCCAGGGAATTGTCGCCGAGACGCTGAACATGGCGAACCTGCCCGGTTACCGGGTCGGCGGCACCATCCACCTCATCGTCAACAACCAGATCGGCTTCACCACCGCGCCGGAGTACTCGCGCTCCAGCGAGTACTGCACCGACGTGGCCAAGATGGTCGGGGCGCCGATCTTCCACGTCAACGGCGACGACCCGGAAGCCTGCGTGTGGGTGGCGAAGCTGGCCGTGGACTTCCGGCAGAAGTTCCACAAGGACGTCATCATCGACATGCTCTGCTACCGGCGCCGCGGGCACAACGAGGGCGACGACCCGTCCATGACCAATCCCGCCATGTACGACGTCGTCGACACCAAGCGCGGGGCCCGCAAGAGCTACACCGAAGCGCTGATCGGCCGCGGCGACATCTCGATCAAGGAGGCCGAGGACGCACTGCGCGACTACCAGGGCCAGCTGGAGCGGGTGTTCAACGAGGTCCGCGAGCTGGAGAAGCAGAACGCGCTGCCGAGTGAATCGGTCGAGGCGGACCAGATGATCCCCGCGGGCCTGTTCACCGGGGTGGACAAGGCGCTGCTGGCCCGAATCGGCGACGCGTTCCTGGCGGTGCCCGACGGTTTCACCGCGCACTCTCGCGTGCAGCCGGTCCTGGACAAGCGCCGCGAGATGGCCTACGAAGGCAAGATCGACTGGGCCTTCGGCGAGCTGCTGGCGCTGGGCTCGCTGGTGGCCGAGGGCAAGTTGGTGCGGCTGTCCGGGCAGGACACCCGGCGCGGGACCTTCTCGCAGCGGCATTCGGTGGTCATCGACCGCAACACCGGCGAGGAGTTCACCCCGCTGCAACTGTTGGCGACGAACCGCGACGGCACCCCTACGGGCGGCAAGTTCCTGGTCTACGACTCGCCGCTGTCGGAGTACGCGGCCGTCGGCTTCGAGTACGGCTACACCGTCGGCAACCCGGACGCCTTGGTGTTGTGGGAGGCGCAGTTCGGCGACTTCGTCAACGGCGCGCAGTCCATCATCGACGAGTTCATCAGCTCCGGCGAGGCCAAGTGGGGCCAGCTGTCTTCCGTGGTGCTGCTGCTGCCGCACGGCCACGAGGGGCAGGGGCCCGACCACACCTCCGGCCGCATCGAACGCTTCCTGCAGCTGTGGGCGGAGGGTTCGATGACGATCGCGATGCCCTCGACGCCGTCGAACTACTTCCACCTGTTGCGTCGGCATGCCCTCGACGGTGTCCAGCGCCCGCTGATCGTGTTCACGCCGAAGTCGATGCTGCGCAACAAGGCGGCGGTCAGCGACGTCAGGGACTTCACCGAGATCAAGTTCCGCTCGGTGCTCGAGGAACCCACCTACGAAGACGGCATCGGTGATCGCGGCAAGGTCGGCCGGGTTCTGCTGACGAGCGGCAAGATCTACTACGAGCTGGCGGCGCGCAAGGCCAAGGACAACCGCGACGACGTCGCGATCGTGCGGATCGAACAGCAGGCACCCCTGCCGAAGCGGCGGCTGAACG
>Ga0116219_10004601_pt1 | contig 10320 bp, 8 predicted proteins | sample Sb_taG_4_FD_91019 | JGI IMG/M metagenome (GOLD analysis project Ga0116219, IMG submission 91019) | Peat soil microbial communities from Weissenstadt, Germany - Sb_50d_6_BS metaG | ecosystem: Environmental > Terrestrial > Soil > Wetlands > Peat | place: Germany: Weissenstadt | collected 2010-09-21
CGTCTCGCGGAGTGGCACCGTCAGGTCGCGGACGGGAAGAGGGCGTCCAGGAGCGCCTTCACCAGCACGTCAGGATCGACATGGTCGGAGTTCGTCATGACCACGATCGAGACACCATCGGCGCTCGGGAAGTAGCGCATGGCGGCATGGAACCCCGACAGCGATCCCGCGTGCCCCCAGGACCCCTTGCCGTCCAGGCTCCGGCGCTGGACGCCGAGGCCGTAGGGCAGGGTCGGGTGAAAGGCGCTGGTCAGGCCGAAGTCGAGCATCTGCGAGAGCTGGGACGGCGGGAGCACCCTGCCCCGATACAGGTAGAGAGCCCAGCGTGCCAGTTCGTCGGACGTGGTGACGATGGCGCCGGCGGCGCCGATGGACGTGGCGAGCGACGTGAAGGGGAGGTGCGCGGTGCCGTCGGACAGGTCCTTCAGCGCCCACGTCCGGAAGCTCGTGTAGGTGTATCCATGTGCCGGCGCGCCGACGAGCGGTTCCTCGCTCTGGAAGAAGGTGTGGGTCAGGCGCAGCGGCACGAAGAAGCGTTCGCGGAGAAGAGATGCCAGCGTCCGGCCCGTGGCGCGCTCGATCACCTCGCCGAGAAGCAGGTAATTTGAGTTGGAGTACGCCCAGCCTTGTCCCGGCGGGAAGTACGGCGCGCGTACGTACGCCAGCACCTCCCCGGGGGTCCACACGGCCCGGCGGTGCGCGTCGAGGGCATGCAGCAGCGCGGCGTGGTTGAACGCGTCGTCCACGCCGCTCGTGTGATCGAGCAGCTCGCGAAGGGTGATCCCGGGGTCGTACTCGAGGCCGGGGATCCAGCGGCTGAGTGGGTCATCCAGGTTGATGACGCCCTGGCTCGACAACTGCAGGGCAAGTGCGGCGACGAACGTCTTCGTGATGCTTCCCGCCTCGAGCAGGGTCAGGTTGCCCATCGGTCCGCGGGTCGCCACGTCCGCGAACCCGGCATGGCCCATCCAGGCGGACCCGTTGGGGAACCGGATCGCCGCCTGCAGCCCGGGCAGGTGGTTGGAGGCCCGCAGATCGGCGAGCGTCCGGGCGAGCCTGGTCGTGACCGCCTGGGTGAAGACGGGCCCGGGTGTCGTGACGGCCGGCCTGCCGCCTGCCGCCGGCGGCGCGAGGAGAGCACCGGGGAACCGGGCGGCGGCCGGAGTCGCGGGCAGCGCGATGGCGCCCACCAGCGCCAGCGCGAGTACCAGCGCGAGCGAGCAGGCACGGCCGAAACGAGTGGGGCGGGCGCCGCCCCGGCGGGCGGAGCCAGGACGGTCGGGGCGAACCGGCGGCAACATCATCGAGACACCGCGAGGTCGCTACCCCGTAGAGCGGTGGGCGGGAGCGTCCCGAGGGCCTCGAGCAGGCCCGATACCAGCGTGTCGGGGTCGGTGGCGTCGGCGTTGACGAGCACCACTATGACCGCGCCGGTGGAAGGGAAGTAGCGCATCGCGCCGTGATAGCCCGACAGCAGCCCGGAGTGACCCCACGACGTCTGTCCGTCCAGCGTCACGCGCTGCACCCCGAGTCCGTACGGCCAGCGCGGCCGGAGTGGGCTCGTCAGTCCGAAGTCGAGCATCTGGACCAGCCCGGACGGCGAAAGGACATGCCCGCCGTAGAGAGCGTCGGCCCAGCGTGACAGGTCATCGGCGGTGGACACCAGCCCCCCGGCGGTCCCGAGCGCCGTTGCCAGGGACGTGAACGGGAGGTAGCGCGATCGGCCGGTGACGTCGGTCGCCGTCCAGGTCGCGTCGTTTACGGCTTCGTAGCCGTGGGCCACCGGATCGGGCCCCGGTGCCGGCGCCTGCTCCTGGAGGAAGGTATGCGTCAGGCCGAGCGGGCCGAAGAACCGCCGCTGGAGCATGGTCGCGACCTGCTGACCGGTGGCGACCTGGAGGACCTCGCCCAGGATCAGGTAGTTCGCGTTGGAGTACAGCCAGCCGTGCCCGGGCGCGAACACCGGCGGGCTCGCGTAGCGCAGGACCGCGGCGGGCGTCCAGGTGCGGCCGCGGTCTGCCGCCAGGCTGGCGAGCAGCGCCCGATTGTTGAACGGCTCCCCGATGCCGCTGGTGTGGTCGAGCAGATCGCGGATGGTGACGCCGCGGCCGGGCGCGAACGCGGGCAGCCAGCGCGCGACCGGGTCATCGAGGCCGAGCACGCCTTCGCCGACCAGCTGCAGGGTGAGCGCGGCAACGAACGTCTTCGTGATGCTGCCGGTGTCGAAGAGCGTTGTCGGGGACACGGCGCTGCGCGTGGCCACGTCAGCGAACCCGGCGTGCGCGCTCCACGACTCGCCGTCTCCGAGGCGCACCACGGCCTGCACGCCGGGCAGGTGGTGCGCGGCGCGGAGCCGGAGCAGCTCGGCCGCGAGCCGGCCGCGGACGCCGGTCGTCAGGAGGTCGGCGGAGGACGACGCGGCGCCACCAGGGGCGCCGAGCGACGGCACGGGGCGTTCCGAGCCGAGCACGCTCGGCTCGGAACCCGGGGCGGCGGACCGAGAGGACGGCCCGGGTGATCGTGACGCCTCCGAACCCGCCCCGCAGGCGACGACCGTGGCCGCGAGCGCCACGACCACCAGGACGCGGGCCGTGTCCCGGTGGGTGCGCCGAGTACGGCTGCTCCGCGGGGGGCTCGACCCGCGAGGGATTCCGGGATGCATGCCCGCAGGGTAGCGGCAGCCGCCAGGGGAGCGGCAGTCAGACCCTGATCACGCCCAGCAGGTCGACGAGGACCCAGACGAGCAGGAGGACGGCCGCGACGGACACGGCGAAGACGGCAATGCGCCGCAGGTCTCGGGCGACGTAGACGTACTCGTTCGCGGCCTTCTGGGCGAGGAGACCGCTCGGCCGGGGCGCGGTCCGCGGCTGGGTTCGCGCGGGCGCAGGCCGCGGTCCGGCCGCCGCAGGAGCGGGTGCCGCCTCGGCGGTGGCCACGGCCGGGGCTTGCCGGAGCGGTGCCGTCGGCCGCGCGGAGGGCGTCGACCGAGGTCGCGGGCGCTTGTTGGACCGCGAGGCGCGCGGACGCTTGCTCATCTGGCGCAGGGACCTCGTGCGTGCGATCGACGGAACAGGCGGAAGGCACCCGGAGGCTTAGGATAGCATCACGCTCCGACGCGCCGTGACGCGCAAGGTGGCACGGCCACGTGGAACGCTGCACGCGTGATCGACCTGCCGACCTCCGTGCGCGCCTCCCCGGTGCCGGTCGTCGCCGGGGCGGGCGCTCCACGAGACTCCGTGCTTGACCCACTCCTCCGGGACCTGGATCGCGCGCAGCGGGTGGCCGTGACGCATGGAGACGGGCCGCTCCTGGTGGTGGCGGGCGCTGGGACCGGCAAGACGCGCGTCATCACGCGTCGCATCGCGTGGCTGATCGCCACGCGGCGGGCACGCCCGTCGGAGATCCTCGCGCTCACGTTCACGGACCGCGCCGCCAACGAGATGCAGGCGCGCGTTGACGAGCTCGTCCCGTATGGATACGTGGACACGGCCGTCCACACGTTCCACGCCTTCGGCGACCGGCTGATCCGGGACTTCGCGTTCGAGCTCGGACTTCCCTCGGACCCGCGCGTGCTGACGCGCCCGGAGGCGGTGATCTTTCTCCGAGAGCGCCTGTTCGAGCTGGGGCTGGATCGCTATCGGCCGCTCGGTGACCCAACCCGCTTCCTGGTCGCCCTGGTCGGCATTTTCAGCCGGGCCAAGGACGAGGACATCGGTGCGCAGGCCTTCCTGGCCCATGCGCAGGGGCTCGTCGAGTCGGCCGCGTCGGAGGTCGAGCGTTCGAGCGATGTCGCGACGCGGGGCTGGGACCCGGCACGGGAGGCTGGGACGGACCCGCTCGCGGTACTCGAGGAGGCGAACGGGCACCTTGAGGTGGCTCGCGCGTACGCTCGCTACCAGGAACTGCTCTCCGGGGCCGGGTATCTCGACTTCGGCGACCAGGTGTACGTGGCCCTGCGGCTGCTCCGCGAGCACCCCGCGGTACGCGAGCGCCTGCGTCGGCAGTTCCGCTATGTGCTGGTCGACGAGTTCCAGGACACAAACCGGGCCCAGCTCAAGTTGCTCGAGCAGCTGGTCGGGCCGCGCGGCAACCTGACCGTGGTCGGAGACGATGACCAGGCGATCTACGCGTTTCGCGGCGCCGCCGTCCGCAACATCCTCGAGTTCCGCGAGCGGTTCGCCGCCCGGGTGGTCGTGCTGCGCCGCAACCACCGCTCGCGCGCACCCATCCTGGAGGCCGCGCGCCGTCTGATCCGGCACAACGACCCGACCCGCCTGGAGATCCGTGAGGGGATCGACAAACGGCTCGTGGCCGTGCGTCGCGCGCGCCGGCCGCTGCCAGTTCTCCATCGCTCGTTCGCCACGGCTTCGGACGAGGCGGATTTCGTGGCGGCGGAGGTCGCGCAGCGCATCCGGACCGGAATCGCTCGCCGCGAGATCGCGGTGCTGGTCCGGGCGAACGCGGACGCGGAGCCCATCCTACGGGCGCTGAACCTGCAGGAGGTGCCGTGGCGGTTCAGCGGCGCGTCGGGCCTCTACGCGACGCCTGCTGTTCGCCGGCTGCTGGCGTTCCTGCGGGCGACGGCCAATCCAGACTCGACGGTGGACCTGTATGCGCTGGCTACCGCCCAACCGTACGGCCTGGGTGGCGCGGACCTGACCGGCCTGCTGGAGGCTGCCCGTCGTGCCCACCGGTCGCTCTGGGGCGTCTTCGAGGACACCGCGAGTGGACGTCCCGCCGCCGTCTCGGCGGAGACGAGGGCGGCCGTGGAGCGCATCGTGGCGGATGTTGGTGCCGCGATCGAGCTCTCCCACGAGCGGCCGGCCGGGGAGGTCCTCTACGATTTCCTGCGGCGGAGCGGGACCCTCGCCGCCCTTGCGGCGGACGTGCCAGGTGCCGACGAGAGGGTCGCCGATATCGCCCGCTTCTTCGAGATCGTCCGCCGCCAGTCGGAGCTGCTTCCGGACCCGAGGCTTCCGTTCGTCGCGCCGCACCTGCAGACGCTGGTCGACGCAGGTGACGATCCGCCCGCGTCCTCGGACGACGATCGCGACGCCGTGTCCGTCCTGACGGTCCACAAGGCGAAAGGGCTCGAGTTCCGGGTGGTCTTCGTGGCCGGGCTGGCGGATGGACGGTTTCCCATGCGCAACCGGCGTGAGGCGCTCTCGCTGCCCGACGAGCTGGACGCGTCGGCCGGGCTTGAAGCGGGCGACGGCCTCGCGGAAGAGCGTCGCCTCTGCTACGTGGCGCTGACGCGCGCTCGGGACGAACTGATCCTGACGAGCGCGTTCGACACGGGGGGCAGGCGGCTGCGCCGCCTCTCGCCGTTCGTCGCGGAGGCGCTGGACGTCCCACCGGCGGCGGTCGCCGCGCCGCTGCCCACGTTTGCCGACCCCGTCGCGCTGGAGCGCTATGCGCCCGGAGACGTGCAGGTCGCCGGGGTCCGTACCTCGCAAGTGCCGGCGATCTTCAGCTTCGCGCAGGTCGACGGCTACCTCTCGTGCCCGGCTCGCTACCGGTACCGCCACCTGCTCCGGCTACCCGCGCCCCCGCACCACGCGATCACGTACGGAGTGGCACTGCACGAGGCGGTCGCCGCGTTCGGTCGGAGCCAGATCCAGGGGCGTTCCCTGTCGGAGGAGGGCATGCTCGACGTCTTCGCTCGGGCCTGGACCGGGTTGGGCTTCCTCTCGAGGGAACACGAGGAGGCCCGGGCGGCTGCTGGCCGGGCCGCGCTCGTGCGCTTCAGGGAGGGCGCGCTGCGGTCGGATCGGCGTCCCCTGGCGGTCGAGGAGCCATTCTCCGTCTCTCTCGACGGCATCCGGCTACAGGGCCGGTTCGACCGGATCGACGAGGGGCCGCGGGGCGTGGTCATCACGGACTTCAAGTCGAGCGACGTGCGGGACCTGCGGCGCGCACGGGAGCGTGCGCGGGAATCGCTGCAGCTTGCGCTGTACGCGATGGCCTGGCGGGCCCGGGAAGGGGAGCTCCCCGCCGCGACCGAGCTCGCCTTCCTCGACTCCGGTCTCGTGGGCAGCGTCCAGCCTGACCAGGCGCGCCTCGCGAGGGCCTCGCGAAGGGTGGGCGAAGCCGCCGCCGGCATCAGGGCCGGGGAGTTCACCGCGCGCCCAGACGCCGTCTCATGCCGCTTCTGCTCGTATCGGCAGATCTGCCCGTCGAGCGCCTCGTGACGTCCCGCTGGCCGCGGGGACACGCCCCGGCTGGCCTCGGGCCGGCGCCGGTCGGGCCGCTCGGCCCAGAGGCGCGGCTCCCGGTCGGTCGGCTCGGCCCGGTCAGTGCGGCCCCCTGGCGTGATCCGCGCAGGCTCCCGGCGTGGCGCTCGCAGGTGTGGCGCCACCGGTAGACTCCACGCGCCCGGGAGCCGATACGCTGCCGGCGGCTGTCCGGACATCGACAGGAGCGCCGTGCAACACCGCGACCGCATCGCCGCCATCGTGCTGATCGTCGCCGCGAGCGTGTGCTGGCTGGCGGTTGCCGCGCTCCTGACCCAGGTCTCCCCGACCGACCGGGTCGAGGTGCAGCTCGCCGGCGCGCTGCTGATCGGCCTGGCATCCGGCATGACTGCCGTCCCGCTCGCCTGGCTGGCGGTCTTCAGCAGGCACCGGCGCATCGCCTACAAGGGCGACTGGACGCGAGCGGCGCGGCGCGGCGCCTGGGCGGGTGTCGTCGTGGCGCTGCTCGTGGCTCTCCGGACCCAGCACGCGTTCAGCACGCCGGTCGCGCTGTTCGTGATCGTGATGGTGATCTTCGTCGAGGTCAGCCTGGGCACTCAGCGCTGAGATCCAGCCGGCGCGGCGTCAGTAGCAGCCGGTCGCGCCGGTGTTGCCGGACTACGATCTGCAGCACCAGGAAGTGGAGGTTGGTTCGTGCACCTCACGGCCGTCCGCCCGGCAGACCCGCACGTCGAAGCGAAATCGCGCATCGCCTCCGCAGTCGAAGGAGCGCGCGACGAGATCCTGGACCTGTCGCATCGCATCCACGCCAATCCCGAGCCCGCCTTCGAGGAGCGCAGGGCCGCGACCTGGGTGGCCGAGGCGATCGCGCGGCGCGGTTACATCGTGCAGCGCCCGGCCGGCCGTCTGGAAACGGCGGTCCGCGGCGTCCTGAGCTGCGGCGGGCAGGGCACCGGTAGCCGCGTGGCCATCCTCGCCGAGTACGATGCGCTGCCGGGCATCGGCCACGCGTGCGGCCACAACACCATGGCAGCCAGCGGCGTCGGGGCTGCGATCGGCCTCGCGGCCGTGGCGGACGAGGTCGCCGGACAGGTGGTATTCCTCGGCACGCCGGCGGAGGAGCGCGGGTCGGGCAAGCAATGCATGCTCGACGACGGCCTGTTCGACGGCATCGACGCGGCCCTGCTGTTCCACCCGAGCGACCTGACGCTGATCGAGGCGCGGCTGCTCGCCAGCGAGGACGTGGACGTGACGTTCCTGGGCCGGGCTTCCCACGCGGCGTCGGAGCCGTGGGAGGGTCGGAACGCTCTCGACGCACTCGTCCTGCTGTTCAACTCGGTCGGTCTGTGGCGTCAGCAGCTGCGCCCGGATGCCCGCGTCCACGGGATCATCCTGGAAGGCGGGTCGGCGGCGAACATCATCCCGGACCGCGGCGTCGCCCGGTTCATGGTCCGCGCGGCCGACCAGGGTTACTTCGAGACACTGCTGCCCCGGTTCCGCGAGCTTTGCGAGGCCGCCGGGCTCGCCACCGGGTGTGCCGTGGAGGTGGCGTTCTCGGGCCACTCGGACAGCATGCGGCATAACCGGGTGCTGGGTGAGCGGTACCTGGCTAACCTCGAGCCGTACGGCATGCGCGAGGGCCCGCCGATGCCGAACATGGGCAGCTCGGACATGGGCAACGTCAGCCTCGTTCTGCCAGCCATCCATCCTTCGCTCGCGATTTGCGATCCGGGCGTTCCGGGACACTCGATCGAGTTCCGCGAGGCGGCGCGCACGCCCCGCGCCGACGAGGTGACGATGATCTCGGCCACCGTTGCCGCGCAGGTCGCCTACGAACTGCTGGCGGACCCCGACCTTGTCGAGCGAGCTTGGCGCGAGTTCCGGGAAGCAGACAGGTGAGTGCGGGCGACGCGCTTGCCCGCTGGTACGACCTGGACCTGGGCGGTGAATCGGACGATCTCGACCTTTACCGTGCGCTGGCCGCTCGCGTTGGCGGTCCAGTCCTCGAGCTGGCAGCCGGAACCGGGCGCCTGGCCGTTCCGCTCGCCGCCGGGGGGCTGGAGGTCGTTGCAGTTGACCACGATCCCGCCATGCTCGCGCGCGCCCGTCTCCGCTGGGCCGCCGAGCGGCGGGCCCGCCACGTGAGACCGGGTGGCCGCCTCGAGCTGATGGAGGGCGACCTCTTCGACCTCGCGCTCGAGTCGCGCTTCGGCCTTGCGATCCTCGCCCTCAACTCGTGCTTCCTGCTCGGGGACGTGGCCCGTCAGCAGGCCGCGATCCGGGTCATGGCGCGCCACCTGCGCCGAGGAGGCCTCGCCGTGGTCGACGCCTGGCTGCCGTCGGTCGAGGACCTCGCGATGTACGACGGACGCGTCGTGCTCGAGTGGGTTCGCGATGACCCGGAGTCGGGGCTGCGGGTCGCCAAGCTGGCCAGCGCCGAGTACGACGCCGCCACGAGGCGGCTCGAGCTGACCTCGATGTTCGACTCCTCGGCGCCCGAGGGCGGGCCGGTGACGCGCCACCTGCGGCGTGATGTCCTCTACCTGGCGAGCGCGTCTGAGCTGATCCGCGCCGCCACCGATGCTGGGCTCGAGATCGACCAGCTCGGAGGCGACCACGAGCTCGGGCCCTTTGGCCCCGGGTCGCCGCGCATGGTGCTCATTGGCGGCTTGGTATAGTCGGGAGGTGCCCACGGACCAGATCCGACTGCTCGTCGTCGAGGACGTGCCGCAGGTCGCCCAGTACATGCGTGGGCTCGTGAGCGCAAGCCCGCGAGTCAAGCTCCTGGACATCCTGCGGGACGGACGCGACGTCATGAACCAGGTGGTGCAGCAGCGCCCCGACGTTGTCGTCGTGGACGCGCTGCTCCAGGGTCGGATCGGCGGGCTCGACCTTGCCGCGCAGCTTCGCCACGCGGGCCTGCCGCCGGCGATCGTCGTCATCACCGTGCCGCAGCGCCCCGTCGCCGCGGCCCCGGACCGCGGCATCGACGCGGTACTGGCGATGCCGTTCACCGGCTACGAACTGATCACGCTGCTCCAGAGCGCGTTCCAGGCACAGCGGGACCGGGACCCATCCGCCTCGGCGATGGTGATCGGCGTCTTCGCCCCCAAGGGCGGTGTCGGCAAGACGACCCTCGCGCTCAACCTCGCCGTGGCCCTGCAGCAGCACATGGGCGTCCGCACGGTGCTGATCGACGGCAGCCTCCAGTTCGGCGACCTGCGGGCGCTACTGAAGGTCGCGGCGGACGCGCCGTCGATCCTCGACCTCCCGACGGACCGGATCCAGGAGTCCGACCTGGCAGACGTCCTCTGGCGCGATCCGTCCGGGATCGACATCCTGCTGGCGCCGCCGCGGATCGAGATGGCGGACATGGTGACGGCGCGCGACGTGGAGAAGGTTCTCTCGCTCCTGCGGCGCGTGTACGACGCGAGCGTGGTCGATTTGCCAACGGGCCTCGGCGACCTGACGCTGGCCTTCCTCGACGCGTCGGACGTGGTCCTGCAGGTGGTGACGTACGACTCGACGACGCTCCGGAATACCGTCTCGGTGGGCGAGACGTTCCGGGCAATCGGGTACCCGGCCTCGAAGATCCAGTACGTCCTGAACCGGGCAGACTGGTCCGGCGGCCTCGACCCCGGCGTGCTGCGCGCCGCGATCGGCCGCGAGCCGGACCACACCATCGTGAGCGATGGCCGCCTCGTCACCGAGGCGAACAACCAGGGCGTGCCATTCGTGCTGGCGACGCCCGACGCGGAGATCAGCGCCGACGTGCGGCGGATGGCGGAGGGGCTGATGCCCTCCCGCCGTCTGGCCGTCGCCCGGGCCTGAGCCGTGGGGGACGGCCGGCCGATCGGGCTGTTCGACTCCGGCGTGGGCGGGCTCACGGTGCTCCGCGAGGTGGTGCGGCGACTGCCGGATGAATCGACCGTGTACCTGGGCGACAACGACCGGGCGCCCTACGGGACGCGGAGCGACGAGGAGGTCCGGCGGTTCAGCGCAGAGTGCCTCGACGAGCTGGTGCGCAGCGACGTCAAGGCGATCGTCGTCGCGTGCAACACCGCCACCGCGGCGGCCCTCACCCACCTGCAGACGCACCTCGATGTCCCCGTGATCGGCGTCATGA